>Ga0302198_10004670_pt1 | contig 13040 bp, 14 predicted proteins | sample II_Bog_N2_2_FD_193521 | JGI IMG/M metagenome (GOLD analysis project Ga0302198, IMG submission 193521) | Peat permafrost microbial communities from Stordalen Mire near Abisko, Sweden - II_Bog_N2_2 | ecosystem: Environmental > Terrestrial > Soil > Wetlands > Peat | place: Sweden: Abisko... | reverse complement strand
CTCGACTAATGGCTCGATCACACGCCAAGGTCGTGTCATGTGGTCCCACCACGAGCAGAACACGACTGAGAAAGTCGCGTGGTTGCTCAGTGCTGCCGATCTCCTCGCCAAACGGGGCATGAACGGCGACGATTCGCTACTTGACTCCTACGTCTCACTGTGCGTACTCGCGGGGATCGCCGCCAGTGACGTTGTTTGCTGCGCGCACGGGTACGCACCCTTCGGGCAACGCCCTCGGGGACGCGATTGCAATTTTTTCAAAAGAGTGTCCTTCTCTCGGTCGCCACCTCGGTGCGCTCGTCCAGATGAAGACGCGAGCGGCCTAGAGCGAAATGCCGTCTTCCAAGGCTGATGGCACGCGCGCGGAGAGCGGCGCTGGCGTTGGGTGAGTACGCGTCATCCATCACGCCGTTGTTCAATCGGGCAACTGAATAAGTTCTACGTATAGTTCGCTGGGCAAGCGCCTATCGGTCGACGCCGCTCGGCAGTTGGTCAATGGGCCAGTCAAGCAGGTCAACCGCTCGCCGACACGCGTACCGGTCGGTCATGCCCGCGACGTAGGAGACCGCTTCGAAGAGCGCCTCGTTCACCGAAGCCACCTCGCCACCGCGTTCGGCGACGTCAGGAATCAACTGTGGATGAAGGGCGAAGTACTCGACGAGCGCGCGCAACATCGCCACGACCGCCGAGGCCTGTTGACGCGACGCGCCGCGCAGATAGATCGACTCGTAGTTGAAGTGGCGAAAGGCACTGAGCGCCTCGGCGTGCGAAGCGTCCATCCCGATCACACCCGTCGTGCGGATCGTGCGGACCATGGCGTTGATGAAGGTGCCCAGTTGGTGGCCGCGTTTCTCGCCGCATCGCTTGGCGACGATGGCCGGTAGGTCCTCGGGCTTGACGATGCCCGCCGAGACCGCGTCCTCGAAGTCATGACAGACGTAGGCAATTCGGTCAGCCCAGCTCACGACCTCCCCTTCGGGCGTGGCGGGTGCGGGGCGTGACCACGAGTGGTTCCTAATGCCGTCGAGGGTCTCGGTACAAAGGTTGAGGTCCAAGAGCGCAACGTCCGCGCCCCAGAGTGCGTGATCAAAGCCACCTTCGACGAAGGGATCGAGTGCCTCCTCGCTCGCGTGACCTCCGGGACCGTGACCACAGTCGTGACCAAGCGCGATGGCTTCGGTGAGCGCCACGTTAAGGCCTGACGCGCGCGCGATGCCCGTGGCGACCTGGGCGACCTCGAGCGCGTGGGTGAGTCGAGTGCGCATGTGGTCCTCGGGAAAGACGAAGACCTGGGTCTTTCCCGCGAGACGACGGAACGACGCACTGTGCAAGATGCGGTCGCGGTCGCGCTCGAAGCACGTGCGGAATTCGTCGGGTTCCTCCTCGCGCGCACGGTTGCCCGCCTCGTGCGAGCGGGTCGCTCCGGGCACGAGCAGTTCGTCGAGTTGACGTTCACGCGCGCGAAGTGTACCGGTGACAGTTGGGTCCGGGAGCTGGGCCGGTTCAACGCACGCGCTCGAGTCCTCGTGGGCGATCACGACGTCGTCCGAGGCCCCCTCGTAACCCGACATCGTCGCCGCCCAGCGCAGGCTTCGCTCAGATACCGGTTCGTTGTCCACGTCTCTATCATGCCCCAGCGCCCTAACATGGGTTCGTCGCCACTGGGGCAGAGGAGTCGTAATGGATATTCGAATTGGCATCGTGCAGTCAATGAAGGAACTCGACATCGAGCTCCCCGAGAGCGCCAATCGCGAAGAGATCATGAAAGAGGTCGAGGCCGCCCTCGGCACCGACAAGATCCTCTGGCTCACGGACCGCAAGGACCGACGCGTGGGCGTACCCGCATCGCGCATTGCCTACGTCGAGTTCGCGACCTCCTCGAGCGAACGCATCGTGGGCTTTGGCACGGACTGAACCCAGGGCCAGTCCGTGATCGACTACCACCTTCACCTCTGGCCTCACTCGGAGTCCTCGGTCTCCTATCAGATCGACCAGATCGCCGCGTACTGCGAGGAGGCCGCCACCCACGGCGTCACTGAACTCGCGCTCACCGAGCACACGCACCGTTTCGTGGACGTTGCGTCGCTGGTGGGCCCCTTCTGGCTGAAGTTCGGTCACGAGCCGACGAGTACGGCGATGGCCGAGTACTTCGATTGGCACGCGCGCAACTCGCTGGAGGACTACGTCAACCTGGCCGTCGCCGCGCAGGAACAAGGACTGCCCGTGAAGGTGGGTCTCGAGGTGGACTACTACCGCGGTCAGATGGACGAAGTGGCCGAACTTCTCGCCCAGTACCCCTTTGACGTGCTGATCGGTTCGGTGCACTGGCTCGACACCTGGCAGTTCGACGACTACGAGAATCCCGTGCACCGACACGAGTGGGACGTGCGCGACGTCGACCAGGCCTGGTCGGACTACGCCCAGCGCATCGGCGAACTGGCCTCGACCAAGTCGGTCGACGTCCTTGCGCACCCCGACCTCATCAAGGTGGCGGGCTTCATCTCCTCGGACCCGGGCCAGTTCTGGGAGCAGATGTCGGGCGCCGCTAAGAGTGCTGACGTGTCGATCGAGTGCTCGTCGGCGGGCTGGAAGAAGCCGGTCGCCGAGCAGTATCCCGCGCAGGGTTTCCTCGACCACCTGGTCGGCGCGGGCCTCACCTTTACGACCGCGAGCGACGCGCACGGACTCGAACGCGTAGGTGAGCGGGCGGGCGACCTGGCGGAGCTCTTAGAAGCAAGAGGCGTGCACGAACTCGCCACCTACACGAGGCGCCAACGTTCGATGGTCGGGCTGCGCTAGTTCATGGCGACGCTCGTTGAACTCGCGAACCTTCGCACCGACCTCGACGAGTCGACGACTGACCATCTGCTTCGCCTGACCGCGTCGTGGTCGTTGCTCGCGGACCTCTCGTTCTCTGACTTACTCCTGATGGCACGCACGGACGAGGCGTCGCCCACAGAGCACGCGAACTTCGTGGTGCTCGGACAGATGCGCCCGAACAATCGCGCGACGATCCTCAACGACGACCTCGTGGGCACGACCCAGCAATCCGGGTCCTGGCCCCTCGTGCGTTTGGCCTTCGAGAACGGCACGCGCATGGTGGGCGAAGTGAAAGTCGACACCATCGAAGAAGTGGTGCCGGTCTGGTGCGTACCGGTTCGATTCGACGGGCGAATCGTCGCGGTGATGGTCCGGCTCCAGGGGCCCCTGCGTGGTCCGGCCTCGCTCTACGAGCAGGCCTACTTGTCGGTCTTCGTACGCCTGTGTGCGATGGTGGCCGATTCGACGTTCCCCTACCGCGAGGACGACGTCGCCGGACCAGGCCTGCCGCGCGTGGGTGACGGCATTCTCTTGCTCGACGCCAGGGGCGAGGTCGAATTCGCCACGCCCAACGCCGCCAACGCCCTGCACCGTCTCGGCGTCTACGCCTCTTCGGAGGGTCGCACGTTGGCCGAGTTGGGGCTGCGCGTGCGCGTGGTCGAGCGCTGTCTCGAGTACGGCATGCCCGCGCTCGAAGAGATCGACCGGGGTCACGACGTGGCGATCCTCTTTCACTGCGTGCCGCTGCTCGAGCACGGTCTGGTCACCGGGGTGGTCGTGCTCGTGCGCGACGTCTCGGACCTTCGTCAACTCAACCGTGTGGTGTTGAGCAAGGAAGCAGCGGTTCGTGAGGTCCACCACCGCGTGAAGAACAACCTGCAGACCATCTCGTCGCTACTACGCCTGCAAGCGCGACGTAGCGAGGAGCTCGAGACGCGAGTGGCGCTCCAAGAGGCGGAACGGCGCGTTCGCTCGATCGCGGTCGTGCACGAGGTGCTCTCGCGCGAACCCGGCGAGGAAGTCGTCTTTGACGAGATTGTCCGTTCGCTGGTGCTGCTCGTCGAGGACACCGTGCTCGCGCTTCATCCGGTCGAGATCGTGGTGAACGGCGAACTGGGCACGCTCTCGACGGACCTGGCGACGCCGCTCGCGGTGGCGCTCGCTGAACTGCTCACGAACGCCGTCGAGCACGCCTTCGTCGACTTCGGCGGCACGACCAACGAGCACGTGGGCGTGGTGACGCTCAACCTCTACCAAGAGAACGGCAGCGCGGTCGCCGAGATTCGCGACAACGGTCGCGGACTGCGTGAGGATTTCTCGCTCGACGTGCCGACGAGTCTGGGCCTGTCGATCGTGCGCGACCTAGTGCGTACGCAACTTCAGGGAACCATCGAGATGAAGTCGGTGCCCTACGCCGAAGGCGGCGGGACCTTCGTGCGCGTGGTCGTGCCGACCGAGACGCGCAGCTAGTTCATCGAGGCGCGACGGCGAGCGGCGAGCCACTGCTTGCGCAGTTTGCGGCGTTCGTCTTCGGTGGTGCCACCCCAAACTCCCGACTCCTGGTTGGTCGCGAGGGCGAACTCCAGACACGCCTTTTGCGCGTCGCAATTGTCACAGACGCGCTTGGCGGACTCAATTTGATCTGTCGCCATGCCCGTGGTGCCGATGGGGAAGAAAAGTTCGGGCTCGGTGTCTCGACACGCGGCGTTTGAACGCCAGTCGGCATCGTCCCAGGCGTGGGTGCGGTTCCAGATCAACGACATGAGTACTTCTTTCATTGGCTAAAACCACGGCGTCTTATGAAAAGTCCACCGTGGCGGGGTTTCTAATTTTACTTAGATTGGTAAAGCAAAACAAGGGATATTTGTAAGAAACACGGCGAAAGGAACCCGTAGCGCGCGTCTGATTACCGTTTCTCTTTCCCCTGGTATTGCGTATTTTCCTGCAAGAAACGCCATTCGTCGCCTATTGCACACGGCAGTTTTGTAAGACTGCGCCAATGCCCGCAATAGTCGCTCACCGAGGCCTGCACGTGCTCGAGCGCGAGAACACCGTCGCGGCGTTCAAGGCGGCGCTCGAACTCGGCGTCGACGGCGTGGAGTTAGACGTGCGACGCACCCGCGATGGCGTCTTCGTGGTGCACCACGACCCGAGCGTGGGCGAACTTTTCATCGCCGAGTGCACGGCGTCCCAGTTGCCCTCCTACGTCCCCACCCTCGACGCGGCGCTCGACGCGCTTCGAGGTGTGAACGTGAACGTGGAGATCAAGAACATCCAACACCCGGGCGAGGCGACCTACGACGCGACCGGCGACTTCGCGCGTGGCGTCGTTACTCACCTGCGCGCGATTGGTTGGGCCGAGTCGGTGATCATCTCGTGCTTTGATATCGCGACGTGTGCCTTCGTGCGATCCTTCGACGACGACATAAGAGTTGGCTGGCTCTTGTGGCTCGAGGAGCTGCCCGACGCGATGCTGAAGGCGCACGTACTCGGTCTAGACGCGGTCCACCCTCCGTTCGCGCGCGTCACGCCCCAGGACATGGTGCGAGCGGGCGAACTCGAACTCGACGTGAACGTCTGGACCGTGAACGCGGCGAGGGACATCACCGCGATGTCGGACATGGGCGCCTCGAGCATCATCACCGACGACCCGGCGCTGGCGCTCTCGCTGGTTGGGCGGCCGGATTCACCTACTGGTCGGTAATGCCCTAGATTAAAGGCATGAACGTTGTCGTGTGTGTAAAACAGATCCCTGATCCAGCCGCCCCCCAGTCTCTTGACGCGTCGCACAACCTGGACCGCTCGGGCAAATTGATCCTGGACGAGGCCGATACCTACGGGGTTGAGATGGCCCTGCAACTGGTCGACAAGGCCGGCGGCGGCGAGGTGACCGTTGTTTCGATGGGCTCGGGCGCCGACGTCGCGGGGTTGCGCAACGCCCTCGCGATGGGCGCCGCTAAGGCCGTCATCGTGAGCGACGACGCCCTGCGCGGCACCGACGCGTTAGGCACCGCCAAAGTGCTCGCCGCGGTGATCAAGCGCGAGAGTCCCGACCTCATCCTTGCAGCGACCGAGTCCTCGGATGGCTACACCGGCACGACACCGGTGCAACTCGCCGAGTTGCTCGGACTGGCGTCGATCACCTTCGCCAAGTCGGTCACCGTCGAGGGCTCGACCGTGAAGGTCGAACGTCAGACCGAGTCGGGCTACGACGAGGTGAGCGCACCAACGCCTTGCGTCGTGACCGTGACCGCCGGCGTGGTCGAACCGCGCTACGCGTCCTTTAAGGGCATCATGGCCGCCAAGTCCAAGCCCGTTGAGATTCTCTCGGTGGCGGACCTGGGTCTCGGTAACGAGGTCGGCCCCGCGGGCGCGCGCCAGGAGATCACCGCCGTGCTCGCCGCCGAGTCGCGCCAAGCCGGCGAGAAGCACGTCGACGAGGGTGACGGCGCGCAGAAGATCGTCGCGTACCTCGAGTCCATCAAAGTCCTTTAGGAGTTCTTATGTCAGTAGCCAACATCTGGGTCGTCGTCGAGCCCGCCAACGGATCACTCACGAGCACGTCGCTCGAACTACTCACGCACGCGCGTTCGCTCTCGTCTGACGTGTCGGCAATCACCTGGGGTGACGCGTCAGCCCTCGCCGCCCAAGTGGGCGAATACGGCGCGACCACGCTCTATGACGTGGGCGACCTCGGGGGCGCCCTGCCCGGCGTGCCGGTCGCCGCGGCGATTGCTCAACTAGTTGCCGTGCGGTCACCTGACGCGATCCTCATCCCGACGAGTTACGACGGACGCGACATCGCGGGACGTCTCTCGGCGCGCCTCGATCGACCGGTCCTCACCAACGTCATGGGACTTAGCGACGAGGGCGGACTCGTGACCGAACACGCGGTCTTCGGCGGCAGCCAGACCGTCAAGGCCCACTTCACCGGTGCGGGTCCGGGGATCATTGTCGTGCGTGCGAAGTCCTTCGTCGCCGAAGCCAGTGGCGGTGCGCCCGCGAGCGTGGTCGCTGCTCCTTCGGGCGACACCGGGGCGAGCGGTTTGGCCAAGATCACCGCGAGCCACGTCGAGGAACGAACGGGACCCAAGCTCGAAGAGGCGGCGGTCGTCGTCTCGGGTGGGCGTGGTCTGGGTGAAGCGGACCAGTACGCGCTCATCGAAGAGACGGCCAAGCTCTTGCACGGCGCCGCGGGCGCGAGTCGCGCCATCGTCGACGCCGGGTGGGTGCCCTATTCGCACCAGGTCGGCCAGACCGGCAAGACCGTCAAGCCCACCGTCTACATTGCCTGTGGCATCTCAGGCGCGACCCAGCACATGGTGGGGATGAAGGGTTCAAAGAACATCGTCGCGATCAACAAAGACCCCGACGCACCGATCTTCCAGATCGCCGACTTCGGCGTCGTGGGCGACGTGCACAAGGTGCTGCCCGCCCTGATCGAACAGCTGAAGGCTCGCGGTTAGCGACCATGAAAAGAGCGGGGCCCCCAGTGGTTTCGCGCGATTCTCTAGGGTGGAGTCACTATGACCACGTCCGCTGAGATCAGCCACACAAGGCGGTGGTGGACTCTCACCGTCGTGAGCCTCGCCACGCTCATGGTGGCCCTCGACGCGACGGTGATCAACATCGCGCTGCCGCGCGCGCAACTCGCCCTGCACTTCTCTAACGCCAATCGCCAGTGGGCGATCACCGCCTACGCGCTCGCCTTCGGGTCCTTGTTGTTGCTCGGTGGCCGTCTAAGCGATCTGTGGGGTCGACGCACGACGCTGTACCTGGGGCTCGCCGGTTTCGCACTCGCTTCGGCGCTCGGCGGTTCGGCGCACAGTTTCTCGATGCTCGTCACCGCGCGCGCCATTCAGGGCGTCTTTGGTGCGTTGCTCGCGCCCGCCGCACTCGCCACGCTCACCACGACCTTTCAGGAACCCCAGGAACGCGCGAAGGCCTTTTCGATCTACGGCGCGATCGCGGGATCGGGCGCCGCGATCGGGCTACTGCTCGGGGGGGCGCTCACCCAGTGGGCGTCGTGGCGGTGGTGCCTTTTCATCAATCTGTTCTTCGCCGTCTTCGCGATCATCGGGGTCGCGCTCTTCGTGGACAAGGGTCGTTCCGAGCATCACACGCACTTAGACGTGCTGGGCACCGTGCTCGGCAGCGGCGGACTGTTCTTTCTCGTCTACGGATTAGGACACGCGGTCACGACTAGTTGGTCGAACGTCTTCACCTGGGCGAGCCTGGTTCTGGGCGCCGTGGTGCTCACCTTGTTCGTACTCTGGCAGCGACGCTCGAATCACCCGTTATTGCCGCTTCGGATCCTGCTGCAGCGAACGCGTGGTGGGTCTCTCATCTCACTGTTCATCACGAGCATCGGGATGTTCGGCGTCTCGTTGTTCCTCGCCTACTACTTGCAAGTCACGCTGGGCTTCTCGCCGTTGCGCACCGGGCTCGCGTTCCTGCCGCTCGTCGGTAGTCTCGCCTTGTCGGCCTTCGTCGCGAGTGCGCGTCTGCTCGCCAAGACCGGACCTCGCCCGCTCATTCCGGTGGGCATGGTGCTCGGCATGATGGGCATGATCCTGTTCACCAAGCTCCCCCCGAACTCGGACTACGTGGGCCACGTGCTTCCGGGTCTCATCGTTCTCGGACTGGGACTTGGTCTGATCTTCGCGCCCGCGACCGCGAGCGCGACCGCGGGCATCGAGAAGCGCGACGCCGGCGCGGCGTCCGCGTTGGTGAACACCACCCAGCAGATCGGCGGGTCGGTGGGGACCGCCCTGCTCAACACCCTCGCGGTCTCCGCGGCGACCGCGGCGGGCATGAGCCTGATGAAGACCCACCCGCCCAAGACCGCGCTCGCCATGAAGGCGCTCGAGACCACGGCCACCCTGCACGGCTACGCCGTGGCGTTCTGGTGGGCAGCGGGTTTCTTCGCACTCGGCGCTGTCATAACCCTGTTCCTGCTCGAGTCGGGCCCGAGCGTCTCGTCGAGTCCCTTGTTGGTCGACTAGATCAGCGGCCAGGGGTAGGGCGGCCAGTCGCTCTCCTCGTTGGGCAGCGGGTAGTGCGCCACTTGAACGAGTTCGCCCGCGCGTACCTGAGCGAAGGCCAGTTCGCTTGGTGACAGCAGTCGCGCGAGGTTCGCGCTCTCGCCCCCCGCGAAGCGCTCGATGCGTTCGAGCAAGCTCGCCTCGATGCTAAGGCCCGCGTACTCCCAGATGACCGTGCGTAGTTTCTCCTGCTCGTGAAAGCACAGTCCGTTGTCGATCGCCCAGCAGCGCTTGCCGTCGTAGAGCACGTGACCGGCCTTGCGATCGGCGTTGTTCGCAATGACGTCAAAGGCCGCCAGGTCCGCGAACCAGTCGTAGAGTTCGCCGCGCTCTCGCAACGTGAAGTAGTGGTCTTCTAAGTTGTCGTCCACCCACCACTGAAGGGATCCAACGCCAAAGGGTGCGTCGTCGCGCACGATGGTGGTCGGCACGAGGTCGGTGCCGAGCACGACGTCGAGTTCGTAGGCGGCGACTTCGCGTCGCCAGAGGCCGTCGGGAAAGTCCCAGAGACGACGTTCGCCCGCCTCGGGCTTGTAGCAGGCCAGAGCCGTCACGCCGTCGAGAGTGGCGCTCACGAGCAGCGCCTGATTGGACGACCCGGCGACGCGGCCTTGCACGTCGAGCTGGCCCTGGGTGAGCAGCGTGATCTGGTCGGTGCGGTCCATTTCAGCGAATGGGTGGACGGTGGCCGTTCGTGCGCGGACAGTCGTGGCCCTTGGGGTCGAGTGGTCCTCCACAGAGCGGGCACGTGGGTCGACCCGCTTCGACGAGCCGGGTGATCGCGATCGCGAGGGCGCCCGCCCATTCCTTCGTGAGGGTGAGTTCGAGAGTGTCCTCTTCCTCACTGGACTCGATGGTGACTTCAATGGTCTCAGCGTCTACGTCGACCGCGATGGCGATGTCGCCCGCTATGAAGTCCGCCTCGTACTCGGGCTCGAGACCGACTTCCTCGGGCAGATGACCGGGGCGGCTGAGGTCAACGAGCACTTGACCCAGCCATTCGGCCAGAGCGCTCAGTTGAAGTTTTTCGCACTTTACGATCACGAGACGGCGTCCCTGGCGCACCTGGAGCAGGAAAAGACGATTACCGACCTCTCCGCGAACCCCCACCATCACCTTGTCGGGCGCGTCAAAGACGTAGTTCATGACGGAGCCAACTCCTTGAGTGATGAGGTGGAGTTCACGCAGAGCACCAGGGGCGCTCCGGTGCCGATCGCCAGTGCGCTCACCGAGCAGGTCGAGATGACCGTTCGCTGGAAGAGGTCGAGCGGCACGCCCTGGGCGTAGGTGACCGCCGCCTTGATCGGGTCGGCGTGGCTCACCACGACGATGGTCTTGCCGCGGTGCTTGGCGGCGAGTCGCTCGAGCGTCGACCAGATTCGCAGTTGCATCTCGGCAAAGGACTCGCCACCAGGGAAGCGAAACGAGCTCGGCGCGTTTTGCACATTGCGCCACTCGGGCTTCTTTGCGAGCAGCGCCAACTTCTTGCCGGTCCAGGTGCCGAAGTCACATTCGAGCAGCCCTCGCGCCACGACCGGGCGCAAGTGAAGGGCTTGACCGATCGGCGCCGCCGTTTCGCGGGCGCGTTCGAGGGGAGAGGTGTAGAGCGCCACGGGCTTCTTCGCGAGTTCCGCGATGCGAAGGGCGGCCTTCTCGGCTTGCGCGCTTCCGCGCTGGGCGAGGTGCAGGCCCGGTGCGCGACCGGGCAGCACGGTGCCGGTCGTGGCGGTCGCGCCGTGGCGCACGAGCAACACGGTGGTAAAGGAAGGACGAGATGTCACCCCATCACCCTAATGTCGCCCCAAAATCGAATCACCTGACGAGAGCAACACGGCAGTGGTCGCTCGGTGCTGGGCTACGAAGGTTCCAAGTCGGTGTGTTCGCAGAGACGATAGGTTTGCTCGTGTGCCTTCTCTCTTGAGCAACGCGAATGCGTGGACCAGAACCACCCACGGTCGCAAGCTCGTTCGTTACACCCTGGTGTCGGTCGCGTCAACGGTGACTTCAATTGTCGTCATCGCCATTGTGTACGGTTTTAAGATCATCCCCGGCGAGGTCGAGGCGACGATCTTCGGCAACGTGGTGGCGACTCTTCCCGCGTACAATCTAAACCGCCGCTGGACGTGGGGAAAGACCGGCCGAAGTCACGTACGAAAAGAGATCCTCCCCTTTTGGGTGATCGCGGCTCTCGGGATCGCCTTTTCGATACTCGGCGCTTCCTACGCGCACCACCTGGTTCACACGCACCACTGGAGTCAACTGATCAACACCGGACTCGTCGTGGGGGCCAACTTCGTGAGTTTCGCGGTGTTCTGGGTGCTCAAGTTGATGATCTTCAACAAGATCTTCGGAGTCGAGGTTGCTGGCGACAGCGGAGTCGGCTGAGCGAAGTCGCTGGGACCGTTGTTCGCTATGTGGTGCGAAGGGGGATCCGACGCGGTCCCGGGACCGCGCCTTCGGGCCAGCGCTTGCGCGAAACCTGGGCGAGTTTGTGCAACAGGGCCACCGCACCCGGGTCGTCGTCGCCCGGGCGCGTCTCGATGAGACCTCGCTCCTTCATCGCCTCCATCAGCGCGCGGCCCTGATCGGTGCGCACGATGACGAGCGTCCAATCGCCAAAGGCCCCGATGCCGCCCGTGGAGATGTCGGCGTGCTCGGCGGCGAAGTCCGGGCACTGTTTGCACCCCTCGCGGGTAAAGGCGTGCGCTTCCTTCAGTGGGATCTCGTGGAAGTTCCCGTCCTTGGTCCAGAGTTGGAACACGCCCTTGATGTTCATCTTGGCAATGTCGCTGCGTTTGATGGCGTACTTCGCTTCGAAGAGACCTTCGAAGATCGAGTCGTCAAAGGTCTTCGAGCACAGCAGGCCAATCGTGAGGCTCAGTCGACGAGCGATCTTGCCGGCTTTGCGGCTCTGCATCGCGCCGGTCGCCGAGGCCATACAACCCATGCCCACGAGAGCGATGCGCTCGGCCCCACCCTCGATCGCTTCGCGGTAGGCGAGGAGGTTCGCGCTGTAGGTGTAGCGCGACTTCGCGGTCTCGAGTACTTCGTCGCGGTTACGTGCGACCCGGGGCTGGGCGACCCACGTTGAACCGTCGCCCTCGAGCCCGCTCACGAGGGCGGCGTCGATGACGTCGTTCTCGAGGGCGTAGATGAGTAGGGCCGAGACGAATCCGCCGTCCTGGCCGTTTTCGACGACCTCGGGATCGATCGAGCGCGCGAGGAACACGTCGCCGATGCCCCAGACCTCGTCCTCGGTACGCTCACGCGCGAAGCGGTGCGTGTCGATCTCGCTCTCCCAGTTGCGAAAACGCGGACAGGCACGCGTGCACATCGTGCAGCCCTTGACGCCGTGGGTGCAGTCCTCGCGCCCGCCGTCGATGTCGAGGTGCCAGGGCTTGTAGATGCCGTCCTTGGTCTCGTAGTCGAGCACGTCGTGGGGACAGGCGACCACGCAAGCAGCGCAACCCGTGCAGAGCCCCGAGGTGACCACTTCGCTGAACAGTTCTTTCCACTGCGGTTTCTCCAAAGCCATTATCCAACCCTAGTAATCGCCTCAGCGTGTCTGACAAGCGCTACCGTGTCGCCCATGCCCGAAGTCCTGGAGGTCGAGTCCTATCGCGCCCTCGCCCAGCGTCTGGTCGGTGAGCGGATCACGCGCGGGTGGGCCGACGCCTACGCGTCAAAGAAACTCCCTTCGCCCTCGACCTGGGCGCGGGCCGTGAAAGGCCTCACGCTCGTGGGCACCTCGCGGCGCGGCAAGCTGCTCATCCTCGAAACCAACGGCGTGACGCTCGGTCTGCGTTTTGGCATGACCGGCGTCCTTCTCATCGACGGCGAGGCGGGCATCGACGGTCTGTTCTATGGACCCCACGAGTACAAAGCGGAGTGGGTGCGTGCGGGACTTCAGTTCGAGGACGGACGCAAGCTCGTCCTGCACGATCCGCGCCGCCTCGCGCGCTGTGAGATCGACCCCGAACTCGACAAACTAGGCCCCGACGCGCTGTCACTCACTCGTCGCGAGTTCAACGAGATGCTCGTGGTCGTGCGCGGTGAGGGACCGGCGATCAAGGCTCGCCTGCTCGACCAGTCGGCGGTGGCGGGCGTGGGTAACCTGCTCGGCGACGAGATCCTCTTTGACGCGGGCATCGATCCGCGTACGCCCACGGCGCTGCT
>Ga0302198_10004668_pt1 | contig 13044 bp, 10 predicted proteins | sample II_Bog_N2_2_FD_193521 | JGI IMG/M metagenome (GOLD analysis project Ga0302198, IMG submission 193521) | Peat permafrost microbial communities from Stordalen Mire near Abisko, Sweden - II_Bog_N2_2 | ecosystem: Environmental > Terrestrial > Soil > Wetlands > Peat | place: Sweden: Abisko... | reverse complement strand
GCTGCGATGGATGCCGTCTGCCTTGATAAGCTCGGCGGCTCTCTTTGTTTGTTGCAAAACCGTCGGCATTCAGCAATCCCAACGGCAAATCCGGGATAAAGACTACAAACAATCTGTGTACATTGGTCCAACAACGACTGGGGCTGAGATGACGGTTCCTTCTTCGTCGACATCAACTCGAACACCAATCAATGCAGCATCGTCACCGCAGGCGAGGCTGAAGCATCCAGCGTCACCTTTCAGATAAATCGTGCCGACCGCTTCGTATCCCTGGTCGAGTGGTTCGAAGGTGACGGGGATGTTTTCGGACTCAAAGAATTGAACCACTTCCCTTTTCTTCGTACCCATCTTTAGCAATTTCATTGCATTTGCTTCCAAACGATCCGCCTGAGAGTTAAACTCCGCTTGTCTCATCTTGCAGCGGGGCGGTGGCGGATGGAGCATGAGTCTGGTCTCCACCTGCGCGAAATAAATCCAATCCCGGGCCCATTCTCGAAAGCTATCCATCGTGAGCCAGCAGGCGACAGCGATGATGAGCCCTGCCATGGGAACCGCGATTCCGATCTTCCACTTCAGTTTCATTGCTAGATTCACTCCGAAACAAAGGGGGCATGTCTTATGCGGCCAATCGCTTAATCCTGGGGCGCTTCTTCTGCAATTCAATCCAGAGGTCGTATTGGAGCTGAGCTTTCGAGAAGAAATCGGGAGAAAGTCCGAGCGCCTGGCCCAGACGAATACTCAGGTCGACAGTAATGGCGGTACGCCCATTGAGAATGCGCGAAACAGTGGCTCGCGCGGTGCCGATCTGGCGCGCGAGTTCCGTGGCTGTTGTCTTGCCAAGGAACCCTCGCAGCAGTTCGCCCGGGCTCGCCGGATTGTGCATCTTTGGCATATATATTCCTTGTAACATGAGATGTTACACCTCCGCCAGTTGGGTTGAAGATTTTTGGGAACGGCGCGATGGATAGCGCGGCGCGGACCGGAAACAGGTGGCAAGACGGCATGGGTCTTCCGCGGCGAGGCGCGCGGCGAGCAGGATGAGGCCGAGGAGCAACCATGTGATGCGGTTCTCCTCGACCGTGGCGATGAGCGTGGTGATGGCCCAGACAAGCAGGCACGTGGCCAGCGCGAGGCGCAGAGGGCCGCTGGTCTGGAGCGTGGCACGAACGGCCAGGGCAAGAAGCAGCGACGCGAGCAGCAACGCGCAGAGCCCTCCGCCGACCAGGATGGACAGCACCGTGTTGTGTGCCGTGTCGGCGGGCGCAAGATGCGCGGCGGCGACAAAGGAGCCGGCTCCGGTACCCAAGAGAGGCGCATGCGCGAAGGCGCGCCAGCCGGCTGACCAGATGTTGACGCGCTGGTTGAAGTCGCCGCCCTGCAACTGCTCCGGGATGGTGGCGAGGCGCTCGAACGTTCCACGGGGAACAATGAACCAGAGGGCGGCGAGAAAGGGCGGCAGCGCAAAGACTGCGATGGCGACGCGGCGGGCGTGACCTATGGCAAGAATAAGCAAGGAGCCGGCGAGAGCCACGAGAGCGGCCAGGAATCCGCTGCGGGAGGCGGTGAGCAAAACGGCCACGGCGCCCAGCGGCAGAAATCCGATGGCCATGAGGCGCAGCGGCCAGCGGCGCTCGCAGTTCACCAGGAGGGCGGCAAGCGGAAAGCCGAGATCGAGAAAACGGGCCACTTCGTTGGGGTCCTGGCCGTAGGCGGCAAAGCGGATCTGGCCGGTGGCGACGGCGTCTGGCGAGCGGAAGGCGAGGAGGGTGAGCACGGCGAGAACGCACGAGCCGGCCACAGTGGCGCGCAGCAGGTTGCGCAGATCCGCCGGCGTATCCGCGAACTCCCACACCAGCCAGACGATCATCATCTCCTGAAAGTAGGCACGGAGCTTTTCCAGGGTGACTACGGAATCGATAGTCCAGAAACAGGTGCAGCAAAACCAGAGATACAGGGCCAGGGTGATGCAGCAGAATGCATTCCACGTGCGCATGCGGCCGGCTTGAAGGATGGCAGGAACCGCCGCGAGCAGAACGAGCAGGCCGGTGATGCGGGCCACATTGCCCAGCGGCTCGCCGAGATCGAGGGAGTACTCCCAAGGACTGGCGAAGGCCAGGACGAGGAGCAGGATCCATGCAGTTCGTCGCATCGCCTAATACCTTTGTGAATAGACAAGAGCGGAGTAGATGGTGACGCCGATGGCGGATTGAATGGCGGATTCCACGGTCCGGTTTGCCAGATTCTTGGCGAAGGAATCCGGCACGTAAAGAATGTCGCGGTCCTGGATTGGCTGATCAGGATCCTGGCCGTGCAACATGCGTCTCAGGTTGAGGGCGATCATGGTGCGGCCGCCTTTTTGTTCGCGGATGAGCAAGGCGTGGCCGACGGCAGCGTTCAGCGAGGGCCCCCAAGCCAGGGAGAGCGCCTGCACAATGGTGAGGCCCTGCGCGGGATCGACCGCAAAACCGCCGGGACGAATGACGTCGCCGACCACGTAAACCAGACCGGCGCGGCTCACCTGCACGGTGTCGCCGGGGATTAGTTCGGGGTTGTGATCGGATGCCGTGTCTGTGCCGCTGGGATCGAGCACCACGGGATGCGGAGTCTTGGGGTCCCCGGCATGAAAGATATTCACCAGGCGGCCGGCATTTGACGAGAGACCGGAGGCGGCGGAGATCAAGTCCAGCAGGCGGTGATGGTAGGTGTAGGGATACACGCCGGGATGAGTCACTTCGCCCAGAACGCTCACGTCCTGCCCAACGTAAGAGGTGACCAGCACCGAGACCAGCGGATGCAGCAACATGCCTTTGGCCAATAAAGCAGCTTCGATGGCATGTGCAGCGGCCTGCTCGTCCATGCCGTTGATGTTGATTTCGCCGATCATGGGTAGCATGACCGTGCCTCCGGCGGAAACGCGCACCGCGGAATGAAACTCGGGTGTGTGGTACTCGCCGATGTCGAGGAAGTCGCCGGAAGCGATGGGCGCGGGCATGGTTGAGGAGGATTGCGCGGCGGCAAGCGGCGGAACCCCGGCTGTGCCAGCGTCATTCCAAATCGTGGGAGCTTCCTTGGGATTGGGAAGGCTGCGATTCTCCTGCGTTTGCGGGATGTTGACGACCCCGCTGGGCAGGCCCGAGGTGTTGGGCGACGGCGCCTGGGCGTGGAGACAGGTGCCGGCAACCAGCAATGCCAGCAGGGCTGTAGCCGCGCGCCTGGCGGGATTTGTCAACGCCTCTCGGAGAAGCGCCGCTCCTACGGCGATCCAGAGGCCGACAAAAAAAGTGATGGCGAGATACAGCGGTAGATCGGGCGCGACGGGCTTGGCCGGCTGGCGGGCGGCATCGACCACCGAGATGTTGGAGCTGTGCACACCGGCGGCAAGGCCGGCTTCCTCGGATTTCTCGAGCACGCGCACATAGAGATCGTGGCTGGCATTCGCTTCCTGACGCATGACGGCGTACTCCGTGGTGGCCTCGTTGAGCTTCATACCCTCGCTGGTCGCCTGTTCCAGGCTCTTGCGCACTAATTGCTCGCGGTCGAGAGCAGTCTGCCAATTGCTGCGGAAGCGCTCGACGAGTTTCGCATCTTCAGCCTGCTTCTGCCGGTCGAGATCCTGAAGTTGACGGGCGATTTCAACCACGCGTGGAAAGCTGGGGCCGTGTTCGGCGCTGAGTTGCGCTTGTTCCTGCTCCAGATCGCTGCGGCGGGCGTGGATCTGCTGGAGAAGTGCGGTGGCAAAGCTGGCGTTTTGCGCCAACAAGCCCGGATTTGCGGCGATCACCATCTCCGGGTCGCCCTGCGAGGCGGCGCGATACTCGGCTTCGCTGAGGATGCGGTCGGTGGTGGCGGCAACCAACTGGCGGCTGAGCTCGTCGATTTCCATCAGAGCCGCTGCATGCTCGGTTTCGCCGGGTTGCCCGTTGGCTTGCACCTCAGGCGTACTCACGATGCCGTGTTGCGCTTCGAAAACAGCAAGTTGTTGCTGGTCACGATCGACGCGGGCTTTCAAATCTGCAAGCTGGGCGTTGAGCCAGCCCGATGCCTGCGCCGTGGCCTGGATCTGCGATTCGGCCTCCTGCCCCTGATAGGCCCGGATAAGCGCATTGACGACCGCAGCCGACAATGCGGCGTCATGGGTGCGGAAACGGATCTCAATCAGGAGTGTGTGCGGCACGGTCTCGACGTGCAGGCGTGATGCGAAGCGCTCGATAAGCCAGGCCTCAGCGCCGGGAGCGGGTTGGTCGGGATTGAAACCGGGAAAGCGCTGGAGGAAGCGGCCGCGGAAGCCCGCCTGCTGGTAGAGCTTGAGCCCAGCAATTACGCGCCAGGCAAGTTGATCGCTGCGCAGGACGCTGGCCAGGGTTTCAAGCGCCATCGGCGCGGAGAGGACTGAGGCCGATGCGAAGGATTCCTCCGCCTCGAGGCTGAGCGAAGAAACCGGAGCGGTGCGCAGCTCGACGCGCGCGTCGGCTTCATATTGATTGGGCGCGATGAGGCAATAAAGAAGACAGAGGAGCAACAGGGCTGCTTCAATCGCGGCAATCAAGCGGCGGCGGCGCCACACGGCTTGACCCAGCTCGCGCAACGAAGTCGACGCGGCTCGCGGCGCCTCGGCTGGTGCATGCGGCGCGGAATCGTCCGGCAAAGCACTTTGAAAGGACAGAGAATCAGGCAAAGGGCAAAAAACCTCGCTCTCGATCAATCACGCAGAGCAAAGCTTTCGCCCGATTCCTGCCAAATTGCGGCATGAAGCGAATGGGTCCGCCGCGGCGTACCGCAGCCGACACCCGCCATAGGCCTACCATCCTCCCGCGCCTAACGGGGACAACAGGAATGACCCTGGCGTTCAGAACGAAAAGCTGATTCCGAGGAAAACGCTGACAGTTTCGTCTATAGACAGCGATTCGTCAATGTTATTCATCACAATGGGGCCGGAGGAGGGCGGGGATTGCTCGTGAGCGGCCTCTAAAAGCTCTGCCTCGAGCCCGGATGCCGGCCGACCCGGCGCCTAAGGTCCGAGTCGATCATGTATTGTGGCTTGGTGCAACCATGATGAATCTGCTGCCAATCCTGGGTGAGCCCCGGCAATTTGCGATCTGGGAACAAGGTCTATTCGTAGCGCTCGCCGGCGCGTCGGTCTACGGATTCTGGCGGCGCTTCGGGCCGATCCTCGGAAAAATTCTGCAATCGAAGAGAGATCCGGATTTTCATCTCTTCCCTATCGGCAAGCGGGTGTGGGACTTTGTCTGGGAGGTGCTGCTGCAAGCGAAGGTGATTCGCGAGCGGCCGCTTGCGGGTTTGGCGCATGCCTTGGTGTTCTGGGCGTTCTGCGCCTTCGGGCTGGTTACGCTGAACCATTGTGCGGTGGTTTTTGGTCTTGGCTTCCTCGATCCCGCGGGACGCGTGGGGCGATTTTACTTTGATGTTGCGGCGATCTTTGCCATCGCCTGCGCGGTGGGGATTCTCGGGCTGTTTGTACGGCGTTTTCTGGTGCGGACTAAATGGCTGGGCGAGCTCTCGTGGGGTTCGGGCCTGGTCGCGCTCTTGATCTTCGCGCTGATGGCAACGTACCTGGCAGCTTTCTTCGTAACGGCGCCGGGCGGCGCGGTGCAGGCGCTGTGGTGGGCGCACACCATCACGCTGCTCGCGTTTCTGCCGCTGATTCCGCATACCAAGCATCTGCATCTGGTTCTGAGCCCGTTCACAGTCTTCTTCTCGTGCGGCGAGTTCGCGCATATTCCTCCGCTGAGTGGCGATGAGGATTTCGGATTGGTTGCGGGCAAAGACTTGACGCGGCTGGTGAGCCTGCAAGCGTATTCGTGCGTGGAATGCGGGCGGTGCATGGAACACTGCCCCGCCAATGCGACCGGCAAGGAGCTGAACCCGAAGGAAATTGTGCTGGGGTTACGCGGGTACCTGAACGAGTTCGGACCGAAGTCGGAGGAGGCGCTGCTCGGCAAGTATGAATCTCAACGGGCGGCGTTCGAGTGCACCACCTGCGGCGCATGCGAGTTCCAGTGCCCGGTGGGCATCGAGCATGTGCCGATCCTGGTGGGCCTCAGGCGCGGCGCGGTAAACACCGGCGCGTGGGAGAACGATTACGGATCGAAACTTTTTCTGGCTTTGGAGAAAGGCAGCAATGCATTGGGCATGGCCGCTGCCGAGCGCGACAAGTTTGTGGAGAAAAGCGCGCTGCCGATCTTCGACGGGACGCAGGATTATTGTTTATGGCTGGGCTGCATGGGCGGGTACGATCCGCGGGGACGCGCGATTGTGCTGGCGCTGGTGCGGGTGATGCGGCACCTGGGCGCGAGCTTCGGCGTATTACGAAAAGAGAAATGCACCGGCGATCCGGTGCGGCGGCTGGGGAACGATCTGCTTTTTCAGCAACTGGCAGAGGCGAACCTGGAGGCGTTGGCGCAGAATCGCGTAAAGAAGATTATTACGATCTGCCCGCATTGCGTGCGCACCATTCAGGAGGATTGGAAGGAGTTTGGCACGCCGCCCGAGGTGGAGCATCACAGCGAGTTCTTGGCGCGGCATTTGGGCGAGCTGAGTTGTGTATCAGGGCGCGACTTTAGTCGCGCCGAAATCGCTGGCAAAACGGCCGGGGCTTTAGCCCCTGAGCAAGCTCGCAACGAAAAGATCGTCTTTCACGATCCCTGCTATCTGGGCCGCTATCGTGGGGTGTACGACGAGCCGCGCCAGGTTGCCGCGCTGGCCGGCGAGCTCGTGGAAGCGCCGCGCTCGCATGAGCGCAGTTTTTGCTGTGGCGCAGGCGGAGGGTTGGCGTTTCTTGGTGAGGAGAAAGGCGAGCGCGTGAGCCACGTGCGCGCGGCGGAGTTGGTTGCGACGGGCGCGGGTGTTGTTGCCGCAGCCTGCCCCTTCTGCAATACGATGTTTCAGGATGCACTCGCAGCACGCGGCGAAGATGCGCCGGAGCTGTTGGACATTGCGCAGTTGGTGGCGCGGGGATTGCCGGAGGAACAGTGAATCAAAGCAGGAGCGGTTCGAAATGAAGATCGTTGTTGCCATCAAACAAGTGCCTGACCGCGATGCGCCAGTGCGCATTGCCGCCGACGAGAAATGGATTGAAGAGCGTGAGCTTCAGTGGGCCATGAACGAGCCGGATGCCTACGCGCTCGAAGAGGCGTTGCAGTTGAAAGAAAAGCACGGCGGCGAAGTCATCGTGCTGAGCGCGGGGCCGGAGCGTGTGGGCTCAACAATTCGTGAAGCGCTCGCGAAGGGCGCGGACCGGGCCATCCATATTGTGTGCGACGAGCTGGGCGCGGGCGCCGGCGGCGGTCTTCGCAATTTCGATGCGCTGGGTGTGGCGCGATTGCTCGCCGAGGCCATCAAGCCCGAGAGTCCTGATCTGGTGCTGACTGGATTGCAGTCGGAGGACCTTGGATTGTGCCAGACCGGCGTGATTCTCGCAGAGCTGCTGGGGCTGCCGCATTCCACGCTGATTTTGCACGTGGAGAAAACCGACGCGGGCCTCAAGGTGAAGCGCGAACTTGAGGAGGGATGGTTTCAGTCCATCGAGATGCCGCTGCCCGCGGTGCTGGCCATGCAATCGGGCGGGAACAAGCTGCGCTATGCGACGCTAATGGGCATCAAGCGCGCCAAAACCAAGGAGCTGCGCGCGGTGAATGCTGCGGAACTGGGCGTGCAGGCGGGGGCCGTGGTGACGCTCGAACAAATTTCCGCGCCGAAGAAACAAAAGTCGACGCAGATGCTTGGCGGGTCGGCGAAAGAGGCCGCAACAGCACTGGTGGAGAAGCTGAAAACGGAGGCGCGGGTGCTATGAGTGTTCTGCTGGTTTTGGAAGAGAGCGGTGGAAAGATCAAACGCGCAAGTTGGGAAGCCCTCGCCGCTGCGCATCGGCTCGCGCCCGCGCAGGAGATCACGGCAGTAGTCATCGGCGCGGAAACCGACGCGCTCGCTGCCGAGGCCGCAGCCAAACCTCTAGGGAAAGTCGTGCGCGTGGAGCATCCGCTGCTCAAGACGTACACGGCAGATGGATTTTCCATCGCATTGCATCAGCTCATCCGAAACCAGAGCGACACGAAGTGGGTGGTATTTCCGCACACGTATCAGGTGCGCGATTACGCGCCGGCGCTTGCCTGCCGGATGGGCGAGGTGCTGATTGGCGACGTGACGGGCATTGAGGACGGTCCAGTCTTCACGCGGCAACTAATGCAAGGGCGGCTGAACGGCAGCTACCGGCATAGCGGCAATGGGCCGTGCTTTGTGTCGGTGCAGGCAGGTGCGTTTCGAGCCGACTCAGTTGAGACGCAGGTCAACGCCGCGCCAGCCCCGATCGAACTCTTCACGCCGGCGCTCGAGCCTGCACAGATTCGCACCGCGCCGAGCGAACCGTTTCGCGAATCGGCGCAGACGGTCGACCTCGGCTCGGCGCAACGCATCGTGAGCGTGGGCCGCGGGATCAAGGGCGCGGAGAATCTGCCGCTGATCGAGGCACTCGCTGGAGCGCTGGGTGCGGAGCTGGCGGCTTCGCGGCCCATCTGCGACAACGGCTGGATGCCGATGGAGCGGCAGGTGGGCAGCTCGGGACAGACGGTTGCGCCAAAGCTCTACGTGGCGGTTGGAATTTCCGGAGCCATTCAGCATCTGGTCGGCATGAAGGGCTCGCAGTGCATCGTGGCCATCAACAAAGATCCCGACGCACCCATCTTCGAGGTCGCCGATTACGGGATTGCCGGAGATTTGTTCGAGGTGGTTCCAGCGCTGACGGAAGCGGTGAAGGCGGGGAGATAGCGGAGTTACCGGGGTTAGCGGAGTTAGCGCCGAGGCAGCCACACTCATATCAACGCGCATGGCCGATTTGCCGAATCACAAAGGCGGATTTGCGATCGCCCTGTATACACCGGCCACACTGATGCGTTATGGTTCCCTGTTTGCCGCAAGTCGGCGGTTGAACGGAAGGAATTTACGATGCTCGCTCCCGAAACGTATCTGGCCGCGTTGTGCCTGACGATCCTGACTATGCTGTGCTGGGGATCGTGGGCGAACACGCTGAAGCTGTGCCCCGGTTATCGCTTCCAGCTTTTCTACTGGGATTACGCGATCGGCATGGCAGTGGGCGCGATCTTCTGGGGATTGACGGCGGGGAGCCTGGGACACGTGGGAACGCCGTTTCTGCACGACGTGGCGCAGACGCCAGTCGCGCCCATGCTTTATGCGATGGCGGGCGGCGCGATCTTCAACGTGGCGAACCTGCTGCTGGTGGCCGCGATTGATGTCGCCGGCATGGCGGTGGCCTTCCCGGTGGGGATCGGCCTCGCGCTGGTCATCGGCGCAATTTCGAATTACGTAATCAAGCCGGTGGGCAATCCCGTGCTGCTGTTTGGCGGCGTGGCGCTGGTGGTAGTGGCGATTGTGCTGGACGCGGCGGCCTACAGCAAGCGCGAAGCCACAGCCAAGTCGACGACAGTGCGCGGCATTGTCATAAGCCTGGCGTGCGGCGTGCTGATGGGCTGCTTTTATCCCTTTGTAGCGCGGGCGTTGAACGGTGAGCCAGGGCAAACTGCGCCGGGGCCTTATGCTGTGACGCTGTTTTTCATCGTCGGCGTGCTGATCTCCGCCGTGCCGGCGAACTGGCTGCTGATGAAGAAGCCGCTCGATGGCCGCGAGCCGGTGGACGGCGGTGATTATTGGAAGGCCCCCTTCGGCTGGCACATGGCAGGAACGCTGGGCGGAGCCATCTGGTGCACGGGCGGCGTGGCGAATTTTCTGGCGTCGGGCGCGCACCTGGTGGGCCCGGCGGTCTCGTATAGCATCGGTCAGGGCGCGACCATGGTGTCGGCGTGCTGGGGCGTATTTGTGTGGCGCGAGTTTGCCGGCGCGCCGCGCGCGGCCACGGTGCTGCTGGTGTTGATGTTTCTATGTTTCCTTCTGGGGCTTGGGTTGGTGGCCGCAGCTCCGTTGTATTGAGGTCACTGTTATGAGCGACACACGCAAGCCGATTGTGATTGTCGGCAGCATCACGATGGATCTGGTCACGCGCACGCCGCGCATTCCCGCGATCGGGCAGACGCTGATCGGAACGGGATTTGAGACCACGCCCGGAGGCAAGGGCGCGAATCAGGCGGTGGCTGCGGCGCGCCTCGGCTATCGAGTGGCGATGGTGGCGAAGGTGGGCGACGACAACTTCGGCCCCCAACTGCTCGACAATTTGAAGCACGCAGGCGTCGACACGAATGCCATGGCGCAGACCGTAGGTTCCTCGGGGTTGGCGCCGATGTTTGTCGCCGACGACGGACAGAATGCCATCGTTGTGGTTCCGGGCGCGAACGGCAAGATGGATCGCGCGGCGGTGGACAAGCATGCAGACTTGATTCGCTCGGCCGGCATGGTGCTTTGCCAACTTGAAATTCCCATGGACACGCTTGGGTACACGCTGGAGCTTTGCGCCAATGCGCAGGTGCCGGTGATGCTCGATCCTGCGCCAGCGGCCACTTTGCCTGATGCGGTGTGGAAACAGGTGGCGTGGTTCACGCCCAACGAGACCGAGGCGGCGTTTTATGTCGGCGAAGCGAAAACCGTCGAGGACACTGCACAGCGGTTGCATGCGAAGGGTCTGCGCGGCGTGGTGCTGAAGCGCGGCGCCGAGGGCGCATTTGTTTCCGTTGCGGGCGACAGGGCGGAGTGGGTCAAGCCATTCAAGGTGGATTCCATCGACACCGTGGGTGCGGGCGACTGCTTCAACGGCGCGTTTGCCGTGGCGCTTGAAGAGGGCAAGGATCCGTGGGCGGCGGCGCGGTTTGCCAATGCCGCTTCAGCCATCAGCGTGACGCGCAAAGGCGCACAGGCCTCGATGCCGATGCGTGCCGACGTCGAAGAATTCCTGGCTGCGCACAGCTAGGTCGGGCAGGCAGACGCAAGGCCAGACAGAGTAAATTGACACTAGAGCGATGACGAACTCCCCACGTCTGGTTGAACTGAAATTTCTCATTCTCGCCGGCGTAGCTTTGGGCGCGGCTGCCGCAACGGCTTGCGCGCAAGGCAACTACGAAATTCAGGTGTACGGCGCGGATACCGTCGCGCCACGCACCACGATGGTCGAACTGCACTCGAATTTCACCGCCGAAGGACATCCGGCGATAGACGGCGTGGCGGCTACCAACCATGCCGAGCACGAGACCGTAGAAATTACGCAGGGCATCAACGACTGGTCCGAAGTCGGTTTTTACATCTTTACCAGCGAGCAGAGCGGACTGGGCGTGCAATGGGTGGGCGACCACATCCGGCCGCGCGTGCGCGTGCCGGACAAGTGGCGCTGGCCGGTGGGCGCGAGCCTGTCGATGGAGGCCGGCTATCAGCGCGCGTTATTCTCGCCCGACACGTGGACGTGGGAGATCCGGCCGATCGTCGACAAGACGAAAGGGCGCTGGTATTTTGCGGTGAATCCCGCACTGGAGCGCACCTGGCACGGACCCGATGTGAATTTAGGAATCGACTTTTCACCGGCCGTAAAGATCAGCTATGACTTTACGAAGCAGATTTCCGGCGGCCTGGAATACTATGCCGATTACGGCAGCATCACGAACATCGCCAGCCTGCACAACCAGCAGCAGCAGATCTTCCCTGCCATCGATCTGAACGTGTCGCCCAAGTGGGAGATCAACTTCGGCGTGGGCGTAGGTCCCACAGCGGCCACCGACCACTGGATCGTGAAAGGCATCGTGGGCCGGCGGTTCGACTGGGGCAAAAAGCAATAAGAAGGGCCGCGCCCAGCCTGGACGCGGCCCAATCTGAAAAGCTTCTGTCACCAGATGTGGCAGGCGTTCGCCGGCATCATGGGTTGGCCCACCTTGCAACCGAAGGCTTCGCCAAATGCAGGCAGATTCTGCACCACACCGTTGGCGCGGAACTGCTCGGGAGCATGACCGTCGGTCTGCACCAGCAGCCGGACCATTTCGGGTCGGCGGCTGCCGCACCAGTTCTGTCCGAAGGCAAGGAAGAACTGCTGCTGCGGCGTGTACCCTCCCTGCTTGGCGTTCAAATCGATGTTCTTGCGCTTGGCATCGGCAAGAAACGCAAGATAGGCCAGGCGCAAACCGCCGTTATCGGCAGTGTTCTCTCCCAATTCCAGCTTGCCGTTGAGCTTCACGTCTGCCACTGCTGTGAAGTTGCCATATTCCTGCACTTCGCAATCCGTCATGGCGTCAAACTTCTTGCGGTCGTCGGCCGACCACCAGCCAGACAAATTGCCGTAGCCATCGAACTGGCTGCCTTGATCGTCGAAACCGTGCGTCAATTCGTGTCCGACAATGGCGCCGATGTGGCCGTAATTTTCCGCGTCGCTCGCGTTCGGATCGTAAAACGGCGCCTGCAGAATTCCGGCGGGGAAGTTGATGTCGTTCATCGGGGGATTGTAAAAGGCGTTTACAGTCGCCGGAGTCGTAATCCATTCGCCGCGATCCACTGGCTTGCCGATCTTGTTCAGCTCGCGCTTGTTCTCGAAGTCTGCCGCGCGCACGACGTTGCCAAGCGCGTCGCCACGAGTGACCGTCAAGGTTGAATAATCGCGCCATTTGTCGGGATAGCCGATCTTGTCTGCCACCAGATGCAGCTTGGCTTCGGCGGTTTTCTTTGTGGGATCGCTCATCCACGCTTGCGTTTCCAGCTCCGTGCCCATCGCGGCTTCGATGTCGTGAACCATCTGCAGCGTAAAGGCCTTGCTGGCGGCGGGAAAGTTTTTCGAGACGTAGACTTCGCCAACCGCCTCGCCCATGGCGCCGTCCGTGGCCGCTGCGCACCGCTTCCAGCGCGCTTGTTGCTGCGGCTGTCCCCCCAGCTCGTGATTGTTAAAGTTAAAATCTTCCTCGCTCAGCGCCTTGGGCAGCGCATATTCCGGAATGCCGTTGATGAGCTGCCAGCGCAGATAGGCTTTGATGGTATCGAGGCCGGTCGAGTCCAGCACGGCCTGCAAGCCCTTGAAGAAATCGGGAACCGTGACATTCACCTCTGCGATTCCGGGCACGCCGGTATCGGCAAAGAGCTTGGTCCAATCGATCG
>Ga0302198_10004663_pt1 | contig 13054 bp, 14 predicted proteins | sample II_Bog_N2_2_FD_193521 | JGI IMG/M metagenome (GOLD analysis project Ga0302198, IMG submission 193521) | Peat permafrost microbial communities from Stordalen Mire near Abisko, Sweden - II_Bog_N2_2 | ecosystem: Environmental > Terrestrial > Soil > Wetlands > Peat | place: Sweden: Abisko... | reverse complement strand
GGGTCCGTCCCCGGTGCCGCGCGGTGATCCTCAATGCCCAGGATGCCGCCCGGTTTCAGCATGCGGAAGCTCGCCCCGAGCCACGTATCGAGCGTCCCCCAGTTCTTCATCATGTGGACCTCGCGCATCATGAGGACCATATCCACGGTGCCGTCGAGGTCGACCTTCGGCACGTACCCGGCCGGCGTCGCTGACTTGAACGGTGACGGAATCGCGGACCTCGCCGCAACCGACACCGCTGCGGCCAACCTCCGCGTGTTCTACGGAACCGCCGGTACATTTCCGACAGTGCCGGCGGTCACGCTCTCCGCCACTTCCGTCGCGAGTTTCGAGGTCTGGTAGGCCGCTCGGTATTCCACGATCGGAGGGGTGCGTCGTGTACGTAGCGTGCCGCGGGCGGGCACAACGCTCCGCCTCGCGTGCTGCGGAACCGCTGGGTCCGCCCGCGTCGGCTTTGCCGCGAGTGTCTGCGAATGGGCGAGCTCGAGGCCAACGGTCTGGGCGTGGTTCGACGACGGAGTCGCGCCGTACCTCGCCACGGCGGTGCTCGCGCGCCCCAGCTTCTCGCGCCGAAGGACTGGGCGGACGCGATCGCGCAGCAGCTCTCCGTGCTCGCCGCGTCGCCCTATGCCGGACAGGATGCCGCGACGCGTGCCCGTCGGGAGTTCCGTCGTGCGCGACGGGAAGAAAGTCGCGGTCTCGTACGCACCACGAGGCGCGCGCGGACGCGGGCAGGCATGGTCGCGCGCTCCGCGCGTGCCGGACGAGCGATGTGGGTTTCCGCTCTGATGGATGCCTTGGCGCACCTGACTCGATCACCGCGGCTGACGCCATGAATGATCGCAGCGGGGAAGAGCCCCCGAGAGCTTCACCACCTCGCCCTGAAAACGAGCCGGGTGAGGTTGGATTCGCTCAACCCTTGCGGGCGGTCGCGAGGCGTAGGTGCTGCATGCGCTTCAGGGCCGCGCCCAGATCGGCCGAGAGCGATGCCCCGATCTCCGCGATGCTCACGTCGCGACACACCGAAAAGCCGTGACGGAGCAGGAGGGCGCGCATCTCTTCGCGCGTGAACTTCGAGCGGAGCGGCTCGCCCACGCGACGCACCCATATCGCGACGAGGAATCGATACGGCGCCGAGGTGTGATACGCGACGGAAAGGACGCTCCCGGGCGCCGAACGCCGAGCCACCACGGCCAGCGTCGCCTGGATCTCGTCGGGCGTCAGGTACATGACGACGCCTTCCCAGATCCACGTCGTGGGGGCGGCGGCGTCATGACCGGCCGCCGCGAGCGCGGCGTCGAGGCTGTCACGAGCGAAGTCCACTGAGACGAATCGGACCTCGCGCGCGAGCCGCTCGAGCGACGCCGATCGAGGCCGCTTCTCTCGCTGCGTGTCGGGATGGTCGACCTCGAACACGACAGTGTCCCTCAGCTCCGGCATGCGCCACGCGCGGCCATCGAGGCCCGCGCCGAGGATGACGAGCTGAGAGTGAACGGTCGGGCTGGCGCTCCGCACCGCGTCGTCGATCTCGATCGTCCGGGCGATCATCATCCGTGCGAGGCGTGAGAGCACGCGGCGTCCGATGCGCTCTCGCAGCGTGCGTGGAGGCGCCTCGGCGATGGCGCGGAGCGCTTCCTCGCGACGGTCCGCGGGAAGAAGCGCGAGCGCCGTCGCATCCGAGAACCGCGCCACCGTCGCTCGCGCGTGCGCCAGAGCCCGACCCATGCACACCCTCGACGCGGTCTCGCTCGCTCGCCCAGGCTTCATTCGACGGATGCTAGGGGACTGCATCCGCCGGGACGGGTCAACGAGGGAACCGCTCGAGGCGACGACGTCGCCTCAGGGCGATGGCTGTTCGCCCCTGTCGCGTCGCCTGTCGTGCCGACCCCGTTCGCTCGATCAAACGGCGGCGGCGCTTCTCGAGCGGACCGACCACGGCGAGACAAGCACGCTGAAGGTCGGTGAGCCGCGCGGTCGCTGTCAGCTCGACGGGCGCAGTGAATCGTGCGGGCATGCCGCCACGCTACGCCGGGGGGCGGAGCTCGTGAAGGCTCGCCTACGACGCGACAAGCGGCAGAAGGAACGCGTTCACCAGCGCGGCCGCCTCGACGGGCGCGCGTTGAAGCACGAGGTGCGGCGCGTCGAGCGCGTGGCTCCGCATCTCGGGCCGCAGCCGCTGTAGCTCCTTCGCGACGCGCACCCCTACGAGCCGGTCGCGCGCACCGGCGAGGTACATCGTCGGGGTGGCGCTCGATGCGAACAGCTCTGTCACATCGACGCGGGCGACCGCATCGAGACGATGGGCGAGCACGTCGGGCTGAATCGACTCGAGCGCCTCGCGCAGCTCGCGTACCTCCGCGTCGGTGGCGTCGGCGCCAAGCATGCCGACGCGCAGCGCGAAGTCAGGGAGCCGGAGCCGGAACAGCGGTGCGCCCAGCGCCGCCGCCATCCGCACGCGAAGCACGGATGGGCTACGCACGAAGCTCGCCGCGAGAACGAGCCCACGAACCTGCGCGGCGTGCCGACTCGCCAGGACAACTGCCAGCGGCCCGGAGAAGGACTCGGCGATGATGCAGAGAGGGCCGACGGGGACCTCGACCTCATGGAGGAGCTGGCCATACCCGAGCGTGCGGTCCAGCGGGTATGAGACGACGCGCGCGCCGAGCGCGGGGTCGAGCAACGGCAGGATCCGACGGAAGAGCCTGCCCGTGCCGTCCATGCCGGGCAGAAGCAGGGTCACCATCGTCACCCACGCGATACTAGCGCGTACGCCCGGCAGAACGCCGCGACCGTCTCGGTCTCGTTCATCCGCACGAGGAGCGTGCACGTCCTTGCGTATCTCCGGCTCCTCCACGCGCGCCGTCTTCGCGAGGCACGGAAGCAAGCCGGGAGGCTCCGCCGCGACGATCACTGCGCCGACGGTCACTCCGTCAGGGACTCCAGCGCTCGTCGTGTCTGCGTTAGGTTCCTGCAAGAACGTCGGTGGAGTCGCAAGTCCGTCATCGCGCTCACGGCGCAGGGCGGGAACGGGGCAGTGTACGACCTCGCCACCACGCCCGGCTCATTGCGCCCGGTGTTCCAGAACCCGCAGGGTGGCGTTTGGAAAGTGAGCGTCGCGGACTTCCGCTGACCGCGCGGGATGAACGTTGCGCCTAGTGTCTCCTCGCGCGTAGACACGCCTGCGACTCATGTTCGACGTGTTCGCGTCGGACCTGCACCGCGGACAACGTCCTCGCCACTTGCCTGGGGCGTTGCCCTTGCGAGAGCCCAGGCCGGCCAGATACTCCCGCTCGGCCTCCGACGGGCGCAGCAGCCACAACGCCGCTGCCAGCAGCACCCCGAGCGCCCCGAAGCCGCCGAAGAGAGCTGGCCTGACCGCTAGCACGGCCAGTCTGATAGCTCGAAGGTGACGGAAACGCTCGCCCGGACCTGGACCTTGCCCGTCGATGAGCGCGCGCGTCGTAGCGTCGGCCACTTCCGAGCTACGCCCGGCGTCGGAAAGCCGTCACAGCCAGCGCGAATAGACAGATGTCAGTTGCGGTAGCCGCGACGTGGTTGGCAGGGAGGGCTATTGAATAGAGCCCCGACGACCCAAGTGACTGGCTGCTGAGCAAGAGGCCGGCGAGCGTCGCCATTGCACCTGAGGTGCACGCCGCCGCCACCAGCCACGGTCGACGACTGAGAGCATCCGACATGGGGTGGCTGCCCAACCCCATGGCTGCCGCACACGCCAGCACCAAGCCGGTCAAAGCGTCCGCCACGAGGAGGGGGCTCGCCCACCACGCCCAACCTTCCGCCGGTTCGTTCAGCGACGGGACCAGACTCTCGACTGCCCAACCGAGGTTGAAGCACGTCTCGGCGAATCCGCTCATGGCGGCAAGGAGGAGCCACCGTCGCGCGTTTCCAAGCGACTTCCGAGCCAAGCTACCGAGTCCAAGCACAGTCGCGAGCTGTGCGATGGCGAGGAGCCCGATCGGTGCGAGCAACCTACGGGGAGAGGCCGATACGAAAAGCTGGACCGACGCGGTGAGGCGTCCGACGGCAATGCCACCCATGACCAGAGCCAATGCGCTGCGCCTGGTGGATCGAGGACCGTTCAAGGGACAACCCCGTGAGTGACCCGTCGGCGGCATGGCCTCCCAACACGGAGTGGGGTTTGGCCGCTGTGGCGTGGATCCATTCCGGCGACCATGGGTGACATATTCGCTTTTTACGGCCAGGTCGCCCCTTCCGTCCACTCTCGGTGGAGCTCCTTGCAGGGTAGCCCAGCGCTCTCCCGCTCCCGCGGCCGCCCAACGCCTGACCATTCGTCACATCTCGAAGCCGTTGGCAGCCGCTCGCGGGCGACGGCGCCCCAGACCAGGATGTCGCGGACTTCCGCTGACCGCCCATCGTCACCCTGTTGCCTTGACCGTCTCGTTGAACCCCCCCGCTTCGTAGAGCTGACGGCACGTCGCCCGCTGGATCTTGCCACTGGACGTCTTCGGGATGCTTCGGGGGTCAACGAGAACGACGTCCCGCGGCGTCACCGAGAAGTTTTGTTGGATGCACCAGGCCAGCTGCGCCCGCAAGGCTTCGATCGACGGCTTGGCCTCCCGCTCGATTCCTGCGACGACGCAGAGCTCCTCCGTGCCATCCGAGCCGCGCCGCCCGAACGCGACGACCGCGCCGTATCGGACCCCTTCGACCCTCCCGGCGACGCGCTCGACGTCGGATGGCACGATGTTTCGTCCGGCGACGATGATGAGGTCCTTCATCCTATCTACGATGTACAGATTGCCGTCGGCGATATAGCCGAGGTCGCCGGTCCTCAGCTCGACTCGAGGCGTCGGGAGCTCCCCGTCCACGAAGTAGTGTTGACTGACCGAAGGGCCGGATGCGACAACTTCGCCGACATGACGCTCCGGCAGCTCCTCTGACCCGTCCGGGGAGCGGATGACGAGCCGGTGACCCGGCATGGCGGTGCCGACGCTCACGAACGTGACGGCACCGGGCGCGTCGTGCGCCACAGGAATTGCCCTCGTCGAGCGCGACAGCTCCTCGCGGTCGACCGTGTCGTACCCGACCGGCGCACCCGGCACCGGAAACGCGGTGGAGAGTGTCGTCTCGGCCATCCCGTAGACGGGGAAGAAGCTCGTCCCGCGAAAGCCGTAGGGCTCGAACCGACGGATGAACGCCTCGACGGTGGCTCTGTCGATCGGCTCAGCCCCGTTGAAGGCCAGTCGCCAGCTTGACAGGTCAATCCCCGCCAGGGCGCTGGATGGGAGGCGACCGGAGAGCAGATTGTAGGCAAAGTTAGGTCCGACCGTGAACGTCCCCTTCCATCGGCTGATCGCGCGCAGCCAGGAGTCGGGACGACTGATGAATGACTTTGGCGGCATTACGTAGGTGGGGATGCCCAGGTAGATTCCGAACAGAAGCCCGCCAATGAGACCCATGTCGTGATAGAGCGGCAACCAGAACACGGAGCGGTCGGCTTCGCTGAAGCGTCCGGCCTCTGCGCTCGCGCGGAGGTTTGCGACGAGATTGTACTGGGTGATGACGACCCCCTTGGGGCTTCCGGTGCTGCCCGAGGTGTATTGAATGAACGCGACCTCCTCGAAGGGTCGCGACAGCGAAAACATCGAAGCCGTCCGAACGGGCGCTGCTTCTAGCTTCAACTGGCTCGCATCAATCCTGGCGACCCCCGCCGCCAAGCCCGCGCCCACGATATCGAGCCCACGCTGGTCGTCCGCCACGATCGCCCGCGGCTTGCAGTCGTTCCCGACGGCGGCAATTCGATCGCGGAGCGTCACCGCCATCCCGGCGTCCGCCGCAGACGGGAGCGGCACCGGTATTGCGCCGAGCGCCTGCGCGCCGAGGAAGAATGCGAAGAATGCACCCGGAGACTGGACGCAAAGGAGCACTCGCTCTCCACCAGTGACGCCGACCGACTCGAGACATGCGCACGCTCGGCGCGCCTGCTCCTCGAGGTATCCGTAGGTTCGTGGTCGAGCCTCGGGCTCGTTCGGCGGCGCCCACAGGACCTCGTCGAACGCGACGGAGTCGGGCCGTTCGCGACACCGCTTCGCGAACACCTCGGGAAACGTCAGCGTCGAGTCCGCCAGAAACGCGAGCGTCGACTCCGTCCACCCCGACTCGTAGCACGCGAGCGACGGTGGTACGACAGGTGTGGGTCGCACGGGATCATCCATAATATTCTCTGCCATTGCGAACGTACTCCCTCACGGACTCGACGGTTGCCGACGGGACGAGAGCGCGAAAACCTGCCTCGGCTGCCAGCAGGTCCTTCGCTCGGACGGTTGTGGCGTACCTGCACAGGCTCGCGTGCCCGATCGGAAAGTCGATGAGCTCCCGAGCAATGACGTCCACGAGGGACGGATGCATCAGCGTCCGGATCTCGACGCTTCGCTTCGCAAACGCAATCAAAGACACGAGGACGGCGTTCTTGACCGCGTCGCGCGCAGTGCCGCGAACGGCGTCGTGAGCTCTCGGCAGTGCGCGCAGCGCGGCGACGCTCCGGATGGTCCCGTGTTCCGCGCCGCGTTCGCCGCCGAGGAGCGACGCGCAGGCTTCGAGGTCGGACCCGGAGAGCCAGTCGCCGGCCAGCCGCACGAAGCCAAAGTCGCGCAGCGTCACCGCAAGATCCTCCGGCGCGCCGCCAGCCTCCAGGAACGCGATCTGCGGCTCGAGGTAGGCACGGAGGAGATCGTTCGTAACGAAGGACTCTCCGGGCTGCGTGATGACGCCCTTCACACCGGCTTTCAGGAGCAGACGGTAGGTGCTCTGCGCCACAAGGGTGCGCTCACGGCACGCAACCTCGAAGAACCGAGTCGCCGTTCGCCAGAAAGGGCCGTAGAGGATGACGTCGGTCATCCAGTCCAGAGAGCCGACGTGCAACGCGTCGATCACGGCAACGGCGCCTACTTCCGGGCGGCTTCGACCACCGGGGCGGGACCATCCGACGAAGCGGAGCTCCCGCGACGGAGCGGCGCCCACTGCGTCGCCGTCGAAGGTAACGTCTCCGACCCGGCGTCGTTTGAGCTCATCGTAGAGAAGCCGTGGCGCCGACGGAGACACATCGCGGCTTACGTGGAAGGACCGGGGCGGCTCGGAGCCACGGAGGCATGCCAGCTCGCTCGTCTGGCTCACGAAGAAGTAGGTCACGGCGGCCTTGGAGACCGACGTCATCGCGGACTGCCCGGATGCGAGCATCTCGTCCGCGTAGTCGACGTCGGTCGAGACCGCCGCGCCTGCGGCCCTCTCCATGAGCTCGTAGCAGGCTGCGTAGGCGGCCCGGTAGGCCGGCGGAAGCGTCCCGATGCGGTCGCGGGTGGCTTGCCCGATGTCCTCACCGCGCCGGGGCACCGGCACCGAGCCGCGCAGCGTCGTGGAGGCGCCCTCGCGGGCGAGGTCCGACGCGATCTGCTCGACGTCTCTGTCGAAGTCGGAATCAGACGCGAGGCCGTCCAGAAGGCCTCTGGCTAGCGCCTCTTCCGCCGGCCATTTCTCTCCCCAGAGGAGAAAGCGCACCGCTTGTTCGAGACCGAGGAGGCGGGGCAAACGCTGGGTTGCACCGAACGTCGGCACGAAGAGATAGTCGGCGAGCTCCGTCATGTAGAAGTGTGTGTCATAACCAGTTGCCGCGACGCGGTAGCGAGCACGAAGCGCGAATTCGACCCCGCACCCGTAGCAATTCCCGCGGATCGCGGCGACGGTCGGAATGTCGAGATCCTCGAAGGCTTGATAGGCTTTGCGAATCGTGGACGTGACGAGCTGCACATCTTCGGGCCTCTTCAGCGCGCTCGCGAGCATGACGCCCGCGCCGTTGACAAAGCTTCCAGGTTTCCCGCTCCGGACAACGACCGCGCGTGCCGTCGAATCCAGCGCATCGAGGACATCCAGCAGCTCGGCCGCCATCTGTGAGCTGAAGATGTTCACCGGGCAGCCCGGCGTGCTCAACGTCAAGTAAACGACACCGGAGCGCTGCTCGACGCTAAGCGCCGCGTCGGTCATCGGCCTCGAGGCGGGAACCCAAGAAAGCACACAGTGACCCGACGGTCAGGTTTCTGGGGTGCGACTCGGACGAGAGCCACTCGTCGAGCAATATCGGGCGGCCGAACTGTTCCTCGAGCGCGAGACCTAGCCGGGCCATCGAGAGCGAGTCGAAGCCGAGGTCGAATACGAGAGAATGACCCGCTGTCACGTCTGGAGGAAGACGCCGCCCCGCAGATGCACGAATGGCGACGACGACCGGAGAAAAGTAGTTTCCGAGCATGGCTGGACGCACCCATCAAGGCGCCGAGTGTGGCGCTCATTCGACTAACGCTGATTCACCGGACCACCAGGCGATCAGCCAAAGGAACCAGACGACTGTCACTCCCCGATCGCCCGCGGGCATGGCAAGCGCGACTGCGCGTGGGGCTCGCCATCCGCACGAGCGCGGCCCCTCACCTGTCGGACCTGTCGGAGCAGAGCATTCCGTGCAGGGCGCCGGTGAATCCATCTCCGGCATCGGTAATCGCGCCCGAGATGAAGAAGTCGCCGGACGGGCTCGCGTAGGCTCCCGTCCCCGAGGCGGGACGCTCGATCTCCGTGAAGGACAGACCGGCCGCATCGATGACGCCGAGATCACGGATCGTGAGCGTGCCGCGAGGCGCGACGATGGTCAGCGAGCCCGAATAGGACAGGTTGGCAGCTGCCTCGACGGCCGGGAGGCCTGCAGAGGGGGCCGCGTCGAGCGCCTGGAAGGACGTGGCTCCATCGAGGTCGCCGCCAACGATCGTCCCGACCGTGCACAATCCGACGGGGCTCGTGCAATTGGTCGAGGTGAAGAGGGAGTGTATTTTCCCTGACACGGGGAAGCAGCGCACGTCGGCCTGAACATCGCGTGTCACGGTCGACGCGACGACCGCAGCAGCGAGACACACCGAGATCGATAGACCTGCAGACTTGATTCCGAACGCCATCGTCAGCCTCCTTTTGCCGCGGCGTGTGCCAGAGCACACACCAACCGAACGGGGTTGTGCACGACTCGAACATCGTACTCGACCGCTCGAACCGGCGCCACATGGCATTGCGAATATCCCCAGAATGTCATTCAAGTAACGGCGACACTCGCCGCCGGTGTACGACATGCTCGAATCGCGTGAACGGCGGCGCGTCCACTTCGGTTCGCAACATGGCCATATGGCAAGCGCGCGAGGCGTCGATACGCGCTAAGCTCTGTGCCAATGCAGCCTTCTCCTCGGTCAACTCCAACGCCGCCGGGCCCGACGTTTGCTGCTTCGGCGCAGCGCCTGATGTGGGTCATGCGACCCTATGACTTCATGCGCGAGTGTGCGCACGAATTCGGTGACCTGTTCACACTGAGGATTCGTGCGGAATCGACCTACGTGATCGTTTCGCGCCCCGATGCCATCCGGGCGATCTTCACGGCGAGAGCAGACACTCTCGGCGTCGGTGCAGGCAACGCGGTACTGGCTCCTTTCGTCGGCCCTGCGTCATTGCTTCTTCTGGAGGGCGAGCGACACGTGCGCGAGCGGCGGCTCCTGATGCCGGCCTTTCACCAGAAGGTCATCGCCGGGTATGGCGACGCGATCCGCGACGCTCTGACGGACGCCATCGAAGATTGGGCGCCGGGTAAGACGTTCGTGGCACAGGAGGTGCTCCAGGGCGTGTCGATCGACGTCATCCTCCGCGCCGTCTTCGGTGTCCGGACGAAGTCGGCGTGCGCGGACCTGAAGCGAGAGCTTGTCTCGTTCTTGAATGATCGCAGGTTCAGCCTCGGGCAGATGGACCAGCTGAGCGGAGGCGACGAGAGCCTGCGAGTATTCCGGGAGCGTCTCGGCCGAATCGGCGATCTGACGCTCGCCTTCGTCGCCGACCGACGGTACGCGTCCACCGCGCCCGATGACTCTCCCGGCGACATCCTCTCGATGTTGCTCCACGCCAAAGACGAATTCGGGCACGGGCCGACCGACAGTGAGCTTCGCGACGAGCTCTTGACCCTCGTCGCGACGGGCTACGAAACGACCGCGACGGCGCTCGCCTGGGGGCTTTACTGGATTGCGGGGAGCCGCGAGGTGCGGACGCGCCTTCGTGCCGAGGTCGCCGCCGTCGGTGACGCAGATGCGCGTGCGTACAGCGCGCTCCCCTACCTCGACGCGGTGGTCAAGGAGACGTTGCGCGTTTACCCGATCGTACCGTTCGTCTTCCGAGAGGCGCTCCAGCCCTTCAACCTCGATGGCTACACCTTCGACCGCGGCACTATTCTCGCGCCGAGCGTGTATTTGACGCACCGCCGTGAAGACCTCTACGATAGACCCGAGATGTTCGAGCCGGAGCGGTTTCTTGCGCGCACGTATTCTCCTTACGAGTACTTGCCATTTGGTGGAGGTGCGCGCAGGTGCATCGGGATGAACCTTGCGATCTACGAGATGAAGGTCATCCTCGCGACGCTCTTTCAGCGGTTCGATCTCGAGAACGATGCTGGCACGCCGGTGCTGCCGGTCCGTCGGTCGGTGGCGATGGCACCTTCGGGAGGCGGTCGGATGATCGTGCGCCATGCCTATGGCTGAGCAGCTGTCGTCGCAGGTGACTCAAGGAGGCCGCGGGATGGTCAAAGGATCGCTGCTGGTTCACCTTCGGGCGTTCGGGATTCAGAAGTTCGGGCAACCTGCCTGGGACAGCGTAGTGAAGGGTCTTCGGCCAGACGACCAGGCCGCCTTGGGTGGCGTCCTCCTCGTCGCTGCGTGGCAGCCTGTGGGTGTGTGGAATCGCACGCTCGAGGCGTTCCTCACGACCAACTACGCCGTTCCCGAGACGGGAATGCGTCAGTTCGCTGGCTTTGTCGCGGACCGTGACCTCAACTCGCTCTTTCGGCTCGTGCTCAAGGTCGGGTCGCCAGAGTTCGTCGTCGGCCGTACGCCGTCCCTCTATAACCGCTATTTCCAGGAAGGACGCTTCGAGCCGAAGAAGCTCGCCGATGGTCACTGGACTGCGACATTGACGGTATCGTCGCATGTGGATGTCGGCCCGGGCCTTCTCAGCTGCGATTCGGGAATCTCTGCGTGGCTGTCGCAGGCTCTGGAGCTGAGCGGCGTGCGACCGACGGTAGCTCACCCGAGGTGCAGATTCCGTCACTCGCCGTTCTGCCAATACGACATGAGCTGGTGAAGGGGTCGTGGCTCCGGTGAGGCCTGCATCCTTGCCAGACGCTCGTCGCGCCGAGAACGTCATGACGGTTTCAGTCCTCCCGGGCGCTCGCGGCGCGATTCTCTCGACGTCGAGAGAATCTCGGCCATCTTCGTGCAGCTGAGAATCCGTCACGGCAACCCTCGCCGGCAACGCCTGTTCCGAGCTCAATGCGATGGTTTCGGCGGCGTCTTCGACGGGGGCGACGCGCTTCGCGGCGACGGTTCGAGCGCCTCGGGCAGCGGGGTCGGGCGAGCGGAAGCCATCTCGGCGCCCGACATTGGCCCGGGGCCGACTCCGGTGCGCTTCTTGTGCGCTGCCCAGCACATGGGGCAGCGCCATTCGACGGAGATCGACCGGTCGGCCGCCGAGGACCGCGTGAGTCGCCACCCCGACTTGATGAGACTGTAGTCATTCTCCATCTTGGGTGCCTTGCACTCGCAATCCAGGCAATTCGCCGTGCTCTCCATCGCTGCCCACCTTCGCAACTGAGGTTTCTGCGCTCCGGTCGCGTCGGAGACGTTCGTCGCTCCGCGCCGACGTTTCGCGGCGCAGGAGAACGAGACTCCATAGCACGAATACGTGTTTGGACACACGCCGCCGCGGGCGCAAGTTGCCAACGCATACTGTGCAGTCGGGACGTTCGACATACCCAACGACGTCGCTCAACGTGTCAGTTTGCGTTCGGCGGGTGAGGCTCATGATGTGGACACGAGAACGTCGGGGGACGTGGCGCAGAACACATGACCGCCTGTCATGCGCTGGAACCCCACACACCGAGACGGCTCCGCAAATCGGTCTCGACGAGCCACAGGCGACACGCGCGGCCGGACATTCGCGTCGACACAAGGATTGGACAGTGTAAGATCCGGTTGCGGGGGTGGGAGCGGAGAGCATGGACGCCTCAAGAGAAGATACCGTCAGCCTCGCGCTTCTCGGCGTGTGCAGCACTATCCGTGGGCTTCTCGTCGGCGCAGAGCGCGACGAAGTTCTGACACGGCACCGAGTCGGTGAGGTCTTGCGCGCGATCAAGCGGAGCCCTCACACCTACGGGAAGCAGTCCGTCGAGCGCGTCGCCGCGGAGCTCGGCATGAGCGCGCCGGTGCTCTACCGGTACATCGCCGTGGCCGAGAACTGGTCGGCGGCGGAGCTCGCGGCGCAGATGGAGAAGACGAACCGCTTCGGGCAGCCGGCCTCGTGGTCGCACTTCGTCGCGCTCACGAAAGCGCGCGATCGGGCCTCGCGGCTCGCGCTGCTCGACGAGTCGCTCGCCAACTCCTGGTCCGTCCGTGAGCTCACCCAACGCATGGATAGAATGGATCCGGCGACGGGCCATGGGGCTGACGCCGTCCACGCTGGCGAGCCTGTCTCCGCTGCGTTCAAGGAGGGTGTGCAGACCGGCGGGCGCGCAATCGCCGACCTACGGACGTTCACCGACGCGCTCGACGAGCGACTCGCGGACTCGAGCGAACCGGTCGACGACGCGCTGCTCGAGCGCGTTCTCGATACGTTCGAGGAGCTCCAGGTGCGCGTGGAAGCCGCAATCGCACGACTTCGCGGGGCGAGACAATCGCAGCAGCGGCTTCGTTGCGCGGCTCCGGCGTTCGAGGAGGCGGAGGGCGCGGAGGACGAAGCGGACCAAGAGGACGACCTGGAGGACGAGCCGGCGCCTTCCGGCAAGTCCCGCCGGAAGGCGAGCTGACGGAGGCGGCAGCCCAGCATGCGTCCCTCCGCGGTGTGACGCGGGCGCTCGGCAGCTCACTCACGACACACGATGAACCGCTTTCGGATCATCGCGGAGAGTGCGCCTCGTCGACGTTTGGCGAGCTCGAGCGTCGGTGTAAAAGGAGTCATGCGG
>Ga0302198_10004658_pt1 | contig 13065 bp, 10 predicted proteins | sample II_Bog_N2_2_FD_193521 | JGI IMG/M metagenome (GOLD analysis project Ga0302198, IMG submission 193521) | Peat permafrost microbial communities from Stordalen Mire near Abisko, Sweden - II_Bog_N2_2 | ecosystem: Environmental > Terrestrial > Soil > Wetlands > Peat | place: Sweden: Abisko... | reverse complement strand
TGCGCGAGCCGGTTGCGGCGCGTGTCGGCCGCGGGGATCGCGGCGTTCTCGGGCAGCGACATGCCCAGAGCCTCCACCATCGAGGCCATCGTCGACGCCGTGCCCATGGTCATGCAGTTGCCCTTGGAGCGGTGCATGCAGCTCTCGGCGGCCGTGAAGTCTTCCTGCGTCATCTCGCCGGCGCGCACCATCTCGCTCATCTTCCACACGCCCGTGCCCGAGCCGATGTCCTGGCCGCGGAACTTGCCGTTGAGCATGGGGCCGCCGGACAGCCCGATCGTGGGCAGGTTGCAGCTGGCCGCACCCATCATCAGCGAGGGCGTGGTCTTGTCGCAGCCCATCAGCAGCACGACGCCGTCGATCGGGTTGCCGCGGATCGATTCCTCGACGTCCATGCTGGCGAGGTTGCGGAACAGCATCGCGGTCGGGCGCAACTGCGTCTCGCCGAGCGACATCACCGGGAACTCCAGCGGAAAGCCGCCGGCCTCGTAGACGCCGCGCTTGACGAATTCGGCGAGCTCGCGGAAATGCCCGTTGCAGGGCGTGAGCTCGCTCCAGGTGTTGCAGATGCCGATGACCGGGCGGCCATCGAGCTCGTCGTGCGGGTACCCCTGGTTCTTGATCCAGCTCCGGTGGACAAACCCGTCGCGATCGTTCTTGCCGAACCAGGCCTGGCTGCGGCGCACGGGTTTCTTGGTCTCCATGAGCTTCTCTTCTCGACTTGACGGGGCGCATGGTATCGCCGCAAACTGATATTCGAAAAATAACGATCAGCGTATCTGACATTGCAAAACAGGCATCGTTAACCCGTGCCGCATCGATACGCCCGCGCCGCGCCGGGTATAAGACAATCCGCGAGTCAGCAATGGGCTCGCGAGGGCGCTCAGATGAAGTTCTTCGGCAGGAAGCGGGCCAGCGTCACGCTGGTCCGGGCCTGGTGTTCCCCTTTCGTCGAGGACGGCCCGGCGGGTGAGTTGCTCGCCCTCGTCGACCAGGTGCTCGCCGCCATCCCGGCGAAGCCGCTCGAGGGCGTGATCAACCACGGCGACGTGCAGCCGATGTCGTCGCTGCGGCGCGCGCTGGCCAAGATGAAGCCGGTGCAGCTCGACACGCTGACGGTGCAGGAAGAGTCCGGCGAGGTGATCTGCAGCTTCGCCGCCGAAGGCGCATCGGTGGGCGACCGGGCGCGCGCGTTCGAGATCTTCGCGCTGCTGCCGCCGGCTGCCCGCGTGCTGCAGGACAAGCTGTTGCAGGTGCTGCTGGGCTATCGTCTCCACTACGGCTACGCGCGGGCGCTGGGTCCCGATTTCAGCCCGCTGTCCGAGGCCCGCGTCAAGCGCGGCTTCTTCGACACCGCCATCGAGGTGGACGGCGGCCGCGCCGACTGGCTGGTACCGGAGATGGACGTGCGCGCCGGCGCCGTGCGCGGCGTGTACCCGGCCAACGTGTTCTCGGCCGTCGGGCTGGCCCGCCTGGCCGGCTCTGGACTGCGCCTGCCCTCGTCCGCGCCCACGCTGGGCGAGATGCTGTGGCGGCCGTCCACCATCGAGCGGTCCGAGATCGTCCGCCTGAATCCGGCCTACCGCGGCTACCTGCATTTCGGCGACGACTAGGATCCTGCGACCGCGCGCAGGATGACGGGGTCCGCGCATTTCGGGATGGCGAGGGGCTGCCCGGGCCGGCATAGTCCGGCGACCTGGGAGGACCGAGCCGATGAGCGCAACTCACGCACACGCGACCACCACGCCGACGCCGGCCGAGGGCACGATGACGCTCGCCGAGGCCGTGGCCTATGGCATCCAGCGTCACCAGGCCGGCGAGCTCGGCCTTGCCGAACGCGTCTACCAGGCCGTGCTGGAGCGCGATCCCGACCGCGTCGACGTCCTCAACGTGCTGGGCATCCTCCAGTACCAGTGCGGCGAGCTCGATGCGGCCGCCGCGACGATGCGGCGGCTTCTCGAGATCGACCCGTCGGCGGACGGGGTCTGGAACAACCTCGGCAACGTGCTCGTCAAGCGCGGCGAGCTGGCCCGGGCCGGCGAGGCGTTCACGCGCAGCCTGCAACTGGCGCCCACCGCCGAGGCCTGGGCCAACCTGGCACGCGTCTATCGACGCCTGGGCGACCTGGCCGTCAGCGAGCAGGCCTGCCGGCAGGCCCTGGCGCTCGCACCCGACCACGGCGTTGCCCTGCACAACCTGGCGCTCGCGCTGCTGGGACAGCGCCGCATCGAGGACGGCGTGCAGGCCGCGCTGCGGGCGATGCAGCTGCTGCAGCCGCGCGAGCGGCGGCGCCAGACCTATGTGCAGTACCTGCTGGTGGCCGACGAGCCCGCGCAGGCCGCGGCCGTCCTGCGCGCCTGGCAGCAGCAGGAGCCCGACAACCCGTACGTGCTGCACCACCTGGCTGCCTGCACCGGCGCGGCCATGCCGGCGCGCGCCAGCGACGACTACGTCGAGAAGGAGTTCGACAGCTTCGCGGCGTCCTTCGACACGACGCTGGCGCGTTTGAACTATCGTGCGCCGCAGATCGTCGCCGAGGCCGTGGCCGCCGCGCTGCCGGCGGGCGTGGGCCAGTTCGACGTCGTCGACCTCGGCTGCGGCACGGGCCTGTGCGGGCCGCTGCTGCAGCCCTGGGCGCGCACGCTCGTGGGCTGCGACCTGTCCACCGGCATGTTGATGCAGGCCGCCGAGCGCGGCGTCTACGACGAGCTGCGCAAGGCCGAACTCACGGCCTTCATGCGCGGGCGGCCTGGCGCGTTCGACCTGGCGGTGTCCGCCGACACCCTCAACTACTTCGGCGAGCTGGGCGAGGTGGCGCGCAGCGCGCACGCCACGCTGCGGCCGGGCGGCGTGGCGGTGTTCACGCTGGAGGCGCTGGCCGCGGGCGAGCGCGGCGTGGTGCGCCTGATGCCGCACGGCCGCTACGCGCACGACGGCGCGCACGCGCGCAAGGTCTTCGAGGAGGCCGGCCTGGTGGTGGACGCGCCGGTGGGCGTGGTGCTGCGCGAGGAGAACAAGGTGCCGGTGCAGGGGTGGCTGGTCGTGGCCCGGCGCCCCTGACGCCCCTGCGCCGGCTACGCCGCCTGGGCCAGGGGCGTGCCGTAGACCTCGTGCGCCACGGCCTTGAGCGCCCGCAGCATCACCTGCGCGGCGGGCGCCAGCAGCCGGTCGGTGCGGGTGATCAACCCGAACGCGTCCATCTTGCAGGGCAGCTCCACCGGCAGGATCGCGACCAGGCCGTGCTGCTGGTAGTACAGCGCCACGTCGGACGCCACCACGCCGATCAGGTCGCTCTGCTCCAGCATCTTGGTCATGAAAAGCAGGGCGGTGGTCTCGATCAGGTCGTTGGGCGCCACCAGGCCCTCTTCCTGGAACATCAGCTCGAAGCGATGGCGCAGCACGCTGCCGGCCGGCGGCACGATCCACCCTTGCTGCGCCATGTCGCGCAGGCCCAGGCGCTCGCGTTCCATCAGCGGATGGCCCGGGCGAACGACGGCGGCGACGGGTTCCTCCACCAGCGCCTCGTAGCGCAGGTCGCTCTTGTCATGACGCGCGAAGAGGCGTCCGACGACCATGTCGAGCTTGCCCTGGTTGAGGCGGTCGATGAGCACGTCGCTGGTCTCCACCTGCAGCCCCACGCGCAGCGACGGGTGGATCTCCTTGACCTGGGCCACGGCGTCGGGCAGCAGCGTGATGGCCGGGGCGGTGATGGTGCCGATGCTCACGGAGCCGAAGCGTCCGGCCTTCAGCGCATCGATTTCCTCGTGCGCCTGGCTCAGACTGGCCAGCGCCATGCGCGCGTGGCGGATCATGGTTTCCCCGTACCACGTTGGGCGCACGCCACGCGGGAGCCGGTCGAACAGCTTTACCTCCAGCATGTCCTCCAGGTCCTTGAGCAGCTTGGACGCGGCCGGTTGCGTCATGTTGAGCACCTGCGCCGCGCCGTGGATGTTGCCTTCTTCCTCCATGGCCACGAGGAGAAGAAGCTGGCGAGTCTTGAGGCGGGCGCGGATGAACCAGTGGGTGTCGGCGGTTGACATGATTCCGATGGTCGTGAAAGAGGAATGGATGGATACTTGAATGTATATGGCAAGACGCCAAAAATCTATTAGGAAGATATGGCAGCCGTTCGTACCATCGCGGCCATCGAGGGCACTGCAGAACTCGTCGCACACCTGTGCGCGGGACGCGGTGATCGTCTCGAAGACACGTTCGCTGACGTGATCGACAACCCGAGCCGACGACGGCCGACTATTGGAGACAAGACGTGAAATTCCTCAAGACAGTGCTGGCCGCTGTGGCCTTCGGTGTGGTGACCTTGGGTGCCGCCCAGGCGCAGGACAAGGGAACCGTCGGGATCGCGATGCCGACGAAGTCGTCCGCCCGCTGGATCGCCGACGGCGACAACATGGTCAAGGTGCTGCAGGCCAAGGGCTACAAGACCGACCTGCAATACGCCGACGACGACATCCCGAACCAGCTCGCGCAGATCGAGAACATGGTCACCAAGGGCGACAAGGTGCTGGTCATCGCGTCCATCGACGGCACCACGCTGTCCAACGTGCTGCAGAAGGCGGCCGACAAGGGCGTCAAGATCATCGCGTACGACCGCCTGATCAAGGGCTCGAAGAACGTCGACTACTACGCCACGTTCGACAACTTCCAGGTCGGCGTGCTGCAGGCCGATTCGATCGTCGACAACCTGAAGCTCAAGACCGCCAAGGGCCCGTTCAACATCGAGCTGTTCGGCGGCTCGGCCGACGACAACAACGCGTTCTTCTTCTACAACGGCGCGATGTCGGTGCTCAAGCCCTACATCGACTCGGGCAAGCTCGTCGTCAGGAGCAAGCAGATGGGCATGGACAAGGTCGCCACGCTGCGCTGGGATGGCGCCGTGGCGCAGGCGCGCATGGACAACCTGCTGTCGGCCTATTACGCCGGCGCGCATGTCGACGCAGTGCTGTCGCCGTACGACGGCCTGTCGATCGGCATCCTGTCCTCGCTCAAGGGCGTGGGCTACGGCAAGGGCGGCGTCGCGATGCCCGTCGTCACCGGCCAGGACGCCGAGGTGCCGTCGGTGAAGTCCATCCTCGCGGGCGAGCAGACCACGACGATCTTCAAGGACACGCGCGAACTCGCCAAGGTCACGGCCGGCATGGTCGATGCGGTGCTGGGCGGCAAGGCGCCGGAGATCAACGACACCAAGACCTACAACAACGGCGTCAAGATCGTGCCGTCGTACCTGCTCAAGCCGGTGCTGGTGGACAAGGCGAACTGGCATCACATCCTGATCGATTCCGGCTACTACAAGGAAAGCCAGATCAAGTAATACCGGGCCGCGCATTCCATGAACGAGACATTGCAACGCGAAGAGGCCGCGGCGATCGCCGCCGGCGGCCCCATCCTGGAAATGCGCGGCATCCGCAAGACCTTCCCGGGGGTCGTCGCGCTCGACAACGTGGATCTCACGGTCAGGGCGGGCGAGATCCACGCCATCGTCGGCGAGAACGGCGCCGGCAAGTCCACGCTGATGAAGGTGCTCAGCGGCGTCTACCCGCACGGCAGCTACGAGGGCGAGATCCGCTTCGAGGGCGCCGTGCGCCACCTCAAGGGCATCCACGACAGCGAGGCCATCGGCATCATCATCATCCACCAGGAGCTGGCGCTGGTGCCGCTGCTGTCGATCGCCGAGAACATCTTCCTGGGCAACGAGCCGCAGCGCTTCGGTGTCATCGACTGGGCCGAGGGCACGCGTCGCACGCGCGAGCTGCTCGCCAAGGTGGGGCTGAAGGAATCGCCGGCCACCCTCATCACGAATCTCGGCGTGGGCAAGCAGCAGCTGGTGGAGATCGCCAAGGCGCTCGCCAAGCGCGTGCGCCTGCTGATCCTGGACGAACCCACGGCCAGCCTCAACGAGCACGACAGCCAGGCCCTCCTGGACCTGCTGCTGGAATTCAAGGCGCAGGGCATCGCGTCAATCCTGATCTCGCACAAGTTGAACGAGATCGCACGCGTGGCCGATGCCATCACCGTGCTGCGCGACGGCGCGTCGGTGCAGTCGCTGGATTGCAAGGCCGACGCGGTCAGCGAGGACCAGATCATCCGCGCGATGGTCGGGCGCGAGCTGGCCGACCGCTATCCGCCGCGCGCGCGCATCGCGCCCGACGCGGGCGAGACCGTTTTCGAGGTGCGCGACTGGCATGTGGCACATCCGGTGCACGCCGACCGCGACGTGGTCAAGGGCGTGAGCCTGAAGATCAAGCGCGGGGAGATCGTTGGCATCGCCGGGCTGATGGGCGCCGGCCGCACCGAGCTTGCGATGAGCGTGTTCGGACGCGCCTACGGCCAGCGCATCCGCGGCGAGGTGCGCCTGCACGGCCAGGCGGTGGACGTCTCCACCATCGGCAAGGCCATCGGCCACGGCATCGCCTACGTCACCGAGGATCGCAAGAGCCTGGGGCTGCTGCTGGAGGACGACATCCGCCACAACATCAGCCTGGCCAACCTGAAGGCGGTGTCGTCGGCGGGCGTGATCGACGGCGGCGCCGAGTTCGCCGCGGCCGCGGACTACAAGCGCAAGCTCAACATCCGCTGCTCCAGCGTCATGCAGACCACGGTGAACCTGTCGGGCGGCAACCAGCAGAAGGTGGTGCTGGGAAAATGGCTGTTCTCCAAGCCCGAGGTGCTGATCCTGGACGAGCCGACGCGCGGCATCGACGTCGGCGCCAAGTTCGAGATCTATTCGATCATGTCGGCGCTGGCCGACGAGGGCAAGTGCATCCTGATGATCTCCTCCGAGATGCCCGAGCTGCTGGGCATGTGCGACCGCATCTACGTGATGAACGAGGGCCGCTTCGTCGGCGAGTTCGCCGCGGCCGACGCGTCGCAGGAGAAGATCATGCGAGCCATCGTCAAGCAGGGACTGGCATGACCGAAGTGTTGCGCCATCCCACGTTGAGGGCATGCGAGCGTCGCGTGCGCACTCCATCATGAGCGACGCCCGGCCGCCCGAAGTCGCTCGCCCCGGAGCCGTCAGGCGCAGGGTATTCAAATGACAGTCATGGAAGACAAGATGATTCCAAGCAACGCCGAGGCGCCGGTGCGCTCGTACGGCGGATTCCTGAAGAACAACATCCGCGAGTACGGCATGCTGCTGTCGCTCGTCGCGATCATGGCGTTCTTCCAGTACATGACCGACGGCACGCTGCTCAAGCCGTTGAACCTCACCAACCTGATCCTGCAGAACAGCTACATCGTCATCATGGCGCTGGGCATGCTGCTTGTGATCGTGGCGGGCCACATCGACCTGTCGGTGGGATCGGTCTCGGGCTTCATCGGCGCGCTGGCGGCGGTGCTGATGGTCAACTACAACTGGAACTTCGTGGGCGCGTCGCTCGTGTGCCTGGTGGTGGGCGGCGTCATCGGCGGTGCCCAGGGCTGGTTCGTCGCGTACCTGAAGATCCCGTCGTTCATCGTCACCCTGGCGGGCATGCTCGTCTTCAAGGGCCTGGCGCTGGCGTTGCTGCAGGGCCAGTCCGTCGGCCCGTTCCCGGACGATTTCCAGCTGCTCAGCTCGGGCTTCATCCCCGATTTCTTCAACGGCGACACGCTGCGCATCAGCTCGCTGGTGGTCGGCGTGGTGGTGGCGGTGGTGCTGTTCGTGCTGAAGCTGCGCGAACGCGCGGGCCACGTCCGGCACGCGATGGAAGAGGAGCCGGCCGCGTTCTTCCTGGCCAAGAACATCGCGTTCGCCGCCGTGATCATCTGGTTCTGCTGGATGCTCGCGTCGTACAAGGGCCTGCCCAACGTCCTGATCGTGATGTTCGCGCTGATGCTCGTCTACGACTTCGCCACGCGCCGCACCACCATCGGCAGGCGCATCTATGCGCTGGGCGGCAACGCCAAGGCGGCGCGCCTGTCGGGCATCAAGACGGAGCGCCTCGCGTTCCTCACCTTCGTCAACATGGGCGCGCTGGCGGCGCTGGCAGGTCTGGTGTTCGCCGCGCGTCTGAATACCGCAACGCCCAAGGCAGGACTGGGTTTCGAATTGGACGTGATTGCGGCATGCTTCATCGGCGGCGCTTCGGCGTCGGGCGGTGTCGGCAAGGTACTCGGCGCCGTCATCGGCGCATTCGTGATGGGCGTGATGAACAACGGCATGTCCATTCTCGGCATCGGCATCGATTACCAACAGGTGATCAAGGGCATCGTCCTGCTGGCCGCGGTCTGTGTCGACGTCTACAACAAGAACAAATGAGAACGAGCGTCCGGCACTGATCGGACGCCGGCCGATGCGCAGGCCTTGAACAGCGCGCGGCCGAATTTTCTGACTGTGTGAGTGCGCCGGCGACGGCGCACGGCTTGCGTTGGTTTTCCCCGCGCAGGGCGGAGCCTTGCCCTGCGTATCCACTAGGCAATCGGAGACAAGCACATGACCAAGACCCTTCGCACCACGGCGATCTGCCGTGCCACCATCGCCTGCGTGGCGAGCCTCCTGGGCGCCTCGGCCGCGCACGCCGTGGACTGGACCGGCTACATGCGCGGCGGCCCCGCGGCCACCGACGTTTCTGGCAAGTCGCGCCAGTGCTTCGGCATCGGCGAGCTGAAGTACCGCCTCGGCAACGAGTGCGACTTCTACGGCGAGTTCCAGCTCGCCCAGGCCATGAAGGCCGACGGCGTGGACTTCAACGCCGTGCTGATGACCAACTACTACAGCCCCGCTACGGAGTCCGACCAGGGCACCCCTGCCAACAACTTCGGCGTCGAGCAGGCCTACGTCGAGATGAAGGGCGTGGACATCGCCCCGCAAGCCCTGTTCTGGATGGGCAAGCGCCGCGACCGTGACGACGTGCACATCGTCGACACCTTCTTCACCAACATGTCGGGCGTGGGCGCCGGCGTCGAGAACATCGACGTGGGCTTCGGCAAGTTCGGCTTCTCCGGCTACAAGGCCGACAGCCCGGCCGTGGAGGTCGACGGCGTGCTCAACACCACCGCCGGCAACAACGGCGTGGGCCGCATCCACGCCCAGCTCTACGACATCCCCGTGAACCCGGACGGCAAGCTGCGCCTGGTGGCCACGCTCTCCAAGGGCGACTCGCAAGGGGGCACCAAGGGCCAGAGCGGCTACGGCTTCAACGTCGAGCACGTGCAGGACAAGTTCTTCGGCGGCGGCAACCACATCTGGGTGCAGTACGCCGACGGCTCCACCGACATCAACCAGGGCATCAGCGACAACGGCGCCCACGGCTCGGGCTACAAGGTCTGGCGCCTGGTGGAAAGCCCGTCGTGGCAGATCGGCGCGTTCGGCGGCCAGGCCATCGCGATGTACCAGCACAACAAGGCACCCGACACGGCGGCGCCGGTCTCCGCGCTGTCGACGGCGGTGTCGTCGAGCTACTGGACCGTGGGTGGCCGCGGCTCGTGGGGCATCACCAAGAACCTGAAGTGGCTGACGGAAATCGGCTACTCCAGCCTCAAGCCGGACGGCAGCGCGTCGGAAAACGTCACCAAGATCACCGTGGGCCCGGCGCTGTCGACCGGCCCGGACTTCTGGAAGCGTCCGGAGCTGCGCCTGTACGTGACGTACGCGGACTACAACAAGGCCGCCGCCGCCGACACCACCAACAACTACGGCTTCGTGTCGAACAAGACCAGCGCCGTGTCCTACGGCGCCCAGGTCGAGATCTGGTTCTGATCCTCGTGTAATCCCCGCCGCGACCGCACCCGGTCGCGGCGCACCATTGCAAAACTGCAAATCCACGAATATCTGTACGGAGACAAAAACATGTCCAAGCATTTCAGCGCACTGCCGCGCCTGACCGTCATCGCCGTCGCCGCGATCCTCGGCGCCAACGCCGTCCAGGCCGACGAACTCGAAGTCCTGCACTGGTGGACCTCGGGCGGCGAGGCCAAGGCCGCCGCCGAACTGAAGAAGACGATGGAGGCCGAAGGCCACACGTGGAAGGACTTCGCGGTCGCCGGCGGCGGCGGCGATTCGGCCATGACGGTGCTGAAGTCGCGCGTGATCTCGGGCAACGCCCCGGCCGCGGCGCAGATCAAGGGCCCGGCCCTTCAAGAGTGGGCCGCCGAAGGCGTGCTCGCCAACATCGACGACGTGGCAAAAGCCGAGAAGTGGGACTCCGTCCTGCCCCCGGTCGTCGCCAACATCATGAAGTACCAGGGCCACTACATCGCGGCGCCGGTCAACGTGCACCGGGTGAACTGGCTGTGGTCCAATCCGGACGCATTCAAGAAGGCCGGTGCCAAGATCCCGACGAACTGGGACGAGTTCTTCGTCGCCGGTGACAAGCTCAAGGCCGCAGGCATCATTCCCCTGGCGCACGGCGGCCAGAACTGGCAGGACTTCACGGTGTTCGAAGACGTTGCCGTCAGCGTCGGCGGCACGGATTTCTATCGCAACGCCCTGGTCAAGCTCGAACCCGCCGCGATCAGCAGCCCGACGATGATCAAGGTCCTCGAGACCTTCAAGAAGATCCACGGCTACACCGACAAGAACTCGCCTGGACGTGACTGGAACCTGGCGACGGCGATGGTCATCAAGGGCGAAGCCGGCATGCAGTTGATGGGCGACTGGGCCAAGGGCGAGTTCCTGGCCGCGGGCAAGGTCCCGGGCAAGGACTTCGTCTGCTCGCCGGCCCCGGGTTCTGGCAAGAACTACACCTTCAACATCGACTCGTTCGCGATGTTCAAGCTGAAGGATCAAGCCAACGTTCCGGCCCAGAAGGACCTGGCCAAGGCGATCATGTCCCCGTCGTTCCAGGAGCTGTTCAACCTGAACAAGGGCTCGATCCCGGTTCGCCTGGACGTCAAGCTCGACAAGTTCGACGACTGCGCGAAGGAATCGTCCAAGGACTTCGTGGCCGCGTCCAAGGGCAACACCCTGCTGCCCTCGATCGCCCACGGCATGGCCGTCCCGCCGGCCGCCGAAGGCGCCATCAAGGACGCCGTCAGCAAGTTCTGGAACGACGACAAGGAAACGGCCAAGGACGCGCAGGCAGAGATCCTGAAGGCTTCCAAGACGAAGTGATCGTCCGCCCGACGATCCGCTTTTTCTCCTCTTAGGGCATTCGCCACGCGTGGTAAAGCGCGCGTGGCGCTTTTTGTGCTTCAAGAAAGCCTCGCCGTTTCATGTCCCGATCCAAAGTCCCCAGCGCTTCCTGGCTCCCGAAGCTGGTCGTCGCGCCCAGCTTCCTGCTGTCGTTCTTCTTCATCTACGGCCTGATCGCGTGGAACGGCTACCTGTCGCTGTCCGCGTCGCACATGCTGCCGAACTACGACTTCGTCGGGTTCTCCAACTACGCCGACCTGTTCGACAACGACCGCTTCCACGTGGCGCTGAAGAACATGCTGATCTTCGGCGTGCTGTTCATCGGCGGCGCGATGGCCCTCGGCCTGCTGCTGGCGATCCTGCTCGACCAGAAGATCCGCGCAGAAGGCGTGCTGCGCACCGTCTACCTGTACCCGATGGCGATCTCGTTCATCGTCACCGGCACCGCCTGGAAATGGATCCTCAACCCCGGCCTGGGCATCGAGCACCTCGTGCAGAGCTGGGGCTTCCCCAACTTCCAGTTCGACTGGCTGGTCGATGACCAGCACGCGATCTACTGCGTCGTCATCGCCGGCATCTGGCAGGCTTCGGGCTTCGTGATGGCCCTGTTCCTGGCCGGCCTGCGCGGCATCGACGACTCCATCATCAAGGCCGCGCAGATCGACGGCGCCAGCCTGCCGCGCATCTACTGGCGCATCGTCGTGCCGTCGCTGCGGCCGGTGTTCTTCTCCACGCTGATGGTGGTGAGCCACCTGTCGATCAAGAGCTTCGACCTCGTGATCGCGCTCACCTCCGGCGGCCCGGGCTATTCCACCGACCTTCCGGCCACCTTCATGTACGCGATGTCGTTCTCGCGCGGCCAGGTGGCCATGGGCGCCGCGAGCGCCACGATCATGCTGTGCATGGTGGCGGCCATCGTCGTGCCCTACCTGTATTCGGAACTGAGGACCAAGAAGTGAGTTCCATGTCGCCACGTTCCCTGACCTGGCATCGGGTCATTCTCTGGACGGTCCTGATCCTCTTCGCGATCTGGTTCCTGACGCCGCTCTACGTGATGATCGTCACGTCGCTGAAGGACATGGACCAGATCCGCGGCGGCAGCCTGCTGTCGCTGCCCACCAGCCTGAACTTCGGCTCGTGGAACAAGGCCTGGGACCAGGCCTGCACCGGCACAGATTGCGGCGGGCTGAAGCCCTACTTCATGAACAGCGTCTACATGGTGGTGCCCGCCGTGGCGATCTCCACGACGATCGGCTGCATCAACGGCTACGTGCTGTCGAAGTGGCGCTTCCGCGGCAGCGAGGTGATGTTCGCGATGCTGCTGTTCGGGGTGTTCATGCCCATGCAGGTCGTGCTGCTGCCGATGAGCCAGGTGCTGGGCTATTTCGGCATCGCCAGCTCCATCGTGGGCCTGATCGTGATGCACGTGCTGGCGGGCATCCCGTCCACCACGCTGTTCTTCCGCAACTACTACGTGAGCCTGCCCGACGAACTGATCAAGGCGGCGATGCTGGACGGCGCCGGCTTCTGGCGCATCCTGTGGCGCGTGGTGCTGCCGTTGTCGACGCCCATCCTCGTGGTGACGCTGATCTGGCAGTTCACGAACATCTGGAACGACTTCCTGTACGGGGTGGTCTTCTCGGGCGCGGATTCCAAGCCGATCACCGTCGCGCTGAACAATCTCGCGAACACGACCAGTTCGGTCAAGGAATACAACGTGGACATGGCCGCGGCACTGATCGCAGCGCTGCCGACCCTGTTCGTCTACGTTGTTGCTGGCAAGTATTTCGTGCGTGGCCTGACGGCCGGCGCCGTGAAGGGATGATGAGATGGGTGCGCTGACGATCGCCAACGTACGCAAGACTTTCGGCCACGTCGAGATCCTCAAGGGAATCGACATCGAGGTGGAAGCGGGCGAATTCCTGATCCTGGTGGGATCTTCCGGCTGCGGCAAATCGACGCTGCTCAACATGATCGCGGGCCTGGACGTGCCC
>Ga0302198_10004655_pt1 | contig 13080 bp, 10 predicted proteins | sample II_Bog_N2_2_FD_193521 | JGI IMG/M metagenome (GOLD analysis project Ga0302198, IMG submission 193521) | Peat permafrost microbial communities from Stordalen Mire near Abisko, Sweden - II_Bog_N2_2 | ecosystem: Environmental > Terrestrial > Soil > Wetlands > Peat | place: Sweden: Abisko... | reverse complement strand
CGCTTTTTTTTCAACCTCATAGCACTTTCCGGGCTGGGGAGCGAGCGGATCCACTGAACCTTTCGCGACCTTGGGGTAAGTGATTTCGACTTTCGTCGGGTCTTTTGTGCTCCGGGAATTCTTATAGAGAGCCGCCTCGATTTCCCTGGCCTTCCTGCTGATTTCCCCGCGGATTTTGCCGCCGCTCGACGTATTCGGGCGTGAGTCGAGCATCTGCATATTGTCGGGTTCGTTTTCGCCGCCAATTTGTAGTTCTACAATGTGATCGACTTGGCATGTCTTTTTGTCGGCCTTCGGTGGATTGAAGCTCGCCGTATCGCCTCCCGCGGCTTTCCACCTGGCACCAGGGTCTGGATCCGCGTCCCAGTGTACTTTTTTCAGCCAGAGCGCCCTCTTGTCCGGACCGTTCTCACGCGGGTTGGCGTTCCGCCCCAATTTCCAGTCGTAGGTGGCCTTCAGTTTCCCGGCCGCAGCCCAGGCCTCCCACTTGTCGATGACTTCGCCCTTATTGGCCGGTACCGGGAACGCTTCGCTCATCTTCGCGAGTACGGTATCGTCTTGCAAAGTGTACTTCTCGACGCCGGCCTTCTTCAGATCGTCATTCGCATCTTCTTCCTTCGGACTCGTGGCCGTCGTACTTTGCGTCTTCGCAGCCCGCGACAGAATCGGTCCCGAGGCGGCCGTGGCGAGCATACTCAGCGGGGCCCCCGAGCGGTGGACCACCGCCTGTGCGACGCTCGAGGCCTCGTTCTCCAGATGGTTGTATTCCGGCGTATCGCCCAGACGAAGTACCGGAGACGCGGGTCCCGTTCCACGCTGTTGTACCGTGTGCGCGAGTTCATGCGCCAGCAGATTTCGCCCAGGCCCGGAATGCGGATCGTACTTGCCGGAATCGAAAACAATGTGCTGGCCGACTGTGTAAGCGTGCGCGTCCACCGCTCGCGCCGATTCCGCCGCGGTTGGATCTGTGTGGATCCGGACGCCGCCGAAGTCTCTGCCGAAGCGCGGTTCCATGAACGAGCGCGCCGGAGCATCCAGAGGACGTCCGGGAGAATCCAGCACACGGTTTACTGTTGCCGGTGCAGTGGCTGTTCGTGCTGGCCCGGCGGCCTTACGCTGCAAAACGGGTTCGGCAGCTTTCCTTTTACACGTATCGCACTCGCCGCCTCCGCCCGCGCAGGAACACGGCCGTTCCTGTTGCGGTGCACGCACAGGAACTGCGCCAGCCCTGGGTTTGGAATCGGCCGATGCTGTGGTCTGCGTCGAACTCATCGGCGTTTCCCCTGAGAAGCGGACAGTACCGTAGCGGCAAGCTGTTCGCCGATCGCCACCGGGTCGCGGCCGGAGCGTACCTGCATTCGTGCGCTCAGCGCGTCTACGGAGGACTGCTTCTCCCAGCCCGTCGGCAGCTGTCGCGTCAGCAGCGAACGCAGTTCTCGCTCAAACGATGCCGCGATACGCCGCTCCGAGCCTCTCGCAAATCCGTTCAGAGCCAGTTCGCCGATCCGCACCTGAACCGCGCCGCGACTGCGAACCGCTGGCGCAGCAGCGGTGGCCTGCCGGCGGAATTGCGATTGCCATGCCGCCCGTCGTTGCGCGCGGGCTGTAGGTGCCGGCTTCAACGCCACCCTCCTACTTCGTTGTCGCTCAGCGCGCGATCCAGCTTGGAACATTCGCGCCGCGCTGCGATCAACAGATGCCTCATGCGCAACGGTTCATTCGCCTCCGCTGCAATGTATGCCGCGCCCAGCGCGATATTGCGGATATTGCCGCCCGGCACATTCAGCTTCGCCAGTTTGTCGAAGTCGATTCCATCGACCGGCAGCGCGGGCGGGAACATGCGCTGCCAGATGCGCCGCCTTTGCGCGGGATCGGGAAACGGAAAGTGCACCACGAACCGGATGCGGCGCAGAAAAGCCTGATCGAGAGCGCCACGCAGATTCGTTGTGAGCAGCGCCACCCCGCGATATGCTTCCATGCGCTGCAGTAAATAGCTGACCTCGATATTGGCGTAGCGGTCGTGGCTGTCGTGAACTTCGCTTCTCTTGCCGAACAGCGCGTCCGCTTCGTCGAACAGCAGGACCGCGCCTGTGTTTTCGGCCGCGTCGAAGACGGAGCGCAGGTTCTTCTCGGTCTCGCCGATGTACTTGCTGACTACCTGGCTCAGGTCGACGCGGAAAAGATCGAGATCCAGCTCGTTTGCCAGAACCTCGGCCGCCAGGGTTTTACCCGTGCCGCTGTGTCCGCAGAACAGCGCCGAGGCGCCAAGGCCGCGAGGCGTCTGCGCGGCAAAGCCCCATTCCTGCAGGACCCTGTGTTGATTGCGCGCCTGCGCCACCATCGCGCGCAGCGTCTCGATATTGTTTTCCGGCAGAACCAGGTCTTCCCACCGGGCGTTCGTGACCACGCGCTGCGCCAGCCCTTCCAGGACGGGCCTCGATTCGGCGCGGCACATATTGCGGATTTCGTCTTTGATATGCCCGGGCTTTTCGCAGGTGCTGTGCGCGATGCGGCCGCCCATATCGAAAATGCTTTCCGCTTCGAGCGAGAACTGCGCGCCCAGTTGGCTGAGTTCCCCATTCAGCGGTTCGGCCTTTTCGCCGAGAGCATAGCGCCACAGCGCACACTGTTCCGCCGGTCCGGGCCGATCAATCGCGAATGAAACCACTCCGCGCGAATGGGGTTGCAGCCGCGCCTCGCCTGCCACGATCGTGACGCCGGGAAACCGATCCGTCACGAACCGCGCGCCTTCCTGTTCAGTCGGATCCGCGGACTCGCAATCGATCATTAGACCGCAATTGTTGAGAACCGAATCGCGCGCCAACAGCCGTATGAGAGTGGTGCGCTCAGCCGACGCTCTGGGAATTCGGGCCGCCGCGAGAAAACGCAATCGCAGACCTGCCGATGCGCACGCAGCCGCGGCGATGCGTCGCTTGTCGCGAGCCGCGTTGCCGTGCAGCACGACAACGGGAGTCGCTCCCTCGCCGCGCCACACCTCCAGCAGACCTTCTGCGTACGCGCGGTAAGACTCCGGCAGCGCAGCCGGCGGCGTCGGCGTTTCAAGAAGGGAATCGAGCCTTTCGTCAATCGTTCCCGTTCCCATCAGGAAATGCAGCACTGCTTCGTCGATGCGCAGCGGCGCCGAAGTCAACGTATCCGCCGGGCCAACATCCAGCAAAAGCCATCGCCGCAGCGGGCCCCGGGGCTGAATCGCACTCCAGTGCGCATTAGCCAGCGAAGACATGGCGAGCCCGAATGTCGGATAACGGAGCCGTGTATCGCTATGCATTGCGGCGCACAACTCGCAGACATCCGAATCGAGTTCGGCTGCGGCTGCCAGCGCCAGAAGGTCCGCCTCAAAAGCGGATAATTCAAAGCCGGATACCAGCCGCGAAAACGGAGAAGGATTCTCCACGCTCCCCCCGCCTTCGAAGAAATCGCGCATTTTCGCAACTGCCGCCTGCAGTGGATTCTGCGAAGCCTCGGTTTGAGGTTGCTCGGGCGTGATTGTGGCGGAACTCATGAAATAGTCACCTGCGGCCCCACGAAACCGCCGCCGCTTCCTGGCGTTAGCGGGCTCTGCGCGGCATCCACCTGCACCCGAATCAGATACGTCCCCGCAGCCACCCCGCCGAATGGGACCATCAACTGCGTTGTGGGTGAGGGCGTAATCGCGGGAGGGCTTTCGAGCGAGATCCGCGGTGGAACCGGGAAGCTATACGAAGCTGGCGTCTGCGAAGGGCTGGATGCCAGTTGGTTCAGCATCACGAGCGCCGTCTGGCTCGGCCCCACCGCGATGTCCAGGTCTATTTGCAGCTGACCCGAGCGCGGATCGCTCCCACTTCCCTGCGCGTTCGTTACGATAGCGTCGAGAATGTTCGGTTGAAGTACAAACCCGGCCGGGTCCGACTCGATGCCGTTATGTGCCAGCGGCGGATCGCCCAGCATCAGCGACTGCACTACCTGCACGGATTGCACGCCCGGAAGAAGCCCGGGAGGAAGCGGTACAACGATTTGCGATCCGCTCACGCTCGTCGGTGTAGCCTCAACCGAGCCGAACTGCACTGTCGTAACCCCGCCCTGCAGTTCAGTTCCCTGCAACACGAGGATCGAATCGACAAAGATCGGTTGATTGAGCACCGGTGAAACCGGACTTACCTGCGAAAGAATCTGCGCGATTACGGGCTTCTGGAACGGCGTCACCGATATGGTTCGCTTTCGTACCGGCAGCGCCTGTTTGGTGGAGGCTTCGTTCTGGATCAGCACCACCGATATCTGGTACGCCGCCGTAGGCCGGTATTTTGCCTGGAACGCTGTCCACAGCCGCGAGATCTCCTCCGTGGTCAGAGTCTGCGGCCAGATTTTAATCAGTTCCACCTGGTCGGCGAGGTCTGATGTATAGAGATTCAACATCGCGGCGGGCAATCCTCCGCCCGCGTTCACTTCCGTCGGCGCGGCCAGCGAACGGCGAATCGCGGCACGCGGCAGTACCGGTGTTTCGTGAAGCAGTTGCATGCCATAGCCAAGCAGAATCTCGGCGTGAAACTGCTCAGCGCCATACGCGGTGAGCAGATAATGCAGATTCAGCGCCAGCGGAGGATTGTTGATCAGTTCCCCCGCCGCATTTCGCGAAGGATAGTTCACATTCCGCCACGCTTCATTCTGCGTGACGTTATAAAGGAACAGATTGAGAGCGCTCTTTGTATTGCGTTGCTCATCGACGCGATCCGGAGCGAGCGCGGTCACGATCACCTCGCCAAGCGACGATCCGATATCGCGATCGATCAGCCCGTTGTTGAGCAGATCCACCAGTACGAAGGAAACGGAGGCCACTGCCAGTGCGCTGCTCACGGACGTCCTCCTCGCCGATCGAGATAGCGCTCCAGCGTCAGACGCGGTGCGCCGGATGCGGCCGCTCGCGATGACGGCGGAGCCGCCGCGGTTGGAAAAGTGGCCTGAACCGTAACTTTGCCTATCACCACGTGCACATCGCGGGCGGCGATTTCGATTTGCGGCGGGGCGAATTGCGTGTGCAGGCCCGCCGATGGAGCGGCAGGAATCTCGCGGCCGCGAACCGGCGAATCAGGGCGCACAAACGGTCGCGGAAGTGCAGGTCTATCGATCGCCTCGCGGCGTTCCGTTGCGGGGGCAGGGAACTGCGGCGCAAGGGGAGATACAGCGGCCTGAGATACTGCGACCGGCACGTCCCTCTGTGGAATCTGCCGCGCCGGTTCCGGGTGTAACCGAATTTCCCCGGCGGCGACGTCGCGCGAAATCGGGTCGCGCTTACCCGCGGGTTCCTGCGTCCTCTCAGGCCGAACGCCGCGCGCGGCAGCCACTCCAGCACTCGGCTCTGGATCAATCTGAGTCCGCGCTTCCTGCAGCGTCAGCGTCAGTGGCTGATCGATATCTGGTTTCTTCCGGCTGAGAGTTCGCTCCTGAGGCAGTTCCGTTGTGGGAACGGGCTTCGCCGTGCGAGCCTCCTCCAGCCGTACCGTTGGTTCGTGGGTTCGATGGCTTACCGGCGGCGGTGGAATTCGCACTTCCGTCGCTTGCCGGTCCCGCGGAGCCTCCACTTCCCGCTCTATCGCCACTTCGCGAAACTGATTCATCGCCGGCCCCGTTCCACGGACCGGTTCGAAGCGTGAAGCAATCCGAGGCCGCAGCAGCGACGCCCCCACAGTCCGGCGCGCAACATTTGTCAGATAGTTGCTCATTCGTCAGCCCGCGATCATCTCCAGATATAGCCCGCGTCGGCGCGGACTCAGCGAGAGACTCTCCGCTTCGCTCCATCCGTATGCCGCAGCCAGTTGATGCACGTCGAAAAGCGTGCGCGACGCCCACGCGCCCAACTCAGTCCACAGGAATGAAGCAATGTCGAACGGCTCACACCAGCGATGCGCACAGCCCGGACATTCCAGCGAAAGATCGATCTCCGCCTGCGGATCGGCCTGCGACATGCATTCTGAGATTTGTTGCACGACGCCTTCCGGAAGTTCGGCAGCCGTCACGGCTCGCTCTCCCGCCGTCGCGTGCGTCACGCAACTCTGCAACAGCCGCCGCGACAGATCGCCATCCGCACCGGCATCCGCCTCCAGTTCACACAGGTCGAGCGAATCCGGCAACCGGAAGTCCACCTGATACTCGCCGCTGACCAATGCCAGTGCTACTCCACCTGACAAGGGCGCGACCCTCATTTGAGCGACCGGCATCTGAAACTCCTGCTGCACACCACATTCGGGACAGGATGCGACGCCATCCACCAGCGATCCAAACACCGACTCCCGCAAATCCAGCAGGCACACGTCGCGCTGCCCGATGGGCCACCGGGCCGGATCGTCTCCGCATTCCTCCGCCCCGGTCGCCAGGCGCAACAGGATCAGGGCGCGTTCGGCCGCACCCCGGCCCAGACCCTGCTCCCATGCGTTCAAGAGGTCGAGCGACGCCAGAGGTTTCATAACAAGCTAACTCGGAATCGTCAGCGTGACTTCCTTCGGTTCAGTGACGGAAAGGTCGCGCGTCCAGCCTTCGTTTTCCAGCTTGATGTGCTGGATTGCGACCGCATTCGCATTGGCATCCAGATCGGGCAGCGCCTGATACTCGGAAACCCAGCAGCGGTAAACGTTATAGGCAATCACCTTCTGCCCGGCCTCGTTATACATTTCGATGACAATGTCCTGGCGGAAATCGGCGAGCGACACTTCGCTGCCAAGCCCCGACCCGAAGTTCCACACCTTACTGGCCCATTGCTCGAACGCGACATCGTGAGTGACGCCGCGTTCCAGCGTGATGGCGTCGTACTCGGTGCGGCCCGGCGATTTGTGGCTGGTGCTCGGATCGCCGCCGTCCCGAAACTTCACCACCTCCGTCGCGCGCTTCAGCATCCCCACTTTGCTGATGCCGGCAACGTATTGCCCGTTCCACTTGACGCGGAACTTGAAATTCTTATATGGATCCAAACGATTCGGATTTACGACGAATTCAGCCATTGTTCCTTCCCTCTTTTAAGCCTGAAGCTGACCAGCCATCTGCTGAATCTGAATCACCACAAACTCGGCAGGCTGAAGCGGCGCGAAACCTACCACAATGTTGACGATTCCGTTGTCGATGTCCGCCTGGGTCGTCGTTTCGCTATCGCACTTCACGAAATACGCCTGACTGGCTGAACTGCCAAAAAACGCGCCTTGCCGGAAAAGCCCCTGCATGAACGATCCGACGTTCAGCCGGATACTCGACCACAACGTTTCATCGTTGGGCTCGAACACCACCCACTGCGTCCCCTGGTACAGGCTCTGTTCGATGAACAGCGCCGTCCGGCGAACCGGAATATACTTCCACTGACTCGCCAGTTCGTCGGCGCCCTGCAATGTGCGCGCGCCCCAGACCACGCGGCCCGTAACCGGAAAACTGCGCAGACAGTTGAGTCCCAGCGGATTCAGTTCCCCGTTCTCCGCGTCGGTTAGCGAAACCGCCAGTTGCATCACGTTCGCCAGATTGGTTTCCTGGCCAGCCGGCGCTTTCCATACGCCGCGCTGCGCGTCCGTTGCCGCATAAATGCCCGCGATCACGCCGCACGGAACAAACGTGCCCGTGTTACCGGTCAGCAGATTCTGTTCCACAACGCGCGGAAAATAGATCGCTGCATGATCGCTGCGCGTACCGATCCAGTCGGTATTAGGATCGGTGAACTGCTTCAGAGCATTGGTGAGATTGGTCCACGCGCTCGGCGGATCGATGATATAAAAAGCCCGACGCAGCTCGCAGTAAGTCGCAGCCATTCCCACTACGCTGGTATCGACATCCCGATAGCTGTTCGTGTACGGCGGAATACACAGTAAGTTGAATAATTCCGCGTACTCAAGGGCATACAGGCCCTCCTTACTCCCCTGGCCCGTTCCTACGAAGTCCCACGCAGTCAGATCGCTTCCGTCCGCGCCGCCCGCCAGATAGATTTTCGTGGCCGTCAGCGGACTGCCCCCTAAGGTAGGGGCAGGACGCACGGATGGAACAATGTAATCGCCGGTCGTGCTGTCCTGCTGGACGGCGAGCAATGCCGAATTTTGCGCCAACACAACCGCCACATAATTCGCGCTCGCCGGATCGACCGAAAGATTCAGATACTTCTCCGAGGCCAGAACCTGTGTCAGCGTAGGATTCATCTGGGTCGCCGTAAGATTAAACAGCGTCGGGTCCGCCGGGTTTTTCGTTTTCTGGTCGATCACGACGTTGACATAGTCGCCCCATGAGCCCACATCGGCCGCCTGCAGTTCCAGACTGGTGAAGGTACTGCTGAGGTTCGAAGGCGGACTTGCCGTCAGGTCTTCAGGCAGACTTACGGTGGCCGCCGCGGGAAGTTCGAACCCTGCAGCAGTAGCGTCGGTTGCCACCAGACGTACGATAATCGCCTGAGCTCCGCCGTTAGCGAAGAAATCGTTCACCGCGAAGCTCATGGTGCTGCGCGCCCACAGGCCGCCAAAGATCCGGTCGTAATCGCCGAAATTGTTGACGGTGGTCGGGGTATTCACCGGCCCCGAGTTCGCCAATCCCACAAAGGCCGTGATCGACGTGGCCACACCCGTGATCGGGTGCACGCCACTGGGAAGTTCCTCAATATAGACACCGGGATAGCTCACTTGAACCGGCATGAAATGATCGTCTCCTCTCGGATTGCTCTGCTCAACTCTGCTCCGGCCCGCGCCGGGTCTCTCTCAGATATTGCGTCGCCCTGCCCTGCATTTCCGGATTGAGGGCATACACATGCCTCGAACCCGGCACCGCCACTTCGCGTAAATAGCCGCGCGATACCAGCCAGCCCAGCCCTGCTTCCGTTTCCGCCAGGCTCAACGGACTGAACTCCCCGAGCAAGCGCCAGTGCGCAATCCCGTCCGCGCTATCCACGGCCGCGGGATGACGAAGGAAGTAATCCAGGATCTGAAGGATCGCTTTCTCGGGCGAGCTATTCGGCTCATCATCCAATTCGTCGCCCTTCCAATGCACCGCATGCGCCACTTCCCGGGCAGACATCCGGTATGCAAAGAAAGGGTTTGACTCGGCACTGAAGAGTCGGTCAGACTGTATACGACCCGCCGCAAGGACTGCCGCATGCCCAAAACCCCGGGTAACTCTCATTGTCTGCCGTCCGTGAAGTGCCGGGCCGAAAAATGCCCGTTGGTGGGTCATTTTCGACCCACCGCGTTCGCCGCTAAATGTTGCGTGACAGTTCCGGCCTTGCTGAAAATGAGAGTGTTGCAGACGGCCGCGTCTTATGCGGCGCGGTACTTCCTGGCGAGGCGTCCGAATGCGCGCCGTTCTTTGCCCGCCTCGCGCGCCGCGTGGGTCACGTTGCCGTGGTGCTTTTCGAGAATCCGGCGGACGTAATCCGCTTCGAACTTTGCGATGGCCTGCGACCGGCCGGCTCGGAAGCCCGGCTCCTTGCCGCATTCGGCGCATTCGGTGCTTTCACCGCCAAGGTCAATGTGCGAGGTGAAAACTTCCGGCCCTTCCGCCAGCACTACAGCCCGATAGAGCGTGTTCTGGAGTTGGCGCACGTTGCCGGGCCAGTGATAACCCTCAAGCTTGCGAATAGCCGCCGGAGCCAGCATCTTCCTCGCGATTCGGTTCTCGTCGCAGATATCGTCGACGAAACGCCGCGCCAGCACCGCAATATCGCCCAGTCGCTCGCGCAGCGGTGGCAGATGAACGCGCAGCACGTCCAGGCGGAAGTAGAGGTCGGCGCGAAACTGCTTCTCCCGCACCAGTTTGTTCAGATCGCCGTTGCACGCCGCGACGATACGTACGTCGGCCGGGCTGAAACAATTCGAACCCAGCGCGCGATATGTCTTTTCCTGAAGCAGGCGCAGCAGTTTGCCTTGTATGGCCGGCGTCAGCCCGTCCACTTCATCGAGGAAGAGCGTTCCTCCGCTGGCGAGCGCCACCAGACCTTTCTGATTGGCATGTGCACCCGTAAAAGCGCCTCGGGAATGACCGAAAACTTCGCTCTCGAACAATTGCTCGGGGAGCGCTCCGCATTCCACAGGTATAAAAGGTCCGGTTCGCCTCGGGCTGAAGTGATGAATCGCGCGCGCGCAAAGCTCTTTCCCTGTACCTGTTTCGCCAGTCAGCAGAACAGGGGCTTCATTGGCGCCAACCTGAACCACCCGGTTCAGCGCTTTCAGGAAAACAGGATCTTTGCCGACGAAATTGCACATCGCGAGTTTGTTGGTGAGTTCCTCGCGCGATTCTTCTTCCGGCCCCAGCAATTTGAAAAGCCTCTGACGAAACTCTTCGCTATGGACGGGCCAAAGAAGAAAATCGTCCATCACCTGGGCGCCAAGCCGGATCATTTCCAGATCGTTGGCGGGGAGTATTCCGAAGGTCCTGGTGCGTACGGGGTGCTCGCGCAGCCACTCGAATACGGCCGCGGCTTTGCCTGGCGCTGAAGCGGCATTCGCAACGATAACTCCGTCGCTGCACCGGCTCAGATCCTCATGGGTCAGAGCCTCCCAGTCCCTGCGGTCGCGGATGAGAAGCTTCGCGGCGTCCAACGCCTCATTCCACTCCGGAATTGTCGAAATTGAGGGGCTTTCGATTACAAGCGCGGCTCGCAAGACGTCCTCTCGGGATTGTCGAAGATTCCATCGCGGGAATCGTACCGACGGTAGCTGATCCTCAAACGATCCGGCCGCGCGCCACACGCTGAATTCCTGCCACGGCGCACTGGGCAAAGGTTATCGTGCCGGATGAACACTAATTGAAATCAAATCGAAATTCACGCCGGTTTTCGTCCATATTGCCCTAACCCCGGTTCAGGCCATTCCATTGTACGGCAGTTTTCGGTGGAGGGAAAAGAACATTAATGTAGCGTTGGCGGTCATTGTATATGTCCGCACTAAAACATACCGTTTCTTAGCCGCCGTGCGCGGGATCGCACGGACGCGCCCAGGCAGCGGACGGTATGTGCCGGAACCGCTGGAAACAGGAAGCCCGGCGGGCTACTTCTTTTGCATCACGGTCAACCCGTCCAGTATCATCTCCACTGCCGCTTCGTCGCCCACTGTCGAGTTGACCATCAGGTGGAAGAACTGCCGCGCGGGCCATTCGATTCCGAAATACTGTTTGATGAAAGCCGCGCGATCCAGATCGATGGTCTCGGCGAGCTGAATGGCCTCCGTTTCACTTTTCCCCTTTTGCCGCAACCTTTGTACCCGCTCTTCGAATGGCGCATAGATGAATACATGGAACGAATGGGGTCGGTCCCGCAAATAATAAGCCGAACCACGCCCGACGATGACGCCATTGCCCTCGTTGGCTGCCACCTTCACCAGCTGCTCTGAAATTCTGCGAATACTTTCGGCGTCCGCCATCTTCATCAGCGGTGTGTTCAGAGTTCCTTCATAGCTGCCACGCAGAAAGGCTTTGAACAGACGATAGTAGAGCGGGTCTTTTCGCTCTTCCTGCGCCTCGATGTCACGGCTGCCGCATTGCAGGCGGCGCGCGATCTGGTCCGTCAGTAACTGATCCCACAACTTCCAGTCCAGCCGTTCGGAAAGCTTTCGGGCTATATCGCCTGCGCCACTGCCATATTCGCGTTCAATCGTCAGCAGGTTAATCATGGAATTCCTTCCTACTCGGCAACCACGTGTCCACCGGAAGCCGGATCGTTTCTTCGGACGAGAAAAGCCAGCAGGAACATGACACCGGCGGCAATCGCCAGCACCTTGTAAGTGTCGAGATACGCGAGCGTCTGCGCCTGAGCCTGCATCGATTGATAAATGCGACCGTAAGCCTGTGCCTGCGCGTCCGGCGGGCTCGCTCCGGCGTGGAACAGCTGCCCGCTGAGCCCGTTCAGCTGGTCGCGAAAGGCCGGATCGTAGCCGGTTGCATGGTACGCCAGAACCGACTGGTGAAATTGTTCGCGACGCGCCAGGACAGTAGTTACCATAGAGGTGCCCACGCTGCTCCCGATGTTACGCATGAAATTCACCAGACCCGAGACGTTGTTGCCCTTCTCCGCCGGCACCCCGATGTAAGCGCTGAGGGTAATGGGCACAAACAGAAAGCCCAGACCGAACGCCTGCACCATGCGGAGCCGGCTTGCCGACCGGAAGCTGATCAGCAAATCCAGATCCCTGGTGGAATAGTACATTCCGAAAGCGAGGCAAATCCAGCCAAATGCCATGATATATTTCGCGGGAACTTTTGTGGTCAGCTGGCCCACAATGGGCATCTCCAGCAGGATGATAAGACTGGCGCCGGAAAGCACCAGTCCGGCCGATTCAGCTGTGTACCCCATCAGAGTCTGCAGAAACTGGGGCATCATCACCAGGCTGCTGAACAGAAGCATTCCGAGGAAGAATATCATCAGGCACGCCACAGCGAAGTTGAAGCTTTTGAACATGCGCATGTCGATCACCGGAGTCTTCGTGTGCAACTCCCAGAAAACCAGAGAGACCAGGGAGATCACACAGACCACCGCCAGTACGACGATGAAGTGCGATCCAAACCAGTCTTCCTCCTGGCCTTTGTCGAGCAGCACCTGCAGCGCGCCCACGCCGAGCGCGAGCAGGCCGATGCCGATATAGTCGACACGCACGCCGGCGTCTCTGTTGCGCGCAATGTAGGGCGGATCCTCCACCGTGCGCAGCACCAGAAACAGGGTCATAATGCCCACTGGCAGATTGATATAAAAGATCCATCGCCAGGAGTAGTTATCCGTAAGCCAGCCGCCGAGTGTCGGGCCGATTGTGGGCGCCAGAATCGTGGTGATTCCGTAGAGCGCGAATGCCAGACCGCGTTTCTGAGGCGGAAACGTATCGGCCAGAATAGCCTGCGCCATGGGCTGCAGTCCGCCGCCGCCCAGGCCCTGGATGACGCGAAAGAAAATCAGCATCGGCAGGGTGGGGGCAATACCGCACAGCAGAGAACTCACCGTGAACAGGGAGATGCACAGCAGAAAGAAGCGTTTTCTCCCGAATAATCCAGCCAGCCATCCGCTGAGAGGCAGCACGATGGCGTTCGATACCAGGTAGGAAGTCAGCACCCACGTGCTCTCGTCGTTGCTCGCGCCCAGGTCCCCCGCCA
>Ga0302198_10004632_pt1 | contig 13118 bp, 8 predicted proteins | sample II_Bog_N2_2_FD_193521 | JGI IMG/M metagenome (GOLD analysis project Ga0302198, IMG submission 193521) | Peat permafrost microbial communities from Stordalen Mire near Abisko, Sweden - II_Bog_N2_2 | ecosystem: Environmental > Terrestrial > Soil > Wetlands > Peat | place: Sweden: Abisko, Stordalen... | reverse complement strand
GTTCAGCCCGCGGGGGCCGATTTTATCCCGCAACGAGGGCGGCACGTATATAGGGGGAACCTTCTGGGACGGGCGCACACCGGACACGGCCACGCAGGCCCGGATGCCCTTTCTGGACCAGAACGAAATGGCCAACCGGCCGGTGGGCCCGTATCCCCCGCACGCCGGCGGTTACTCGCCGCGGCTCGCGGAGAAGCTGGCGGGGCGTCCCTATGCGTGGCGGTTTGAACGTTTTTTCGGGCGGGGGATTTTCCAAACCGCCCCGCCCGCGCAACTATACGCCCTGGCGGCGGCGGCGGTGGCGGTGTACGAGGCCTCGGCGGAAATCAACCAGTTTAGTTCCAAATACGACGCCTCCACCAACGGCGTGCCGCCGCGGCAGCTCTACACGTTCACCCCTGCCGAGGAGCGCGGCCGGGTGCTGTTCTTTGGCAAGGCCGAGTGTTTTGAATGTCATTCCTCCGCCAATCTGTACCCGGTGCAGGCGGCCACCCAGGGCCGGGAGACCTTCACGATGTATTGCTATGCCAACCTCGGGGTGCCGCGCAACCCGGGCAATCCATTTTACGCCAACACCAACCAGGCGGCCAACCCGGCAGGCTGGAATCCGCTCGGGACAAACTTTATCGACCACGGCCTCGGGGCCAATCCGAATCCGTCGCCCGATGGCACGGTGTTCATGGACCGCACGCCCGGGGACCTGCCGCAGTTCGACGGCATGTTCAAAGCCCCCACCATGCGCAATGTGGACCAGCGGCCCGATCCGGGCTTTGTGCGGTCCTACATGCACAACGGGGTGTTCAAAAGCCTGGAGGAGGTGGTGCATTTTTACAACAAGCGGAGCGTGGCAACCAATGCCGCCGGGCGGGAGGTGGCGTTTGACTGGACGGTGGGTCCGCCCGCCGGTTACACCCCGATCTTTCCCCCGCCGGAGGATCTGGCGTACCCCGGCAACGTCCAAAACCTCACCGCCCTGAGCCCCGCCGAATTCAAAGGACTGCACCTGCCGCCGGATGAAAATGTCACAACCAAAAACGGCCAGGTGGGCAACCTGCAATTGACGCTTCAGGAGGAGGCGGACCTGGTGAGTTTTCTAAAAACCCTCACCGACGGGTACTTCCAGCCGCAGACCGTGCCGCGGGATCTGTCCTTTATCCTGCAAGACCTGCCAGCGGCGCCGGCGAGCGGCGGGTTTATGGAGCGATTGAAAGCGCGGCAATTTGTCAGTTACATGTTGCAAACCCCGGCGCAACCGCCGGACTCCTCCCCGGCGGCCAGCAATCATCCGGCCGGGCCAGGCGCCAGCCGCCGGAGCCATTCACCAGCCCGGCACGGTTCCGTTTTTATCTGGCTTCATAAAGCCGGGATATTTCCAACAATATACTTTTCAATTGCTGGTAGTATGCCGCCTCCGGCATCCCCGCCTTCCGCGCCCGCAAGGCGGCCAGTTGCACCTCCAAGGCATCCCGCTGCGCGCGGGCGGCGGGCGCCAGTTCCTGCTCGGCCACACTGCGCACCAGGACAAATTGCTGCGCGCGCACCCCATCCACGGCTTTCCCGTCCGCCGCCGTTTTGACGGCGCGCACGCCGCGAAACCAGTCGGCGGGGGTGCCCAGCCCGTCCCCGTTGTCATCCAGCAGAGCGTGCTCGGTGGCCAGCCGGCCGGCTTCCTTATAGAATTGCGCAACCTCCCGCGAGGCCAGCAGGAAGGCTTCCAGCAGTGAAGTCTGGCCGTCTTTGTCCAGGTCGGCGGATGGATCGGCGATGGCCCGGGCCAGATAGCCGCCAAAGCGGGTGGCGTTGACCTCGTAACCGCTGCGGGTGGCGGTGATGATCACCCGCCCCGGCCCGGAAAGGGCGTGAATGAACGGACCGCTGGCAGAGGCGCAGTCAATGACCGCCAGCGGCCGGCGGCAGGGTTGCAAGGCGGCGGCGAGGTCGGTGGCGGAAATGTCCGGACCGCGCAGGTTAAATTTGGCCGTGCGGCCGTCATACGTGCCGTGGCCGAGGAAAACCAGCCACAGCTCGCCACTGGGCCGGGCGACTTCATTTGTCAGCGCGGCGAGCAGGCGCGTCCGGTCCAGTTCGGGTTGCTCCGGGTCGGCACCGATTACCGTGGTTTGCAGGCCGCCCCGGGCCGCCGCCTGTTTCCACAAATCCGCCCAGGCGGCAAACTGTGTCCCATATTCGGACTCGCCCGCCGCGCCGATGACCAGCACGAGCGAGCGGGCTTCATTCGTTTGCGCCGGACACACGCCCGGCAGCAGGCCGGCCACCAGCAGCCCGAGCACCAGCGCGGCTGGTTTCACCCAGCCAAATGGCACCGGACCTTTCATGGCAATCCTTTCCAGCGCCGGACGCCCCATTCGGTAACGAAGCAGGCCAGCACCAGCAGAAAAATCAGCGGCTGCTGCCACAAGGGTTCCGTCCACGTCTCGGTGATGGGCGCGGGGCGGTTCGGGAGCTGCCGGACAAATTTTTCCAAATCCGCCAGTTCAACCACCTCGCCGCCGGTTCGTTTGGCCAGCGCCGCCATCAGCGCCCGGTTCGGTTTCAACGACTGAAATTCCGCCGCCGCCGGATCGGATGCCCAGCCGGCCGCCGCCTGGCCAGCCGCCCGCCCGTCCGCGAGCGTGACCAGTGCCTCGACCGAATACGCACCGGCCTCCCGGGCAATATATGTCGCCTCATAAGTACCGGGCCGGGTGGCCGAAGGCTCCGCTGTGAGCTGTACGTAGTTGGTGTCCGCCCCCGGCACCCCGACCGGCCGCACCGTCAGTCGCACGGCCGCATTGTCCAGGGGCAGATATTCCTCGTCCCGCGCCGTGACTGTCAACCGCACCGCGGCGGGATCGCCGGTGACGCCGGTTTCGGGAACCACGGTCACGGGCCTTGGCACATCCGACACCAGCCAGCGCACGAGCTGGCGCCAGGATTTTTCCAGATCCTTTTGCATGTCAGGATCGTGCAAGCCCCAGCGCCACATGTCGCCAATCATCAGCGCGGCCGTGCGGCCCCGGCCAAACCGCTGGGCCACCAGCGCCGGCTGCGTCTGGCCATCCGCGTCGGTCACCGTGGCCAGCACGCTCGCCCCCGGTTTGATGTCGCTGATCGGGTTCACCACGGCAAACCCCGGCATGGCCTCCAGCCGGGATTTTTCCTCCGCCTCGGTGGCGCGCAGGCGGGTCCAGGGTTGGAGCCAACCCTCGCGCGTGAGGGTCAGTTTCAAGTCCGTTGCCGGGGCCGCCGTCACGGCGCGGTCCACATAGACCGGCAGCAGGGAGGCGACCGGGGTGCCGGCGTAATTGCCCTCGTGAAAAGACTCCGCGCCGCCAAGCATCAGGAAGCCGCCGCCGCGCTCGGACACGAACCGTTGCAGGAGTGCCATTTGGTCGTGGGTGAAAAATTCCGCCTCCACGTCCGCCACGATTACCGCGTCATACTTGAAGAGTTCCGCCGCCGTGGCGGGAAAACCGCCGCGCAACTCCAGCTCGTCCTTTGTGTTCAGGCGGATCAGCACTGGCTGGTCGTAACTGGCGTCCTCCTCGTCCGTCCGGCCAAAGCCGCGGAACAGGGGATTGGACGACTCGCCGGCGCGGCCCTTGAATTCAAATTTGGGTTCGCGGCGCGCGATCCGGATGAGCGACACCATTCGCACCTGGGGATCCGCCTGGATCGCGCGGTTGAGAAACTTGTAGTCCCAGTTGGGCCGGCCGCTGACATACAAAACCCGGAACGGTTCCTGCCCGCGATCCACCACGATCATCTGCCGGTTGTTAACCAGCGTCGCCTCCCGCGTGGGGGCGTTGGGCTGCGCCAGTTCGCCGCGCGCGCGGGTGCTCACCTCGTAGAAATGCAGTCCGGCCGGACCCGGCTGGAGTAGGAAACGAAAATTCAAGTCGGCCTCGCCGCCGGACGCGCGTTGTGTCAATTCGGCCACCAGGTTGGAACTGGCCGTGACGTGCAAGCCGGCCGGCACGGCATCGTTCGTGGCCGGGGCACTGAGACTGGTGGCCACTTCCGTCACTCGGGTCACTACCTCCATCCCGTCAAAGCCGCTCGCCGTGACGTCCGCCTGGATCGTCACCGGCGCGTCTTCAAACGCCGTCTGGCTCACCGCCACTTTATTCAGGGAAAGGTCCGTAATCCCGGTGTCCTGGCCCAACAGCACTGGATAAACCGGCGGACAACCCTCCAGGGACGGCAGGTCCGCCCCGATATCCGTGGCATTCCCGTCCGTGAACAGCAGCACCCCGGCGACCGGCTGGCCGCGCCATTGTTCGGTCGCGGTTTTCAGCGCCGCGCCCAGGGCCGAGGCGCGCCCGGTAAAATCCAGCCCGTTGAAATCGCGCACGCTTTGCCATTGTGTGTCAAAGGTATAGCGCCGCACTTGGAAATTTTCCGCCAGCGCCGGCTGCCAGCCCGGGGCGTCCGGGTCCAAAGCCTGGCGCAGCAACTCCCCGCGAGAGTGCGCCGCCCCCGTGTCCCGCACGGTCAGGCTCTGGCTGTTGTCGGCGATCAGTGCGAAGACGTTGGCCCCCGGCCGCGCCCGCTGGCCGACCCACAGCGGCTCCAGCAGACAGGTGGCCAGCAGCAGAATGCCCGCCAGCTTCAAGCCGCCGCAGCCGAGGCGCACCCGGCGTTCCGCCGGACCTCGCCGCCCCGCCCACACCAGCGCCAGCGCCAGGGTCACCAGGGCCGCCAGGGCATAAAACCACCAGTGACCGCCGGCGAAAATGATCGTGGCCCATCCCCTCACTGCGCACTCCCCAATTTTTCGTAATATTTGCTGACCAGGGTGGAATAATTATCCGGCACCGGATCGTGGTCGAGCGGCACGAGGCTGCCGGCGTTGGCCTGCCGCGCCAGTTCCTCCTGCACCCAGACCCGGACCTGGCCGAGGGGCACCAGCAGTTGCCGGCGAATGGTTTCCGCCGAGGGAATCCGCTGGCGCTCGCGGTATTCGCCGCGAAACGCACCCGCCCGGTCGCGCACGGTGGCCAGTTGATTGCGCAAATCCGGCGAATCCAGCACGCTTTCCACATCGCGCAACTGGGCGGACCAGCGGGCATAATCATTGCCGGTGATGGGCCCGCCGTTGTCCCCCGCCTGGCGCGCCCGGCCCAGCCGCTGGGTAAATTCCCGCAAACGGTCCGCATTGTTGCCCGCGCCACCAGTATTGGCCTGGTCTCCCGTTTGCCCCGGTTCCCCGGATGGCGACGGAGTGCCACCCGGCGTTTGACCCGGGGCCGCATTGCCCGCCGCTGCTTGACCGGCGTTACCGCGCTGCCCCTGGCCGGCGTCAGCTCCGGCGGCGGTTTCACCCTGGCCCGCCGGCGAATTTCCGGCGGCCTCGGGCTGGCCCGGCCCGCGCTGACCATCCGGTCGCCCGCCGCGATTGCCATTTTGATTTTCGCCCGGCGCAGTGCGGTCACCGCGCGAACCATCCGGCGCGGTGTTTCCCGCCAATGACTCGTCGCGTCCGGCGGTATTCTCCGCAGACCCATTCGGCGAATTGGTTCCCGGACCGCCGGTCGCCGTGCCGACACCGTTGGTTCGCGTCGCCCCAGCGAGGCGATTGGTTTGACCGCGCGCGTCGCCCACGCCGCCGGCTTCGAGTCCGCCGGCATTGGTGGCCCCGCCCATTTCCCGTTCCAGTTGCCGGGTCAGCTCGTCCAGTTCCTGCTGCGCGTAACGGAGGGCATCGGCGTGGCTGCCCAGCACGCTGTCCGCGGCGCGTTGCACGCGGTCCGCCAGTTCGGTGATGTTCGTGCGCGCGGAGCGCTCCACCTCGCCGGCCTGGGGCAGAAATCCGCGATCCACCAGTTGCGAACCCATGTCGAGCAAATTGTCGGTATGCATTTGATCCGCCCGGCGGATGGTGTCGTATAATTGTTTGGCGAGCAGCGGTTCGGTTGTCTCCGCCTGCTCGGTGACGTCTTTCATGCCGGCGAGCAGGTTCGTCAGGGTGCTTTCCTGGCCGGCCATTTGCTGGATGAGTTGCTGGCGTTGCGCCGAGTTGTCGAGGGACGGATGGTCATCGTGATTGAGCGCATCCAGGCCGTGGGCGATGTTGTTTTCCTGGTTCACCAGGTCGCGGGCCTGGCTGCGCATCTGGCGCATTTGGGTGGAAAACTGGCTGGCGGTTTGCCGCCGCAAATCCTCGCGCAAATTCTGCAGGTTCTGCTGCGCCCGCGCGCCCGCGGCCAGGGCCTGGGAGGCCGACTGGTTTTGCAGCGCCGCGGAGGCGTGCTGCATGTCCGTGCGGGTTTGGTCCAGTTGCTGGCGGGCGCCGGCTTCCGCGCTGGCATTGGGGGATTGCTCGAGTTGCTGGCGCATTTCATCCACGCTGGCGAGCATCTGCCGCTGTTCGTCATCCAGGCGCTTGAGCTGGCGCTGAATGTCCGCGCGCTCCTGATCGGTGTGGGCGGCTGGCAGGGCGTTCTGCAACTCGCGCATGCGGTCGTTCAAATCCTGCTGCCGCTGGGCCAGGTCTTTCAAACGATCCGCCACCTGGGTCTGCTCGCGCTGTTGCGCGTTGGGCGCGGCCGCGGCCTGCCGCTCGGTTTCATAACGGTTTTGTTCCTGCTCCAGGTCCAGTTGCTCGGCCTCCCGCTGGTCCGGCTGGCCGGAGGCGCCGCCCTGGCCCTGGCTTCCCCGGCGCGCCCGGGTCATGCGAAATTCGCGCGGCGTCGCCTTGAGCAACGCCTGGTAGGCGGCCTGTTCGGCGGCGATGGCGGCGGGGAGGGTGTCCGGGGATTTTCCCGCCCGCGCCAGCGCCGTGTGTGCGCGCTCCATGTTCTGGATCGCCGTGTCCAGCGCGTCGCGGTCGGCGGCGTTTTGGGTCTGATCCAGCATTTGCCGGGCTTGCGCCAGCGCCTGCTCCTGCGCGTCATTCACCACGCCGAGATCGGTGGCATAACCGCCGGCGGGGGCGGCCTCCAGCCGGCTGGCGGGCGTCCCCGGCGCGTTTTCATCAAGGCTGTCTTGCGCGCCCGTGCGTGTGGCGGCCAGGGCCGCGATGAATATAATCAGGCAATATTGGATGTTCATGGTTTTTCGGCGCCCGGCGCGCCCGCCCTTTCTTGTTGCAGTTTCCACGTGGCAATGACGATTTGCTTCTGCAGGTCCGAAAGCCGCGTGGCCTCGTTGCCACCCTGGCCGCCCGCCTGGCTCTGGCTTTGGTTTTCCGAGTCACCCGACTGGTCGGCGCGGAATATTTCGTCAAAGGGCCGGACCCCGGCCATCCGGGCCGTGATCATCCGCCCAGGCAAAATAGGAAACCACCTGGTCCACCGTCACCCCCAAATGTTCCATGGCAATCTGGTTGGTGAACTGCCGCCGTTCGGTGGCCGGCACGGCCTGGCCCAATTCGACAAACTGCGGGTCCTGCCCGGCCACGCTGTAACCAATCCCGTATTTCAGCAAACCATACTCGGCCCGCGCCGCGCCCGTCACGTCCAGTTCCTCCAAACTGGAAACGCGCTGGTCGCCAGCGGGGAAAACAACTTTCACCTCCGGGGGCCGGTCGGGCAGCACCACGATGGAAAATTCCGTCGGGAATTTGTTGGTGCGGCCGTCCGCGTCCACCAGTTCGAGGGTGTAGCGCGCGCTGTTGGTGAGCGTGAAATCACTTAAAAGGGCGACGGGATTGGTTTGCACGGTCAGCGCCAGGTTTCCCGCCGGGTTCAGGAGGCGCGCGCTGACGACGGGCTGGTTGAGTTGCAGGGTGTAGGCCAGCCGCGTGCCTTCCACGGCGCTCACCCGGAGCGTGTCGCGGATGGTTTGATTGGTCAGTCCGGTATACGCCGGATAGTGCAGGGACGCATCGGCGCGCGCCAGGGCGGGGTAATCATAAACGCCAATCGTATAGTCCCGGGTCTGGCGGGTTCCGTATGCCACGTGGTAATGGCCGTCCTCCGCAATTTCCGGCAGGCTCGCGCCAAACACGGGATCGGCCAGTTGCCGGGCCATCGGGAGGTGCTGCGTTTTGCCCGAGGCCGAAGTAACCACCAGGGTGGCGTCCGCCGGCGGCGTGGCGCCGAAGCGGGCGGTCACCACCAGCCCGGTGCCGCGCTCCACCCGGGTGTCGCCGGGTGCCACCGTGACTTCGCCGGCCAGCCAAGTGTGACCCGGCCCCGCCGGCCCGGATGCCAGCCGGCCGGTCAGGGTGCAGGCGACGCCAAGGGCGGCCACAGCCAAAAGCTGCGCGCTGGAGGCGTTCGTCCGTTTTTGCCGGAACCGTTGTTCCCAAGTTTCCCTGTCTGGATGCGTGAGCACCTGTTCAATCACGCGCAATTGCAAAAAGCCAAACTCGCCCTTGGCCGGGTCCGGCGTTTGTTCCGCGGCGGTGGTGAGCAAGTGACCAACCTGCGGATATTCCTGCTCAATAGCTTCGGCCACCGCATGGAGGTCCATCGGACGCCGTCCTTCCCGCCACCAGAGGATGCCCGCCGTCACCAAGCCACCCGCCAGCACTAGCTCCCCAGCCAAAGAGACGCTTGCGCCCGTGAGCCCTTTAATCAGGCAAAGCACCAATATGGCGGCTGCCGTCCCCACCCAACCCCAAGCCAACTGCCACCGGAGCCGTGCTCCGCGCTGAAAGGACTCCAAGTCACTAAGTAAATCGCGCAGGTGTGTTTCCATCAGGCGGGCCCTCCGGTCGTGAGCGGACGCCGGACCAGCCAGCCGCTCAAAATAATCTCCGCCAGCATCACCACCAGCACGCCCGCAATCAGCCAGCGCCAGAGCTTTTGCCGGTTCTCCAACTCGGCCCGCTGCATATGCTGCTGCAATTCCCGCACCCGGGCCGGGGGCAGGGCAGGGGACGCTAGCAATGGCACGCCCAGCCGCGCCAGCTCGTCCGGCGACATCGGCGCCACCCGGCTTTCCGCCAGCGGCAGGTTGACCGCAAACTCTCGTGGCTGGCCGCCCGCGGTGGCCGTGTAAATCCCGGGCCGCCCGGTGTCGGTGAAGGCCGTGCCCGCCGCCAGATTGACCGTGGTTCCATCCGGCTTCACCCAGGATACTACCGCGCCGCCCGCCGCCCCGGGCGACGGAATGGCCTCGCCCGTTTCAAATTGGTACCGCAATGGCGTGCTGGCGCCACTCCAGTCCAGCATGGTTTGCATCAGTGGGGGAAATTTGCTCGAGAGCGCCAGTTGGCTGTCCGCCGGATTCCACCCGGACATCAGCACCAGCAGATTGCCCCGGCCAACCGGGAATTGCACCAGCGCGGGCGAACCGTCGTCCAATGTCGCCAGCACCCGCGCCGGCGCGCCCGGTGGCGGATCCAGCCGCCGGTGTTTCCAGAAATGTATATGTGTAAAATCACTAAAACGCGGATCGGCAAATGGAGCGAACAGTGGATGGGTGAAATCAATGTCGCCCAACAACGCGTAGTCCCCCGTGGCTTCGACGAGATTCACCGCCGGTCCGCCGGTGAGTGCCGCCAGGGTGGGGGCCGACTGGTCATCGGTCGCGATGAACAACGCCGTCCGTCCGCTCGCCAGCCAGTCGTGTGTGGCCGTGGCCGCCTCCGGTGCGAGACGCCCCGGAATGACTGCGAATGCCGCCTGCTCCAGCCACCCGGGCGCAACTGCCGCCGTCCCCTCCGGTGAAATGATTTTAACCTGCCGGGCCGGTGTGTCCGGAAAAACCCGCTGAAAATAATAGCGCATGGCCTGGGGATCATTGCCCGCCTCCGCGCCCAGCCAGGCGATGGCCAGGTGCGCGACGGCGGGCGCGGCGAAATAGGACCGGCTGTCAAAATCCTCCTCCGCGCCGGTCAATTGCAGCGTCGCCGCCGTGGTTCCGGCGGGCAGCGCGGGGGTGGCAAAGACGCGCGTTTGTCCCGGGGGCAGATAAATATCCTCGGGCGGTCCGGCCAGCGGCGCGCCCTTCGGGGAAACCCAGGTGAGCTGGAATTTTTCCCGGTCCGAGGCGCGGTCATTGGCCACCCGCACCCGCACCGGACTCTCCCCGCCCAAATCGGTGCCGGCCGGGTTCTGGATCTCCAGCCCGGCCGTCGCCCGGGCCTGCGCATCCACCCGCTCCAGCGTCACCCGCACCCCCGCCGGCCAGTCGTGTCCCTGCAAGCCATCCAGTTGGGCGCCGGCTTGTAGATCGGAAATCAACACCAACTCGCGGCTCCGGAAGGGCTGGCGGTTCGCGGCATCCTGCGCAAAGGTGGCCGCGGCCCCCGTGAGGGCCACGCCGAGTTGCGTGTCCATCCAGCCCGGGGTGACGGCGGCCAGCCGCTGCCGCGCCAGGCTCGCGCGTTGATCCGGCGCCCACGCGGTCCACTCGGCCAGGCTCACCAGGGTGCGCGGCTGCCGGTCGAATACCATCACCGCCACTTGATCTTCCGGCGCGGCTGGCGCCAGATATTTCTCCGCCCGCGCCCGGGCCGCATCCCAGACGCCCGCGCGCCGCATGCTGGCGCTCGTGTCCACCAGCAGCACGATCTGCCGTCCCTCGTTCGCGGCCCCGGGGGGCGTGATGTCCTTCGTGAAAAAGGGCCGCGCAAAGCCCGTGGCCAGCAGCGCCAGGCACAGGCAGCGCAGCAACAGCAGCCACAAATGTTCCAGCCGGTGCCGCCGCGTGGCCCGCTGGGGCGTCGGCCGCAGGAACATCAGCGAGCTGAACCGCGTCCGCTCCCGCACCGATTGCCGCATGAGATGGAACAGCACCGGACCGGCAATCGCCGCCGCTCCGAGCAGAAACCATGGCGTGAGAAAACTCATGCGGGCGGCGGGGTCGGGGCGTGGCGGCGGATGCGTTTGCCGCGCTGCTGGCGCTGGCGCAGAAAATCATGCAGGGCCAGTTGCAGCGGCTGGCTCGTCACGACGCGCTGAAAGGCAAACCCCAACTTGTGGCCGAGACTTTCGATGGCCTGGCCATGCCGCTGGAGCCGGTCCTGGTATTCCGCCCGCACCACCGCCGGATCAAGCTGCATTTCCCGCCCGCTCTCCAAATCCTCAAACCGCCGCGCGCCGGTGAACTCAAAGGCCAGCTCGTTCGGATCCAGCACTTGAAAAATGACCAGCTCATGCCCGGCCGCCCCGAGCCGCGCGAGCCACGGTTCCAGTTCGTCAATGGGTGCCAGCAGGTCGGAAATCAGCACCAGCAGACCGCGCCGCCGCGCCAGCTCCGCCACGCGCCGCAACGGCTCGTGCAGACTGGTGGCCGGGCCGGCCGGTTCCTGCTCCAGGGCCAGCAGGAGCTGGCGCAAATGCCCGGACCGGTGCCGCGCCGGCAGGTAATCGCGCACCTCCCCGGCAAACGTGAACAGCCCCACCGCGTCCCCCTGTCCGTGCAAAAACCACGCCAGCGTCGCCGCCAGCGTTTGCGCATAGGCCGCCTTGGTGTAACCCGTCGAGCCGTACCCCATCGAACGGCTCTGGTCCACGATGAGATGGCAGCGGAGATTGGTCTCGTCCTCGAATTTTTTCAGGTGGTACCGGTCCGTGCGCGCGTACAGGCGCCAGTCCAGATAGCGCGTGTCGTCGCCGGGCGAATATTGGCGGTATTCTGTAAACTCCACCGAAAACCCGTGGTACGGACTGCGGTGCAGCCCGTTCCAGAACCCCTCCACCACCACGCGGGCGCGCAGCTCCAGGTTGCGCACCGCCATCAACGCCTGCGGGTCCACCAGGCCGCCGCTCCGGCGGGGCGGGGTCGTCGTCGTTGGCAGGGTGTCGGGCATGACGTGGGAATGGTTCGGCTGGGTTCAGGCTTCGCCCGGGGCTTTCACCGTCTCGAGCAACTGGCGGATGATCGTCTCCACACTGGCCCCTTCCGCTTCCGCCCGGTAATTCACCAGAATCCGGTGGCGCAGCACCGGCGCAGCCAGCGCGCGGAGGTCCCCCACGGAAACATGGGTGCGTCCCTGCAACAAGGCCCGCGCCTTTGCCCCCAGCACCAGGAACTGCCCCGCCCGCGTGCCCGCCCCCCAGCTCACCCAGTCATTCACGAACGCCGGCGCGGCCGGCTGCCGCGGCCGGGTGGCCGCCGCCAGCCGCACCGCGTAGCGAATCAAATCGTCCGCAATCGGCACCTGCCGGACCAGCTCATGAAACCGCAGCACATCCGCGCCCGTAAAAATCGCTTCAATCGCCGCGGGCCGCCCCGTGGTCGTTTGCCGCACCACCGCCACCTCCTCCTCCTCCGGCAGATAATTCATCACCACATTGAACATGAACCGGTCCAGTTGCGCCTCCGGCAGCGGATAGGTGCCCTCCATTTCAATCGGGTTCTGCGTCGCCAGCACAAAGAACGGCTCGGCCAGCACATGGCGGACCCCGGCGGCCGTCACTTGATGTTCCTGCATGGCCTCCAGCAGGGCCGCCTGCGTCTTCGGCGGGGTGCGGTTGATTTCATCCGCCAGAATCAAATTGGCAAACACCGGGCCGCGCACGAACACCAGCTTCCGCCCCTCGCCCGTGTCCTGCAAAATTTCCGTGCCCGTGATGTCCGCCGGCATCAAGTCCGGGGTGAACTGGATGCGCTGGAACTGCAGATGAAAAATTTGCGCGATCGACTTCACCAGCAGCGTTTTCGCCAGGCCCGGCGCGCCCGTGATCAGGCAATGCCCGCCCGCAAACAGCGCCAGCAGCAGTTGCTCGATCACCTCCTGCTGGCCCACGATGACCTTGCCCAGCTCGGCCAGGATTTGCGCCCGGCCGGCGATCAGGCGTTCCACGGCTTCGCGATCCGCCTGGACGGGCGGCACCGGGTGGGGTTCGACGGACGGTTCAATGGGTAGGCTCATTCAGTTTGGGTGGCTGGGTTGGGGGGGTGTCATTCGCTGGTGCTTAGTCCGTTGACGACTTAGACGTTGGCGGCCGGCCGTCAGGTTGCGGCTTTTTGTCATTAATTTCCAAAAGCAACCGCTGCGCATCGCGATACCGCGGCGCTTTTTCCAGCGCCTGCAACACCTGCCGTTCGGCCTCCGTATCCGACCCGCCGCGCCGGTGCAGCAAACGCGCCAGTTGAAAATGCACGTCCACCGGGTCTGGCGGATCCAGCAACAGCAGCCGCCGGTAAGCCGTGATGGCCAACTCGTAATGGCCGGTCGCCTGTCCCGCCTCCGCCAGCACACGGTGCGGCAGCGAAAT
>Ga0302198_10004627_pt1 | contig 13120 bp, 11 predicted proteins | sample II_Bog_N2_2_FD_193521 | JGI IMG/M metagenome (GOLD analysis project Ga0302198, IMG submission 193521) | Peat permafrost microbial communities from Stordalen Mire near Abisko, Sweden - II_Bog_N2_2 | ecosystem: Environmental > Terrestrial > Soil > Wetlands > Peat | place: Sweden: Abisko... | reverse complement strand
TGTTGGCGTGGCGGTCCAGATGGCTGCCGCACTCGGCCTTGGCGTCATTGCAGTGCCATACGCGCACGTTGGCCAGGCCAATGGTCGAATCCAGCAGCCGCATCGTCTCCTGGTAGCCCGGCTCGGTCACAATGTCGTAGCCCTTGACGTGGGTGTGGCAGGTGTCAATGCAGGCGGCCACGGGGATTTCCTTCCGCAGCTCGGTAATCAGCTCTCCCGCGCTCTCAAAGCTCGACCCCAGGCTGAACTCCGCGCCGGCGGTGTTTTCAATCAACAGGGTCAGCCCGTTCTTCTCCATCTGCAAACCCTTGGCCGCCTCGCCGATGTTGCGGCATGCGTTGGCCAGGCCCTCCTCACGGGTAATGCCGCGGAAGCTGCCCGGGTGCAGCACGACGTATTCGGCCTGAATAGTGATGGCCCGCTCCATCTCCGCGCGGAGGGCGCCCACGGACTTCGCCGTGATCTCCTCATTCGTACCCGCCACGTTGATCAGGTAGTTGGCGTGGATGACCAGCGGCTTCAGGTCGTACTGGGCGCGCAACTTAGCCATTTCGGCGGCCTGCTCCGGGCTGATATCAAATGGCCGCCACATGCGCGGGCTGCTGCTGAAGATTTGCAGAGTGTTGCAGCCCAGCCGCCAGGCGCGCTCGGCCGAGGTCTGCACTCCGCCACTGGTGGAAGTGTGGATGCCGATACGCCGCCCTTTTGGCTGCGGACGGTGCTCGTCGGCGGGGATCAGCTTGAGGATGTCTTTTTCCGGAGTGGTGGCGCTCTTGCTCACGGCTCTTGGCATGGGCAGATTGTAAGCCGGATGGGCCGGTGCGGCCAACCCCGCTGGCGGGAACCCGGCAGGGGCGCCAGAACGCCGCAGGCCGGGCAGGGGTGTTATCCTAAGGACTCACATTGCCAGCCAGAGGCCCCCTTTTTCATGTCCGAACCGAAGCAGCCCGACCAGCCCACTCCTGACGCCAACGAGTCCTTTGAGAACATCCTTGCCCAGTTCGAGCAGGCGCACGTTCACAAGACCAACGATGGCACGCGCCAGCTCGAAGGCACCATCGTCAAAGTCACCGCCGAAAACGTCTTTGTGGACATTGGCTACAAGACCGAAGGCATGCTGCCGCTGACGGCCTTTACCAACCAGGGCGAGAAGCCCGAGGTGGGCCAGAAGCTTAAGGTCAGCAGCAAGGGCCGCAATGAGGATGGCTACTACGAGCTGAGCCGCCTGAAGGTCACGCTGCCCACCGACTGGTCGGCCCTGGAAGCGGCCTTCGCGGAGAAGACGCCGATCCTCGGCACCGTCACGGCGGTGGTCAAGGGCGGCCTCAGCGTGGACGTCGGCGTGCGGGCCTTTATGCCCAGCTCACGCAGCGGCGAGCGCGACGCCAAGCGACTGGAAGGCCTCGTCGGCCAGCAGATTCGCTGCCGCATCATCAAGCTGGATACGGCCGAAGAAGACGTGGTGGTGGACCGCCGTGGCGTGCTGGAAGACGAAGAGCGCGCCACGCGCGAGCAGCGCTACGGCCAGTTGGAAGAAGGCGCGACCCTGAGCGGTACCGTCCGCACCCTGACCGATTACGGTGCCTTTGTGGACCTGGGCGGCGTGGATGCCCTGCTGCACGTCAGCGACATCAGTTGGGGCAGGGTCAGCAAGCCCTCCGATGCGCTCACCGTGGGCCAGCAGGTCGAGGTCAAGGTTCTGAAGATTGAAGCCGACAAGAAGCGCATCTCCGTCGGACTGAAGCAATTGCAGGCGCATCCCTGGGATGACGTCCCGCAGAAGTTCACCGTCGGCTCCCGCGTCACCGGAACGGTCACGCGGCTGGCCGAGTTCGGCGCATTCGTCGAGTTGGAGCCCGGCATCGAGGGCCTCATCCACGTCAGCGAGATGAGCTGGAGCAAGAAGGTCAAGAAGGCTGCCGACCTGCTCAAGCCCGGCGAGACGGTTGAGGCCATCATCCTCGGCATCAGCCCCGGCGAGCGCCGCATCTCGCTCGGCCTCAAGCAGGCCCTGGGCGATCCCTGGAGCGTGGCCGCGAGCCAGTTCCCCGTGGGCACAATCGTCAAGGGGCCCATCACCAACATCATGAAGTTCGGAGCATTCGTGCAGATTGCCGAAGGCATCGAGGGCATGGTCCACGTCAGCGAGATCTCGGCGGAAAAGCGCATTGAACATCCCCAGGACGTGCTGAAGACCGGCCAGATCGTGGAGGCGCAGGTGCTCGCCCTTGACCTGGAGAAGCGCCAGATCAAGTTGAGCATGAAGCAGTTGGTCCCCACCGGCCTGGATGAGTACATCGCTGAGCACAATGTGGGCGACATTGTCACCGGCCGCATGATTGACGAGAAGGGCGAAACGGCTCGCGTCGAGTTGGGCGAAGGAATCCTGGCCACGTGCCACATTGCGGCCGCAGCGGCCAAGCCCGCGGAGCCCATCGCAGAACCATCCGCGCCGGCCAAGGCCGATCTCGGCTCGCTGAGCGCGATGCTGAAGTCGCGCTGGAAGGAAGGCCCGAGCACCGCGGCCAGCAGCAAGAATGAGCCCGCGCGTGCCGGACAGATTCGCAGCTACCGCATCACCAGGCTAGATGCGGCGGCCAAGAAGATCGAGTTGGAGCTGGCCTAGCCCTAGCGCTGGCCGCCCCGCTACACTAAAAAGGCTTTACGAGGTCACCATGCTGGTTGTCATGCAGTCGCAAGCAACCCGGGAGCAGATTCAGAAGATCTGCGAACGGATCGAATCCCTCGGCTTCCGCTCCCACTCCGTGGAGGGCACCGAGCGCTACGCCATCGCCGTGACCGGCGATTTGCACGATGTGGAGAGCTGCGGCCTGGAAGACATGCCTGGCGTGCAGCAGATCATACGCATCAGCAAGCCCTTCAAGCTGGTCAGCCGGGAGAGTAAACCCGACGACACCATCGTGCGCTTCCCTAACTCCGACGTCGCCATCGGCGGCTCGGAGTTCACGGTCATCGCCGGGCCCTGCTCGGTGGAGAGCCGCGAGCAGACGCTGACCATCGCTGAAAAAGTCGCGCAGGCCGGAGCCCGCATGTTCCGCGGCGGCGCCTACAAGCCGCGCACCTCGCCCTACGCCTTCCAGGGCATGGGCGTAGAGGGCCTGAAGATTCTGGCCGAAGTGCGCGAGCGCTTCGGCATGCTCATCGTCACCGAGGCCGTGGACACCGAGGCCCTGGAAGCCATCGAAGACTACGCCGACATGATTCAGATCGGCGCGCGCAACATGCAGAACTACTCGCTGCTTAAGCGCGCCGGCCGTTCGCCGCTCCCCGTGCTGCTCAAGCGCGGACTCAGCGCCACCCTGGAAGAGCTTTTGATGAGCGCCGAGTACATCATGAGCGAAGGTAACCGCAACGTTGTGCTCTGCGAGCGCGGCATCCGCGCCTACGTGGACCACTCGCGTAACACGCTCGACCTCAGCGTCATTCCGGCTGTGCAAAAGCTCAGCCACCTGCCCATCCTCAGCGACCCCAGCCACGGCACCGGCAAGCGCGACCGCGTCACGCCGCTGGCCCTGGCCTCGGCCGCCGTGGGCGCCAACGGCATCATCGTCGAGGTGCATCACGACCCCGACCACGCGCTTAGCGACGGGCCGCAGTCCATGTTCCCCGATCAGTTCGCTCTCATGATGTCGCAGCTCAAGGGCATCCTGCCGGTGGTGCACCGCACGCTAGCGGAGCCCTCGCCCAAGGCGCGCGCTGCGCAGGTGGTAAAGCCGTGAAGCTGCTGCCTGTGGCGCTGCTGCCTGCAAAGGGCTTCGCGGCGCCGTTTGCGTGCGCGGCGCTGGCCGCGCTCGTGCTGCTGGCCGGCTGCACGCCACGCAGCGCCGAGCCGCCGCACAGCTTTGCCTACGTCACCAACTCAGGCAGCAACCGCGTCACGGTCATTGACCTGGGCACATTGAAGATCGCGGCCTCGCTCGCCACGGGCAACAATCCCACGGGCGTCACCGCCAGCCCCGCGCGCGACGAGGTTTATGTCGTCAACACCGACTCCGCAACGGTCACGGTGATTGACGCCACGACCAATCGCATCGCCGCCACGATTCCTGTGGGACGCCAGCCCTATTACATCTCCGTAACCGAAGACGGCAAGCGCGGCTGGGTGGCCAACTCCGGCGGCAACACGGTCACCGCCCTCGACCTGGTATCGCACCGCGCGCTGGCCACAATCCCCGTGGGACACCAGCCCGGTGTCGCACGCGTCTCGCCCGATGGCCACTTCGTCGCCGTCGCCAATCACGCAGACAACACGCTGACTATCCTCGACGGTGCTGGGCTCAAAGTGCTCGCCACCATTGCCGTCTGCCAGTCGCCGGACTCGCTTGCGGTGGTTCCCGATGGCAGCAAGGCCGTGGCCGGATGTTCCGGTTCGCACCAGGTCGCCGTGGTCAACCTCAAGAACGCCCAGGTGGAATCGCTGTTGCAGGTGGGCGGCACGCCCGTGGATTTGGCAATGAAGCCCGATGGCGGCGAAATCTTCGTCTCCAACTACGAGGCGCAGACCATCTCCGCCGTGGGCCCATACGCAGGCGAGGTCAGCGAGAGTTTTCTTGCCGGCGATCATCCCGTGCGCGGCCTCGTCAGCAGTGACAACGGTACGCTCTACGTGAGCAACTTCAACTCCAACAACATCGCCGTCTTTGATGCCTCAACGCGCAAGCTGGTCACCACCGTCACGGTCGGCACCCAGCCGGACGCGCTTGCCCTAAGCCCTTCGGAGACCATGCTGCTGGTGGCCAATTCCGGCAGCGGAGACGTCAGCGTCCTGCGCCTGGACAAGCGTCGCGACAAGAAGGTGCTGGCGCCTTTGCCGCGCCTGTTTATGATGATTCCCACCGGCGAGCGTCCCTCGCAGATCGCCGTCAAAACCGCATCCAAAGCCGGTTAGCATGAGTCAATGCGTCCGCTGCGGCCGCGAGGTTGAAGACACCGGGCAGAGCCAGGCGCTCTGTCCGCAATGTTCCGCGCAGCTTTTGACGCCCGCCACTCACAGCTCGACATCCACATTCTCCACGACGCCCGCAACGATTCTTCCGCCAGGCCCCGCGCCCGCGCCGCCGCAGCTCAGCCTGGCACAACGGCTGCTGCGCTCGCCTTCGGTCATCATCATCACCATCAACGTCCTGATTTTTGTCGCCATGGCACTTCAGGGGCGCCACATCGTCAACTTTGACGCCGCGCTCGTTGAGCGCTGGGGCGCCAACAGCGGTGCGCTCACCTGCGGAGGCCAGTGGTGGCGTCTTTTGGCTTCCACATTTGTGCACGCCGGAATCATTCACATCGCGGCCAACATGTGGTGCCTCTTCAACCTGGGCTGGCTGGCGGAGCTTCTCTTCGGACGCTGGCGCTTCACCTTGCTTTATCTTCTCTGCGGAATCGGCGGCAGCCTGGCCAGCATTGGATGGCGCGAAGGCGCGCTCAGCGTCGGTGCCAGCGGCGCCATCTTCGGCATCGCCGGAGCCCTTCTTCCCTCGCTCGCCTTTTCGCACAATTCCAATTCCAGATTGCGCCGCGCACTGCGTCCGCAGCTTGCCAGCATCGCGCTCTTCGTCGTCTTCAACCTGGCCTTCGGAGCGACTATCCCCGGCATTGATAACGCCGCGCACATCGGCGGCCTATGTACGGGAATCTTCCTCGGAGCCTGCTTCCCCAGCGGTATGCCGCAGGTGGAGCGTTTCGGCCGCCGCCGGGTCATCCTGGCCACCATCGCGCTCTGCGTGCTGTTTGGCTTTGCCGCCCGCTACGCCGTCCAGCGCAACCTCGCCTGGGTGGAGATGGATCGCGCCGAGGATGCCCGCGATCGCGGCGACCTCACCTCGGCCATCGCCCACGCCCGCAGGGCCGTTGCCCTGCATCCGGAGCTCGTGCAGTGGCAGTTCCTGCTGGGCACCGCACTGCTGGACGCGCACCAGTATCAGGACTCCCTGGTGCCGTTGATCTCCACCACGCGCCTGAGCCCCAACTGGGGCCCTGGCTGGGTCAACCTCTGCGTGGCACAGCGCGAGATGAAGCAACTGCCCGCCGCGCTCGATAGCTGCACTCAAGGTGCGCGCCTCTCACCGTCCGATCCCGAGTCCTGGTTCAACCTCAGCCGCATCCGCTACGAGCAGGACGACCTGCCCGGAGCCATCGAAGCCATGCAGCGCGCCGCCCAGTTGGCGCCAAACGGTTTTGACGAGAACTTGCAGGCCGGCCTGCTCCTCATCACCGACCACCAGCCAGGCAAGGCTCTGCCCTACCTGCAAAAAGCGCACGACCTTCACCCCTCCGACGCCGATGTGACGCGCTGGCTGGCCATGGCCGGGCGCCCCGCTGTCCCGGCACCCACGCCTTCACCCGCGCGCTAAGGCCTTTGCGTTTTCCGCACAGGGTTCCGCCAAACATTTATGATGAAGCCCGTATGGTTGCCATTCAGGAGAACATCGCGCTTGCCCCGCTGACCACCCTTGGCGTGGGCGGAGCGGCGCGCTACTTTGCCGCCGCGCACACGGTGGACGAGGCAACCGAAGCCCTCGTCTGGGCCCGCGAGCGCGGCCTGCCGGTGTTCATCCTCGGAGGTGGCAGCAACCTTGTCGTCAGCGATGCCGGCTTTGCGGGGCTCGTGCTGCACGTCGCCATCGCCGGCCTCACGGTGCGCGATGTCGCCGGACGGCGCATTTACCTTGTGGGCGCTGGCATCGAGTGGGATACGTTCGTCTCCCGCGCCGTGGACGACAACTGCGGCGGCATCGAATGTCTCAGCGGAATCCCCGGCAGCGTCGGCGCCACCCCGGTGCAAAACGTGGGAGCCTACGGGCAGGAGGTTGCGGAGAGTATTGTGCGCGTCGAGGCCATCGCCCTCGATAGCCTCGCGCCCACGGTCTTTGAGCACGACGCCTGCGGCTTCCACTATCGCCACAGCCGCTTTAACTCCGCCGATGCCGGCCGCTACCTCATCACTCGCGTCGAGTTCGCGCTTACCCCGGGCGCGGCCCCGCGCCTGGACTACGCCGACCTGCAGCGCCACTTCGCCAGCAATCCAACACCCTCACTCGCAGAAGTTCGACAGGCCGTGTTGACCATCCGTGGCCGCAAAGGGATGGTGATTGACCGGAATGATCCCGACTCGCGCAGCGCGGGCAGCTTCTTCCGCAATCCCGTCGTAAGTGTGGCGCATTACCAGAGCATCGTCGCAGCCTCGTCGGAACCCGTGCCGCACTACGCCGCCCCGGCAGGCGCGCTCAAGCTGCCAGCCGCCTGGCTCATCGAGCACTCCGGGCTGCACCGCGGCTTCGCCATCGGCGAGGCGGCCATCAGCGGCAAGCACACCCTGGCGCTCGTCAACCGCGGCCACGCCACGGCCGCCGACATACTTCACCTCCGCGACCACATCCAGCGCCGCGTCCGTGAGCGTTTTGCCGTCGACCTCGAGCCGGAACCCGTGCTGCTCGGCTTCTAAAGTTAGTTGGATTTGCGAAATGTCCGGCGTCCGCGCTTTCCCGCGCGGCCTATCCGCGAAGGTAGCGGATGGATTGCGTTTTGATCACCAGCCACACGGCGCGCCCGGCCTCCAGCGCCAGACTCTGCCGCGCGCCGCGCGTCACATGCACGCGCAGAAGCGTTGCACCGCAGCGCACCGAAAGCTCCACCATGCCGCCGCGCTCCTCCACCAGTTCCACCACGCCGGGCACAAGGTTGCGTGCGCTCAACCCGCGAGGACTTTCAGTGGCCACCAGGATGTCTCCCGCGCGCAGGGCCAGGGTCACCGCGTCACCCGCCTGCGCATCCGCCAACGGCGTCTCCAGCCGCAGGTCGTGTGCAATGCGGCAGGTCATGGTGCCCAGTTCAAGGTGGCGCTCTTCGACCACGGCCTCCAACAGATTCTCATAGCCCGCGCGCGATGCCTGCTCCCGGCTCACGGGAGACTCCAGCACATTTCGCGGATCGCCATCGGCCGTGATCCGGCCGAGCTCCACCACCAGCAGCCGCCGCGCCAGCGAGTACGCCTCCTGCGGATCGTGTGTCACGTATAGCATCGGCACCCCACGCTCGCGCTGCCAGTCAAAGAGCAGTTCCAGCAGCACCGATTTCAGGCGGCCATCCAAGGCCGAGAGCGGCTCGTCCAGCAGAAGCACCTCGGGATCGCACACCAGGGCCCGTGCCAGCGCCGCGCGCTGCTGCTCGCCACCGGAGATCTTCCCGGGCCGCCGCCCGCTGAGTGCTGCAATCTGAAAGCGCTCCATGATGGAACGCACCCGGCCTTCGCGCTCCACGGCCGCTATGTCGTGCAGCCCGTAGGCAATGTTTTCGCCCACCGTCATGTGAGGAAACAACGCCGGCTGCTGGGAGAGATATCCCACGCGCCGCAGGTGCACCGGCACGCACACTCCGCTGGCGGCATCAAACAGCACGCGCCCGCCAATCTCGATCCTGCCGCGCTCAGGCCGCCGGAAGCCCGCAATGCACTCCAGAATGCTCGTTTTGCCGGCGCCGCTCGCGCCGAACAGCACCACCACCTCGCGCTCCACCTGGAAGGCGCAGCTAAGCTCGAACTGGTCGAGGGGCGCTTCCACATTAAGCTTCAGAACCCCCGGCGCGCTCATCGCAGCCTCCAGCTACGGCCGCGGTCCAACCCGTAGATCAGCACCAGCAACGCAAATGAGATCGCCATCAGCGTCAGCGACTGCCTTCCGGCCGAGGCGTAGTCCAGCATCTGCACGTTGTCGAAGATGGCGATGGAGGCCGTCTGCGTTTTGCCTGGAATATTGCCGCCCAGCATCAGCACCACGCCGAACTCGCCCAGGGTGTGAGCAAAGCTCAACGCCACGCCGGTCAGAATGCCCGGCATCGCCAGCGGCAGGGTCACCCGCAGAAAGGTCCGCCACGCACCGGCGCCCAGGCTGGCCGAAGCCTCCAGCAGTCGCTGGTCCACCCCGGTCAGCGCCGCCGTAAAGGGCTGCACCGCAAAGGGTAGGCTGTAAATCACGCTGCCCACCACCAGCCCTTCAAAACTGAAGGCCAGTGTGTGCCCGGTCATCCGCTGCCACGCCTGGCCCAGCCAGCCCTGGCTGCCCAGCACCACCAGCAGGTAGAAGCCCAGCACCGTTGGAGGCAGCACAATCGGCAGGGCCACCAGGGCCTCAGCCAAAAAGCGCAGGCGGAAGCGCGTGAAAGCCAGCCACCAGGCCAGCGGCAGCCCCAGGGCCAGCAGCACAAGGCTCGTCACCAGCGCCAGCTTCAGGCTCAGCAGCAGCGGAGTCATGCCATCTCCTTGCGCGCGGGGCGCAGCCCTCATTGAGGAAGATGCAACAGATGGATTCTATTCTCTACCGCTCGACGGCGAGCGCACAAATCTCGCCGGGCAAATCCCGCAAGGAATGGGCAGGAAAAGGTCTCTCATGGCAGAGAGGTCTTGCATCCGATAGATATTTGGAAAACGCGGAGATCAACGCTGCACACCGATGGCGAGGGCTTCGCTTGTGGCCAGCGCCGGGTGGCGCGGCAAGTTACAGCGAAGTTACTTCTGCTCTTCCTGTGGCCGCGGCTTCATCTTCAGCACGCTGCCCGGCATTCCGCGCGTCTCATTCAGCACGGCCACCGTGGCCAGCACGCCCATCACCAGGAAGATCGCAAACATCACGACTGCGACGACCAGAACCGGCATCATTCACCTCGGCGCCATTCTGCGCCCACCCCGGCACCCTATCGGTGACGTTCATCACCCTGCGGGGTGCCGCTCGAACCAGCCCAGCCGCATTACCCGAGCTTCGGGTCCAGCTTGGCCAGCTCGCTCTCCATGGCCTTCGCCTCGGCGCTCAGCAGCTCCGTGTAGCGCGGGTTGCTGGAGCGTTCCATTTGCTCATGGATGCGCGCAAGGTTCAACTTCAGCGCCTGGACCTTGCGTACGGTTTCGCGGCGCACCCGTTCCAGCCGTTCTTTTTCCTCAGTTACGTCAGCCGTTGGGTATGAATCGTTCGGGGTATTTTCCTGCTCTTCCACGCTTTTGCTCTCCCAGCCTCTTGCCATCCTTTTCATTATAGATGGCTTGGCGGCCAACGACAAAAGGGCCGGTCTCCCGGCCCTTTTGCGGAATGCGAATTGCCTAGAAGCGGATGACCACGCCGCCCGTGTAGCGGAACCCGCTCTGAATCGAGCTGTAGTGGTCGGTGATCACGTAATCCACCTGCGCCAGCCGGATGCCGAGGTGCCGTGACAGGTTGCCGTCCACGGTCGCGCCCGCCGCCACGGCCAGCGCCGAATCCTTGAAGGAGTACGTGGTCGAGGTCTCCGGCAGCGTGAATGTGCTGTTGTCTGCGCCGACCAGCGCATGCACGTTCGCCGTCCAGAAGCCGACCCGGTGGATGCGGTAGGTCGGTCCGATCATGAAGGACGAGCGGCTGTACTTGATGCCCGTGCTGTCCACATGCGAATTCGCCTGGTGTGCCAGGTCCACGGTCAGGCCCAGATCCCACTTCTTAAAGTAATGGCTGGCCTCAAAGGCAACGCCGTTCAGGTGAGTATTGCCAACCTCGGGTTCATCCGGGTTGGTGAACTGGTAGGCATAGCCGATGAAAAACTCGGTATTCGGCACGGCCAGCGGCTTCGCTTCCATCTGGGCCAGGCCCACGGCGCCCAGCATCAGCAGGGCGGCGGCTAGAACGGCAAACTTGCGCATCAAAATTCATCCTCCGGGAGCGGCCCGCCCGGCCCTTGATCCAGGCACCAGGCTTTCAGTCCAATCGGCTTCTCTGCTCCCAACGTATCATGGCAGCTTCCGCCGGGCCTTCCGGAGACTTCATCTCCCGGCCATGAAACGGAATTTGCTCTCTTCAGGATAATACGTTCGCGGCTTTCCTGCGATGCGCACCAGTCCCGGCGCAGCAAAAAGCCCTCCCCGCGAAGGGAGGGCCCAGGCAAACTCTTGCGCCGGTTAGCGCAAAGCCGCACTGCTCGCCGGATAGGAACGCCCGGCAAAATAATTGTGCTCTGCCAGGTTCTGGTAGAAGCGGCCGGCCAGTTGCGCCGCCCTGGGGCCGAAGACCGCACGGTCACCCTGCAAAAAGATTACGGTCACAATGCGCCCGTACTCGGAGTTCGCGTAGCTGGCAAACCATCCGTAGCGCGTACCGTTGCTGCTGCATGTACCGGTCTTGCCCAGCACCTGCTCACTCGTAAAGCTCGTTCGCAAACTTCGAGCCGTGCCGTACTCGGTCGCGCCCTGCATCCCGTCGTGCAACTCCGGAACCAGGTTGCCAATGTTCAGGTAGCGCTTCACCACCGGACGGAAGCCGCGCACATCGGCCTGCGAAAGGGGATGCTGCAGATAGAACAGCGTGCCGCCGTTGGCAATCGAGGCCATCAGTGCCCCCAGTTGCAGAGGCGTCATGTGCACGCCCTCGCCAAAGCTGCACATCTTGCCCACTCCGCCCGCGCTGGCCGGAATCTCCTGCTCGGGATAGGTTCCCAGGTGCTCGCCCTCAATCTCCCAGCCGGCGTACTCGCCCAGCCCGAATTCATGTGCGTAGTGCTTCACCTTGGCAAAGCCAAGCTGGCGGCCCAGGTGCTCAAAATACTGATTATTGCTGTGCGCCAGAGCCTGGCTCAGGTTCATCCGCCAGCCGCCCAGGTCCACCGGCGTTTCACGCGTCACCAGCCCTTCGCTCAACGCCGCCAGCGCCACCGGCACCTTAATCGTCGAGCAGGGCTGCGCCCCGGCCGAGAGCGCCAGCTTCTGATTGACCATGGCCAGAATGCGTCCGTTGCTGGGATCAATGGCCACCACCGTGCCGTTCAAACTTCCCAGGGCATCCATGGCTGCGGCGCGCACGATCGGGTCTTCGCCCGCGCTCTGGTCGCCCACCGTCGGATCGCTGTCAAACGAGCTGGCCGTAAACCGCTCGCCTACCACTCTGCGCCGCCCGCCACGCGTCGTCAGGCTGACCGGGGCCACTGCACCCTTCGTCCGCCGCGCCGCCGTCTTGCGGGTCTCGTTGCGGGCTGAGTTCCGAACCTCATTGCGTCTATTGCCGCGCGCTGTGTTGTGGACCGTGTTAGCTCCCTCGCCACGGGCTGCCGCGGACTTTCCATTCCCCGCCGCTTTCGCCCCGGCCGTCGCGTGCCTGCCGGCGGAGTGCGCTGCACCTGCATGGGCCGTCGTGCGGCTCTGGCGCTGCGCTGCCATGTGCCGCTCGGTGCTGGCGTTCTCATGAACCTTGCCGCTCCGCCGCGCCTCATGTCCGTTGGTGATCGTGGCCGCAAGCAGCGCGGCCGGCAACAACAAGCAGAGCATGGCCGCCACTGCAACCTTGCCCATCCCGAGCTCTTTCCAGGTAACCATCATTCTCTGCCTGTTAAACCCCTCTCCCCGCCTGCGCGGGGCTGGATCGAAATCTGTATTGCGGTTGGTGACTTGAAGCCTAGGCGACCTCATCCTCTGCATTCAAGCCATAAACCCACGCAACCCGCCGTCACGGGGTACCGAAGTACACACCCGTTACGAAAGGCCATGGAGCCCGCCCGCACTACCGCGCAGACGTACCTTTCCCTGCCGACGACCATCGGCAAACGCATGATCTAACTTGATTGTTAACACAAAAGAAACCGGGCGGGGGCTAACCGATTTGAGTCCCCCGCCCAGAATTGCACTGCAGATTTCGCTAACTGTTCTCTGGAATCTTTTTCCTCAGGAAGGCCGGCACATCCAACTCGTCCTGTTCCTCGTCGGCGCTCAAAGGCTCCAACGATGGCATGGGACGGGTCGGTTGCACCGCCTCCCAGACGCGCGTCTGCTGCGTGGCCGGCGCGGCCTCGCGCGGCGGATGTTCTTCGCGGCGTGCATCGGCCGGTGCCGCAGCCCGGCGCGAACTGGCTTCGCCCTCCGCCTTCGGCTCCTGCCTTGCTCCCGGATACTCTGCGTCAGCGCGGTGATTGATCTTCGGCTCCACTCCGGCCGTGCCGCGTGAGCTGGACACCTCCGGGACATGCTCGCTGCGGGTGCGCTGCGCGCGCGGCTCGCTGCGGAAGCCCGTGGCGATGACCGTGATCTTCACCTCGTCCTTCATCTTTTCGTCCATCACGGCGCCAAAGATTATGTTGGCGTCCTCGTGCGCCGCGCTCTGGA
>Ga0302198_10004626_pt1 | contig 13128 bp, 12 predicted proteins | sample II_Bog_N2_2_FD_193521 | JGI IMG/M metagenome (GOLD analysis project Ga0302198, IMG submission 193521) | Peat permafrost microbial communities from Stordalen Mire near Abisko, Sweden - II_Bog_N2_2 | ecosystem: Environmental > Terrestrial > Soil > Wetlands > Peat | place: Sweden: Abisko... | reverse complement strand
GTCACGGTTCGAGGGAATTTGAATAATGTCAGGAACACTCCTGAGGTTGATCGCCACGAATGTCCCCTTGGGCATGATTGGGCATCTCTACCTCCTGGTAGATAACGACCAAACTCTCACATCCGTGGACCGCCGTTAGGGGATCAGGTCAGTTGGAGCGGGTGACGGGGATCGAACCCGCATGGCCAGCTTGGAAGGCTGGAGCTCTACCATTGAGCTACACCCGCGCGCCTCTCGCGAGGCTCGGACAAGTCTAGAGCACACCATCTAGCGTGGAAGCGTGGATTCGTCACTCTATGAGCAGGTCGGTGGAGAAGCGTTCTTCGTTCGTCTCGTCGACGCTTTCTACGTTGGCGTTGAAGGCGATGAGATCTTGCGCTCGATGTACCCCGAGGATTTGACCGAGTCCAAGCGACACCTAGTGCTGTTCCTCATGCAGTATTGGGGAGGCCCTTCGACCTACATGCAAGAGCGCGGACACCCCCGGCTACGAATGCGTCACGCTCCGTTTCATATAAATAAGCGGGCCCGCGACGCGTGGCTGGTGGCCATGAACAACGCCCTAGACCGCGAGCGCGACGAAATCACCGCAGAGCAGTTCGATGAGTTGCGTGCCTACTTTGACATGGTCGCTCACCAGCTCAGGAACGTGTAGTCAGACACTTGGCTCTGTACGAGGGCGGTTCCGTCGAACGCTGATGGGCGAACTCGCAAGCAGTCCGAAAAAAGAAAATGACCGAATGTGATCCGGTCGATGATAAATGTACTTAGCATCGAGTCATGGCGAAAAAGTCCAGGTGGCGAGAGGGCGAGGAGCACGTGATTTCGGTGACCCCGGTTGGTTGGGGTTTATGGGCGCCAGCGTTGGCGACGGTTCTCGCCTGCGTGCTCGTGTGGCTTGGGGTGACGCACGTGCATGTGTTTGACGAATACCGGGTGGCGTTGGCCGCAGTGCTGGTGCTTCCGTGTCTAGGGATCCTGGCGACTCGGACCTGGCGCTGGCGTTCGCACAAGATCCACCTGACGAGCCAACGGATCATCGTCGAGGGTGGCGTTCTCCAGCATTCGCGCAGCGAGGTCGAACTCCATGACCTCGTCAAGACCCGCGTTAGCCAGCGACTGAGGGACCGGCTCGCCCGACGCGGCGTGATCGTCGTCGAAACGCCCGCCGGAACCTTGAACCTCGGCATGGTTCGCCATCCCGCCGCGCTGTGTCGTTTAATCGACAACGAACGCCGAACGTACCTGGTCGACGACGTGGCCTACGATACCGTGTTCGACTTCGACGCACCCCAGGATCACGACTTTGACATGAGCGACCGTCGACACCGTGGTCAACGCCCGTGAATGACGCCCTCGTGCCATCAACTACCCTCGAAGACGTGGACACTCGATACCGTTGCACGGCTTGTGGCAACTTGACTCGCTTCGATGTGGTCGAGACGACGTCGGTACGTTCGTTCCATCACTACACCGTGGGTGGGGAACTCACCATCGAGGAGCCCGAAATCATCTCTCGGACGATCGAATCGGTGACCTGTCGCTGGTGTGGCCACGGGCGCAACGTAGAGGTCATCACCGAGTCCGCCTGAGTGCGCTCCTTCGACGCCCCAAGACCGCGGCCCGCGCCTGACTCCTTTCGTGGTTTGACGCTCGATGGAGAATCGGTCGAACGTTCCTTCACCGGGCTCACCCTCGTGGTCGCGATCAAACCGGACTGTGATGGGTGTAGGGACTTCGTCGAGTCCAGCCTCGACGAGTTTGGCGAACTCGAAGTGCTTCTCGTGAGTGCTCAGTTCGACCCGCGAAATGAATGGAAGGACTCGCGCCACGAGATTGTGGTCGCCCCGGACTTGCTCTCGCTGCTTGAAATTCGGTGGCCGCCCTTTTACGTCCTCATCGACCCTCGGGTCGGGACCGTACTGGTCGAGGGAGTCGTCTTTGGGCCCGGTCAGGTCGCCCAAGAGATCAAGTCCTACGTGACGCCCTGAGACGTCACACCGGTCGTGCACAGTAGACCAAGACGAAAGGTGCGACATGACCGAGAGATTCGAACTTTCCATAAGCTGCAGCGACTGTGTCCGTCGAAGTACGCCCGACTGCGAGGACTGTCTCGTGAGTTTTGTGCTCGGCGAGGATCCGGGTCAGTTGGCGATGACGAGCGAGGACGCGCGAGTCGTGGAACTCTTCAGCGCCCAGGGGATGATCCCTCGTCTTCGTTTCCAAGGAACTACGACTACGTAATCAATTCAATGTCGCCAGTGGCTAGCGTGTTTCTGTGCCGAGCCATCTGTTGGTGACCAATGATTATCCGCCCAAGACGGGCGGAATCCAGGTGTACCTGCATGAACTGTGGCAACGACTCGAGGTAGGACGCGCCGTCGTGCTCACGGCCACCTCGCAAGAAGACACCGCGCAATTTGACCGCGAGAGCAGCGTGGTCATCGAGAGAGTGCCGACGAAGACTCTCTACGCACCGACGCCGCGTGCGCTCGCCGCCATTGAGTCCGCGATTGAACGCCACCAGCCCGAACTCGTTCTTCTCGATCCCGCTTGGCCCCTCGGTCTGCTCGGACCCAGACTGTCACGTCCCTACGGCGTGGTGCTGCACGGCGCGGAGGTAGCGGTTCCCGGTCGACTTCCCTTCGTGGCGTCGTCACTTCGTTACGTGTTGCGCCACGCGAGCGTCGCGATCTGTGCGGGCGGCTACCCCGAGCAAGAGGCGAGGCGCGTCGCGGCTGAGTACATGCCGCCCGTGATTCAGGTCCCGCCGGGCGTCGATACCAGCGAGTTCGCCCCCCTGAGCAAGAAACGACGCGGTGAAGTCCGTAAATCGTTGGGTACGAGTGACGACGACCTCGTCGTGTTCTCGTATTCGCGACTCGTTCCACGTAAGGGCATGGACACGCTCATTCGCGCGAGCGTGCGACTGGTGGGGGATTTCCCCCACCTTCGCCTGGTCATCGGCGGCGCCGGTCGAGACCGGGAGCGTCTCGAGAAGTTGGCCAGCCGATTGGGGGCTCCGGTCACCTTTCTTGGACGAGTGCCCGAAGAGGATCTCAGCGACTGGCTCGCTTCGAGTGACCTGATGGTGATGGATTGTCGAAGTCGTTGGCTCGGGCTCGAGCAAGAAGGTTTCGGCATCGTCTTTCTCAACGCGGCGTCCTGTGGCGTGGCGGCGGTGGCGGGACGCTCGGGCGGGAGTCACGAAGCGGTGTTCGATGGCGTGAGCGGGTACGTGGTCGGCGACTCTCGAAGTGTCCGAGCGCTCGCCCAGACCATGGCAGCGCTGCTGGGCGACGAGGCGACGCGCGAACTTTTCGCGCACCAAGCCCGAATAGTCGCACGCGAGAGGTTCGACTGGGACATACTGGCTGGGACGTTACGCGACGGTCTGATTCGTTATGACCACTTCGGCGCGATTAACCAACTGGCCTAAGGTATATCGATAGGAGGCGGAGTGGCACAGCGAGCAACAGAGTCAATCATGGTCATCGCCTCGCCCGAGATCGTCTATTCGGTCGTGACCGACTTCGAGAACTACACGAATTGGGTGAGCGACCTCAAGAGAATCGAGGTCCTCGAACGCGACGCCGACGGGCGTGCGCTCGAGGTCGAATTCCGGGCCGCGGCCTTTGGACGCTCGACAACCTACGCGTTGCGTTACGACTACAGCCGCGCGCCCGCGGCGATCAGTTGGCATCAGACCAGGGCCGACCTGACCGAGACCATGCAAGGGCAATACCGTTTCGAACCAGTGGGCGACGCCACTCGAGTCACCTACGACCTCGAGGTCGAGTTGCTCGTGCCGCTACCTCACTTCATCAAGACGCGCGCGGCCCAACGAATCCAGACCCAAGCGCTCGTTGAACTGAAGGCCCGCGCAGAGTCCCTGCGATGAGCGACGTCGCAATCGGCGTTGACGTCGGGGGGACCAAAGCGCTCGCGCTCGTGGTGGCCCGAGACGGGCGGGTACTCGGCGAGGCGAGGGCGGCGACGCCCCACGACGCCACCCGAGAGGCGGGAGAAGCGACCGCCGCGGCGCTGACCGATCTGGTGCACCACCTCGCCGCGACCCACCAGCTCAACGTGGCGGCGACGCCCGTCGGGGTGGGTCTGCCCGGGCTCACGAGAAAAGACGGCCGGCTGGCTTTCGCGCCGAATCTGCAGAGCGCCTCAGGCGCGGACCTGGGTTCGCTGCTTGGAGCATCGCTCGCGAGTTCTCGCGTGTTCTGTGAGAACGACGCCAACTGCGCCACCGTGGCCGAGCACGAGTGGGGTGCGGGCCGGGGCGTGGACGACTTCGTGATGGTGACTCTCGGCACCGGCATCGGTGGAGGGATCATCGCAGAGGGAAAATTACTCCAGGGCCGCAGCGGCTTCGCGGGCGAGATCGGTCACATGGTCGTCGAAGCCCACGGCATACCTTGCCCCTGCGGAGGTATGGGTTGCTGGGAGCGTTACGCGTCGGGCAGTGGACTCAAGCGTCTCATCCGCGAGGCGGCGAAAGAGGGTCAGCTGCCCACCCTGCTCGCCGCGCACGGCAGCGCCGAGATGATCCGCCCCGAAGACGTGACCCAGGCCGGTGCCGAGGGTTTAGAAGAAGCGATCGATCTGTTGCGCCAGGTGAGCTGGTGGCTCGCGCTCGGACTCTCCAATCTCGTGGCCGTCCTCGATTCGGGGCACTTCGTCATTGGTGGAGGGCTCTCGAGTGCGTCGGATCTGGTGTTGCCCTTCACGCGCGACTACCTGGCGAACCTGGTCGAGGGCTATCAGAGCCGTCCCGCGATCACGGTGGCCGCTTCGATGTTCGGACCTCGATCGGGTGCGATGGGCGCCGCCATGATTGCCTTCGAGCGAGATTCGTGAAGCTCGGCGTCCTACTGCCGACCTTTCGCGCTGGCAGTGAGGACGCGCTCGACGCGGCCCGTGTCGCTAACGACGCGGGCCTCGACGGCGTCTTCGCCTACGACCACCTCTGGCCCATGGGTAGCCCGCAGCGACCTTCCCTCGCGCCCTTCGCGCTGCTCGCCGCAGTGGCGTCGCGTTACGAACTCGTCGTGGGCCCGCTCGTGGCGAGGGTGGGAATGGTGAGCACCGCGCACCTGGTCGAGCAGTATCTCACGCTCGAACACTTCGCGCCGGGTCGGGTCGTCGCGGCCCTGGGCACGGGCGACAAGTTGTCGGCCGCGGAGAACGAGGCGTACGGACTGCGCGCCTTTGACGCGTCCGAGCGTCGCGCGCTGCTCGTAGACACGTGGCGAGAACTCCACGGCATCGTGCCGGTCTGGTTCGGCGCGGGGGCGAAAGCGACCAACGAACTTGCACACCGTCTCGGGGTCGTGCTCAACCTCTGGGACGCCTCGCCCGAAGAACTAGCGCGCGCGGGTGAGTGCGGCCCCACCAATTGGGCTGGTCCCGCGCCCCAGGATCTGAGCGCTCACCTCGACGCTCTTGACGCGTCGGGCGCGACGTGGGCCATCTTCAGTCCCGAGGTCAACGTCGCGGCACTTCGAGAGTGGCGAAGTAACCGTGAAAAAAGTAGGTTTCACTGATGGAATTCCGTCGGATCAATGGACTGCCGCCCTACGTCTTCGCTCAGATCAATGGTCTGAAGGCCGAAGCGCGCGCCGCGGGTCGCGACGTGGTGGACTTCGGCTTTGGCAATCCCGACCTGCCGAGCCCCGAGGTCGCGGTCGCCAAACTCGCCGAAGCGGTTCATAATCCAAAGAACCACCGTTACAGCGCGAGCCGTGGGATTCCGAACCTCCGTCTCGCCATGGCGAACCGCTACAAGTTGCTCTTTGACGTCGACATCGATCCCGAGACCGAGGTAGTCACCACCATTGGGGCCAAGGAAGGCCTGACCCATTTGATGTGGGTGCTGCTCGGTCCCGGGGACACCGCCATCGTGCCCAGTCCCAGCTACCCGATTCACCTGGCCGGTCCGGGTTTCGCGGGCGCGAAGGTCATCACCGTGCCGATCCTCGATCCGGGCACGAGCGACGTCGACCCGGGAGAGTCGTTCTTCGACGGTCTCGTTGACGCGTGGCAGAAGGCGGAGGTGAAACCGCGCGTCATCATCTGCTCGTTCCCTCACAATCCCACGAGCGCGTGCGTGGACCTGTCGTTCATGGAACGTCTGGTCGGGTTCGCCCTCGAGCACGAGATCGTGATCTGTCACGACTTCGCCTACGCGGACCTCGGCTTTGACGGCTATCGTCCGCCTTCGATTCTCCAGGTGCCGCGCGCCAAAGAGTGCTGCGTCGAGCTCTACACCTTGACCAAGTCGTTCTCGATGGCGGGTTGGCGGGTGGGCTTTCTCGTCGGCAACCCAGAGATCGTGGCGGCGCTCACCAAGCTCAAGAGCTACCTCGACTACGGCACCTTCCAGCCCGTCCAGATCGCCGCCATCGTCGCCATGAACGAGGCCGTCGACTACCCGGGCCAGCTGCTCGCGATCTATCAAACACGTCGGGACCTGCTCATCGAAGGACTCAACCGGATTGGCTGGGACGTGAAGGCGCCCAAGGGCTCGATGTTCGTGTGGGCGCCCATTCCCGAGCCGTACCTCGAGATGGGCTCACTCGAGTTCGCCCGGTTCCTCATCGAAGAGGCGGACGTGGCGACCAGTCCGGGCGTGGGCTTTGGCGAAGGTGGTGAGGCGCACGTGCGCTTCGCGTTGATCGAGAACGAACTACGCACCCAACAGGCCGTGCGCAACCTGCGCAAGGCCCTCACCAAACTGGGTTGACCTAGGGCAGCCCAGCGTGCGCGGCGTCGACCTCGACGATCTCGATCTTGCCGTGCGGCTCGGTCGCCCCCTCGAAGCGATTGCTCGTTGGCGCGGTCATGATGAACAGGCTCGTACCGTCACTCCCACCCAGCATGCACGCGAACGCGGTCTGGGTGGTCGTGACCAGTGCGGTGATCTCACCACCTTCTTTGACGCGTAAGCACTGACGGGTCAGCGCGTTGGCGAGCCATATCTGTCCGTGCGCGTCCAAGCACATGCCATCGGTCGCGACGAAGTCGAGTTGGGCCCACACGCGCCGGTTGCTCAAGGTGCCGTCGGAGTGGACGTCAAAAGCCGTGAGGCGAAAGGCCATTGTCTCACCCACGATGAGAGTGGCGCCGTCGGGGCTGAGGACCGTGCCGTTGGGAAAGGCCATGCCGGGCACCGATTGGATGACCCGGCCGTCCTGGTTCAACACCACGAGGTTCGTAGTGGGCGGTGGAGAGGCGAGCATTCCCTCGACCCCGATCTCGGCGAGCATGGTGTCCAGGTCAAAGCCGAAGTTGCCCACGTAGCTGTAGCCGGTGGGCGAGACCAACATGTCGTTGGCCCAAAAGCCGCAGTAGTCGCTGATGTCCGCGAACTCTCTGACCGAGTCCTTGCCGAAACGAAGGACCCGGTGGTCAACGCACGACACGCAGAGCAAGTCCCCGCCGGGTAGCCAACCGAGTCCCGAAGGTTGGCCCGCCACGCGTTGCTCGAGACGTTCGTCGGTACCGTCGGGATTGATTGAATAGACCCCGAGCCGGTAGAAGTCCGAGAACCACAGTCGTCCTTCGTGCCAGCGCGGGGACTCGCCAAAACAGAGACCCTCGCTGATGACTCGTGTTGTGTATTCGTCCATACGCACTCCTTTTCGAAACTACGTCAACTGCGCTCACACGCGCGCAGCCAGGCCTCGTAACCGGGGTCGACCAAGGAAGGATCCTCGGGACTGAAGCGCTGATCGCACTGCCAGAGATCGCCCAGTTGCTCGAGCGAGTGCCAGACGCCGATCTCGAGTCCGGCGACGGTCGCGGCTCCTCGGGCGGTCGCCTCGAGGGTCTTGCTGCGAGCGACCTGCACGCGGCTATTGGTCGCCTGGAGTCGCATCAGCGTGTCCATCGCTGCGGCGCCACCGTCGGCACGCAGTTCACTGAGCTCAATGCCGGCGGCGCGAAAAGCGTCGGTCATGGCTCGTACCTGGAAGGCCAGGGCCTCGAGCAGTGCCCTTGTGACGTGGGCGCGGTTCGATCCCTGCGAGAGCCCCGTGATCGAGCCGCGCGCCTCACTTCGCCAGAACGGCGAGCCCAGGCCGGTGAAGGCGGGTACGAAGGCGACGCCCTCGCTGCTCGCCACGCTGGTCGCGAGTGCTTCGAGGTCCTCGGACCGCTCGAGAAAACCGAGTTCGTCGCGTAGCCACTGCACGCCCGCGCCCGCGCCGAACGCCGATCCCTCGACGCAGTAGGCGGCAGGTCCTAGTGCGCCGAGGTCCCAGGCGACCGAGGTGACGAGTCCGTCAAACACGCCCGGCGGACTGTCACCGGCGTTGGCGAGAACGAACGCACCGGTGCCGTAGGTGGCCTTGACGAGGCCCGGGGCGAAGCAGGCCTGGCCAAAGAGCGCCGCCTGTTGGTCTCCGAGCACGCCCGTGATGGGCACGCCCGCGAGTTCGGGCACGACGTCGGCGCTCACGGTCGCGAAGTTGGTCGTCGAGGGACGAATGTCGGCGAGCATGGACGCGGGCACGTCAAAGAGCGAGGTCATCGCGCTCGACCAGTCGAGCGTGTCCAGATCCATCAACATCGTTCGCGAGGCGTTGGAGGGTTCGGTGAGGAACACGCCACCGTCACTCGCGCCACTGAGCCACCAGAGTAGCCACGTGTCGATCGTGCAAAGGCTCGGTGACGTTGCGTGGTCGAGCACGCCCGAGTCGAGCAGCCACTTCATCTTGGTCGCCGAAAAGTACGAATCGAGAACGAGCCCGGTCGTGGCGCGCACGAGCTCGCCCTGTCCGCCTTGTTCGAGCCGTTCACAGTAGGAGGCCGTGCGACGGTCCTGCCAGACGATGGCGCGATGGGCGAGGCGACCGGTTTCGCGGTCGAAGCCGACCGTTGTTTCACGCTGGTTCGTGATGCCGATCGCGACCACCTTGTGACCGTTCTCCTGGGCGCGCGAGGCGACCTCGCGCAGGGTCGCCACGGCCAGGTCGGCGATCTCGGCGGCGTCGTGCTCGACCCAGCCGGGCTCGGGGAAGTACTGGGTCAGCTCGCGGTAGGCGCTGTCGAGGGGCTGGGCCGCGCGGTCAAAGGCGACGGTGCGCACCCCGGTAGTGCCCGCGTCCAGGGCGAGGATGAACTCCATCTGGCGAAGGCTACCGAGCATTTCGGGGCGGTTACTGGGCTTGGCGTAACGGGTAAGAGAATTCTTTTGAATAGTCAAAAATAGAGTTGACTCGGTGTAATTACAGTGCTGTAATAACACAGCATCTTGCGACGCGTAGTGGTCCAACCACTACATATTGTGGCTAGGGGTCTGAGAAGCGGTAAACTCGACATCCCGAGTCTCGGTAGTGCGGGCGGCAAAGCAGTGTCGGATTCGGGGAGAAAAGAGAGATCGAAATGGCCATCGCACCACAGCGCTTAGGGATTGGGCTTCGCCGCTTCTTCACCACCGAGGATCGTCATCCCTACGACGAGGTCGTCTGGGATCGACGAGACGCTCGCATCTCGAACTTCCGCGACGGTTCAGTCGCCTTCGAGCAGTTGAACGTCGAGGTTCCCGCCTCGTGGTCGTTCAACGCGACCAATATCCTCGCTCAGAAGTACTTTCGCGGCACGCTCAACACCCCCGAGCGCGAGACGAGCCTAAAGCAGGTCGTTGACCGCATCGTCGACACCATCACCGCGTGGGGACTCGACGCCGACTACTTCGTTGACGACGAGGAGACCGAGACGTTTCGCGCTGAGCTCAAGCACTTGCTCATTACACAAAAGGCCGCCTTCAACTCACCGGTGTGGTTCAACATCGGCGTGAAGGGCGTCCCCCAGCAGGGCAGCGCGTGTTTCATCCTCGCCGTCGAGGACTCGATGCGTTCGATCCTCAACTGGTACACCGAAGAGGGCATCATCTTCAAGGGTGGTTCGGGAGCGGGAGTGAACCTGTCCAAGATTCGCTCGAGCGCTGAAGCACTCGAAGGCGGCGGCACTGCTTCTGGTCCGGTCTCGTTCATGCGCGGCGCGGACGCCTCGGCGGGCACGATCAAGTCCGGTGGCAAGACGCGCCGGGCGGCCAAGATGGTGATCCTCGACGCGGACCACCCCGACGTCGAAGAGTTCATCTGGTGCAAGGCGAACGAGGAGAAGAAGGCCCGTGTCTTGCGCGACGCCGGCTTTGACATGGACCTGGACGGCAAGGACATCAACTCGATCCAGTACCAGAACGCCAATAACTCCGTGCGCGTCTCGGACGACTTCATGCAAGCCGTGCTCGAGGACGCCGATTGGAACCTCGTAGCGCGTCACGGCGGTTGGAACGTTCGCACGGTTAAAGCCCGTGACCTCTGGCGCGACATTGCGCGCGCGGCCTGGGAGTGCGCGGACCCGGGTCTGCAGTTCGACACCACGATCAACAAGTGGCACACTTCTTCCAAGACCGACCGCATCAACGGCTCGAACCCGTGCTCGGAGTACATGCACATCGACAACTCCGCGTGCAATCTCGCGAGCCTCAACCTCATGAAGTTCCTGCGCAACGACGGCCATTTCGACATTGAGGCCTTCAAGGCTGCCATCGAGGTGCTCTTCACCGCTCAAGAGATCATCGTCGGAGCCGCGGACTACCCGACCGAGAAGATCGGTGAGAACTCTCGCAAGTTCCGCCAGCTCGGTCTGGGGTACGCGAACCTGGGTGCGCTCTTGATGGCTTCGGGTCTGGCCTACGACTCGGACGAGGGCCGGGCTTGGGCGGGCGCGATCACCGCGCTCATGACCGGCCACGCGTACGCGACCAGTGCGCGCACGGCGGGTCGCATGGGACCCCACGAGGGATTCGCCGAGAACGCCGAACCAATGATCAACGTGTTGCGGATGCACCGAGACGCTTCGTACCAGATTGACGAAACCTTGGCTCCCAGTGATGTCCTCCAAGCCGCCCAGCGCGCTTGGGAGGAGGCCGTCGATCTCGGAAGTCGCCACGGCGTGCGTAACGCCCAGGCGTCGGTGCTCGCGCCCACCGGGACCATCGGTCTATTGATGGACTGTGACACGACGGGCATCGAGCCCGACCTCGGTCTCGTGAAGTTCAAGAAGCTCGTCGGCGGCGGCAACATGTCGATCGTCAATCAAACAGTGCCGCGCGCGCTGCACGTACTGGGCTACTCCGACGAAGAAGTCGCGGCGATTGAGGCCTACATCGACCAGAATAAGTCGATCGTTGGTGCGCCGGCGCTGCGGCCCGAGCACCTGCCGGTCTTCGCGTGCTCGATGGGTGACAACACCATCCACTATCTCGGTCACGTGAAGATGATGGGTGCGGTCCAGCCCTTCATCTCGGGCGCGATCTCCAAGACCGTGAACATGCCCGAGGACGCCACGATCGAAGACGTGGAAAATCTTCACATGGACGCGTGGCGCCTGGGCGTGAAGGCCGTCGCCATCTACCGCGACAACTGCAAGGTCGGTCAACCGCTCTCGACCGCGAAGAAGCAGGGCGAGGAGTCCTCGTCGTCGGTGACTGCCACCGATTCGGTCGCCGCCGAGTTGTACACCAAGATCACCAAGCTCGAAGCGGCGCTCGAGCTCGCCAAGACCGAAGGTTCGCACGTGCTCGTGGGCGCGGTTCGCGAGCGTCTTCCACGTCGGCGCGTCTCGACGACCTTCGCCTTTCGTGTGGCGGACTGCGAAGGCTACGTGACGGTGGGCGAGTACGAGGACGGACGACCCGGTGAAGTGTTCATCAAGGTCTCCAAGCAAGGCTCGACTCTCGCGGGAATCATGGACGCGTTTTCGATTTCGATCAGCCTGGGTCTTCAGCACGGGGTGCCGCTCGCCACGTACGTTCGCAAGTACGTCAACATGAAGTTCGAGCCTTCGGGCATGACCGACGACGCGGATCTTCGCATCGCGACGTCGCTCGTGGACTACATCTTCCGCCGCCTCGCACTCGACTACTTGAGTAAGGAAGAGCGTGACGAGTTGGGCGTGCTCTCTACGAGCGAGCGCATTCAACCGACGCTGCCTGAAGTGGCCGAGCAGGCGACCCCGAGCGTCGGGGTGAGCGCGCAACCTACCCTGATCGACGTCCTCGAAAAGCCACGCGCCCCCGAGCAGCCCACGCTGCTGAATCGCAGCGAGCAACGTGACGCGCCCATGTGCTACCAATGTGGCAACGCCATGCAGCGCGCGGGTTCGTGCTACGTCTGCTCGAGCTGTGGCGCGACGAGCGGTTGCAGTTAGCGTAAGGTCGCATTCCAGTTTCAGTGGAATCGTGATCCAAATGGGGTACTCTCGCATCGCTCGTGCCGTGGAATCGCATGAACGAGCACGTCATCCGCGTCTCAAATGCGTCGCCGTCGCCACGAAGTCCAGCGCACCGTAAATCCGCTAGTGCGCGGGACAATCGTTTCAATGGGGCTGCGAAGCGTCCAAATGTAGAACGGGACACGAGATACTTGTAATACACAAGTGAACTGTATATACTGCTGACATGATTAAAGAGATGAGAGAACCTACGTTTCTGGTGCTGGCGACATTGGCCGAAGGCAAGAAACACGGGTACGCGATTATTCAAGGGGTGGCGTCGCTTTCTGAAGGCGAAGTGGAGATCAAGGCGGGAACGCTTTACGCGATGTTGGATCGTTTGGCGTTTGACGGCGTCATTGAATCGGCGGGAGAAGAGATCGTGGACGGTCGACTTCGCCGTTACTACGAATTGACGCCCCAAGGAACAACACTGCTCGCCGAAGAGTCCAAGCGTCGCGTCAGGGTCTCTAACATCGCATTGCGTCGACTTCGATTCGTGGGAGGATTCGCATGAGTCAGAATCCCGCTCGTTCGCGAAATCTCTTGAAGTTCTATCCCAAGGCGTACCGTGAAGAACGCGGAGAAGAGATTGTCGCCACTCTGCAAGAAGCTGCCGAAGCTCGAGTTCCTCGTGCTTCGCTCAGTGACCAGATCAGTGTGGCCCTGTACGGAGTTCGCGTCCGGTTGGGTCTGACGAGTGAGACGATGTTTGGCAAGGCTTTGGATATTGCTGCGATCCCGGGCCTCGTGATGGGAGCATTTTTCGGCGTGTATCTCCTAATCTCGGGAGATTTGCCAGTAGTGAATTCACGTTTCTTTTATCCACACTTC
>Ga0302198_10004623_pt1 | contig 13131 bp, 11 predicted proteins | sample II_Bog_N2_2_FD_193521 | JGI IMG/M metagenome (GOLD analysis project Ga0302198, IMG submission 193521) | Peat permafrost microbial communities from Stordalen Mire near Abisko, Sweden - II_Bog_N2_2 | ecosystem: Environmental > Terrestrial > Soil > Wetlands > Peat | place: Sweden: Abisko... | reverse complement strand
ACGCAGTCGCCACCGTGATCTACACCAACTCGCTGCCCGCGCCGGTGGCGGTGGTGTGGTCGGGGTTCTGGAACTTCCTCGGGGTGATGGCCTCGACCGGGGCGGTGGCGTTCGGCATCGTCTCGCTGCTGCCGGTCGAGCTGATCCTGCAGGTGGGGTCCGACGCGGGCTTCGCGATGGTGTTCTCGCTGCTGATCGCGGCGATCATCTGGAACCTCGCCACCTGGTACATGGGCATCCCCAACTCCTCGTCGCACACGCTGATCGGCTCGATCATCGGTGTTGGCATCGCCAACGCGATCCTGCACGGGCGCAGCGGCACCGCCGGGGTCGATTGGACCCAGGCCGGCAAGATCGGCCAGGCGCTGCTGTTCTCGCCGCTGATCGGCTTTGGCGGCGCGCTGGTGCTGTTCCTCGCCACCAAGGCGCTGGTGCGGGTCAAGTCGCTCTATCAGGAGCCGGTCGATGGCAAGGCGCCGCCGCCGCTGATCCGGGGCCTGCTGGTGCTGACCTGCACCGGGGTCAGCTTTGCGCATGGGTCGAACGACGGGCAGAAGGGCATGGGCCTGATCATGCTGATCCTGATCGGCACGCTGCCCACCGCCTATGCGCTGAACCGCGCGGTGCCGGCGGGTTATGAGGCGCAGTTCCACAGCCAGTCGGTGGTGGCGGCACAAGTGATCGGCGCCCACGCCGGCACCGTGTCCTTCACCGGCGACGATCGCGGGGCGGTGACGCACTATATCGCCGAGAAAAAGTTCACGCCCGATACCCTGCCCGCGCTGGAAACGCTGGTGAAGCGCATCGACGGCGAAGTCGGCGCCTATCGCACGCTGGCGGCGGTGCCGTCGCTGCAATCGCGCAATATCCGCAACGACATGTATGTCGCCGGCGCCGCGCTGAAGCAGTTGGGCAAGGACAAGGCGGTGACGTTCACCCCCGCCGAGACCAAGTCGCTCGACGGGTACAGCAAGATCCTGACCAAGGCGACGCAGTTCATCCCCACCTGGGTCAAGGTGGCGGTGGCGATCGCGCTGGGCCTCGGCACGATGATCGGCTGGAAGCGGATCGTCGTCACCGTGGGCGAGAAGATCGGCAAGCAGCACCTGACGTATGCCCAGGGCGCCGTCGCCGAGCTGGTGGCGATGGCGACGATCATGGGCGCCGACACCTTCGGCCTGCCCGCCTCCACCACCCACGTGCTGACATCGGGCGTGGCCGGAACGATGGCGGGCAATGGCTCCGGCTTGCAGTGGGCCACCGTGCGCGATCTGGTCATGGCCTGGGTGCTGACGCTGCCGGCCTCGATCCTGCTTTCGGGCGGGTTGTACTTTGCGTTGTCGGCGGTGATCTGAACCACCCGCCGCAGCCGCCCACAAGGGGCCCGGGGACATGCGCCCCGGGCCCCTTTCATCTCTCCGGGGTTTGAGCCGCCCGCCCTCCGGAGCAACGCGTCGGCGGATTTTTCAAAAAATTAACGCAACGGCGAGGAAATTGCAGCATCACTTGCGGCTATCCCCCCCGCCCGCCCTCGCGCTGTCACGCGGGGCCGGGCGCACGATGAGGCCGAAACGCATTCCCATGGTCACGCGCAGCCATTCGCCCGGCCACGCCGGCGCCGGCATCCTCGCCGCGGTTTTCGCCACCGATGCGCAGCCGACGCAAGTCGTGCTCGACCAGATCGCCGCGATCAAGAGCTGCATCCGCATCGCCGTGCCGATCAACATCGTGCTGGGCATCGTCAACCTGGTGGTCGCCTGCCAGAGCGGGTTGGCGCTGCGCGGCACCCTGTGGTTCGTCGCCTCGTTCGGGGTGAACCTCGCGCGTCTGGCGATGGCACGGATGCCCGCGCCACGCATCGGCGCGCTGGCCGCGCATTACCCGCGCTTGTCCGAAGTGAACTGGCAGCGGCGGCTGATCTGGCTGGGGGCTGTGGTTTCGGGGCTGATCTGGGCGGGGGTGCCTCTGCTTTGCGCCGGCTTCACCGCGCCGCAGAGCCTGTTTTTCCTGACCGTGGTCTGCGGCGTGACCGCCGGCGCGGTGACGCATGGGGCACCCGATGCGCGCACCGCGCTGGGCTTTTTGCTGCCCACGCTGATCTCGGTTGGGGTGGCGATGTTGGTGGCGGGGGGGTTCTACCGCTATTGCATCGCCGTCACGGTGTTGATCTACATCGCCGCGCTGGTGCGCAGCTCGATCCGCGCCGAGCAGGCGTTCTGCCATCTCAGCCGCATGACCAACGAGGCCACCGCCAACGCCAGCAGCCTGGCGCGCGCCCACGCCCGCTCGCTGGACATGATCGACGTGGCCCAGCACCGCGCGGCGCATGACGACCTGACCGGGCTGCTCAACCGCGCCGGGTTCCTGAGCGAAGTCGAAGGGTGCATCGCCCGGCATGAGACCGCCGCCTGCCTGATGTTCGTCGATCTCGATGGGTTCAAGGCGGTCAACGACGTCTATGGCCACCGCAAGGGCGACCATGTGCTGATCGAGATCGCCCGCCGGCTGCGCACCCATCTGGAGCCGCCGGCGCGGCTGGCGCGCATGGGCGGCGACGAGTTCGCGGTGTTCGCCCCGATCGCCGCCGGGGCCGATGCCGGGCAGATCGCCCAGGGGATCATCGCCGCCGTCTCGGTGCCGATCGAGGGGGTGGAGACCGGCACGCTAGGCGCCAGCATCGGCGTCTACGTCAACCCGCGCGGCGATATCTCCGACATGCTGGCCTGTGCCGACGAGGCGCTTTATGCCGCCAAGAGCGCGGGGCGCAACCGCTTCCACATCTTCGACGAGGCGCTGCACCAGCGGCTGCAAGTGCGCCGCGACCTGGAGCGCGACCTGCTGCGCCACCTTGAGGAGGGGCATCTCGACGTCTGGTTCCAGCCGATCTACGCCACCGGGCGCACCATGCCCGATACGCTGGAGGCGCTGCTGCGCTGGCGCCACCCACAGCACGGCTGGGTCAGGGTGGAGGATGTGATCACGCTGGCGGCGGTGAACGGCCATGCCGAGCCGCTGTTGCGCTTCGTGCTGGCGCGGGTGTGCCGGGCGCTGATCAAGATGGAGTCGCTGGGCATCGCCGGGGTGAAAGTGGCGATGAACATCTCCCCGCGCGAAATGATGCAGTTGCCGGTCGATACGATCATCCTCACCCATCTGGAGGTGCTGGGGATCGATCCCCGGCTGCTCGACGTCGAAGTGACCGAGGAGACCGCGCTCGACATCCAACTGGTGCAGGACAAGATGCTGACGCTGGCGCAGGCGGGGGTGACGATCAGCCTCGATGACTTCGGTGTGGGCTATTCCTCGCTGGATACCGTGCGGCACGGGCGGGTGCAGCGCATCAAGATCGACCGTTCGTTCGTCTCGAACATCACCCAGTCGATCCCCGACCAGTATCTGGTCGGCACGATCATCAACCTCGGGCGGGTGCTGGGCATCGACGTGGTGGTGGAAGGCATCGAGACCGCGCAGGACCATGCGATGATCCGCGCGCTGGGGGGATCGTTGATGCAGGGCTATTTCCTGCACAAGCCGATGCCGGAGCGCGAGGTGCTCGACCTGTTGGCGGGGCTGGCGGGCGTGGCAGGGCCGGCCATGGCGATGTAACGGCGCGCGGGGCTCAGTTGCCGGCGCGTTTGCGGCGGGTTTCCCAGCCCTTTTTCGCGGCTTCCGACCGGGCGGCATGATCCTCGTGCGCGGCGCCGAGATGGCCACCCTTGCGCGCCGGCGCGTGGTTCTCGGGCTGGCCACGGCCGCTGCCAGAGGCCTTGCCGCCATGGCTCCGGGCATTGACCGTGGCCCAGGCGCGCGCTTCGGCCTCCGTCTTCGCGATGCCGCGCTCCTCATAGCCGGCCTCGATGTGCGCGGCCTGGCGCTTCTGCTTGTCGGTATAGCTCGACTTGTCGCCTCGGGGCATGCTCGGTTCCTTTTCACGGTGCACAGCGTTTGCCGCCCACACGCGGTTCCGCGCGGCGCGACGGACTGTGCGCGGCCTGCGGCGCGCTGCTCAGACGATCTGCGCAAGCCGACGCAAGGTGGAGGGATCGAGCACCCTCAGATCATCCGGCGCAATGATTGCCTCGGCGCGCAGGGCGGCCAGGATATGGCTGACGTGCGCCTGACTGGTGCGCGCCTGCGCCGCCAGATCCGCCTCGCGGGGCGGGGCGTTTTGGGCGAGCAACGCGCAAATCCGCGCGGTGGCGGTGCGGGGGGGATCGGCTTCGGGCGGCATGGGGGGGAATGCACCTGAATGGGGGAAGGCCCCTAAAGCAGGCTTGGGCGGGTTTGAACAGGGGGGCTTCGCACGCGGTTTTTACGGCACGCGCCATAGGCAGCGGCGGGGCAAAGCGCCCCCCGAGGCGATCGCCAAACGGCATGACCGCCGTACCGCCGCTGCCATGCGGATAACTCTCCCTTTCGTCAGGAGCGGGTTCGGCAACGCCGGGTCTAACCCTGACGAAAGGGAGAGCGATGATGAGCAATTTCAGACTGGATGGCGCCGTGGCCTTGATCACCGGCGCAGTGCGCGGGATCGGGGCGGCGGCTTGCGCCGCCTTGGCCGATGCCGGCGCAACCGTGATCGCCAGCGATATCCATGCCGACGGCACCGTGCCCGGCGCCACCGCGTATCACCGGCTGGACGTCACCAGCCCGGCGCAATGGGCCGCCGTCATCGCCGCGATCGAGGCGACGCACGGGCGGCTGGACGTTCTGGTCAACAACGCCGGCCTGCAACTGACGACCAGCATTGCCGACACCACCGACGACGCCTGGCGCAAGCTGATGGCGGTCAATGTCGATGGCGTGTTCTATGGCACGCGCGCGGCCACCGCGCTGCTGGCGCGCAGTGGGGAGTTGCGGTACGGCGGGGCGTCGATCGTCAACATATCGTCGGTCGGCGGGCTTCAGGGCGCCGCCTTTCTCGCCGCCTACTGCACCAGCAAGGGCGCGGTGAAACTGTTCACCAAAAGCGCGGCGGCGGAGTTCGGCGCATTGTCGCTGCCGATCCGCGTCAACAGCGTCCATCCCGGCGGCATCAAGACCGAGATGCTCGATGAAATCTTCGATCATTACGTCAAGGCCGGCGCTTTCGCCTCGCTGGAGGACGGGCAGCGCGCCGTCGCCGCCAGCCACATCCTGAAGCGCATGGGCACCCCCGATGAAGTGGCGGCAGGCATCGTCTATCTGGCCTCGGACGCGGCCAGTTTCATGACCGGATCGGAACTGGTCATCGATGGCGGCATGAGCGCGATCTGAGGATCGCCGCGTTCGGGGCGCGCACTGATCCCACTGCGCTGGCCCGGCCATCTCACGCTGCCACAGTGGGAATTACCTAAAATCGCCATGTCAAGTTTTCAGCAGGTCTGTCGTTATTGAGCGCTCTGAACCAACTCGGGCGCGCATTCATGACAACTGCTTTCACGGAGCCACCAGCGACCGCCCCGGTATCGCCGCCGTCGTCGATGCCTTGGGGCTGGGCGGCGATGCGATCCACATTGACCATGCAGATCTGGCCGAGGCCGACTGCGGCCTCATCCCATCGCTCGCCGCCGCGCGGGCCAATGCCGCGCGCGCCGACACTGCCTTCTGGCATCACGGAGCTTGCGACGCATGACCGCCTCGATCCTCACTGTCGATGATTCGCCCAGCCTGCGGATGGCGGTGCGCATTGCGCTGACCGGCGCGGGGTACACCGTCACCGAGGCCGGCGACGGCGCCGAGGGCCTTGCCAAGGCCAGTGCGCAGCGATTCGACCTGATCATCACCGATCTCAACATGCCGCGCATGGATGGGCTGACGATGATCCGCGAACTGCGCACCAAGCCGACGATGGCCGGGGTGCCGATCGTGTTCCTGACCACCGAAAGCGAGGACGGCCTGAAGGCGCAGGCCAAGGCGGCGGGCGCCACCGGCTGGCTGGTCAAGCCGTTCAACTCCGACCAACTGGTCAAGATCGCGCGCAAGGTGCTGGGCCGATGAGCGATAACGATCCGGTCGCCGCCCTCCGCGTCGAGGCGGCCGAGCTGCTCGAATCGGTCGAGCGGGCGCTGCTCGATGGCCACTTTCCCCCCACGTCATTTGCCCAATCACGGAGTTCGTCATGAGAGCCACTATCAAGGCCAAGCTGGTCGCTACCTTCACCGTCGTGGTGCTGCTGATGGCTGTTATCAGTGGCATTGCCATCAGCAATCTTGCCGCCTTGGCAGGCAATCTTGACGCCACGCTGTCCGGCCCGGTGGAGCGGATGCGCATTGCGCTCAAGGCAAAGGATGACCAGGACTCGATGATCCAGGACCAGTTGATCATCATCGCCAACAGCGATGATCGGTCGGTGTCCATGGCGACGGACGAAGTGGAGAAGTTGACACCAGAGGTCGATGCCTTGCTGGCCAAGGGGCTGTCGCTCGCCTCACCCGATGGCAGACCTGTTTGGCAAGGCGCCTTATATCAATGGTCGCGTTTCAAGCCGGTGTTCGCGCACGGCGTCGGCCTGGCGAATGCACATCATCTGAAGGAGGCGCAATTGCTGGTCAACGGCGAAGAAAAGCCGCTTGACGAGGCGTTCGATGATGCGGTCACAAATCTCGTGACAAGGCAGGAAGCGCATTTGAACGAGGCCCGCGAGGAGGGCCATGCGGTGTACGCCAATGCACGCACGACTTTGCTGTTGACCGCCGCTGTGGCTTTGTTGGCGGCGATTGCCGGAGCGGTCTGGATATCGCTGCTGCTTTCGCGCGGGTTGCGCAAGGTGGCAATCGTGATCGACGCGGCGGCGCAGGGCGATCTTGATCAGGATGTGGTGATCCACACCAATGACGAGATCCGAGATCTGGTCGAATCGGTAAGCCGCATGACCGCCAACCAGCGCAAGGCGGCTGCCTTGGCCGACGAGATTGCCGGAGGCAACCTCACTGTCCAGCATACCCCGTTGTCCGATCGCGACAAGCTGGGCCATGCGTTGGTGGCGATGATCGAGCGGTTGCGCGCGGTGGTTGGCGATGCACTGGTGGCGTCCAGCAATGTGGCCGCTGGTGCGCAGCAGATGGCGGCCGGGTCGGAAACGCTGTCGCAAGGCGCGACCGAACAGGCCGCCGCGACCGAGGAAGCCTCCAGCGCGATCGAGGAAATGGCGGGCAACATCAAGCAGAACGCCGACAATGCCGCCCAGACCGAGAAGATCGCCCGCCAATCGGCCAAGGACGCCGACGTCAGCGGCACCGCCGTGCGCAAGGCGGTGGACGCGATGCAGGTGATCGCCACCAAGATCTCGGTGGTGCAGGAAATCGCCCGCCAGACCGATCTCCTGGCGCTCAACGCCGCGGTCGAGGCCGCGCGCGCCGGTGAACATGGCCGCGGCTTCGCGGTCGTCGCCAGCGAGGTGCGCAAGCTGGCCGAACGCAGCCAGGTCGCCGCCACCGAAATCAGCGCGCTCTCGACCGATACCGTCAAGGCCGCCGCCGAGGCCGGCGAGATGCTCGGCCGGCTGGTCCCCGACATCCGCCGCACCGCCGAACTGGTGGCGGAAATCAGCGCCGCCTGCCGCGAGCAGGACATCGGCTCGGCCCAGATCAACACCGCGATCCAGCAACTCGACAAGGTCACCCAGCAGAACGCCGGCGCCTCCGAGGAGATCTCGGCGACGGCGGTGGAACTGGCCTCGCAGTCGGAGGAATTGCAGCAGAGCGTCGCGTTCTTCCGCACCGACAGCCACGTCGCCCGCGCCCCGGCCCGCCGCGCGCCCCCCGCGCGCGCATCACGCGCCCCGGCCAAGCCCCGCCCGGCGCCCGCGCGCGCCGGATCGGTTCAGGACCAGCAGGCGCGCGTGCGCGGCTTCGCGCTGGACCTGTCGCAGGGCGGCCCCGATGCCGACGACCTCGATTTCGAGCAAGTGGCATGACCGGGGGCGCGCTTCAGGTCGTCACCTTCGGCATCGGGTCGGAGATCTTCGCGGTGCCGGTGGCCTTCGTGCGCGAGATCCTCGACCATCAGGCGCCGTTCCGCCTGCCCAACGCGCCCGATTACTTCGTGGGCCTGATCGATGTGCGCGGGGTGGCGGTGCCGACCATCGACCTGCGGCTGCGCCTGGGCCTGCCGACCACGCCGCCGACCCCGCTGACGCGCATCTTCATCCTGGAGGTGCCCTGCGCCGAGGGGCCGCTGCTGCTGGGGCTGGTGGTCGATCGCGCGCTGGTGGTCAACGCCTTCACCCCCGACCGCATCGAGCAGCCGCCGCGCATCGGCGTGCGCTGGCGCAGCGACTATATCACCGGGGTGATCCGTCAGGACGGCGGCTTCATCGTGCTGATCGACATGGCCCGCGTGCTGACCAGCGAGGATGCCGCCTTGCTGGCCGGGGTGGCCGCCGATGGCGATTTTGCCGATGTTACGCCGGCCGCTGGCGCCGCCGGCAATGCGGCGGCGGCCTGAAGCCATGGCCCGTCATGCCCAGGCGCCCGTTGCCGCGCCCTCCGCCGATGGCCTCAGCCCGCGTACCTTTCGCCGGATCGCCGACCTCATCGAGACGCGCACCGGCATCAAAATGCCCGTCTCCAAGATCCACCTGATCGAGGGCCGGCTGATGCGCCGCGCCCGCGAGGCCGGATCGGAGAGCATCGAGGCCTATTGCCACGACGTGCTGACGGCGCGCGACGACGACCCCGTCCTCACCGATTTCTTCAACGCGGTGACCACCAACAAGACCGACTTCTTCCGCGAGCCCGTCCATTTCGAGGTGCTGGCCGATCGCGTGGTGCCGCAATGGCGCGGCGGTGGCCGGCGGGTGCTGCGCTGCTGGAGCGCGGCGGCTTCGACCGGCATGGAGGCCTATACCCTGGCCATGGTGCTGAGCCGGACGTTGATGGCGGGCGAGGACTTTTCGGTGCTGGCCACCGATCTGGATACCCGCGTGCTGGCCGAGGCGCGGCGCGGGATCTATCGCATCGAGGACATTGCGCCGGTGCCCGCCGACTTGCGCGCCGCCTGCTTTGCCCGCGCGCGCGATCGCACCCGGCCCGATGTCCGGGTGATCCCCGAACTGCGCCGCAAGGTGGCCTTCGCGCGGATGAACCTGATGGACGGGCACTATCCGGTGGGCGATCCAATGGACGTGATCTTCTGCCGCAACGTGTTGATCTATTTCGAGAAGGAGACGCAGATGCAGGTCATCTCGCGGCTCTGCGCGGCGTTGCGGCCGGGCGGACACCTGTTCCTGGGCCACTCCGAATCGATCCACAACTTCGATCTGCCGCTGGAACCGGTGGCGCACACCGTGTTCCGGAAGAAGGGATAAGCCGATGGCCCGCAAGATCCGTGTCCTGGTGATCGACGACAGTGCCAGCGTGCGCCAGATGATGACGCAGATCCTCTCGGCCGATCCGCAGATCGAGGTGATCGCCGCCGCCAGCGATCCCTTTGCCGCCGCGCGCCACATGAAGGACGATCTGCCGGATGTGATCACGCTGGACGTGGAAATGCCGCGCATGGATGGCGTGACCTTCCTGCGCAAGCTGATGAGCCAGTGCCCGCTGCCGGTGGTGATGTGCTCCTCGTTGGTGGAGGACGGGTCGGAAACGCTGATGCAGGCACTGGAGGCCGGCGCGGTGGACATCATCCTGAAGCCACGCGCCGGGGTGGCCGATTTCCTCGCCGAACAGGGCCGGCGCATCTGCGAGACGGTGAAAGGCGCGGCGCAGGCCCGCGTCAACCGGCGCGACGCCCGGCCCACGCTGGCGCCGCAGCAACGGCTGACCGCCGATGCCATGCTGCCCCCGCCGGGCACACGCGCGATGAGCCGCACCACCGAGATGGTGGTCTGCATCGGCGCCTCGACCGGCGGCACCGAGGCGCTGCGCGAGGTGCTGGAGGCCTTGCCGGCCAATGCGCCCGGCATCGTCATCGTCCAGCATATGCCCGAACATTTCACCCGCACCTTCGCGCAACGGCTCGACAGCCTGTGCGAGGTCAGCGTCAAGGAGGCCGAGGATGGCGATACCGTCATGCGCGGCCACGTGCTGATCGCGCCGGGCGGGCGCCACACGCTGCTGCAACGGCAGGGCGCGCGCTATCTCGTGTCGGTGCGCGAGGGGCCGCTGGTCTCGCGCCACCGGCCTTCGGTCGATGTGCTGTTCCGTTCGGCCGCGCAATCGGCGGGGGCCAACGCGGTGGGGGTGATCCTGACTGGCATGGGTGACGACGGCGCGCAGGGCCTCCTGGAAATGCGCAACGCCGGCGCCCGCACATTCGCGCAGGACGAGGCCACATCGGTGGTGTTCGGCATGCCCAAGGAAGCCATCGCGCGCGGCGCCGCCGAACGCGTGGTGCCGCTGGGCGCCGTGGCGCGAGACCTGATCCAGGCCTGCATCCGCTGAAAGGGAAGACCATGCGCCACGAGATCTTCCCTGAAACGGCTGACGCCTATGGCCAGGAAACGGCTGACGCCTATGGGCCGGATACGGCCGGCGCCACACCCGCCGACACCGCGCTGCAGCTGGCGATGCTCAGCGGCGAGATCGACCAGAATTTCATGCCCGCCGGCGAGACACTGGCGGGACTGGTGGAGACCGTCGGCACGGTGCTGGGCGGGCTGGAGGGCATCGGCCGCGCGCTGGGCGAGGATGGCGCCGATGCCAACGCCGGGCGCAACCTGCTGGCCGCCGCGCACACCCTGTCCGCCGCACCCGCGCGCCAGGCCCAGCGCGGCGTGCAGGTGGCCGGGATGCTGGCCACCACCGAGCGGCTCTCGGCGGCGGCGGGCGAGATCCTGCGGCTGCTGCGGATCCTGCGGTTCTATACCGTCAACCTGAAGATCGCCGCCGCCGGTGCCGACGAGTTCGTTGAATTCGCCAGCGACATGAACATCAAGCTGGACGAGGGCACCCGTCAGGTCGATGCCTTCACCAAACAGGTAGCGGCGATGCTGACCAGCCTGGGCGAGATGCGGGCGGTGGACGATGTGCTCGCGCGTGAATGCGCCCGCGTGGTGCCCGCCGTGCCCGATCGGCTGGGCCGCGAGGTCGAGCGGTTGCAGGCGTGGCAGGCGACGCTGGCCAAGGTCTCGGGCGCGGCGCGGGCCATCGTCATGCGGCTGCAGGGCGGGGTCGGCAAGGCGCTGGAGGCGATCCAGATCGGCGATATCACCCGCCAGCGGCTGGAACACGTGGCGCTGGGCTGCGAGCGGCTGGGCGAGGTGCTGACCACCGGCGCCGCCGATGCGGTCGGCACGCGCGCGCACATGCTGCGGCTGCTGGCGGCGCAGCTCGATGACCTGACCGGCGACTTTTCCGGGCAGGGGCGGGCCTTGCTGGCGGCACTGGGCGGGTTGGCGCCCGATTGCGACGCCTTGCTGGGCCAGCGTCAGGGCGGGCTGGGCGACAGCAGCGCGTTCCTGCGCGAGCTGGACGCCTGCATCAGCGGCGCGCAAGGCATGACCGGCCAGTTGCGCCGCGCCGATGCCAAGGCGGCCGAGATCAGCGACGTGGTGGTCAAGGCCGCCGAAGTGCTGCGCGATCGCGTGGCGGTGATCGAGCGGTTGCGCTTTGACGTCGATTACATGGCGATCAACGTCAACATCCAGGCGCGGCGCGATGCGCGGATCGGCCGCCCGGTCTCGGTGATCGCCAACGAGATCCGCATCTGTTCGCGCCAGATGGCCGGGCTGGCGCAGGAGATCGCCGCCATGGCCGACGAGCTGGGCCAGGTCAGCCGCGCCTTCGAGGCCGATCTCGCCGCCGACGAGACCAGCGTCGACGAGGCGCTGGCCGCCGCATTGGCCACCGTGCGCGATGGCGCGCATCAGGCGACGGCGGCGATGACCGCGCTGGACACCGGCGCGCGCGACGTTGTCGGCACGATCCGCGCGACGGTCACCGATCTGGCCATCTGCGACCAGTTGTCGGCCCAGTTGCACGCCATGACCCAGGCCATGGCTGCACAGGCCGGCCAGGCCGCCCCGGCGATCCCCGCCGATGGCGCCCACCCGCTGGTGGCGCTGATGCAGGGGCTGGGCGCCAGCTATACCATGGCCAGCGAGCGGCAGATCCACGACCGGTTCCTGCTGCCCGGCATGGCGCAGTTGGCCAGTAGCAGCAGTGGCGCCGGCAGCAGCTTTGGCGATGACGACGACGGCTTTGGAGACGTGTTTCTGTGAACGCCCCCTTTTCGTTCGATCATGAAAACCAGCGACCGCGCAGCCCCCGCACCCGGCGCCCGGCATCCCGGGCCAAGCCCGAGCCAGAGCCGGCCGCGCAACCGGCGGCGGCAGAACCCGCTCCACTGGCGGTTTCAGGGCTTCTGGGGCATCTGTCGCAGAACGGGCTGGTGCTGCTGCACATGGATCCGGGCGGTTTCATAACCGCCGCGAACGAATCGTTTCTCGCGGTCACCGGTTACAGTTCTTACGACATTCTCGGCTGCCATCACTCGATGATCGTCGATATCCGGGCGATGCGGCACACCCACATGGATCTGTGCCAGGAGGCCGGTGACCCCTTCGACGGCCGGCCCGGGCCGATCCCGCTGATCACCCGGAGCCGGGACATCTTCTGGATCCATGGCCGGCTGAGCACAAACGCCGCCGATGGCTCGTCGTGTCTGGCGGGGGGCGATTTCAACACGCTGGGCGCGCGGTTGATCGATCAGGCCGGGGTGATCCGCGCGCTGAACGTGCATTTCATGGTCGCCGAGTTCGACATGGACGGTACGTTGACGACCGCCAACGCCAACTTCCTGCATGCCTTCAACTTCACGCTGGACGAGATCGTCGGCAGCGATCACGCGGCGCTGGTCGATCCGGCCTATGCCGCCACCGAGGAATACGCGGCGTTCTGGAGTTCGCTGCGCTATGGCATCCACCATCCGCTGCGCGGGGTGCGCTATGGCAAGAACCGGCGCGAGGTGTGGCTCGATGCGGCCTATTACCCCATCCTGGATTCCAAGGGCGTGCCGTGCAAGGTGATCCTGGTCGCGCGCGACCTGACGCTGCAACACCGGGTGGAGCAGCGCGAGACCGAGGAACTGTTGCGCATCGAGAATGTCGACGCGCTGACCGGGCTGGAGAACCGCACCTCGTTCCAGCGCTCGCTCCAGCGCTATTTCAACCCGATCCTTGATGGGCGGACCTTCCCCGGGCTGTTG
>Ga0302198_10004622_pt1 | contig 13135 bp, 14 predicted proteins | sample II_Bog_N2_2_FD_193521 | JGI IMG/M metagenome (GOLD analysis project Ga0302198, IMG submission 193521) | Peat permafrost microbial communities from Stordalen Mire near Abisko, Sweden - II_Bog_N2_2 | ecosystem: Environmental > Terrestrial > Soil > Wetlands > Peat | place: Sweden: Abisko... | reverse complement strand
TGCGTCCGGCGAGGCCTCAGGTGCGCAGCGGATGGGCCGAGGCGAGCCGCAGAATTGCCGCGGCAGGCGAGGATGCACTGGCGCTGCCCGACTTCTCGAACGAAGAGGACAAAAACTGGACGTGGTAGGGACTTCATTGGTAAAGCGCGGCGAGATCTGGCTTGTGAATCTCGATCCCACGGTGGGCAGCGAGATCAAGAAGGCCCGACCGTGCCTGGTGGTTTCTCCGCCGGAGATGCACGATCACTTGCGCACCGCGATCATCGCCCCGATGACCACGAAGGGGTTTACCGCGCCATTCCGCATCCCCGTGCGTCACGCGGGCAAGAACGGGCTGATCCTGGTCGACCAGATTCGTGCGGTGGACAAGGTGCGGCTTTCGAGGCGGTTGGGGCGGGTGGCGCCCGCAACGCTGTCGACTGTGTTGGAGGCATTGGTGGAGACGTTCACTGAGTAGTGCTCGAATGACCTATTTGCGGGTGATTTTGACGAATATGCCGTCGGGGAGCTCGCCTTCGAGGAGGTGAACGACGCCGCATCGAGTCTGGGGGCCCTGCGCTTCTTGCCATCAGGGAGCATGACCTACGAGGGAGCGGATGACTTTGTCGACCTCTTCCTTCGTTAAGCTGGCCGAATCAAGTCCCCGCAACTCATACCCCCCACCTGCTAGGTCGTAGACCCATGCGACCAAAACCTTGTCGGGCTTATCCCGAAACAGGATGCTGATTAGACTTCCGCCCATTGGGGCTTTTTCAACCAAAATGACGAAGAACTTGCTCCGATAATATGAGCTGTCCCACTTGTTGAGGAGAGCAAATTCGTTCGATCGATCGCCTCCGCCTGAGTGGTCGGCACTCCCCGCGAGATAGTCATTGAACAAGCTTCTTAGATATGTTGCTTCTCCAATCCGAGCTTTGTATAGGTGGTACCGGCTGAGCCTGTCGGTAAGGGTGTTCTCGGCTGGTACGGCGTTCCCGGCTATGGGGGCCGGTTGCACGGTCGCCTGATTTCCTGATCCTATTTGCGGTTTGTGATCCAGGACGGCGACAGCGATGGCAAGAACGACGATGAGCAACGCTAGGAGACCGAACTTTCCCGAATTCAAATCTCTCTTTCTATGGCACAGTTCTAGTTCGGCCTCGAATTGACTGTTATCTCTATAAAGCTGTCCACACCGCTGGCACATTCTTGTCGCGGAGTAAAGTGCCATTGCGGCATCATACTTTCCTTGTTCGAGAGGAAGAACCCAACAAACGCCTATTCCAGCAAGGGCAACGATAGATATGTTGATTAGAGGATGGCTGCTTCCGAAAGTGCCCAGGCCAAACAAGGCTATGATGATCGCTAAGATCATCGTCAGTGTCATGTGCTGCTTGGGCGGCGCGGTTGCTTTTGATAGCAGGGACTGTTGGTGGCCGACTGTTTTTGCTACGCCCAACCCCAAGCCAACGCCAGGTGCTCCAGCTGCTAGCCCACGCGCCCTCGTCTTGCTTCTGACCTCTGAGAGCCCCTCCAAGTAGACCAATCGTGCCGATTTCCACCCTTCACTGCTGCATGCGGGACAAGCCATCTTTCCTCCACTTAGGGAGATTTCGGAGGTTCAGTGTTCCATGGTAGAACGCAAATTGCCTTTGCGACTTACTTCCGAGCCACCTTCACGAAGATGCCGTCGGGGAGTTCGCCTTCGAGGAGATGGACGACCCCACCTTTGACGTAGCCTTCGAAGGTCTGCTGAGGGAGATGGGCCGGGGTGGGCGTGTTGGCTCTGAAAGAGGGTTGGGGCGAGCTGGGCGGCTTCTCGTAGGGGTTGGCGCGCTGGGTGGCGGGGGATGACCGCTTCATGCCCTTGTCCATGGCCTCGTTGGCGAGGCGGTCGGCGGTTTTGTTACCGCCGCGCAGGGTGTGGCTGATCTCAAAGCGGTCCAGTTTGCGGGCGAGGGCGCGGGCCTGTTCCCAGAGGGGGCGCAGAACGGGACTGTTGACTTTGTACTGACCCTTCATCTGTTTGACCATGAGCTCGGAGTCGGAGACGACGCGGAGGCACTTTGTGCCGTTTTCGAGGGCCCAGTTCAGAACGGCGAGGAGGCCGGAGTACTCGGCGTAGTTGTTGGTTTGGATGCCAACGAATTCGCTGAGTTCGGCGGCGACGATGCCGTCTGGGCCTTCAATGACGGCGCCATAGCCGGAAGGGCCGGGATTGCCGCGAGATCCGCCGTCGCAGTGGGCGGTGAACCAGGGAGTTGCGGAGGGGGCGGCGTTGGCGAAGAGGTTTCCGGTCATCTGAGCCTTAGTTTAGCCGGTGTAGGTTCCGTCCGATTGTGTATGCGGCATCCTACCAATTGCAGGGCGTATTGCCAATGACTCAGGGAGGCAACCTTGAACGAAATGGGCACTCGACAAGGGTTTCATTTTCAGGAATACGACTCGGCCGCCTGGCGAATGAGCCGGATCAAAAGCACGATCACCCTATCCTGGTCCCTGTCATCTATGTTTGGAAAACTGTACTCGCACGGAACGCAGACATTACCTTGCGCATCCTCCCATGGGTATTCGCTGTTGTCCCGGCGGGTATCCCCGTTGTTGAGCGCTGGCGCCAAGAGTTGGATCTCACCGGCATAACGCCTTATTGCCTGTACCTGCCACCCGCCTATCTCACTTTTGGGATTCAATTTCCCGTAGAACGCCCTCGCGATCATGGGTAGGGTGGTCGCGATATAGGCATGGCTGTTCTTTACATTTTCGTGTCCGTTGCCGGCGATCAAGAAAGCTTTGGATGCCTTCTCCGCGGCCATCTGAAGAAAATGAAGCCGATGGCATTTCTCCGCCTTGGAATCCACGAGCTGTTCGCGAACGCGGAGGTCTGAGATCGCTTGACGCGCAAAGCCTCTTGCCCACTGCCTGTCTTTCGCTGTCATTCGCTTTCATCCCCTAGCGGGCAGCCAATTCCGCTCCGATTGTCCATTCCCGATTTGCGAAGTGCAATTTACCTTGACTGACGGTTTTGTATTCTTCCGGGGATATTTCGACAATGATCGAGGGATACTCGACACCGTGCGCGGGGTCGGCGGTGAATCCAACCGGCTCGATTCCCCTTTCAAACGTTCCCTTAACCACCTCGAGGAGCCTGATAGGGTCGTCGGGATCCGTTTGGTCGATTGGCTCAATCAGATGGACACGCACCAGATTGGGATCCACCCGGAAGTGTCCCTCTGCTAAGCTCTTAGCCGTCTCCAGCTTGGTCTTCCTCATTGTCATTGCTCCCTCCGGATCCTTTCAGAGCCATTCTACATTCATTTCGAAATGAACTTAAGAGGGACGTGGCACCCTAGCGTTTTACCCGCGACTTCGACTTAATCCGCCTCGGAAAATGCTCACCAATTGAGGATTTGGTCGTCTGAAATAGAGCAGACCATCCTCTGACTCCGGAGAAGAGATAGATGGCGATTAATGCAGCAAGCTTTCCTGTGTCTCCAGTTGTGGGGGCGAAGGGTTTGGCGTGGTTGGCTGGGGGCGGCGTAAAATCAGCCCCAGGCATGACTACGGCGACAACAACCGACGGGTCGGGACGGGGCAAGGCAGGGCAGGGTGGCCTGTCGACGGCCGAGGAACGCGCGGCTGCCCGGGCGCCTGAGATGGAGTTGATCCGGCAGGCGCAGGCGGGATCGCGAGGGGCATTTGACGCGCTGGTGCGGCAGTACGAGCACCAGGTGCTGCGGCTGGCGCTCCACCTGACGGGCAGCGAACACGACGCTGAGGATATTTACCAGGAAGCGTTTCTGAAGGCGTTCCGTTATATCGGAAACTTCCGGTTTGAGTGTTCGTTCTATACGTGGATTTACCGGATCGTGACGAACCTTTGCCTCGACCAACTGCGGCGGAAGAAGACGCGGCGGGAAGATCGAGCGGTGGTGCTGGACAGCTCAGGAGACGAGATCGATGTGCTGGCCTCGGTAAGCGACGAGCGGAGCTATTCGAATCCGGCGAGGGAACTGGACCGGAAGGTGCTGGGAGCGCGGATACAGGACGCTCTTGGGAAACTGACGCCTCGGGAGCGGATGGTGTTTGAGCTGAAGCACTACCAGGGGCTCCGGCTGAGGACAATCGGAGAGATGTTGAGCACGACGGAAGAGACAGCGAAGAATACGTTATTCAGAGCAACAAAGAAACTGCGAACCCAGCTGGCAGAGCTGCGCTCATAAGCGCGGCGGGGAGTTTGCGGTGTGGAAGTTTGAAGGACTTTTGAGGCTAAAAGGACGTACCTATGAATTGCGAATTGGCACATGAGCGGATAGTCACGGCGGCTTACGCAGAGTTGCCTGACGAGCAGATGCACGAGCTGGAGCGGCACGTGCGCAACTGCGCGGAGTGCCGCGCAGAGCGGGAGCAACTGCTGGCGCTGAAGGTTCTTGCGGATGCGAATCCAGTGCTAGAGCCGGATGCGAACCTGGTGGCGCGTTCACGGCAGAGGCTTGAAGAGGCGCTGGATGCATTGCCCCCGAAGCGCTGGTATGAGTGGCTGGCGCAGCGAATGATGAACAACTTCGCCGCCTTGCAGGGTGCGCCGATTGGCGCTTGCCTGCTGCTGATTGTTGGTGCCGGAGCAGGCGTGCTGGGTGGATATGAAGTGACCCAGAGCCGGGCGGCGCACACGGCGGCGCAGCCGCATCCTTCGATTGCGAGACCGACAGTGCTGAAGGGAGGCGAGATTGCGACCATCTCGAGCATTGCGAGGGTTCCGAACAGCCAGTTGGTCGAGGTGACCTACAACCAAGTGGTGCCGCAGCGGCTTGAGGGCTCACTGGATGACCCGGCGATCCGGCAATTGTTGATGTTGGCTTCGCAGAATTCGGAGTCCACGAGCGTTCGGGACGATTCAGTGGGCCTGCTGGTGGCCGAGTGCCGCGCCGGGCATAGCTGCCAGGCGACAGGAATCCGGGATGCGCTTATGGTGCTGCTGCGCTATGACCAGGATGAAGGTGTGCGGGCCAAGGCGCTGGAGGGATTGCAGCCGTACGTGGCCGAGGATGTTCAAGTACGTAATGCGGTGCTTGAGGCACTGATGAACGACAGCGATCCTCGGATCAGGACTTCGGCGATCAGTATTCTGGAGCCTGTGGAAGCGGACACGAGCGTGCGGCAGGTATTGCATACGGTGGCCAACTCGGACGAGAATCCTCACATCAGGACCGTTTCGAGAGAGGTGCTTAGCCGCGTTCCAGAGTTCCAGTAATGGGTTTAAGGCAGACCGGCGATTGCGTCGACCGACAGACAGCAAGGCCGGGAAAAGCGCAGGAGAACTAACCATGAAGTACTTTTTGGGGCCAAAGAGAAAAATCGGAATCGGAATGGGATGTGCGGCACTTGCCGTGGCGGGGTTGCTGGCATCAGCTTCCCTGGCGCGGGCGCAGGTGGGCTCGTTGATTGAGCTGGTGCAGGATTCAAGTCCGCTGCTGGGACATGCGGGCGGGGGTTCGCAGGGCTACCTGGGGGTGGAGCTGACAGACGTAGATCAGGAAAAGGCCCAGGCGCTGAAGCTGAAAGACGTGCGCGGGGCGGTGGTTACGTTGATCGATCATGACGCGCCGGCGGGACAGATTGGGCTGAAAATCAACGATGTGGTGACGAAGCTGAACGGCCAAAGCGTGGAGAGCGCCGAACAACTGCGGAGGATGCTGCGGGAGATTCCGGCGGGGCGAAAGGTGAGCCTGGAGATTAGCCGCGACGGCAATCTTCAGACGCTGACCACAGAGCTTGGCGACCGAAGGAAGATCGAGGCGGATGCTTGGAAGAAAGTTTACGAGGGGGGTACGGGGTTCTCTGAGGCACCGGAGAAAGGGTTTCTGGGCAGCGGCGGGGGCGTGGATGTGCCGGGTGGATTGCCCAGCCCATTTTTTGGCAGCTCACTGAATGTAGGGGCTCTGGTGGAACCTTTGACGACGCAGATGGCCGAGTACATGGGAGTGTCGAGCGGCGTGATGGTGAAGCAGGTGGCGAAGAAGAGCGAGGCAGCTGGGGCAGGGCTGAAGGCCTTCGACGTGATCCTGCGGGTGGGGACGGAGCCGATTACCAACCTGGCGGGATGGGACCGGGCGCTGCGGTCGAATGAAGGCAAACAGGTGCAGGTGACGGTGCTGCGCGATCGCAAGCAGCAGACAGTGACCTTGCAGGTGGATTCGAAGCGTCACAGCGAACTCGAATGGGAGCTGGTGTTCCCCGTCGAGAGCGGAGTGGATGCAGCGCCAGCGAGTTAGACAGGTTTGATTGGGGAAGAAAGAGTGGGCGTCCGCTGCGGTGGACGCCCGTTTTGTTTCTAAGGCGGTGGTGGTGGGCTATTCAGCGGTGGTGGGGTCGATGGTGGTGCGGACCTGGGAGACCTTATTGGCGGGGAAGCCGCCCTGCTTAGCGTGCTCGAGGACGGTGGCTTCGTCGGGGGCGATGTAGACGCAGTAGATTTTGTCGTCGGTGACGTAGCTGTGAAGCCACTGAATCTGCGGTCCGAGATTGCGCAGGACTCCGCAGGATGTCTGGGAGATGGCCTGGAGCTGTTCGGGCGTGAATTTGCCTGCGCCGGGGATCTCGCGTTCGATGACGAATTTGGGCATGGGGAGAACCTCCTACTTTGGATGGGTGTAAGGATTACAAGAATTTGGCGGGGGGCGCAAGGGGAAAGGCAGGGAGGAGGGAGGAGGGATCAGGAGGGGCGAGACGCGAGCAGGCCTTTGAACAGGGCGAAGACGGGCTTGAGGTAGGGGTATTCGCGATTGACGGAGTAGTAGAGCTGGCGGCCTTCGACCTCGGAGCGGAGGAAGCCATCGCCGGCGAGGCGGGCGAGTTCGCGGGAGAGGTTGGTGGAGTCGGCCTCAAGCGCGACGGCCAACTGGCGGACGTAGACGCGGGCGGATCGGTTGACGTAGAAGAACGTGAGGACCTTGCGGCGGAGCCCCCGCCTCTAATCAATTGCCGCGACTGTCCCATTTTCGGACACTAGAATGTCCATTAATGGAAACTAATCAAGATTTGGTTGACCGTCTCCTGCCAGCTCTCACTTCCCTCACGCCATCGCAAGTGGACTTGATTGAAGCGGTGATCGCACAATTTCAGCTCCCTTTCGAATTTCGCCGTAAAGAGGATTCGGACCTCGTCACGCCGGGGGTCCTCGAAATGCTCGGGGATGCCTTGCGCATCCATCACGCGTTCAGTCGCCAGGCGTTGACAAAAGACCGATTCGAATTTGCTCTGGAGAGGTCACTGACCCGTGCTGGAGTAGAGGCTGAACTCGTGTTCAGTAGGACGAATCGTGGTCACGACATAACGATTAACGGGACCAAGGTCAGCCTAAAGACACAGGCCGATTCAAACATTCGCGTCAATTCGCTGCATATCAGCAAGTACATGGAACTTGGGAAGGGTATCTGGGACCTATCGTTGCTCCGGGACATGTTCATTGAGCACATGCGCAGTTATGAGCGAATCTTTCAGTTCCGCTGTCTGAAGCGCGGGCCAAAGATATACCTCTACGAACTGGTGGAGATTCCCAAGGCTCTCCTGTTGGAGGGCGCGGATTCCGAACTCGTCGTGCAGGAAAAAAGTAAGCAAAGCCCGAAACCGGGATACGGGAATGTCTTTGACAAACAAGGAAAGCTAAAATTTGCTCTGTATTTCGATGCGGGCACTGAACGCAAGCTGCAGATCAAGAAGATAAGAAAGGATCTTTGCATCGTTCACGCCACGTGGAAGTTTGAATCAACGACCTTTGAGAAGTCGATTCCGAGCTAGATTTGCGTATTCTTCACTAATCTCGATTCCTGTGCATTGGCGCTCAAGCTCGTTGCAGACGACACCGGTAGTGCCTGAGCCAAAAAACGGATCAAGTACTCTATCGCCCACTCTCGAACCTGCTGCCACGCAGAGTCGGACGAGTGACCTCGGAAAGACTGCAAAATGCGAACCCGCGTAGGGTTCGGTATTGATATTCCAAACACTTCGCCTGTTCTTTCGTCCTTGCCTGTGATCTTCTGCTGGTTCTTGAATGGACGCGTGATCGTAAAAGTATTTTTCGGACTTCGAAAAGAGAAAGACGTATTCATGCGAGCGCGTCGGGCGGTCCTTAACAGACTCTGGCTGACAGTTGGGTTTGTTCCAGACCAAATCTGACCGCAGGTACCAGCCGTCCGCCTGTAGTGCAAAGGCAACCCTCCAGGGCACCCCAATTAAATCCTTTGGTTTTAGCCCGTTTGGAGTCGGAGCACGGTAAGACATCCCGCGGCCCTTATTCTTCGCATCATCATCTCGCCAGGTTCTTCCGCCGCTCGTATAACTATCACCGAGGTTCAGCCAAAGCGTGCCGTCACCTGATAGTGTTCGGCGGACCTCTTTGAAGACTTCGACAAGGTTCTCTATGTACTCGTTGACATCCATCTCCGCGCCAATTTGGTCTTGTACACCGTAATCGCGGAGGCCCCAATATGGCGGCGAGGTTACTACCGTTTGAAAAAGGCCGTCGGGGAAGCCCGTGAGAATTGGCTTCGCATCTCCGACCAAAACCTCGCAAAGATTGCGTTCGCTTTGCGGGCCGTCTTGCTGGAGTTCATCGTTAAATTCCGGAAACAGCCGCAGAACCTCGCCCATGGCATCATTCTACTTTGCCGGCGAATTCACGCCCGAGCATTTTGAGCTCCGGCCTGTGGAGAAGTCCGATTCAGGAATTGTGCTCCTTTCTTGGGCGCCATCGAGCTGTGATTCAATGGTAGGGATGGGTATTAAGAAGCGAGATACGGGGCGGGGGCGGGTGATTCGCGCGAAGCGGAAGGCGCGGGAGTACGCGATGGTGGTGCGTGCGCTGGCGGACACGTCGCATCCGGTGCTGGCGCAGATTGTTCCGGCGCGGTTCTGCAATTTGAGTTGCGGGTACTGCAACGAGTACGACAAGGTGAGCGAGCCAGTACCGCTCCCAGAGATGTACCGGCGGATTGATGCGCTGGGACGGCTGGGTACGGCGATGATCGGGATAAGCGGGGGCGAGCCGCTGACGCATCCGCAACTGGACGAGATTATTGTGCGCATGCGCGGGACGGGTGCGATTGCGGGGATGATTACGAACGGATATCTGCTGAACGTGGAGCGGATTGAGCGGCTGAATCGCGCGGGGCTGGACCACATGCAGATCAGCATCGACAACCTGGTGCCGGACGAAGTGTCAAAGAAGAGCCTGAAGGTGCTGGACAAGAAGCTGGAGATGCTGGCGGAGCACGCGGAGTTTCACGTGAACATCAACTCGGTGGTGGGCGGGGGCTTCAAGGATCCGAACGATGCGCTGGTGATTGGGAAGCGGGCGCTGGCGCTGGGGTTTGAGTCGACGATTGGGATCATTCACGATGGGAGCGGGCAACTGAAGCCGCTGCGGCCGGAAGAGGCGCGGATTTACCATTTGATGAACGACCGGAAGAAGACGAACTACGCGCAGTTCGATTCGTTTCAGGCGAACATTGCGGCGGGGCAGGAGAACGACTGGCGATGCCGGGCGGGTTCGCGGTACCTGTATATCTGCGAGGACGGGCTGGTGCACTACTGCAGCCAGCAGCGCGGGTATCCGGGGGTTCCGGTGGCGGAGTATACGCGGGAGGATGTGAAGCGGGAGTTTTTGACGGCGAAGAGCTGCGCGCCGAATTGCACGATTGGGTGTGTACACCGGATAAGCTATATCGACCACTGGAGGGCGCCGCAGACTTCGACGGTGTCGCCGGGTGGTGGGGTGGAGGAGCCGGTGCTGGTGCAGATTGGTGGGAAGCAGTGATTAGGGATTAGGGATTAGGGGTTAGGGGTTAGGGATTAGGGAACAGGGAACAGGGAACAGGGAACAGGGAACAGGGAACAGAAAAGCAGTGCAATAGTGAAGAATTGAAGAAGAGCAAGCGGAACGAAGCAAGAGCGTGAGCAAGTGAAAGTGAGAACGGCAGGGCGAGGCCCGGGAGCCTATGAAGTTGCATTCAACGAAGCGGTTCATCGGAGTATTGTGTGGGGCATTGGCGGTGGTGCTGGTTTGTGGGGCGATTTGGATTGCGCCCGGCGGCAAGACCGCACTGGCCGCGGGTGAAGCAGCAAAGATCACAATCGACTACCCGAGCGAGGGGTCGGTCTTCCCACCTGAGATAACACCTCCCACATTTCTTTGGCACGATGCGAGCCAGGCCGCGAAGCGGTGGGTTGTGGAGGTTTCGTTTGGGAGGCCGCTTGCGAATGGGGCGCCGGAGATGCGGGTGGAGACGGCGGGGGAGTTGATGCGGCGTGGCGCGATCGATCCGGAAGCGGGGCCGGGGCTGGAGTTGACGCCGGAGCAGGCATCGACGCATACCTGGAAGCCGGACGCGGAGCTGTGGGCGAAGATCAAGCGTCTGTCGGTGAAGTCGGCGGCGACGGTGCGGATCGTGGGGATTGCGGATGGGCAAGGCGGGCATCCGGAGACGGGGGCCAGAGTCTCGGAAGGCAAGGTGATGATTTCGACGTCGGCTGATCCGGTGGGGGCGCCGGTGTTTTACAGGGATGTGCCGCTGTTGACGACTCCGCCGGGGGAGAAGGGGCCGATTCAGCCGCTGCCGCATGCGGCGATTCCGCTGATCAAGTGGCAGGTGAGGGCTATTGGCGAAGACCACAGCCACGTGGTGATGGAAAAGCTGCACACGTGCGCAAATTGCCACTCGTTCTCGCGGGATGGGAAGACGATGGGAATGGACCTGGACGGGCCGCGGAATGACAAGGGACTGTACGGGCTGGTTCCGGTGCAGAAGGATATGGCGATCACAAACAAGGATGTGATCCGGTGGAGCTCGTTCCAGGTTGATCCGGCGAGGAAGAGCAACGAGCCGACGGTGAAGCGGTTTGGGTTTATGTCGCAGATTTCTCCGGACGGGCGGTACGTAGTGACGTCGATTGGGACGCCGGATAACCGAAACAAAAATGGGGACATCATTCCGGGGTTTGCGAACGGATTGCTGGATAGGCTGTTCAGCACGAACTACAACGATTTCCGATTTTTGCAAGTGTTTTATCCGACGCGCGGGATTCTAGCGTATTACGACAATGTAGAGAAGACGATGAAGCCGCTGCCGGGCGCGGACGATCCGGAGTTTGTGCAGACGAGCGCGTTCTGGTCGCCGGATGGGAAGTACCTGATCTTCAGTAGAGCCAAGGCGTTCGACCCTTACCCGCCGGGAGCGCCAAAGCCGGAGTATGCGAACGATCCGAAAGAGCCGCAGATTCAGTACGATCTTTACAAGATTCCGTTCAATGGCGGGAAGGGCGGGAAGGCTGAGCCGGTGAAGGGCGCTTCAGGGAATGGGATGAGCAATAACTTCCCGAAGGTGTCGCCGGATGGGAAGTGGATTGTGTGGGTGGAGAACAAGAACGGGCTGCTGATGCGGCCGGACAGCAAGCTGTGGATTGTGCCGTTTGAAGGCGGGAAGGCGCGAATGCTGAACAGCAACGGGTCGCCGATGAACTCGTGGCACACGTTCTCGCCGAACGGGCGGTGGCTGGCGTTTTCGACGAAGAGGAACGGGCCCTATACGCAACTGATGCTGACGCATATCGACGCGAACGGGAACGACTCGCCGGCGATATTGGTGGAGAACACGACGGCTGCGAATCGGGCGGTAAATATACCGGAGTTCATCAACATAGCGCCGGACGGGCTTGCGAAGATCGATCCGCAGGCGATGGAGTTTTACCGGCTGGTGGACGAGGCGTACGACGAGATGCAGAACAACCAGATACCGGATTCGATCAAGACGTTGCGCGAGGCGCTGGAGCGGAATCCTGATGATGCGACGACGCACTACAATCTGGGATTCCTGCTGAGCGGGACATCGCAGGAGAAAGAGGCTCTGGAGGAGTACAAGAAGGCGGTGGCGCTGGACGCGGAAAACACGCTGTTCCTGGAGCATCTGGCGGTTTCGATGGTGCTGAATGGGGATGCGAGCGGGGCAGTGGAGCAGATGCGCAAAGCGATTGCAATTGAGCCGGCGCGTGCGGAGTACCGCTTCAATCTGGGGTTTGTGCTGGAGTCGCAAGGAGATTTTGCAGGGGCGGTGGAGCCGTTGCAAAAGGCTGTGGAGTTGAACGAGGGGAAGAATCCGAGGTTTCTGTCGGAGTTGGCCAGGGCGTATGACAAGACGGGGCATCCGGCGGAGGCTGTGAAGACTGCGCAGGAGGCGCTGGGGAGGGCGGTGGAAGATCACGATGAGCAAACCGCGGCGGCGCTGCGGACGGCTCTGGCGGGGTATGAGCAGGAGGCTGGGGCGGGGCAGTGAGAAGGGCAGGGACTAGGGACTAGGGACTAGGGACTAGGGACTAGGGACTAGTAAAGAGGCCGAAGAATGAAGAATTGAGGAAAGTCAAAGAGAGAATGAAGCGGCGGCGCATCCTAGAAGGATGCGCCGTTTTGATTCTGTAGATCGGAAGCTCGATGGCCTCCCACCCATTCGCGGTGAGACTGCGAATGGATGGGGCACAGCAGTCTATAGCGAATCCGAAAAGATACCGGTCTTTAGGCGGGTCAATTCAGGTTCTAGTGGGCGGCGGGTTTGGGGGCTGGCTTGGCAACTGGCTTGGAGGCGGTTGCGGAGTGGGCGGGGGGCGGGGCTGCTGGAGGGACGATGTGGGCGAGCTTGATTTTGTCGATTTTGGGGAAGTTGGGGGTGACGTAGGCGTCGCCCTGATCGGTGAGGAGATCCTGGCGTGGGGATTCGCCGTAGCCGGGATAGATTTTGTCGACCACTTCCATGCCTTCAACGACTTTGCCGAAGGGGGCGAAACCCATGCCGTCGAGACGAGGGTTGTCAGCGTAGTTGATGAAGAGCTGGGTGGTGCGGGTGTTTGGGCCGGCGGTGGCGAAGACGAGGAATCCGCGCTTGTTGCTCTGAACGACGGGATCGTCCTGGATGTTGGCGTCTTTCCAGACCTTGTTGACGGCGGGGTTGGCGCTGAGGCCGAACTGGACGACGAATCCCGGGATGACGCGAAAGAAGGATGCGTTGGTGAAGTAGCCGTTGCGGACGAGGTTGTAAAAGCGGTCAGCGCCGAGGGGCGCCCAGTCGCGATGGACTTCGACAACGAAGTCGCCTGAGGTCGTGGTGAACTT
>Ga0302198_10004606_pt1 | contig 13166 bp, 9 predicted proteins | sample II_Bog_N2_2_FD_193521 | JGI IMG/M metagenome (GOLD analysis project Ga0302198, IMG submission 193521) | Peat permafrost microbial communities from Stordalen Mire near Abisko, Sweden - II_Bog_N2_2 | ecosystem: Environmental > Terrestrial > Soil > Wetlands > Peat | place: Sweden: Abisko, Stordalen... | reverse complement strand
CCGTGGCGGGCCGCGGGTTGCCGGTGAGCATTAGGATTTGCAGGCGACTATTCTAAGATGTGACTGCAATTCCAAACACACGTACCGGGACTTCGCCGCGGAAGGGTTGGCTGCGGTCCATTCTTCGATGGCTGGTCAGGGGCGTGGTGCTGCTTTGGGCGCTGGCCGCGTTGATGCTGGTGGCCGCTCGATGGATTGACCCACCAACCACCGCGGTCCACATGCAGCGCCGTGTGCAGGCCTGGGTTCACGGCACGCCGTATCAAGAGCGGTACAAGTTTGTTCCTCTGAGCCAGATCTCGCCCGACTTTCAGCATGCGGTGATCGCCGCGGAGGACGCGCGCTTCTACCAGCACCATGGGTTCGATTGGCACGCGATCGAGATTGCAGCCGAAGGCGATATGGAGGGCGGTCGCATTCGTGGGGGTTCGACGATAACGCAGCAGTTGGTAAAGAACCTGTTCTTCGGCACGGGCCGGTCGTTCGTGCGCAAGGGCGCGGAGTTCACGCTGGTGCCGGTGGCCGAACTGGTGCTGGGCAAGCGGCGGATTCTGGAACTCTACCTCAACGTGGTGGAGTGGGGGCCTGGTGTGTATGGCGCGGAGGCTGCGAGTCGCACCTATTACCGAACCGCAGCGCGTGGTCTGGGCAGGCAACAGGCGGCAGACCTCGCCGCGATACTGCCGGCTCCGCTGAAGCGCCGGCCTGAGCGGATGACGAAGTATAGTGGGCTGATTCTTGAGCGAATGCGGCAGATGGGCTGGTAATTGTCGGGGGACACCTGACAGCGGTTGAAGATGGACAGTCCTGCGGAATGAGCGGTTTACATCCCGCCCTAGCGAGCTAGGACGGGGCACCGGAGGCTCTTGTTAGTCTGGGGAAGTGACCAGGCGCACTAAATCCCACCCTTCGCGTGTAGGTGAAGGGTGGGATACCCAATCTTTTTGGAGTTGGGGAAGGGGTGGACCGACTCAGCGAAGGTCTCACCGATCTGGCGAATCGACGTGGTTCTACTGCAGCACGTCAGCTCTCGGTGTGACCGCTACGTATCTGAGTTGGGAGTTAAGCGGCCTGGATGTTGGAAGCCTGCATGCCCTTGGGTCCCTTGGTCGGCTCGTAGGTCACTTTCTGGCCTTCCTGAAGCGACTTGAAGCCGCTGGATGCGATTGCCGAGTAGTGGGCAAAGAGATCTGCGCTACCGTCGTCCGGGGTAATAAAGCCAAAGCCTTTTGCATCGTTGAACCATTTCACTGTTCCTGAAGCCATTTGACACTCTCCTGCCCGCGCGCTTTGGCGCCTGCACTTTTTATTTTACGCTAGACGCTGACGCTCTCGGTTAAATAGACGACACTTTCCCGAAAACTATCCGCATTGGTCTAGCGACGGCGATGGGGGCGCGTGCGTTTGGCGGCGGGTCTGGGTGGTGTCGGTGGCAGCGGCGGAAGGCCGGCGACGGCGAGTAGAAGGTCGTTCGCGGCTTTGAAGAGGTTTACGTGACTGCCGGCGGGACCCTCGGTTGCGGCGACAAAGATGGCAGTGCGGCGCGAGTGGTTGATGGCGATGTAGGTTTGGAAGCCCGCTCCGCCACCGGTCTTTTCGACGAGGTGCGAAGGCGAGTCGACGGGCAGCAAGTGAATCCAGCCCAGGCCGATGCCCGTGGGGTTACCGGCGTGGTCGAGTCCCTGCTGGCGGATGAGGTTCGAAGGCAGAAGGTAGATGGCCTGGGCGGAGGCGTCGTATGCGGGCGTGCCGGGGACCCCGGTTTGGAGCAGGTACTTGAGCCAGATCGCCATGTCGGCTGCGGTGGAGTAGAGGCCGGAACTTCCGGCGGTGGCGTCGGTGATGGTGCAGGGACCTTGCTGGTCGGCGCCGATCAGCAGATCGCTGCATTGCTCCGCGGTGGGATAGAACGTTGTGTTCTGCATGTGGAGCGGGTTGAGCGTGCGCTGGGCGAGAAGTGCGGCGTAGGGCTGGTGCGCGGCGGACTGGAGCGCATCGCTGAGCAGGTCGTAGGCCACATTCGAGTAGAGGGCGGCGGTGCCGGGAGTGCTACGGAGACGCTGGTTTGGCAGCCAGCGCCAGCGGGCGCGGTAGTCGGGGAAGGTGAAGTGCGGAGTGCCGCGAGGCGCATTGCCGAGTTCGCGCGGGAGGCCGGAGGTGTGGGTTGCCATGTCGGCGAGCGTGATGGGGCGGACGCGCTTGGGCACGAGGGCGAGCGGCGGTGCATAGCGCTGGAGAGGATCGTCGAGCTGCACCGTCTTGTCGGCGACGAGCTTGGCGAGGACGTCGGTGGTAAATATTTTGGTGAGCGAGCAGAGCCGCAGGAATGAATTCTGGGTGGGGAGCTGATGGGAGTTGGGCGCGGTTTCGCCGTATCCGCGGACGAAGACCTGATCGTCGCGAACGACGACGAGAACCATTCCTGTGGGGGCGGACTGCGCGAAGAGGTCGGCGCCGAGAGCGTCGATGGCCTGGATGCTGGGGAGCGACGCTGGGGGCTGCGCGTGCGCGCGAGCAGACGTGAGGGGCAGCGCGAGGACAAAGATAAGCAGGGTGCGCGAGAGGTTGGTGTGGCTCATTATGGGTAGTTCTTAGAGTACAAAACGCGGCGGCTCCGCGCTTCCGTTGAGAGGACGGATGTTGAGGCGGGGAGGCGGAATCGTCGCCTGAAAGGGGTGATACTTCTGAGCACTACAGGCTGGGTGGCAGGTTCTTCGACCGCGCCTCTCGCGATGAGACTGCGAGAGGCTCTGCTCAGAATGACGGCCTTCATGCCCGATAAAATCGACGGCAGATGACGGCCCTCCATACCGCATAGAAGCGACGGCAAGGACTGCGTTGATCACGCAGCGGGTGGGGGCTAACGACTGCGCTTAGAAGGTCAGGCTCAGTGACATCTGGATCTGGCGCGGGCTGCCGATGGTGTGGGTGACGACGCCGAGGCCGGAGGGGCAGCTATAGAAACTGCCGCTGACCGTGCCTTGACCCTGCGCGTTGCAGGTTCCCGGCAGGACCGGAGTTCCGGCCGCCGGGAACGGGCTGAAGTCCGAGTTTTGCGAGACTTCATTGAACGGGACGTCGAAGCTGGTGGTGTTGGTCAGGTTGTAGACGTCGAAGGTGTACTTCAGCGCGTAGCGCTCAGTGAAGTTGGTCATCTTCACCAGCGATGCGTCGGCGCGCTTCTGGAAGGATTGGCGGAAGATGTTGCGCTGCCCCTTGGTGAATCCGGTTTCGTACGGGTCGGCTGCCGGGATTGCGCCGCCGAAGCTGCCGTTAGGGCCAGCGGTGAGCAACGGAATGCTAAAGCATGAGGCTTTGAGCGCCGCGTAATTCGGGTTGATGCCGACGAAGGCGCCGGAGTGTCCAGTCAGCGCGCTCTTCGCGGTGCAGCCCGGCGCGAGCGGGACGATGGGGTTGGTGATGCCGTCGGAGGTGCTGTAGTAGATGCTGCCGATGGCGCCGGAGAAGTCGATGACCGAGTAGGGCTGGCCGCTCTGCAGCACGGTGAGGCCGACCAGTGACCAACCGTCGGCGACGTAGCCCTCGAGACTGTGTTTGTTGGTGACGAAGTCCGGCGCGCGGAAGACGTAGTTGAAGTTGAGGACGTGGGTGCGGTCGAAGTCGGCCGAGGCGTAGCCGTCGCGCAGATTGAGCGGATTGTTGCCGTTGTAGAAGAGGCCCAGGCCGCTCTGCTCATCCAATGCATGGGAGTAGGTGTACGACATCCCAACCTGCACGCCGTGGCTCATGCGCTTGTCGATGTGTGCGGTGAGGGCGTTGTAGGCATCCACGCCTGCAGCCTTGTAGTCGATGGACTCGGCTGCGTAGCCGGTGTAGGGAACGCGATGGTCGACGTTGCCGCCTTCGTAGTCTTCAAACTCCGAGCCTTCGTAGTTATAGCCGTAGGAGCTGGATTCGCCGTGAATGTGGTTGGCGGGGCTGGCAATTCCCGCCTGGTTGAAGGGTACCGGGATGACCTGGTGGCGGCCGAGGTTGCCGACGTAGCCGACTTCGATGGCCAGATCGTTACGCGGCTGCCACTGGACATCGAGCGTGAAGTTGAAGGTGTAGGGAAGCTTGTTGCGGCGATCGTAGATGCCGAGGGAAACGGGCTGCGCGCCGTCGCTGATGGCGGCGAGATTGGGCAGGTAGGTGCTGAGGTCGGACGACTTGGGGTTCACCGGCGCGTTGAATTGTTTCACGGTGCCATAGGGATTTCCCAGGTTGCCGGCCGCGTTTGCCGCATTGGGGTTGGGGCCGCCAAACGGCAGCGAGGTTGGAGGCCCGAATCCACCGCCGCCGCCGCAGGTTGGGATGAAGTAGTCGTAGAGGCTGCCGATGGTGCAGGAGGAGTCGTTGACGAAGGGAAGCGATTGGTTGGCGCCGAACGGCCCACCGGTGACGGTGCCTATGGCATACCCGGGTGAAAAGTAGCTGAACAGCTCGCCGCGGTCGTAGTACATACCGAAGCCGCTGCGGACGACTACCTTGTTGTGGAACATCTCTGGCTGCCATGCGGCGCCGACGCGCGGAGCGATGCCCCATTGCCGGCCCGTCAGCGTGGTGTTGCTGACACCCGCGGTGGGGTTGGTGTTATTGCCGGCGATGACGATGCCGTTGGTGGTGGGGATGGTTCCCGCTGTCTCGCTGGAGGTGGGAGTGTAGCAGTAGGCGGTGGGCGTAGAGCACGGTGTGCTGAAGTCAAAATTGAAGATGCGGCCGTACTTCTCGGTAAACCCTCCATCCCAGTCGTAGCGCACGCCTGCGGTGAGCGAGAGGGTAGGCGTTACCTGGAACTTATCCTGCACGTAGCTGCCGACCTGGTTGGCGCGGTAGTAGCGGCTGGCGTTGCCCTGGAGGAATGAGGTGACGTAGAACCCGGTAGCGGCGCTGCCGGTGGTGACAAAGCCCTGCGCCATTGCGCTGAGGTCGCTGGTGGCGATGGTGCCGTTCCCGGTGCGCTTGTCGATAGTGTTCAACTGCGTATAGCTGTAGCTGGTGCCAAAGCTTACGGTGTGTCGGCCCAGCGTCCACACCGCGTCGGCCGATGGCATGATGCGGTTTTGGAACGCGCCCGTATTTGGCGCCTGGCCTTCGGAGTTCGGCCCGATGTTGAGGACGCTGTTGCTGCCGGGGAAGAGACCAACATATGCATCGCTCAGCAAGTTGAAGATCGACACGCCGGGGAAGTAATTGGACCCGAAGGTATTGATTGAGAAAGTCGACGGGTTGGCGCAGTGGATCTGGCCGGTCGGGCAGTAGGGAATGGCGCTCGGCCCAAAGGGCTGCTCGTTGTCCAGCCAAGTCTTCTCGCGCAGGATGCCGACGTTCTCCGTGGTACTGAGGTTCGACTTGATCAGGTAGGTATTGTTGATGGCCGCCACCTGCGAGCCGGAATCCAGATGCTCGGTGAAGCCGGGCACGTTGGAAAAGGAATAGGGCGACAGCGTGGGGTCGTGCTGGTAGAAGTACTTCAGCGCGACGGTATCCTTGGAGGTCGCGTTCCAGTCCAGGTTGGCGACTGCCATATCGGCGGTGAAGCGCGCGACGCCAGGAATGATTGCGTTGTAGTTGTGCTGCAGCGACAGCGCACCTGATCCCATGTCGCTTGGAACCAGCCACGGGCTGGTGGTTTCGCCTGCGACGGCAGGAATCTGGAACAGCTCCATGGCCGTGGGGTCAATGTCGCTCGCCATCAGATTGTCGCCGCGGATGCTGCTACCAGGGAATTGCTGGCTGACAATGCTGGCAAACTGCTGGGGATTGCGATTGGTGTCGGTCAAGCCGATGGGAACATCCAGAAAGGAGTTGCCCAGATATTGGTCGGACACATGCAGATGCTGGTAGGACGCGAAGCCGAATAGCTTGTCCTTGATAATCGGCCCACCCACGGTTCCGCCGGCGACATACCGGTGCAGCTCCGGACTCTTCAGGTAGGACGGCATGATGGTGTCGTTCTTGTAGAAGAAGGGATCGGCGTTGATCCAGTTGGTGCCGCGATGTGCGTAGAGCGAGCCGTGAAGGTCGTTGGTGCCGGAGTTGGTGGCGATGTCGATGTGCGCGCCCGAGGTCGAACCCTGCTGCGCGTCGTACATCGAGGCGTTCACCCGCACCTCTTCGATTGTCTCCGGGGCGGGGGTCGGGATGGCGTTGCCGATGGAGAGATAGAGCGAGGCGGCCGATGGAATGACGCCGGTGCTGGTGGTGCTCGAAGATACGCCGGTCGAGTTGATGACGCGCGCCGAACCCACCTCACTGGTGCTCTTGCCGTTGAACAGGCTGCTGCCATCCACGCCGTTGAGCGAGAAGCTGTTCGACGTATCGCGCTGGCCGTTGGCCCAGATGGGAAGGTTGCCGAGGCCGTCGTTTGCCCCTGTCCCGGACGGCAGTTCCGCATTGACGCCTGGCGACAGCAAGGCCACTCCAGTAAAGCTGCCCGTGGGCTGCGGGATCGACTCCAACTGGGTCCGGTCCAGCACGTATCCGTTGGTGGTGTCGGTTGCGTTCATCATTGGCGTTGCGGTGACCGTGACCGACGTCGAGATCGCGCCGACCGTCAGGGTCACATTCACTGTTGCTGTGCGGTCCGCCTGCACAGCGATCGCCGGCAGCACCTCGGTCTGGAATCCGTCGTGGGTCACTGTGATGGTGTAATGCCCGAGCGGCAGGTTGGCGAACGCATAGTATCCGTTGCTGCCCGAGAGCTGGCTCCGCTTCAGGCCGTTCTCATCGCCGACAAGGTCCGCTTTGGCGTCGGGCAGGGTGCCTCCCTGCGCGTCCGTCACCAACCCGGTAATGCCTCCCGTCGTTTGCTGCGCTTTGGCGCTAAGGGGAAGCGCCAGCACGAATACGATGGCTGCAAAGATGCGGATGCACGTCTGCCTGAACATATGCGATGTCTCCTGGACGGGGATTCAGAATCTCGCTAAAGCTACCTGGAATTTGTGAGGTGCTTCGGTTGTAACAGGGAGGAAATGAGGATTCGATGAAGAAATTCAGCGGAAGTGCAACAAAAATAGGGCGCTGTCAGGAATACTTCTCCCCGGCAAAGAAATCCATAGAGTCTATTTGCTAGGCGCAAGATGGTAGGAGGCGTCGCTCTCGGAGTGCGCGGCTATGGCTTCCCTTTCGTTAGAACGTCTGGGAGTATGAGCGCATGGGTCTTGATGTTGTCGAACTCGTCGTTCGTTGCGAGGAAGAGTTTGGGGTCGAATTGGACAGTCATCTGCTCGAATCGACTCGAACTGTCGGCGAGCTTTTTGAAATCATCTGCGCGCAACTGAATCTTTCCGATCCCGATACGCTTCAGCCAATCAATCGACCATCCGTCCCCCGCCCTATTGCAGTGGCCGACGGCTGGACTCGTGACGCGGTGTGGGCTGAACTTGTGCGGTTGATAGCCGATCAGTTTCAAGTCGTGCCGGATCGAATCACCTACACGGCCAGTTTTCTTGATCTTGGAGCGGACTAGCTAGTCCACTATTTTCCCGCTGCTTTATCTAGATCCAGATTCAGCTCGAGGACGTTCACGCGCGGCTCGCCAAGGAGGCCGAACTGGCGCGGCGTTACGTGCGCCGTTACCGCCGTGCGCACCGCATCTTCGCTCATGTGTCGCTCCGCCGCCACGCGCGCCACCTGGTAGTACGCGGCCGCCGGAGAAATATCCGGATCCAGGCCCGAGCCCGATGCGGTCGCGAGATCGATTGGCACCGGCGGATTCGTCCCTTTCGGGTTCAGCGTCTGGACCGTCCCGGCCACGCGCGATACCAGTGCCGCGTTGGTGGGCGCGTAGTTCGAGCCGCCCGAGTTCGACGCATCGTATCCATTGCCCGCCGCCGACGGCCGCGACCAGAAATATCCTGGTCCGGCGAACGTCTGGCCGATCAGCCGTGAGCCCACCAGCGTTCCGTCCGCAGCATAAATCAGCGAACCGTTCGCCTGCTTCGGAAACAGTACCTTCGCCAGCCCTGTTACCACCAGCGGATAACCGATGCCAAGAACGAGTGCTGTAACCAGCGTGTACAGCACCGACGTAATAATGTGCTTCTTCATGTTTTCCCCTCGAACCTAGAACCTTGAACCGTAACCTTGGAACCGTGAACTTGGAACCTGGTTGTCAAACTAAATGGACTGCTGCGATCAACATATCGATCGCCTTGATTCCGATGAACGGCGCGACAATTCCGCCGAGGCCATAGATGTACAAATTCCTTCGCAGCAGCGCCGCCGCGGACATCGGCTTGTACTGCACGCCACGCAGCGCCAGCGGGATCAGCGCAACAATAATCAGTGCGTTGAAGATGACCGCGGAGAGAATCGCCGACTCCGGCGAGCGCAGATGCATGATGTTGATGACCGCGAGTTGCGGAAACACAACCATGAACATGGCTGGAATAATTGCGAAGTACTTGGCGACGTCGTTTGCGATGGAGAAGGTGGTCAGTGCGCCGCGCGTCATCAGCAACTGCTTGCCGATGCCGACGATCTCGATCAGTTTGGTTGGGTTGGAGTCGAGGTCGACCATGTTACCGGCCTCTTTCGCCGCCTGCGTGCCGCTGTTCATGGCCACGCCTACGTCGGCCTGGGCCAGCGCGGGCGCGTCGTTGGTGCCGTCGCCGGTCATCGCCACCAGCTTGCCCTGCGCCTGCTCGCGCTTGATCAGGTCCATCTTGTCCTTGGGCTTCGCCTCGGCGAGGAAGTCGTCCACGCCAGCCTCGCGCGCAATTGCAGCAGCGGTCAGCGGATTGTCGCCGGTTATCATGATGGTCTTGATGCCCATGGCGCGCAGTTGCTCGAAGCGCTCGCGCATCCCACCCTTCACAATGTCCTTCAGGTGGATCACGCCCAGCGCGCGGCCATTTTCAGCGACTACCAACGGCGTGCCTCCGCTGCGGGCCACCTGCTCCACTTTCTGCCGCACCTCGTCGGGCAGGCCGATTCCCGAGCCGTTCTCCTTCAAATATTTGTCGATCGCGTCGGCTGCGCCCTTGCGAATGCTGCGGCCTTCCATGTCGATGCCGGACATGCGAGTGAGCGCGCTGAACGGGATGTATTCCACGTTGAGGTTCGCCAGTTCGCGGCCGCGCAGGCCGTACTGCTCTTTTGCGAGCACTACAATCGAGCGGCCCTCGGGCGTCTCATCCGGCAGGGAAGAGAGCTGCGCGGCGTCCGCCAGTTCTTCGCTGCTGACACCCGCTGCGGTTAGAAATTCCGACGCCTGCCGGTTGCCCAACGTAATCGTTCCAGTCTTGTCCAACAGCAGCGTATTCACATCGCCCGCTGCTTCCACCGCGCGCCCGCTGACGGCCAGCACATTGTGCTGAACCAGGCGGTCCATTCCGGCGATGCCGATGGCGGAGAGCAGTCCGCCGATGGTTGTCGGGATCAGGCACACCAGCAGCGAGATCAGCACGAACGCAGTCTGCGGCGCGCCCGAATAGACGGCGAACGGCTCCAGCGTGACGACCGCCAGCAGAAAAATAATTGTGAGTCCGGCCAGCAAAATATTCAGCGCGATTTCATTAGGCGTCTTCTGCCGTTCCGCGCCTTCCACCAGCGCGATCATGCGATCGAGAAACGTCTCACCAGGATTTGCCGTGATGGTCACGACGATCATGTCGCTGAGCACACGCGTTCCACCGGTCACCGCGCTGCGGTCACCGCCAGCCTCGCGAATCACCGGCGCGCTCTCGCCCGTGATCGCCGACTCGTCGACCGACGCGACCCCTTGAATCACCTCGCCATCGCCGGGAATCATCTGCATCGCGATGACGCGCACCTTGTCGCCGACGCGGAGGTGCGAGCTGGGCACCTCTTCGATGGTGTCATCCGCGCGCAGCTTGTACGCCGTCGTCTCACTCTTCGCCTTGCGCAGAGCATCGGCCTGGGCCTTGCCGCGGCCTTCCGCCATGGCTTCGGCGAAGTTGGCGAACAGCACCGTAAACCACAGCCACAGCGTGATCTGCAGGTTGAACGCGAAGTGTCCGCCGTGCCCAAACAGCAGGACCGTCGTCACCACGCTGCCCACCTCGACCACGAACATCACGGGGTTCTTCGCCATCAGCATGGGGTTCAGCTTCTTCAGTGCATCCACCGACGCCCGGCGCACAATCGCCCCATCGAATAAATTCTTCTTCTTCGCCGTTCCTGTATGTGTTGCACTCATCAAATTCTCCTAGCCTTCACCGACCATGGACCACGTATCAAGAACTACTAAAAGGCGCTGCCTGCCCGGAGCAGTAAGTGCTCCAGCACCGGCCCGAGGCTGAGCGCTGGGAAGAATGTCAGCGCACCGACGATTAGAATTACGCCCACCAGCAGCACGGTGAACAGCGTGCCGTTGACTGGGAAGGTGCCCACGCTGGGCGGCGAGATTTTCTTTGTCGCCAGATTTCCCGCTACTGCTAGCATCGGCACAATCATCAGAAAGCGCCCGCCCAGCATGGCGATTCCCTGGGTGATCAGATACCAGTGGGTGTTCGCGTTGAGTCCTGCGAACGCCGACCCGTTGTTCCCAACGGCCGATGTGTACGCGTACAGAATCTGCGTGAGCCCGTGCGGCCCCTTGTTCGAAATGCTCGCGAGTCCAGCCGGCAGCAGCACGCTTAGCGCCGCGAAGCCAAGGATGATCAGGGGAAAAATCAGCAGGTAGAGCATCGACAATTGCACGTCGTATGCCTCCACTTTCTTGCCCAGGTACTCGGGCGTCCTGCCCACCATCAGTCCGGCGATGAACACGGACACCACGACGAAGATGAGCATTCCGTACATGCCCGCGCCGACTCCGCCGAAGATGATCTCGCCCATCATGATGTTGGCGAGCGGCACCATTCCGCCCAGTGGCATGAAGGAGTCGTGCATCGAGTTGACCGCGCCGCAGCTTGCGTCCGTTGTCACCGTCGCAAACAGCGCCGAATTCGCGATGCCGAAGCGGACTTCCTTGCCTTCCATGTTGCCGCCAGAGCTCGACGCCGCGGCTGGCCCGGTTTGCGTCACCGTCTGGTCAACGCCCTTCAACAGTGGATTGGGTTGCGCCTCCGCCCAGTAGCAGGTGGCGACGCCGGCGAACCACAGGATCGACATCGCGGCGAACACCGCCCAGCCATGCCCCTTCGACCCGGTCATCGTCCCCAGCGTCACGCACAGGCCGCCGGGAATCACGAAGATCGAAAACATTTCCATCAGGTTGGTAAGCGGTGTCGGGTTCTCAAATGGGTGCGCCGAATTCGCATTCATAAACCCGCCGCCGTTGGTCCCCAGCATCTTGATGGCTTCCTGCGAAGCCAGCGGGCCCTGCGCAATCGTCTGGGTTATAACTGCGGTAGTTACAGGCTTTCCATCTGTGCCGGTAGTGGTTACATTCTGCTTCTCCACCAGCGTCGCCGTATCGTACGGCTTGAAGTTCTGGATTGCGCCCTGCGACACCAGTGCCAGCGCATACACCAGGCACATCGGCACCAGCACCCACAGCGTGCCGCGAGTCAGGTCCACCCAGAAATTTCCCAGGGTCCTGGCCTCGCGCCGCGCAATCCCGCGGATAAACGCGATAGCCAGCGCCATGCCGACGGCCGCGGACCAGAAATTGTGCGTCGCCAGCCCAAACATCTGGGTCAGGTAGCTCATCGTGGTCTCGGGCACATAGGCCTGCCAGTTGGTGTTGGTAGTAAACGAACCGGCGGTGCTCCAGGCGAGATACGGTTCGACTGCGGCGAGGTGCTGCGGGTTCCATAGCGGGATCGCGTGCTGCAACCGCTCGACGGCGTAGGTCAGCAGCAGCGTCGCCAGCGAGAACACCAGCATGGATACGGCGTACTCGGTCCAGCGCATCTCGGTTTCCGAGTCGACGCCGGTCACTTTGTAGAGCAGCTTCTCCACCGGCACCAGCACGGGGTCGAGCCACGTCTTCTTGCGCTCATAGACGCGGGCCATGTAGAGCCCCATGGGCTTCGCGGCGAGCAGCACCAATACGAAAAAGACTGCAATTTGCAGCCAGCCATTCGAGGTCATCAGAATTTCTCCGGACGCAACAACGCAAACACGAGATAGACCAGCAAGCCGGCCGTCAGCAACAAGAGCAGCACGTTTTCAAGCATTGTCGCCACCACCCTTCATCAGTCGCCGGCAGCCGTGGACGTACAGCACCGCAACCACGAAAAACACTATTGAAGCCGCAAGAAACGCTATATCGCTCATGCACTCTCCTGAAGCGTCCCAGGGCCGGGTCGTTACTGGCGCGACCCCGGGTCTGCTTTTGGGTCCCCACGCGCACACCAGGAGGCGCGCCAGGATCACTAACGTGAGTCTGCTCCCCACCTATGTAGAAAGTCCGTAGGAAGGACATAAAGATTTTGTAAAGGAATTTGACGCTAAAACGAGGCGCTACTCCGGGCGTGGCGCATCGTCGCCGGCCGGGCTGAGACGGTACCCCACCCACGGCTCGCTGACAATGTACTTCGGTTCGCCGCCCGGCTCGATCTTTTTGCGCAACTGCGCCACCAGCACGCGCAGATACTCCGGCTGGTCCATCCCCGCCGCGCCCCACACCGCGCGCAGCAGGGTTTTGTGGGTCAGCACGCGGTCGGAATTGCGCGCAAAGTACACCATCAGGTCGAACTCCTTCGGTGTCAGATGCACCTCCGCATCGCGCACCGCGACCTGGTGCCGCTCCAGATCGATGCGGAAGTCGCCCAGCTCGAGGGTGGTTTCCGCGGCCGGCGCGTCTACCGCGGCCAGCCGCCGCACCTGCACGCGCACCCGCGCCAGCAGCTCCTGAATGCTGAACGGCTTGGTAATGTAGTCGTCCGCGCCCTGGTCCAGCGCCTCTACCTTGGACGCATCGTTACCGCGCACGCTCAGTACAATTACGGGGACGCTCGACCGCTCGCGGATCTCCCGCGTCAGCTCGATACCGTTCATCACGGGCATCGCGAGGTCGGTAATCACCAGGTCCGGCTGCGCCTTCATAAACTGCTCGAGCGCATCCGCGCCGTCGTGCGCCACCGTCACCTCATGCCCGTTGCTCTGCAGCGAAGTGCGCAAGACCCGCGTGATCTGCGGCTCATCATCGACAACCAGGATATGCATCGCTTACCAGCTTCCCAACCTCTGCCGCTCACCTACGCCAACATTCTGACCTGCCCTTACGTCATCATTCTGGCGCAGCCAAA
>Ga0302198_10004601_pt1 | contig 13177 bp, 10 predicted proteins | sample II_Bog_N2_2_FD_193521 | JGI IMG/M metagenome (GOLD analysis project Ga0302198, IMG submission 193521) | Peat permafrost microbial communities from Stordalen Mire near Abisko, Sweden - II_Bog_N2_2 | ecosystem: Environmental > Terrestrial > Soil > Wetlands > Peat | place: Sweden: Abisko... | reverse complement strand
TTGGAAACATGTTCAGCGTGCTTGGAGCGCGTTCATCCCGACGGCCCCTACCAGAGCGAGGGGGGCGGACAGCGACAAACATGATTCAATAGACCATTCTCAAGCCGTGCAACAAAGTAGTCCGGGACTGTCCCGCCAGTTCAGCCCCGACCACGTTTGCGATTTGGCGCGAATCCGCGCCGACTGTGCCGGTTCGGCTGGTTATGCCGTCTCATAAGCTATTTTTTTCAATAACTAAGACGCTAGACACTTCATCGCATGGAAGAGGTCAACGGATATCTTGATCAATTAGGAGAAAGAGGCCTCTGGTCAACAGTTGCAAGACTGAAGCTCAACTGGCGGGTAACAGGACTTTGAACTCATCGACGCCGGTTTCCCGTCGATGACTCGCATGCCCGCTTGTGCTGAAGACGCTTACGCGACCAATCAGCTCACGAAATTGTGACCATCTTTCTTGCAATCCGTATCGGTCGGTCTTGCCGGAAATGCGGGAGTTGATCGTGACCAAAAGGCTCCGGAGATAAAGCAGATCCAATCTGAGAATGGCAGACTTAAGACAGACTCCACTTCCACAACTACGATGAATATTGACGATTGTAGTCCATACCACACAACTCTTAATCGACTGGTCGCAGGTTCGATCCCTGCCGCGTCCACCATTTATATCAATCATTTACAACAAGAATCAGGCGACAGCCAGGAAACCGAATCTTGTCTGGTGACTGTTCTGATGGCTGTTGTTCCAATCTATTGCTGTTCCAATCTATTGCTGTGGGGCAAATTCTGTCACTGCGCTGCACACTTGCATCCTATTGCAGAGAGGAAAGCCCACATGATCCATGAAGAGAAGCCTGCGACGCCTAAATCGAACGACGAAGAAGTCTCCGACGAGATTGTGAACGATTCCTTGGGAGAGATCACCCCCGCAGATTCGACTGGCCTCGACTCAAAGGACGAAGCTCACAAACGTGAGCATCCAGAGTAGTCGCTCCCTCTGCATCCCAACTGGACTCATAACCGACCGATTGCAGGGTCGATCCCTGCCGCGTCCATTATTTACATCCAACAAATTCTCCGCACAAGATAATGCTGGGCCGCCCGCGCGTAACGGCCCAGCCACTTCATCGACACACAGCTTAGTCAACCGGACGTGGCGCCCCCCCAAAACCTGCCGCCCCTCTCAGCTTCACTCGGCTGATGTGTACGTCATACCCCGTGCCCGGCAGCAGCGCCTCCAGCGTGAACAGGTCCGTTCCGCCCGCCTTCACCTCGCGGCAGCGATACACTCCAACCTCACCCTGCGAGTCTTCCGTCCCATGCGTCGGTATATCGAGGAACCGCTGCGCGTCCGCCATGCTCGCGCTTCCGTGCGCCGTCCCGCTCTCCAGTCCTTCCGCGGCATACGACCGCACCAGTTTGGTCCAGTACCGCGTCAGCAGTCCGGAATCTGAGAAAATATCCGCCCAGATCACTTCGCCGCGCACCGCGACCACCACGCCCACCGCGTGCTCTTGCCGCAGTGTCTCCAGCGCCTCCTCCCGTGACTTCGCCACGCCCGCCGCTTCCTCATCCACCTTCGCGGCCACCGCTTGCGACTGCACCGCCTTCGCATAGCTCGTCGTCCCCAGAGATCGGCCTCCCAAATAGTTCTCGTTGAGATTCGTGGATCCAGTCCCCGAATACACCCCACTGGCCGAATCCGGCCTCGGAGTTCCAACCGGCGGAGGCGCAGCCTTCGCCATCGAAGAAATCGCCCCGCTTACCGAATCCCACACCTGTTGCTGATCCTTCGCCACCATTGCCTGCTGCCGCACCGTTGGCTGCACCATAATGCTTTGGCTCGCCGCCTTCGCCGAACTGCCAAACTTATCCGAACTCTCCGTCCAACGCCCATGCTCAATGCAAAACACAGAAAGATCGATCGGCTCCGCGCCCACTGGAACAATCCTGTCCTTCGCGATGATCCGATCCTGCTTGCCACCGGTCACAATCTCGCCCGCCAGCAGCAGTAGCGGCCGTTTGGAGTTGTTCACCAGCACCAGAGTATTTACCTGGTCCCCCTCGTAGCGCTGCACCGGAACACCACTTCGAGACCTCACCAGCCCTCGCACCTTGCCTGCCTCCGTCACCTCCACTTCGCCGCTCTTCAGACCCTCATCCAACGTTAGAAACTGGTCCGAAGGCAGCGGCTTCCCATCGTCCCGAACCACCGGAAAAAGCGTCAGATCCCCGCTCTCGATCGGCTTAAGCACGCGATATCCGCCGCCTGCTGGCCCTCCAGCCGCCACCGGCTCCCATCGTCCCGCCGCCAACACCACTGCCATCACCGCCGCTACTCCCACGCCTAACCGAATCCCTCGTACGCTCTTCATCGCAACCCTCCCTTTGTCGACGGGATCAGTGCCCGCCTTCTGACACAGGAACGCCCCCCTGGCCATCTCTTGCATATTTTTTTCACGGAATTCGCCAACCCGCGTCCAAACCCACCCACCGCCTCGTCCAAACCGGAGGATGGTTTCACAATTGGTGTCGTACGGTGCCGACGACGCTCAGCACGGAATCCGGCCCGCGACCATCGGGAGCACCACGCGAAGCCCAACACCCGTCACGAAGTGACCGCCCGGCGCGCAGCGGGCCCGTCCGGCGGGACAGTCTTTGGGCAATTCAGGAGTATCTTCAGAGTCGTGGACACGGCATCCCAACCCGGCGAACTCACCCTCCCGCTGCCGTCCGCCGAGCCCACCCTCGCCGCGTCCCCGGACGCTCAAGCCGACCTCACCCACGCATCCGTCACCGGCCTTCCGCCAGGCCTCATTCAAGAACTCTGGCTCGCCGCCGACGCCGAAACCTGCTCGCTAACCCGCGAAGAATTCAGCGCCGCCCTCGCAGCCATCGGCGCCAAATACCACTACGGCCTCCCGCACGAAACTCGCCCAACCCCCGCCCACGAAGCTGCCTTCTACCGCGCCCTCCGCCTTCCCGAACTCGCCCTCGCCCAAGCCTGCGCCCTCGGCCGCGAGTCCGCCTGGCAGCGTTTCCTCAAGCTCTATCGCGCGCCTCTCACCCAGGCCGCCATTGCCATCACCGGCTCCGCTACCCTCGGCCACGACCTCGCCGACTCCCTCTACGCCGAACTCTTCGGTCTCACCGAGCGCGGTGGCCGGCGCAATTCCCCACTCGCCTCTTACTCCGGTCGCGGATCGCTGCTCGGGTGGCTCCGCACCACGCTCGCCCAGCGCCACATCGACCACCACCGCCGCATCCACCGCGAATCTCCGCTTGACGACCTCGACCCGACCGCACCCGCATGCACCACCGCACCGGTTCCGGCCGAACTCGCCCAGCTCACCCACGCCATCCAGCGCACTCTCGAAGCCCTCCCACCTGACGACCGTTTCCTTCTAGCCTCCTACTTCCTCGACCGAAAGACGCTGCTCCAAATAGCGCACCTTCTCCACGTCCACGAAGCCACCATCAGCCGCAAGCTCAAGCGCCTCACCGCCGATCTACGCAAGCAGCTCTTGCGCAACCTCCAATCCGGCGGCCTCAGCAAGCGCGCCGCGGAGGAAGCGCTCGGAGCCGATCCGCGCGACCTCGAAATAAACCTGCGCACGCTGCTGCAAACTTCGCAAACTTCCTCGTTCTCCGATAAGACAACTCGCGCGCACCAGCAACACGAAGCCAAATGACGACACACCTTCAACCCGGCCAGCATCCTGACGCGGACCAGCTCAACGCCTTCGCTGAGCACGCCCTGCCGCTCCACGAGCAGCAGGCCACGCTCGCCCATCTCGCCACCTGCGCCGACTGCCGCGCTATCGTCTACCTCGCCCAGCCTCTCGCGTTCGAACCATCCATCCATCCACACCCAGCCACCCCGCGCCACACTGGGTTCTCGCGCTGGATGCTGGCGTTCCCGGCCGCAGCGGCCCTGGCCTGCCTCATCGTCCTCACCATCCATATACACAACCTCGCCACCGAAAAGAATCAAGTCACCGCCGTCAACACAGCGCACGATCAGGCGCCTCCACTCCCGTCGGCCGCACCGCCGCCCGAACCGGCAGCTCCGCCAACCTTCGCGCCCGAATCAGTCCACAAGCCATCAGCTAAGTCAGCGCCCGCAGCCCGCACCCCAGGCGCAGCCCCCGAAACCGGCTCAGCGCCGGCAGCAGACGCCACACGTGCCCACGCGGCTCCTCCGCATGTCAGCTTCGGCCTAGCCGCATCCCCCAACCGTGAACGAGCATCCACACCCGACGCACCAAAAGAGAGGAAATTCACCATGGGAGGGATGTCAGGCGCGAGCTATGCCTCGGCAACTCCGCCACCCGCTGCCACATCAACCGCCGGCCCAACCGACTCACCGCAGGCGGCCCGGACCGCCGATGCCGAAGCTCGCCGCGAACTCCGCTCCGCCGCAGCTCAGTACGATATGGGCCGCGCCCAAGCCCAACAGGCTCCCACACCCGCACCTCCCTCCAGCCCGAATAACGGCATCTACGCAGGCACCGGCCAAACTAACCTAAACCAAAACTACATCGCGGCCGCCGCTCTTGCCGACGCCGCAGTACAAAGCGCCAGCTCCGCCGCATTGGATACCGTAACGGTAGACTCACTCTCCGTAGACACCACAGCAGCAGCGCCACTTCATGCAGAAATTCTCCCCACGCTGCCGAGCAAACTTCCGGCGCTCTCCATCACACTCTTCGCCCGCCGCCAACTAGCCATCGACACCGCCGGCACCCTCTTCCGCAGCGAAGATGCCGGCGTAACCTGGCAGCCGGTCCCGGCCCAGTGGACCGGTCGCGCCGTAAAGGTCGCGCGCATCCCTTCACCAAACGCGCACTCGCTCGCAAAGAGCTCCGGCTCCTTCACTGCTCCACCGATCGCCGCCAAACCCGCAGCCGCTCCACCCGCAGCCTTCGAACTCACTACCGACGCAGGCGACCTCTGGATCAGCGCCGACGGACAAACCTGGAAGCGACAGTAATTGCCTCATCTGGCGAAGATTTCGCCTTACCCACCTGGACCTCTACGTAGATGCTGTCCCGTTTCGCCTGCTCTCTTTTGACGACCACCAATCCCCCCGGCTATAGTTCTTGGCGCTTGCAGAAACAGTTTCAATGGCTAAATTGAGAGGTCGCCCCATGTCCAAATCACCAGCCCTCGTGACCACCGCGTTTCTTGCCCTGTCCGCCATCCTCACCTCCGCCGCCCCCGCGCAGACCGCCCCAAAGGTTGCCAAGGTCACCGTCAATACGCCGGTCACCCTCACTGACAACGGCGACTCGTGGACCATGGACAACGGCATCGTCAAGATGACCGTGCTCAAGCGCAACGGCAATCTCTCGTCGTTGGTCTATCACGGCACGGAGATCCTCACCCGTGGCGAGTACTGGGAGCAGGTGCCCACCGGAACGATCACCGCCAAAGTAACGATCGATCCCTCCACCAACGGCGGCGAGCGCGCCGAAGTCTCCGTGCTGGGCGTCAACCCCGGCGACGCGAACAACCCCAGCCCGCTGGGCGGACCTCCGGGAGGCGGCGTCCCTGCGGCGCAGGAACCTCGCTTTCCCGCAGCGGCCGGAGCAGCCCCCGGCGCAACAGGCCCGGCAGGTCCCGGCGGTGCCAGAAGACCGGGTGCACCGGGAGCTCAGGGAGCGCCAGGAGGTCCACGTCCCGGAGGCCCGCGCGGTGGTGGCATGGACATCGAAACCCGCTACACGCTGGAGCGCGGCACCAGCGGCTTCTACACGTACGCCGAATACACCCACAAGGCCAGCTACCCACCCGCCGGCGAAGGCGAAAGCCGCTTCATCCTCGAATCGATGAACCGCACCTTCGATTGGCTCTCCGTCGATCAGGACCGCAACCAGTTGATGACCTCCGACGACGACCTGCGCAAAGGCGTCGTGATCCACGCCAAGGAGCAGCGCATCCTCACCAGCGGCGTGTATGCCGGTTCGGTCGAACATAAATATAGTTACAACGCGCTGATGTACAAGCTCACCGCGTGGGGATGGTCCAGCACCAAGGACCACATCGGCGTCTACTTTGTGAACCCCAGCGACGAATATATTGGTGGCGGCCCGGAGAAGCTCGACCTCATCGACCACATGAGCGGCACGCTGCTGGACTACTGGACCAGCGGCCACTACGGCGGCGGTGCAGGCAACCACATTCCGCACGGCGAAGATTGGAAGCACGTCGTTGGGCCGATCTTCGTCTACCTGAACGCGCTGGACAACGCGAAGGAGCCTACTCCGGCTGAGTTGGACGCATTCCACGCCTCCTATGGGAGCGGCATGCCGGCTGTGCCCAAGGCGTGGCACGACAATCAGCTCGCGCTGTGGAAGGACGCAGTCGAGAAGTCGAAGGCGGTCAAGGCCGCGTGGCCGTATGAGTGGGTCAGCGGCGTCGACTATCCGCACAAGGATGGCCGCACCACCGTTACCGGACAGCTTGTGCTCAACGATCCTCAGGCCGCCAAAAAGACTCTGCCTCATCTGACCATCGGCCTCGCCCACCCCGACTACCTCAACCCTTCCGGCGGATTCCAGCAGCGCGCCGGCAATGGCAGTGTCGTTACGTGGCCGCACGACGGCAACTACTACCAGTTCTGGGCCGACGGCAACGAGGACGGCCACTTCACCATCGCCAACGTCCGCCCCGGCAAGTACACGCTGCATGCCTTCGCCGATGGAGTGCTGGGCGAATTCGCCAAGGCCGACATTACTGTCGAAGCCGGCAAGCCGCTCAACCTCGGCAAGCTCGACTGGCAGCCCATCCGTTATGGCAAGCAGATATGGGAGATTGGCTACCCCGACCGCACCTCCGACAAGTTCTATAAGGGCGACGGCGCCAACTACTGGCTGTGGGGCTGGCCGCTGCGCTACGGCGACCTCTTCCCCAATGACGTGACTTACACCATCGGCAAGAGCGACTACCACAAAGACTGGTTCTTCGAGGAAGTGCCTCACTCCGACACCGAGGCATGGAAGAATCCCGCCGCCAAAGACCCACTCAACCAGCGCTTCGGCTGGGTGAACATGCCCGCCGGCCAGGATGACATGTGGCGTCAATGGGGCCATGGCAAGGCCACCACGTGGACCGTAAAATTCACCATGCCCAAAGCCACCAAGGGTGATGCCGTTCTGCGCATCGCGCTGGCGGGAGCGGACGGAGGCAATGGCAACACGCCCGCATCTCCAGGAAGCCTGACCATCGGCGTCAATGGCACGGACGTGGGTACGCTGCATCCGGTCGCGACGAATGCGCTGCGCTACAACACTGACAGGGGCGTCTGGAACCAATATGTGCAGAAGTTCGACGCGTCCCTGCTGAAGCCGGGCGAGAACTCCGTCACCTTCACCGTCCCCGCCGGCGATGTCACCACCGGCGTGGTCTGGGACTACGTCCGCCTGGAACTCAACGACGGCAGCAAGACCTATCCGGTGGCCCCCGCAAGTGGCAGACCCGATGCGCCGGTCGAGCCGGTGCTAACCACCGCCTCCCGCTAACCAGCCTGGGTTACCCCCGTCAGACGAATTTGTCCCGTCTGGCGTGGGGTAGGCTCGGCGCTTCTGGATGCGGGCTGCGTGGACGGGACGAATGGGTTCAAAGTGCGACGGGTTGCGGCGCGTGTGTAGCCCCTAATGGCCCAAATAACTATGTCGTTGAAACATCTATGGTTGCGCGTGAGTGTGTCTAAATGACCACACTTTTCTGTTGCAATGATTGAAGTTGCGGACGAGTGTATACGATTTACCACACCAGCCCACTCGGGCTGAGTTAAGAGCGAAGGCCCAGCAAAACGGCCGGGCCTTGCACTTGATTTACTTACACTTCCAGTATACCACCGGAACCATAACTCATCTGCCATCTATGTTTTGAATGGAATCATCGAGTTAGGCGATTTTGGGGGTTGACAGTGATTTTGGGGGCGTAATTTGGAAGGAACCCGGAGAAGAATTGCAAAGCGCGCTATGAATGGGGCGCCCGACGGGTAACAGGAGCATGCCCCAAGGGGCTGAAAGCTCGGTTCCGTGTGGGTCTTGGATACCCGGGCGGAAGCCCGGACCTATTTCAGAGGCAGGGGCAACGACCGGGTGCGAAGACAAAAGCAGATTCCCTTCGGGAATGACAAACAAGGGAGCAAGCAACAACAAGGGCGAACGACGGAGATTCTGACTCTGCGGGTCAGAATGACGAGCACAAGCCAAGGCAAGTACAGGGGTCCTTTATTACGTTCAGGATGACGGCTTCTTTCGATGACGGGCTGGAGTGGAGCGTTTGGTGTCGAACGATGAGCTATGAGGTGTGAGCTATGAGCGGCATTTTGGTTTTCAGCTATCAGCTATCGGCTGTCAGCAATCAGCTTCGAGATACGGCGATGCCGTAAACTAGCTGGATGATTGATGATCTGGAATACCGATACTCCCCGGTGCGCGATCGAGTTCGCGAGCTGCGGGAGTATCTTTGACTCGGCGCGGCTGAAGCGGGAATTAGCGATTATTGAAGAAAAGATTTCCGATCCGACGGTGTGGGCGGATGCGGCGCGGTCGCAACCTTTGATGCGGGAACGGAAGCGGCTGGAGACGCTGCTGGCCGACGATGCGGAGCTGGCGCGAAGGCAGGACGACATCGAGGCCTACTTCGAGCTGGCGAAGGAAGGCGAGGCGGTTGAGCCTGATCTGGAACGCGAGATTCCGGCGCTGGTGGAGTTCTCCGAAAAACTGGAATCGAAGACAATGCTGTCGGCTGAGACCGACGGGCTGAATGCGATCATGACAGTGCATCCGGGCGCGGGCGGGACCGAGAGCCAGGACTGGGCCGAGATGCTGATGCGGATGTATCTGCGCTGGGCTGAGCGGCAGGGGTTCAAGACCGAGATCAACGAGATTCAGGATGGCGACGAGGCGGGGATCAAGTCGGCTACGTTTACGATTACGGGCGATTTCGCGTATGGGCTGATCCATGGCGAGTCGGGCGTGCATCGGCTGGTGCGGATTTCGCCATTCGACCAGGCGAAGCGGCGGCATACGAGCTTTGCCAGCGTGTTTGTAAGTCCGGAGATCGATGACACGATTGTGATTGACATCAAGACGGAAGACCTGAGGATTGACACTTATCGGTCGAGCGGCAAGGGTGGGCAGCATGTGAATACGACCGACTCGGCGGTGAGGATCACGCATCTTCCTACGGGCTTGGTGACGGGTTGCCAAAACGAGCGCTCGCAGCATAAGAACAAAGAGCGGGCGATGAAGATGATGCGGTCGAAGCTGTATGAGTACGAGTTGGACAAGAAGAAAGCGGCGACGCGGAAGATCGAAGATTCGAAGCTGGAGATCGGATTTGGATCGCAGATTCGAAGTTATGTGTTGCAGCCTTATCGAATGGCGAAGGACTTGCGCACGCGGGTGGAAGTGGGCGATGTGGATAAAGTGCTGGATGGCGACCTGGAGCCGTTTATCCGCGGGTATTTGCGGATGCGACGGGATGGGAATTTGCCGGCGGCGGTTGAGGAAGACGAAGAAGCCTAACCATGGATTTGCACGGATGAGCACAGATTAAGAGCAAATGAACTTGAAAGACCGAAATCGTTTCTCCCCTTTGATCTGTGTGACCCGTGGTCGGTTTTATGTTGGAGCGCATCCAAAGTTGAGCGGTAACGGGGGCGAGTGAGATGGCGAAGACTGAAGCGAAGACGGCGCCGAGCGAGAGCGAAGAGTTGCGGACGCAGTTGGTCGCGCTACTGGATGGCGGGCAGGCGCACGCAACATTTGAAGATGCGGTGAAAGATTTTCCGGTGGAGTTGCGCGGAATCGTGCCGGAGGGACTGCCGTATTCGGCGTGGCAGATTGTGGAGCATATCCGGATTGCGCAGCGGGACATTCTGGATTTTTCCGCGCCGCCGACGGGCGGATATCAGGCGATGGAGTGGCCGAAGGACTATTGGCCGAAGGGCGCGGCACCGGCGTCTGCTGAGGCGTGGGATCGGTCGATTGCGGCAGTGCAGCAGGACTGCGAGAAGTTCAAAGCGCTGATTGTGAAGCCGGGGTCAGACCTGGCGAAGCCGTTCCGGTGGGGGACGGGACAGAATCTGCTGCGCGAGGCGCTCCTGATTGCCGACCATAACGCGTACCATGTGGGCGAGCTGATTGTGCTGCGTCGGCTGCTGGGTGTGTGGAGCGCTTCGCACGGTTCTTGACGCTTCGCGTGAATGCAAGCACTTCGTGCCGTTCTCGACGCTTCGCGTGAAAGCGAAGACAGATTTTCAGGATTGATGGGAAGGAAGTTGGATGAATGAGCCGGAAGTGCTGGATGAGATGCTGGGCGATGGACGGGGACGAACGATTGCGGTAGTGGGGTTGTCGGAGAATCCGGGGAAGCCGAGTCATTATGTTTCGGCCTATATGCAGCAGCATGGGTACAAGATTCTTCCGGTGAATCCGTTGCTGGAGAGCGTGCTGGGCGAGCAGTGCTATGCGTCGCTGACGGAACTGCCGGTAAGGCCGGATGTGGTGAATGTGTTTCGCGTGCCGGCGCAGATTCCGGCGATTGTGGACGAGATGCTTGCGCTGGGGCTGAAGGACCTGTGGGTGCAGCAGGGGATCGTGAATCTGGATGCGGCGAAGCGTGCGGAAGAGGGTGGGATTCGAGTAGTGATGGACAGGTGCATTATGGTAGAGCACCGGAGGAGACAGTTGTAGGCAAGGTTCGAGGTTCGCGACCATCTGCGGACAGAGTGGTGATGGTGCCTGGACAATCTGCGGGTTGCAGACCAACTACAATCGAGGTGTGAGCATTCGGAGAACAATTCTTGCTTTGTTGCTGGTGGTCTGCGGCTTGGCTGCGGGGATGCGGGCGAGCGCGCAGATCGCGGTGGTGGGTGACGGCGGGCCGGGGCCGGTGAAGGCGCAGCATCTGACGGCGGAGCTGGTCGAGTTGGGGCCCACGATTGCTCCGGGCGGGACGCAGGTGGTGGGGCTGGTGCTGTCGCTGGAAGAACACTGGCACGTCTACTGGATTAATGCGGGCGATTCAGGCGAGCCGCCAAAGATTTCGTGGACGCTGCCGGCGGGAATTACGGCCGGGACGATGCAGTTTCCGATTCCGCAACGGCTTCCGCTGGGGCCGCTGATGGACTTTGGCTATGAGGACCACGTTGCGTTTCCGGTGACGATTGCGGCTGCGGCGACGATGAAGGCTGGGCCGGTGCATCTGGATGCGCAGGTGACCTGGCTGGTGTGCGCACAGGTTTGTCTGCCGGGCAAGGCGCACCTGGGACTGGATCTGACAGTGCAGCCGGGCGCGGCGGGGCCGGCGCAAGAGCCTCTGGTGGGCGCGCTAGGCGAGTCGATGAGGGTGATGCCGAAGCCGCTGCCACCTGGGGCAAAGTTTTCCGCGACAGGCGATGCGCAGCAGTTTGCGTTGACGCTGACGGATGGCAGGCGAGAGACGAGCGCGGAGTTCTATCCGTATGTGCAGGGTGCGGCGGATACGGATGCGATTGTGAATGCGGCGGAACAGAGCGTCGAGCCGCAGAAGGATGGGCTGCGGCTGCTGGTGAAGCGTTCGCCTGATTTGGCGGCGCTGCCGGCGACGCTGGGTGGAGTATTGCGGCTGTCAGATGCGGTGGCGTATGAGGTCAGCGCGCCAGTGGTGCAAGTGGCGAGTGTGGGGGCTCCGGCAGCGAGTGGCGTGTCGACGACGAATAGCTCGGCGGGCGTAACGGCGTGGGGCGCGATTGGGCTGGCGTTCTTGGGTGGGATCATTCTGAACCTGATGCCGTGCGTGTTTCCGGTGCTGTTCCTGAAGGGTCTCTCGCTGGTGCAGAGTTCGAGTTTGGAGCGCGGAAATCTGCGACGGCATGGGCTGGTCTATGCGCTGGGGATCCTGGTTTCGTTCTGGGCGATTGTGGCCGTGCTGCTGATTGTGCGCGCGGGCGGGGGGCATGCGGGGTGGGGATTCCAGTTGCAGTCGCCGGTGTTTCTGGCGGTGCTGGCGGCGTTCATGTTCTTCTTTGCGCTGTCGCTGGCGGGACTGTTTGATATTGGGTTGTCTCTGACGTCGGTGGGCGGAGAGCTGGCGCAGAAGCAGGGGTATGCGGGGAGTTTCTTTACTGGCGTGCTGGCGACAGTGGTGGCTACTCCATGTGCCGCTCCTTTTATGGGTACGGCGATCGGGTTTGCGCTGACACAGACGGCGGTCGTGACGTTCGCGGTGTTTACGGCGCTGGCACTGGGGCTGGCCGCTCCATATATGCTGCTGAGCTGGCAGCCGGCGTGGGTGCGACTACTGCCGAAGCCGGGCGCTTGGATGGAAACGCTGAAGCAGTTCACTTCCCTGTTCCTATTTGGCACGGCGATCTGGCTGGCGTGGGTGTATGGGCAGTTGTTCGCTGCGGGCGATGGCGTAAACCAGTTGGCGTGGCTACTGGGATGCTTCCTGGTGCTGGCGATTGCGGGATGGGCACTGGGACGATGGCCAGCGAAGTGGGGCAGCGGCTTGGCGGCCGTGGCGCTGATTGCGCTGGGACTGGCGATTCCGCTGTCGCAGTCGCGGAGTGCGAAGCGGGCAGGCTCGGAAACGTTGAGTGCGGCGCCCTCAGGTGGATTTGCAATGAACAGCACGGAGGTGGTGTGGCAGCCATACTCGGAACAGGGGCTGGATGCGGCGCGGGCGGCGGGGCATCCGGTGTTTATCGACTTTACGGCGGCGTGGTGTTTGAGCTGTCAGGTGAATGAACGCGTGGTGCTGAAGGCGGCCGATGTTGAGAGCGCACTGCTGAAGGGCAACGTGGTGACGATGAAGGCGGATTGGACAAACAGCGATCCGGCGATTACGGCGAAGCTGGCGTCGGTGGGGCGCGTGAGCGTGCCGACGTACGTGGTGTATCCCGCGGCGGCGGGGAGCGCAGCGGATGTGCTGCCGGAGTTGCTGACGAAGGACTTAGTGCTGAAGGCGATCGAGCGGGATGCGAAGTGAGGACGATCCTGCCGGACGCCCTGCGCGCGCAGCGGTCACTTCGTGACCTGTATCGGGCTCCGCGTTGGTGCTCCCGATGGTCGCAATCCAGATTCAGTGCCGACCAACGGGAGGGCTACGCGAAGCATTAATAAGGCGTGTGAACGCCCGCTGCCCGTGCAGGGTGCCCAGTCCGGCGGGACCCGCA
>Ga0302198_10004591_pt1 | contig 13197 bp, 10 predicted proteins | sample II_Bog_N2_2_FD_193521 | JGI IMG/M metagenome (GOLD analysis project Ga0302198, IMG submission 193521) | Peat permafrost microbial communities from Stordalen Mire near Abisko, Sweden - II_Bog_N2_2 | ecosystem: Environmental > Terrestrial > Soil > Wetlands > Peat | place: Sweden: Abisko... | reverse complement strand
TGTAGATTCCGCTCGGATTTCCGTGCAGGTCGCTCCAATTCACTTCTAGTTAGGTAACGTACAGAAGACCCACAAAGACGCAGATGAGCCGCAGTTTGAATGGAAAAGGTTGCCCGGTGCATGAAACGAAAGCATTAGCTGCTCTCTCCGTCGCAAACATCGCGTAAACTTGTACTTGGGCATTTGTATGCCTAAGGACTTCATGAAGGACTCCCAGCTTGCTTAACAAATTACTTGCCAAGGTCTTTGGAACCAGCAACGAACGTGTGGTGAAACGCCTGCTTCCGGCGGTTGAGCAGATCAACGCGCTGGAGCCGTCGATTAAGGCGTTGACGGACGAAGAGTTGCGCGCGAAGACGGCTGAGTTCCGGAAGCGCGTTGCCGATTCGGTGGCCGCTGAGAAAATCGATTCTACTGATCCAGACGCTGCCGACGCTATCCGGGCCGCAGAGAAAAAGGCGCTCGACGAGATTCTTCCCGAGGCGTTCGCGGTGGTGCGCGAGGCGGGCGTACGCGCGGTGGGAATGCGGCACTTCGACGTGCAGATGATCGGCGGGATCGTGCTGCACTCGGGCAAGATATCCGAGATGAAGACCGGCGAAGGCAAGACGCTGGTGGCAACGCTTCCCTGCTATCTGAACGCGCTGGCTGGGCACGGCGTCCACGTGGTGACGGTGAACGACTACTTGGCTAAGCGCGACGCGGAGTGGATGGGCAAGATCTATGGGTTCCTCGGGCTGTCGGTCGGCGTGATTGTGCACGACCTCTCGGACGAGCAGCGGCGCGAGGCGTACGGATCGGACATCACCTACGGGACGAACAACGAGTTCGGCTTCGACTATCTGCGCGACAACATGAAGTTCGACCTCAAAGACATGGTCCAGCGTGGGCACTACTTCTGCATCGTCGACGAGGTGGATTCGATCCTGATCGATGAGGCACGGACTCCGCTGATTATCTCGGGCCCGACTGACCAGACCACCGACAAGTACGCACGCGTGAACCTGATCATTCCGGAGCTTGAACTCGGCGAGTTGATTGAGACGCTCGAGACCAAGACGTGGTCCGGTGACTTCGTTGTAGATGAGAAGGCGCGCGCGATCACCGTCACCGACGAAGGCTGGGAGAAGATCGAGAAGCTGCTTGGCATCGGCAATATTGCGGACCCGGAAAACTGGGACCTGAAGCACCATGTCGAGGTGGCGATCAAGGCCCACCACCTATACAAACGCGACGTGGAATACGTGGTGAAGGAAGGCGAGGTAATCATCGTCGACGAGTTCACCGGGCGGCTGATGCCGGGCCGGCGCTGGTCCGATGGGCTGCACCAGGCAGTGGAAGCGAAGGAAGGCGTGGCGATCCGCAAGGAAGACCAGACGCTGGCGACGATTACCTTCCAGAACTACTTCCGCATGTACAAGAAGCTCTCCGGCATGACGGGCACGGCGGAGACCGAGGCGGCGGAGTTCGACAAGATCTACAAGCTGGAAATCGTGGTCATTCCGACCAACCGGAAGATGCTGCGGATTGAGAACTCCGACGTTGTCTACCGCACCGCGAAGGAGAAATACTTTGCGGTGGCAGACGAGATCACGCGCCTGCACGAGGTGAAGCAGCCAGTACTGGTGGGCACGACGTCGATTGAGAAGTCGGAACTGCTGTCGGAGATTTTGAAGCGCAAGGGTGTGCGCCACGTGGTGCTGAACGCGAAGTTCCACGAGAAGGAAGCAGAGATTGTGGCGCAGGCGGGCCGACTGGGGATGGTGACGATTGCCACCAACATGGCTGGTCGCGGCACTGACATTCTTTTGGGCGGCAACTCCGAGTTCATGGCTCGGCAGGACCTGGTGAAGAAGTCGGGCGCGCGTGCGGTGTCGGCGGCGGAGGGCGCAATCTCGCCGAACGCCGGGCCGGGGATGGTGCGCTTCTACTATGCGAGCCAAGAGTTCGAAACTACTAAAGCCGCGTGGGACGATGCAATTGCGTCGCACCTGGCGACCGCCGAGAAAGAGCACGCGGCGGTGGTTGCGGCAGGTGGCCTGCACATTCTGGGCACGGAGCGGCACGAGTCGCGGCGAGTAGACAACCAGCTTCGCGGGCGCGCAGGACGGCAGGGCGATCCGGGATCGTCGCGCTTCTTCCTCTCGCTGGAAGACGACCTGATGCGCATCTTTGCGCGCGAGTGGGTGAGTACGCTGCTGCAGCGGCTGGGCATGGAAGAGGGCGTGCCGATCGAGAGTCCCATGATTTCGAACCGTATTCAGGCAGCCCAGAAGGCGGTCGAAGCGCAGAACTTCGAGTCGCGCAAACACGTGCTGGAATACGACGATGTGATGAACAAGCAGCGCGAGGCGGTGTACGGCCTGCGGCGGCAGTTGATGGAAGGCGTCGACCAGAAGCAGTTGATCACGGAAGACTATGTTTCGACGATCCTCTCAAGCATTCTTGAGGAGAATGCGCCGGAGAAGTCGCATCCCGACCAGTGGAAGATGGATGCGATCTACTCGCAGGTGTATGACGTGTTTGGCGAGAAGCTGAGTGAGGGGCCGAACAAGATCGACGCGACCCAACTGAACCGGCACGAGCTGGGCGAAACCATCTTCGAAAGAATTCGCGCGCGCTACGACGTCAAGGAGAAGATCCTGGGCGCGCCGGCCATGCGCTATCACGAACGCATCGTGATGCTGAGTGTGCTGGACGGGCTGTGGAAGGACCATCTGTTGGCGATGGACCACCTGAAGGAGGGCATCGGGTTGCGCGGATATGCGCAGCAGGACCCGCTGGTGGCCTACAAGAAAGAATCGTTCGAGATGTTTGAACAGATGATGATGCAGTTCCAGCAGGACACTGCGCGGCATCTGTTCCGAATGCAGATCATCGGACCGGACGGCCAGCCGATTGAGACAGCTGAGCAGATGCCTCAGCAGGGACCCCCAGAGGCCGGCGCGCTTACTTCCGGATCGTCGCCCCAGCAGCAGCGGCTGCCAATGCCCGGGCAGGAGGGCGAGGGGCAGGCCCACGCGCCAGTGCCGATTCATAATCGCGCTGCTTCGACGACGATCGATGAGTTGGAGAAAGAGTTCCAACGGAAGAAGAAACGCGAGTTGGAGCAGGCGCGGCATGCGGGGGCCGGAGAAAGCTCGAACGGGAGTGGACCGCGCGTGACCGGAGAAAAAGTCGGGCGCAACGATCCGTGCCCGTGCGGCTCCGGGAAGAAGTACAAGAAGTGCCACGGGGCCCAGGCATAAAGACAGTGGCTAGTGGTCAGTTAATTACGCGGCCGGCGGCTATTTCTTTTCCAGGTCGTCCATAAGCAGGCTGGCCTTGGTGGCCAGGTTCTTTGCGCCCTCGGCGTCGCCTGAGTTGAGCGCTTTCTGCGCCTGATCGGTGAAATTGCGAATCTGGCGGATCTGTTTCTTTTGGGCGTCGGCTGTCTTTGCGGGCAGAGCTGCGATTCGCTTGAGGATTGACGCGATCAAATCACGCGCCTGCTGCTGGCTTTGCGGCGCTGCATCACCGCCGGTGGAGAGTGCCCCGATAGCTAATGCTGCGGTTTCAGGTTCACTTGCCTGCACAGGGCTCTGGGATTCCTCCTTCGGCGCAGGTCTTCTTCTCGGAACCGGTCTGGGTGGCGGCGGGAGCGGCAGCGGCTCAAGCTCGGGGGCTGGCAGGGACGCAATCATGGGAGGTGGGTCGGGAGGGGTAACGGTCTCAAGCTGGATCGGTGCCAGCGAGCCCAGGGGCGGCGCGTAGAGCAAGGTCGTCTTGTGATGGCATCCGGCGAGGCCCAAAGCGAAAAGCAGCGATAGCGCGGGGACGCGAAAGAGCGGAGCGACGAGGCGCTGGCCGAGATGTTGACACCGGATCAAGCGATCTCCTTCCTATCCATGGTAGTCGCCAGAGAGTCGGAGGTATCGGTACTGTCGACGAGAAGGGCCGGAGAATTACGGCCTTCGTTGGCTGGTGCGTTGGAGAGTGGTATACGGAGCGTGAAGGTGGTGCCGCGTTTGGGCGAAGCGGGGTCGGCGTCCGAGCGAACCTCCATGGCGCCGCCGTGCAACTGAAGGATGCGGTAAGTCATGGCGAGGCCGATTCCGCTGCCTTTGGGCTTGGTGGTGAAGTACAGGTCGAAGATGCGCGGAAGCAAGGCCGCGGAGATGCCGACTCCAGTGTCGGCGATTTCGACGATGGCTAGCCGTTGCTCGCGCCGGACGGAGACGCGGACGACGCCGCCCGAAGGCATCGCCTGCATGGCATTGAGCAGAAGATTCAGCAGTGCCTGGCGCAAGAGTTCATCGTCCACGCGGACCGGGACGGGCTGCGGCGGGGCCTCGGATTCGATGGTGACAGCGTGCTCCTTGAGTTCGGCGCGCACCAGTTCGAGCGACTGGTCGACTACGCGGATAAGGTCGTGTTCGCGGAGGTCGAGATCCATGGGGCGGGAGAAATCGGCCAGAGTCTGGACCACTCGGTCGAGGCGATGCATCTCGTCGGTGAGAATTTCGACATGCTTCTGGGCGCCGACGCGCTCGATGGTGCCGGCGGACAGCTTGCCGCGCAGCAGTTCAAGATGGACGACCATGGCGTTGATGGGGTTCTTGACCTCGTGACCGACGTTGGCGGTAAGGCGGCCGATGGCGGCAAGGCGGCGCGAGACCTCCAACTCCTGCTCGAGTTCGAGTGCGGAACCGGTATCACGCAAGGTGAGGAGCGTGCCCATATCGTGATCGGCGCCGCCGCGATTGCTGTTGCCGCGGGGATTCCCGATGTGGTCGAGCGAGATCTGCACCTGGCGGCCGTCTTCGAGGGTAACCGTGTCGGCGGAGATATGGGCGCCGCGGTCGAAGGCGGCGAGCACCACCGCGCCAAGCCTGGTCTCGGGAGCGAATATCTGTTCGAGCCGCATGCCGACCATGTCTTCTGCTGCGGGCGCCTGAGGGCCGTTGCCGGGGCGCAGGATGAAGTTGGCGACGGCGTCGGAGACCATGACGGCACGCCCGTCTGCCGCGAACAGCAGAACGCCATCGCGCAAAGTGTCCAGCATCTGATTCAGGTTGGTCTGGAGCGCGGTGTAGCCCTCTTCCTGGCTGCGCATCTGGCGGCCCAAACGGTCAATGCTGCGGGTAACGCGGCCGATGGGATCGATCCCGCGGGACGGCGGATCGAGGAGTAACGGCTGGCCGGGGAGGGCGGCGGCCGAGGCATCGCCGCGGGTGAGAGTGAGGCGCTCCAACTGTTCGCCGATGACCTGTAGCGGGCGAAGGGCCACGGCTGAAAGCACTGCGGCCACCAGCACAGAGGCGAGAGTTGCCAGCAGCACAAACTGGAGCGCCGCGCGCAGGAACGGCTCGTATGCGTTGCGCAGGAAAGTCGACCGCACGCCGACATGCACTACAAGGAACGGCATCCCATTGCGATCAAGCGGCGCGGAGATGTCGAGTACCTTGGGCTTACCGAAGACCTCGCGCATCTGGTAGAAGACGCCGCCGTCGCGCAGGCGATCGAAGCTGTCGCGATAGGGGGCGCGCTGATTCAAGGCATCGGGGTCGGTCGAGAGCATGGTGAACCCGTGAGGATCGGTGATGCTGACGTCCTCCACCGTGGGCGAATAGCGCAGAATGCCGTCCATCGTGCTGGAAAGATCGACGCTGTCTCGCAATGCATCCATTACAGCGGCGGACAGCGCCTCGTCTGCCTGGTCCGGTGGCACATTGGCAGGCGGAGGATGTGCAGCGAGACCTGTCCTGAGCGCCTGCTCGGTGGCGAGCCGAACCTCGCGGGCAAGTACGCCGTTGGCTAGCGCAGTTTGCTCGATGCGCTGGCGCAGCAGTGCTCCCAAGAAGAGGACGGACAGAACGAGCACGATGCCGAAGGTAAGGCCGGTGGCCGTAAGCACGAGCTTCGTTCTGAGGCGCATTGGATTACTCCGCCGCTACGGCAGGCATATCAATCGCGGTGGTCTCGGCATCCGCAGAGGCCGCCGCACTCGAATACTCCTTCAACTTGTTCTGCAACGTCTTCGGGGTAATGCCGAGAATCTCGGCCGCCCGGGTCTTGTTGTTATGGGTGGAGAGAAGCGTCTTGATGATAAGCTGACGTTCCGCTTCATCAACCGTAGTGCCGACCTCGACATGGATGGTGCGGCTGTCATCGTGTGGAGACGGGGTTGAGTGCTCTTCCGGCGTAGGTGCGAGCCGGGTCGCGTATCCGGGCTCGCCGAAGTTTGGCGGCAAATGCTCGACCTGGATCAGGCCGGAACCGGCGAGGATGGTGGCGCGCTCGATTGTGTTGCGCAATTCGCGCGCATTGCCCGGCCAGTCGTAGGCCAGCAGCCGCTTGAGCAGGTCGGGCGCAATGCCAGAAACGGTACAACTGTGGCGCAGGTTCATGTCGTCGACCATCTTCGCCGCAATGGCGGGAATATCCGCGGAGTGGTCGCGCAGCGGAGGCATCTGGATGTTGAAGACGTTGAGCCGGTAGAAGAGGTCGCCGCGCAGTTGGCCGCTCTGCACCGCCTGTTGCGGATCCTTGTTGGTGGCGGCGATCACGCGGACGTCAACCGGCGTTTCGGCCTTGCTACCCAGGCGGCGGAGCTTGCGGTCTTCGAGGACGCGAAGCAGCTTAGCCTGCGTCGCGGCGGGCATCTCGCCGATTTCGTCGAGCAGCAGGGTGCCTTCCTCGGCGAGTTCGAAGCAGCCGGCGCGGCGCTCGACTGCGCCGGTGAATGCGCCCTTCTCATGGCCGAAGATCTCGCTCTCAATCAGCGTCTCGGGGATGGCGGCGCAGTTGACCGCGACGAACGGCTTGTTGCGACGGGAGCTGAGGTCGTGCAGGCAGCGCGCGGCGAGTTCCTTACCGGTACCGCTCTCGCCGGTGACCAGCACCGAGACGTTGGAAGGGGCGATGCGCTCGATCATCTGGAAGATCGCCTTCATCTGCGGCGATGAGCCCACAAGCGCGCCGAGAACGCCGGAGTCGCGGGACTGGCGGCGGGTAACTTCGAGTTCGGGACTGGAGTTCGCCTCGCGCTGGCTGTTGGCGTTTTGCAGTATGGTGCGGAGGCGAACCGGGTCAATAGGCTTGGGAATGTAGTCGTACGCACCCAGGCGCATCGCCTCGACGGCAGACTCGATGGAGCCCTGCGCGGTGAGCACGACGACGACAACTTCCGGTTGCGATTCCTTGATGCGGGCGAGCAACTCCATACCGTCCATGCGCGGCATCTTCAGGTCGGTGACGACGATACCGGGCGACCACTGACGCACGCGATCCCAGCCTTCGACGCCGTCTGCAGCGCCTTCGGCGCGAAAGCCCCACGAGGCTACGAGCTCAGTAAGCCCGGTGCGGGCATGTGCTTCGTCTTCTACAATCAATACTTTTTCGAGCACTTTCACCTTCCGTACCGTTATCTCTAAGTATCCATTCTGCAGGGATGGAGGGGCAAGTGGACTGGTTCCCTTTGATTGGATGCAGTTTGGCCGCAAATCGTATTCCAGCAGTAGTTTCCGGGATGCCGTTTGTGCGGCTATTCTTAGTCATGCCTGAACTGCCAAGTGCTTTGACTGAACCGGAGATCACTCCGCGAGATTTCGCTCAACTTCGTACGGCCGGTGGCACGGAAGAGGTTCCAGTGCTGCTGGATGTGCGGGAGCCGTGGGAGTTTCAGACGGCGAGCCTGCCCGATTCCCTGCTGATGCCAATGGGCGATGTGACCTCACGGGCGCACGCGGAGCTCGATCCCGACGTGCATATTGTGGTGCTTTGCCACCACGGGCAACGGTCGCTCTCGGTGGCGATGTGGCTGCGCGGGCAGGGCTTCGAGCGGGCGCAATCGCTGGCCGGCGGGATCGATGCGTGGTCGCGGGTGATTGATCCGAGCGTGCCGAGGTATTAGGAGGCCGATGGAATGAGATCGATTGTGAACCCGCAACTCCGACTACGGCAGTGCGCGTACTACCTTCTGCGGTCGACGTTGGCCCTGGCAATTATTCCTCCAGCAGTGGCGCAGACCCCGCCCGCTGCTTTTGAGGTGGCCAGCATCCGGCGCGCACCGCCGGACACTGACCCGATGACGGGCCACTGGAGCTTTCCCGGCATCGGACGATTCAATGCGACTCACGTGTCCCTCGCGCGGCTGATTCAGTTGGCATATAACATCGACGATAGCCAGATTGCCAACCAGCCCCGTTGGCTCGAAACCAGTCTCTACGACGTGGACGCGAAGCCGGAAGCTGGCGTTCATCTCTCCCTTGAGGAGCTTAGGCCGCGCCTGCAGAATCTGTTGCAGGAACGTTTCCACCTTTCGGCCCACATGGAGACGCGCTCCAGTCGCGGATATGCCCTCGTCATCGCCAAAGACGGCCCGAGCCTGACGCCCACCAAGGGAGATCATTTCCCCGGCTGGCGGACCAACGTCTCATCAGGCCACATGCGCGGGGTCAACTGGTCGATGCCCTGGCTGGCCCAGTATCTGACCTCTGCAGCGGGCTTCCCGGTCGTCGACCAGACCGGCCTGACCGGCAGCTACGACATTGGTTTCGATTACAACCCAAAGCCGGACGCCGACAGCCCTCTTCCTTCCCTTGACGTTGCGCTCAAACAGGCAACTGGTCTTCTGCTCAAGCCGCAAAAGGTTCCTGTAGAAACGCTGGTCATCGATTCGATTGACGAGGTCCCTACGGCAAACTAGGCGGGCCGCAAGTTAGCGGGCGCGGGGGTGGGTTTCGTCGTAGACGCGCTGGACTTGCGTGGCGGTGAGCTGCGTGTAGCGCTGGGTGGTGGAGAGGCGCTCGTGGCCGAGCATCTCCTGGATAGCGCGGAGGTCGGCGCCCTCTTCCAGCATGTGGGTGCCGAAGGCGTGGCGCAGCGTGTGCGGATGGACGTCGGCGGGCAGGCCGCGGGAGAGTGCGATGTGTTTGACGATGCGTCCGACGCTGCGGGTGGTGAGGCGGGCGCTGCCGCTCATGCGCAGGTTCGTGACCAGCGGGCCATCGGCAACGAGAGCGAGTTTGCCGGCGGCGCGGAGTTTGACCTCGCGCTGCGGGAGGTAGGCGCGCATGGACACGGCGGCTTCATCTCCCAAAGGGACGTAGCGCTGCTTGCGGCCCTTGCCTTTGACCAGGATGGCGTCGTTCTTCCACTGGATGTCGGGGAGGTCGATGCCGACCAGCTCAGAGTTGCGGATGCCGCAGCCGTAGAGCAGCTCGAAGATCATGCGGTCGCGCTCGGGCCATGCTGCTGCGTCATTCTTTGTGGCTACGCCTTCGCTGGTCTCCATGGAGTTCAGCAAGCCGTTGACCTCTTCCATGCTGGGGACGCGGGGAAGATGCTTTGGCAGCTTGGGCGTGCTGACGAGGACGGCGGGATTCTGCGCGATCCTGTGCTCCTTGGCGAGCCAGTGGAACCACGAGCGAATAGCAGCTAGGGCGCGTGCGGCGCTCGCCTTGGTGAGGCCGCGATCGTAGAGCTGTCCGAGGTAAGCGCGGATGTGCAGGTGATCGACGGCTGCGATGTTGGCGCCGACGCCGAGCGTCTCGCGCAGGTACGCGGCGAAGTTGAGGACCTCCCGGCGATAGGCGCGGATGGTATGGGCAGAGGCGTTGCGCTCGTTCTGGAGCATGGCTAGAAACTGCTCCGCGAAGGTTTCGAATTCGCTGGCGACGGTTTTCATTCGGCGGCCGCCTGTGACATTTCAGGCGCGGCGGGCGTTCTCTGCTGGCGCTTGCCGCGGGGGTGGTGCTCATGGTGCACGCGCTTGAGGTGCTCCATGGCGACGTGCGTGTACACCTGCGTGGTAGCGATGTCAGCGTGGCCGAGCAGGCGCTGGACGCTACGCAGGTCGGCGCCGTGCTCCACCATGTGCGTCGCGCAACTGTGGCGCAGCATGTGCGGGCTGGCCTTGCGAGCGCCGTCAGAGCGACCATACGCCGTGCGCACCATTTCCCACACCCACTGGCGGGTGAGTGCGTGGCCGCGCACGCTGAGGAAGAGTGCGCGCTGCAGGCGGCCGTTGGCGAGTGCGGGACGGCCGCGTTTCACATACTCATCGAGCGCCTCGACAGCACGGCGGCCGAGCGGGACGATGCGTTCCTTGTCGCCCTTGCCGCGGACCTGGGCGCGGGCCTGGTCCAGATGCAGGTCCTCTTCGCCGAGGGCAACGATCTCGCCAACGCGCAGGCCGCCGGCGTAGAGGAGTTCGAGAATTGCGTGGTCGCGAAGGGCCAGCGCAGCGGCGGCGGGCGCGATGTCTGGATTGCGGGCCGTGGCGGCGGCGCGGTCGAGCATGTCGGCGACTTCGCTTTCGGCGAGCGACTTGGGCAGGACCTTCCAGGCTGCGGGACTTTCGATGGTGACGGTGGGATCGTGGTCGATGCGCTTGTCGAGCAGAAGCCAGCGATAAAAGCCGCGCAGGCAACTCAGCTTGCGGGCGATGGAGCGGGCGTCGACGTTGTTGCCACGGAGGTGCGCCATGAAGCCGCTAACGTCGGATTCGATGGCGGTCAGAAGGAGCGCGCCACGATTTTCGAGTTGCTCGGCGAACTGGTCCAGATCGTGGGCGTAGGCCTCACAGGTGGCGGGACTCAAGCCCTTTTCGACGCGCAGGTAGGCAAGATACTCGCGCACCGTTCTGGCGTTTCCGGGAAGACTTTCCTGCTCTGGTTTCTGGCCCTCGACGCTTGCCCGCATGGCTCAATTATCGGCGCGCGGCGGGTGTGGATTGGGCGCATCGCGCGGGTGGCATCTACCTCGCCAGCACCGCATTTGATAGCATCCGGGAAGACAACGATTTCAGGTGATCTATGGCACAATGCGAACATCTTGCCCACGCCCATTACGTAGCGCCCAAGGTACACGTCTGTGCGGAGTGCGTGGCTATGGGCGACGAATGGGTGCATCTGCGGACATGCCTCCAGTGCGGGCACGTGGGCTGCTGCGACTCCTCGAAGAACCGCCACGCCACCAAACACTTCGAGGCGGTCAAGCATCCGGTGATCGCATCGGCCCAACCGCATGAGCGCTGGCTTTGGTGCTACGTGCACTCGGAGTGGAAAGAGTAGCGGCGTTCCTCTGTGCTGTGCGAATACCCCCGGAATGAGTCAAATGGCTATGTAATTGAAACATCAACAGTTGCGCGTGAGTGTGTCTAATTGACCACACTTTTCTGTTGCAATGATTGAGGTTACGGGTGAGTGTATACTATTTACCACACTCCCCCTTCGCGCCGGCCAGGTTAAATGCGAAAGGCCCGACGCGCGGTGGCCGGGCCTTTCTCTTCTATTTACTTACTACTTCCAGTATACCACCGGAACCATAACTCATCTGCTATCTAATTTTTCCTCTATTTGACTTGTTTTGTGAGAGATAGGTGTTTTGGGGGGCTTGACAGTCTCACGCCGTTGGCGGCGTCAAGGGCCCAGCCAGGATGACCAGACGAGGGTGGGACGGGTAGAGCGTAGGATGCGCCGCAGCTGCAATACAGGCTAGCCCTTCGAGCAATCTGGGCGCGGGAGTGTTGAGGTACTCGTCGGGGATGCAGTGGACGCGGCCTGCGCGGACGGCACGGAGGGAATGCCAGTTGCGCTGAGCAATGACGCGGTCGAGAGGGACGCGGTCGCCGGCTCCGCACCAGGCGAAGAGTAGAACATCGGGGTCGGCTGCGGCGACTTCTTCCGGAGTGGTGTGCGAGCCGGGCGTGCCGAGGAAGGTTGCGCCAGCGGCTTCGACCAGTTCGGCGACCCAGTGTTGCGAGTGGATGAGAGGCTTGCCCCACTCTTCGCAATAGACGAGCGGGCGCTCGGCGGGCGAGATGTGGGCGGTGCGGATGCGGGTTGCGGCGATGGCGGCCTGCATGTGCGCGATGAGGGGTTCTGGATCGGCTTGGACGTGCGCTGCGATGAGGCGCGTATCGGCGTAGATGTCGGCGAGTGAGTGCGGCGCGAGCGCGAGGACGGGAAGGCCGGACTTGAGGATGGCGGCGAGCGATTCCATGCGATAAGGCACGCTGGCGATGACGAGGTCGGGGTGGGTGGCTAGGATTTCCGTGGTGTCGGCTGACCATGAGTCGTGAAGGATGGGAAGGTTGCGGGCGGCTAGCTCGGGGAGGGCTTCAAGACAGTATTTTGTGATGGCGCAGAGCGCGTCTAGGCGGTCGAGGGCGGCGAGAGTGAGGGTGATGGAGGGTTGCAGTGAGGCTATGCGCATGGAACTTCTTTACTTTCCTTCGATCTCGCGAAGCATCCGGCGGTATTCGTCGCGGTCGGGGGCGGAGTCTTGGTGCCGAGCGATAAATCCCGCGATGCGCTTGCCGACGTCGGCGGATTCTGGAAACGGGCGATCCGTCCAGAAGCGATGCTCCGGGTCAAAGAAGCCGATGCGGTCAAGGAATTCCACGCCGAACTGCTCGGCATATTCAAGCGTCGGATCGCCCGCGGTCATTTTGAAGGAGCCGTCGGGTTGGAGTGAGTCGTGCAGGCACCACGTGAGCATGCGGTCGATCTCCGCCGCCATGGCCTTGCGCTGCTCTGGCGATGCAGTGGGCCAGCCGTATTGGAATACGGTGACGACATCGACGTTGTTGTGATTCCAGTATTGGCCGAACTGGAGCCATCCGGCGGGTGAATTGCGGTCCTTGACTGCAAGCAGCGTATCGACAGCGCGAGATATGTCCGGGACCTTGCCATCAAGGTAAGAGATGATGTGGAACGAGGTGCTGATGTCATCGACATATTCGACGCGGCCGTCTCGGCGATAGCGTTCGCCCCACATGCCGGTCTGAGGGTTACGCGCCGGACCGAGCAGGTATTGGACATAGGCGTCGCGAAGTACCGGGTCGATTTTGTAGTTCTGGGGCTCGCCGAGAACCAGCAGACGGACCAAGTCGGAGTTTGTCAGGTTGAACTCGAGGCCGTGGTCGACCCCGGTGTGCGGCACGTCGGAGATGGCGATCACATCGAGCCATGCTGTGAGCTTTCCGGGCGTCGAGACGCGAGCGAGGAACGCGGGCAGCGGGCGCGCAGGTCCGTCAGGCAGGGTGTGCGCCTGACTCTGCAGGCGGTCGAACGTGTTTTCGAGCTTCAGGAACCACTGTTCGCTGCAGCTTCCCCACATTCCTTCGGCGTCGGGTTTGTCTTGTGAGGGGTGGGCGATGGCGATGGCTAGTTCGTCGGTGCGGCGGTCGATACGCTTGAAGTCTGCTGT
>Ga0302198_10004578_pt1 | contig 13223 bp, 7 predicted proteins | sample II_Bog_N2_2_FD_193521 | JGI IMG/M metagenome (GOLD analysis project Ga0302198, IMG submission 193521) | Peat permafrost microbial communities from Stordalen Mire near Abisko, Sweden - II_Bog_N2_2 | ecosystem: Environmental > Terrestrial > Soil > Wetlands > Peat | place: Sweden: Abisko, Stordalen... | reverse complement strand
TGACTGAAGGGAACGGGCTGGTCGGCGCGCTGTCCCTGCCGCGTCACCCAGGGCGAGCGCTGCAAGTAGTTCAGCGCCACGCCGAGCGCGATGACGATCAAGCCCGTCAGCACCAGGCTAAAGCGAGCCAGTGCATTCGAACTGCGGTCGAAAACTTGCGCCATGAGTGCTTTCCTGCTTCCTCTGTATCAAAAAATCACGAGTGGAGGTTGAACGTGTCTCTTACTGCTTATACCTTTTGCCTTCTTCGCTTTCGTCCCTCACGCGATGTGCGTAAGAGGCTGTGCGTCGGGCGAGTTGCCTGCCGTTGAAGGATTGAGTATAGCAGCTAGATTATCGTGTTTTCCCTGCTAGCCCAACCGGTTGGAACCGATAGTCGAACAAGCAGCGATTATCGATTTGAATTTTCGGTGACTTCCACAATTTACGGTGCAATTCTGCACACCAGTTCAGGAAGGCGTGATTCCCTGCATCGTCCATGATGGGCATGGAGGTTGTAAATTGCGGCCAGTTGAGTCCGAGTTCGGGGGCAGGACTAAACCAGCGGCGCGATGCTGCGCTCCACCCAGGCGGCGAAGTCGGATTCGGTGATCTCGCTGGAGGCGACCCGCAATACAACGTCAACCTTTTCGTCGGTGGAAGCCGAGAGCCGGAAGCCGTTCACCTTGAGCATGGTGACAACGGCGGCCAGACCGATTCGCTTGTTTCCATCGAGAAATGCGTGGTTCTTGATCAGGCCGAAGCCGAGGGAGGCCGCAATCGATGCCAAACTTGCTTCTGGGTCAAACTTTGCCTTGAATTCAGCACGCATGACTGCCGACTCCAATAGACCCGGGTCACGGAGGCCAGCCGTTCCGCCGAAGAGGTCAATCTGTCTATTATGGAGGTCAAGAACTCTCTCAACATCGAGAAACTTCCAAATCACTTCGCTAACTCACGATAGGCGGCCTCGTGATCCGGCAATGTGGACTCAAAGGCTTCTTTCACCTCTTCGGCACTTGCATAGCGAATGACCGGCTCTATTTCGCGCTGCTCCGGGGCAAGCGGACTCAGTTCCACGGATGAACCATCATGGAGTTGCCACTCTTCGGCCAGCCGAGAAGGCACCTCAATGAAAAATCCTTTTGTCGTCTTTTGAACGCGAGCAACCATGACCACAGTTTACCTTGCGCTGGCTGAGAGGCAACGCAAAATTTCCGTTTCATGTAAGACTTGCACCGTGCCACATCCGAGCCAGACCCGCAAGCCGCCCTACGATGCCGATGAAGCGGTCGCAGCGCTTTCGGCCGCCGATCCGAAGCTGGCAAAGCTCATAGCGCGCGCCGGGCCGCTGACCTTGCGCATCGCGGGGCAGCAATCGCCGTTTGAGGCGCTCAGCGAGTCCATCATCTACCAGCAACTGCACGGCAAGGCAGCGGCGGCGATCCAGGCACGCCTTATCCGTGGCTTCAACGCGCACGTCCCCGAAAACGACCCCGACTCCAAACTCATTCACCCCACGCCGCAGGAACTCCTCGACGCCCCCAACGAGCAGCTCCGCGCCGCCGGCCTCTCCGCCAACAAGGCCCTCGCGCTGCGTGACCTCGCAGCCAAGACGCTGGACGGAACGGTGCCGACGCTGGCGCGGATTCGCCGCATGTCGGATGAGGCCATCATCGAGCACCTCACGCAGGTGCGCGGTATCGGCGTGTGGACCGTGCAGATGATGCTGATCTTCCGTCTCGGCAGGCCGGATGTGATGCCCAGCGGCGACTACGGCATACGCAAGGGCTTCGCGCTGACCTTCCAGGGGCTCAAGCCGACGACCAAGGTCACACCCGAACTGCTGGCCAAGCCGGCTGATATTGAGCGACGCGCGAAGAAGTGGGCTCCATGGCGCTCGGTGGCGAGCTGGTATCTGTGGCGCGCCTGCGATCTGGCCAATGCAGACAAAGAATCTTTACCGTCTCCACGCTAGGCGGCCTACCGCATGAATAGAATGGTGTATAAGCTGTCACTCGCTTTAATTTTCCATCCGAGCTCACGCTTTCGTCTCCTTTAAATGGGTCCAAGGATCTCTTTCGAGGTGCGCCCTTGTTGAAACGCAAATGCTGGTTAGCCCTCCTGGCGGGCATCCCACTCATCGCTTTCGCACAGTCTCCCTTGCCGTACTTCACCGTGGACAATACGGTGAGGTCTATCCATGTTGGCGCTTCGCCTACGTTTGCCGTAATCTCACGGGACGGACGCCGAGTCTATGTGGCCAATTTTGGTGGAGATGACCTGTCCGTCATCTATACCCCGAGCGGCGAAGTCACCAGTGTCCCTGTCGGCAATCATCCCCACGGTCCGCTGCTCAGCCATGATGGGCGTCATCTGTACGTCCTCATAGAAGACGATGACCCCAGCCATGACCATGGCGGCAAAGCCGGTCTGGCGATCGTCGATACGTCGGACCTGTCTGTGCGGCACGTCGCTTTTCCAGGGCGCTCGGACGCGCTGGCGATCACGCCAGACGATAGCCGTCTTTATATAACCCGTGTGGATCCCTGCGTTCGCCCCCCTTCAGGCATCTGGTATCTGGAGACTGGGACGAACCTCCTGATCCATGCTGATTCCGATTTGGGAGAGACACCGTGTCCGGTCGGGATTGCCATCTCCAGCGACGGCAGGCATCTCTTCGTCAGTTACCAGAACCAGGGCCCAGGCGGGCGCATCGCACATGATGCGGTCGCGGAGTACGAGCTTCCCTCCAACCGGCTCATCAAGACCACCGGAGGCGGCCTGTCGAACGTCGGCGATCAAGTCGCGCTTTCCCCAGACGGCAAGGAGCTCTGGATCAAGGGCGAGGACGCTTGTTCCCGTCCCGACTATCCCAGCGACGGCTGTCCGAGCGTTCCCAGCTTGATCGTCAACGTGCTGCGCGTCTCCAGCGATCCGGAGCGCGACATGCAGCTGCTCCGGCCCATCGGTTTTTCGCTGTCGGAGTTCAGCGGTCGAATCTCCTTCTCGCCTCGCGGCGAGGTCTTCGTCGGCGGAGGCATCCATCTGAAGCAACTGCGCACAGACGGCCTGGAGGCGGCGCCTCCCATGGACATCGCCGGTGCCGGCGACGTGGTCTTTTCGCCCGATGGCAATACCGCCTATGTGACCGTGGCCGGCAAAGACGAGGTAGAGGTGCTCCAAAGAGGCAGAGTGGGTGACCCGAAGGTCCGCGAGTTGGCGAAAGCCCTGTCGCCAGCGGTCGTCAACGACACCCTGCTGCGCACCTATTGTCCGGATGGAAGCGGACTGACAGGCGCCCGCGGCTGTTCCACGGAAAAAGGCGCCTACGCCGTGCTGCCTCAGGCCGCCGCAACCGTCCTGCATGATCGCGGAGTGGAGCTGCCCGGGCAAACAGTGGTGAAGCCGAAGACGAACGAGGACAACTGTTTTGCTGCGCAGCGCTTCACCGATTCGGGCCTGGATCCTCAGAAGCTCATCGACCTGGCTAGCAAGCGTCGAGCGGACGAATACGGGAAGTACACGAAGCAGCAGACCGCCGATCCATCCGATGATATGACGCTAGTGGACGTCACCGGACACCTTGCCGAGTCCTTGTCTGACCTCGCCGGTAACCTGGATTACCGCGCGGTCTACATCGGTGTGATTGTGTGCCCACAACAGGTCGCCACGGTGCTGGCCCGTCAGGGCAATCCCCCCGTGGTCCGACTGGCCCTGGACAAGGACGCGGACGGACGACCTCTTACCCGGACAGAGTTACAAGATGCCATCAAAGACTTCCGCGCCGACCTGATAGACCCCCAGAGCACCGATCCCGAAGTCTCCGCGGAGGTTCTGTATCACATGCTGCTGCCCAAAGAGATCGAGCATGAGCTGAGCGCTGCCCAACACAACTACACCCCCACGCAGAAGTTGACGCTGGTATGGGAGTTGGGCGACCAACTCCGTTACGTACCGATGGACGCACTCTTTGACGGCCATCAGTATCTCGTCAAGAAGTACAGCAGCGCCATCCTTACCGCGACGAGCTTATCATCCAAAGGCACTTCCGATACCCCCTTCGTGGCTGTCGCCGCCGGCCAGTCGGAAAGTGTGAAGCTGCATGACAACTACTCCACCGAGGCCCTCCCCAACGTCCGCTGTGAGATCAACTCCAACTTCTCGCCGGTGGCGGGGCCTTCCGACGCGCATAAGATTCAGGCGACCGTTCTTCTCGACAAGGATGGCTCTCCCCGCAATCCCTTTACGAATGACACCCTACAGCGGGCGCTTACCAGCATGGTCGATGATCCCAACACGCATAGCTCATCCCAACGGCCGATCATTCACATTGCCAGCCACTTCATGCTAAGCGGTACGGCTGACTCTTCTTTTCTGCTCACCGGCTCCGGAGAGCTGCCTCTGAGTGCGCTGGCAGACCGGTCGAAGTTTCCATTCACCGACGCCTGGCTGGTCACGTTGTCGGCGTGCCAGACGGCCGGTTCCGCGCCGTCGCCGCTCGCGCCGGACATGGATGGCAGCGAGGTGGAGAGTCTGGGTTATCTGGCGAACCAACATGGCGCCCATGCCGTGCTGGCCAGCCTCTGGACGATCGATGACGCCAGCACCAGCGCGCTGATGAAGATCTTTTACGACGGCGTGAAGAACCCTACCAATCCAAATGCCATCAAAGCGGAAGCTCTCCGGTATGCCGAAGAACAACTGCTGGACGGAAATCTGCCTCCAGAACGCCCCGATGATGGTGATGCCTGTAAAGACGCTGACTATGCACCGGGCGCATACACCCATCCCTATTACTGGGCTCCTTTCATCCTGATTGGAAACTGGGACTGAGAGCCGCCGCGCCGGCACGCCTCAACCTACTCCACGGTTTGCGCTCGTCCCCAGCCTCTTCGGCCACACCTATCTGTCATGATTTGGGCCGTAACCGGTGTCCGCCGGGCAGGGCCGGGTCTGTCCCGAATTGGCGCAGCGCGCGTACCTCACTTTTTCCAGTCGATGAGTTACCTGCGTGAGGCTTCACGTTACTGCCTGCATCGGAGCGTGAGCCTGCGGAAGGAGCTGCACGATGATCCTGGCCTTTCGCTGCAACGCCGCTGGGCCGGATGGCGCAATGGCTGGGTCTTCCCACCCAGCGCACCTGCGCATGATGCATCCGCGCACCTCGCAGGTAACTGAAAACAGGTGACTTTGGTTTGGCACTCGGAATGCTTTAGACCATGCTGTCGCACATATCAGCACCACGGAGAAGAGACGATATGAACCACCTCAACCGCAGCAGTCTTGCAACGAACTTCGATCCAGTCATGGGCGATTCCGCCAGCAAGTCCCACAACTCCTTCGCCGCGACACAGGCGCTGCGACTCATTCGCCGCGCGCTCCGCGGCTGCGCCGCGCTGGGAGCCGCCGCGCTCGCCTTACCTCTGCTGCTGACCGGCTGCGGTGTAACGGGCGCCGGCTCATCCGTCGCTGCATCGTCCTCAGCATCGTCGGCAACGGGCGCGTCCATCCAGGGGCGTGTCCAGGGCGGACAGACCCCGGTTGTGGGGACCCACGTCTATCTCTTCGCAGCGAATACCACGGGCTACGGCAGTCCGTCGGTCTCGCTGCTGAAGGCGTCCTCCACGGGCTACTCCGATTCTCTCGGGGCCTATGCGCTCACTGACAAGACTGGTGCCTTTGCCATCGACGGAGATTACACCTGCATGCCCAACAGCCAGGTGTATCTCTACGGTGTGGGCGGCAATCCTGGAGCTGGGAACAACAGCGCGGCGGCCTTCCTGGCCATCCTCGGCAACTGCCCGAGCGAGGCCAGCTTCTCCTCGCTCTCCTCGGTATGGATGAATGAGGTGACCACCGTCGCCGCAGCCTACGCTTTTGCCGGCTATGCCACCGATGCGACGCACGTCTCCAGTTCGGGCACGCCGCTGGCGCTGACCGGTATCCACAATGCTTTTGCGACCGCCGCCAACCTGATTGACCCCAGCAGCGGCACGGCGCGCTCCACCACACCGGCAGGTAACGGGACGATCCAGTCTGCCACCATCAACACGCTGGCTAATATCCTGGCAGCCTGCGTGAACTCCAACGGGCCGAACTCCGGACCCTGCACCACGCTCTTTGGCGCAGCCACCTCGGATGGGACGTCCACCGGCACGGTCGCGACCGATACCGCGACGGCCGCGCTGAACATCGCCCATCATCCCGCGGCGAACGTCGCGCAGATCTACAGCGTGGCCAACACCACGCCCATCTCTATCGGCGGCGGCCTGAGCTCCGTGCCCACGGACTTCAGTCTCGCTATCTCCTACTCCAACAATGGGCTGTTCGTCGCCTCGCAACCTGCCATCGATGCCAAGGGCAACGTCTGGATCGCCGACAGCAGCGGATACAACGGCAACGGCGGTCTCGTCGAGCTCAACAGCCTGGGCGCGCCCGTCTCCCCCGCGAACGGTTGGACGGATTCCAGCCTCAACAATCCCAATGGCCTGGTCATCGACGCCTCCAACAATGTCTGGCTGGCGAACTACAGCGGCCACAGCCTCACGGAGTTCTCGAACTCCGGCGTCTTCCAGACGACGGCTGCGGCGCCAGGCGACGCTCTGCTGTATCCGAAGTACATGGGCTTTGACCAGAACGGCAGCCTCTGGGTCGCCAGCTCGGACAGCGTGACCAACAGCCTGATGAAGTTCTCCGGCAGCGGCGCATACCAGGCAACGTACACGGGCAACGGGCTGGGCCAGAGCAACGGCCTGAGCATCGACCGCTATGGCGATGTCTGGCTCTCGCAGAGCAATGGCATCAGCGAATTCACCAACAATGGTGCTCCCGCGAAGGGCAGTCCGTTCGTTTCGGGATCCGCCAGCGCCGAGGGTCTGGCCTTCGATTACTCTAACCGCCTGTGGGTGCTGAATAACGACAGCACCGTGAGTGTGCTGGACACCTCGGGCAACTATCTCGGTGGATTCCCCTACGCCAATGGCACGGCAAACGGCGCGGTCACCCAGGCCATGGACGGAGTGGGCAACGACTGGATCGTCCTGACAGGTCAGGGCTTCCCGGCAACGACCGGCAACCTGGTTGGACTGTCGAACGCAGGCAATCTGATCTCCAGCGTCAGCGGTTACACGTTCAACACCAGCGGCTACAACGTCGGCGGGTTGGCCATCGACGGATCCGGCAACGCGTGGGTCACGGGCGGCAACCAGGTCACGGAGTTCGTCGGCGCGGCTGCTCCGGTGGTTACTCCGCTGGCTGCCAATCTGGGCAACCCTTACATCGAGACGGCGAGCCGTCCCTAATCGCCCAGACTTCACTGTAAGCTGCTTCACCTGCACGTCATTCCATCCGCGCCACAGGCTCTCCGCTGTGGCGCGGTCCCGTCTTGCACGCGATATCCCTCCCGCGTGTCGCAAAGGCTCAGAGCCATTGAGTATGCTGGTAAGTAGATGCCTTCAGCCCCGAAACCCGACGCAACGAACTCCGGCACCACCCAGCGCTACATCTGTGTCCATGGGCATTTCTACCAGCCGCCGCGTGAGAACCCCTGGCTGGAGACCGTGGAGGTGCAGGAGTCGGCTGCGCCGTATCACGACTGGAACGAGCGCATCACCGCAGAGTGTTATGCGCCCAATGGCGCCTCGCGGATTACCAATAAGAAGAATGAGATCGTCCGCATCGTGAACAACTACTCGCGGATGAGCTTCAACTTCGGGCCCACGCTGCTGAGCTGGCTGGCGGACTTTGCGCCGCGCACCTATCGCATGATCCAGGACGCGGACCAGGCCAGCGCAGAGCGCTACGGCGGACATGGCTCGGCGCTGGCGCAGGTCTACAACCACATCATCATGCCGCTGGCGAGCGAGCGCGACGCCCGCACGCAGATCCGCTGGGGCATCGTGGACTTCGAGCACCGCTTTGGGCGCAAGCCTGAAGGCATGTGGCTGGCCGAGACGGCCGTCAACCGCAGCGTGCTGGACCTGATGGCGCATGCAGGGCTGAGCTACACCATCCTTGCGCCGCACCAGTGTGCGCGCGTGCGGCCGATAGCCAAGAGCGGCAGCGCCGACGAGACGTGGGACGAGACGCCCAACGCTACGGTCGACCCGACGCGGCCTTACCTGGTGAAGCTCGATGGCGGACGATCGATGACGGTGTTCTTCTACAACGGTCCGGCATCGCGCGCCGTCGCCTTTGAGGGCGCGCTAAACGACGGCGAGCAGTTCGCGAGGCGGTTGATCGCCGGTCTGCACGAGGACTCCGACGCGCCGCAACTGTCGCACATTGCGACCGATGGTGAGAGCTACGGGCACCACCACAGGCACGGCGAGATGGCGCTGAGCTACGCGCTGCACTGGATCGAGGAGAACCATCAGGCGCGCTTGACCAACTACGGCGAGTTCCTGGAGCGGTTTCCGCCGCAGTGGGAGGCCGAAGTGGAGGAGAACAGCTCCTGGAGTTGCGGTCACGGCGTGGAGCGCTGGCGCTCGAACTGCGGCTGCAACAGCGGCGGCCGTCCGGAGTGGAACCAGCAGTGGCGCGGACCTCTGCGCGACGCGCTGGACATGCTGCGCGACCGCACGGCGCCGATGGCCGAGGCCGTGGCAGCGCCGCTGCTCAAGGACCTGTGGGCGGCGCGCGATGCCTACATCCATGTGATCCTGGACCGCAGCGCGGAGAGCGTGGAGCGCTTCCTGGCCAGCCACGCGACGCGCAACCTGAGCGCGAACGAACGCGTGACGCTCTTCGAGCTGCTGGAGCTGGAGCGGCATACGCAGTTGATGTACACCAGTTGCGGCTGGTTCTTCGACGAGATCTCGGGCATTGAGACCATCCAGATCATCGCCTATGCGGGCCGCGTGCTGCAGTTGGCCGCGCAGCTCTTCGGCGAGCCGGGAGCGGCGCTGGAGGCCGAGTTCCTGAGCATGCTCGAACTGGCTAAGAGCAATGTTCCCGAGATCGGCGACGGAGCGGAGGTCTACCGTCGCTTCGTCACCGGAGGCCGGCTCGACCTGGAGAACGTGGGAGCGCACTATGCGATCAGCTCCATGTTCCGCAGCTATCCGGAGTCCGGACAACTGTTCTGCTTCGACGTTCGCCGCCACAGCTACGACGTGCTGAGCTCGGGCCGTGGACGCTTTGCCGTGGGCCGCGCCGCGATCAAGTCCCGCATCACCGAAGAGTGCGAGGAGATCTGCTTCGCCGTGCTGCATCTGGGCGACCAGAACCTCTCGGCGGCCGTCAAGCGCTTCCGCGCGGAGGATCAGAGCGCGTGGAACGTCTTTGTGCAGCAGACGCACGCTTCCATCCGGCGCGCGAACCTGCCCGAGCTGATTCGGCTGGTGGATGGCTACTTCGGCGGGACGCTCTACTCGCTGACCTCGCTGTTTGCCGACGAGCAGCACCGCATCCTGACCAGCATCCTGAACCAGACGCTGAGCGAAGTCGAGAGCTCGCTGATGCGCATCTACGAGGAGCACGCGACGCTGCTGGACTTCCTGGGCGAGGCCAACGTCGCGGCGCCGCCTGCGCTCGCGGTCACTGCGTCGTTCGCCATCAACGCCAGCCTGCGCCGCGCGCTGGAGGCCGAGACCTACGACTCCTCTGAGATTGCGCGGCTGCTGCGCCGCGCCGAGATCGACCATGTGTCGCTTGATGCTCCGCTGCTGAGCTATACCGCGGACAAGCGCATGAAGCGCGCGATGGTCCGGCTGGAGAGCGCGGTGGAGCAGCAGAACATCGCCGTGCTGCATGAGACGCTGGCCATCGCCGAGAGCGTGCGCACGCTGCCGATGGATGTGAACCTGTGGCAGGCGCAGAACATATGGAACGACCTGCTGCAGCGCAGCGACAGCAACTACTGGTCGCGCGAGTGGCGTGAGGGCTTTCGGCGCATCGGCGTGGCGCTGAATATCTCAGTGGAAGAGCTGGTTATCGAGCGGGGCGTTCGTGCTTTTTAAGAGCAACGACGACCGAGGGTACCCCCCTCCCCCCATTTTTCTAAAATCTCTGGAATCAGAAGTTTAGGGGGTGACCCCGGGGCCAAAATATTGATTCCAAAGATTTTAGAGGCAAAATATTCAAAAGAAACAAGTTAGCAGCCAAAAGTTAACAGCGAACAGCGAAGAACGTGTCTTGTTGAGTTTAGAGTTACGAGTTTGTGAGTCTTGAGTTAGGGCTGGCCCCGGATGAGCTTTGAGCTGGCGAGCTTTGAGCCAAAGCAAAAGCCGCAAGCGGCTGGTGCCGGTTGCAGCTGGATGAGTTCCCTTGCTTAACCCTATGTCTTAATTGTAGCGAATCGGATCCTAATTATAGGACATGCTTTGGATATTTCTTAACTCTTTAGGATGAGGGAGTTAGGCAGGTTTTGGGGTTTGGAGGGGCTTGACAGGATTTTTGTCGTGAGGCGATGGAAGGGGTCTTAAAGAGCTTAGAGATCGCGAGATTAGAGGAAAGGCTTTAACGCGGAGAAATAACGGCGTCGCTCTACTTCTGCAATCCCATTCCCTACTCCCTATTCCCTACTCCCTGCCCTACTGCAACGGCTTGGGCGCGAAGTAGCCCTTCTTGGCGCGGACCGCGTACCTGGAGTCCAGGCATTGCAGGTAGATGGTGCGGAAGGATCCATCCTGACGGAAGTTCGCCGGAACGTAGACCAGCGAGTACTGGCTGCGCAGCTCGACCTCAATGTTATGGAAGCCGACGGCAACGTCCTCCATGCGGGTGGGGAAGAAGGCCTGTCCGCCGGTGGCGTCGGCGATGTTCTGCAGCACGTCGTCGCCCTTGTCCTTGCTGGGGCCGGTGTTGGTGCTGATGGTGTAGACGATGGTCTCGGCGCGCTGGCACATTTTGATGGCGTCGGACTCCTGCGAGCGGCTGTAGTCGTCGTCGCCGTCGGAGACCAGGACGATGGCCTTGCGCACATCATTGGTCTGCTGCAGGGTGAGCATCTGGTCGCGGCAGGTCTTGTAGAGCGAGTCAAAGAGCGCGGTGCCGCCGCCGGGGCGCAGCTTGCTGATGCCGGTATCCAGCAGATCGACGCGGTTGGTGAAGTCCTGCGAGATGTCGGTCTGCACGTCAAAGCCCTCGACGAAGGCGCGGTCGTCAGGGTGCAGCACCTGGAGCAGGAAGTCGATGGCGGCCTGCTGCTCAAACTGGAAGCGCTGGCGGATGGAGCTGGAGGTGTCCATCATGATGCCGACGCGCAGCGGCAGGTTGGTCTGCTGCTTGAAGCTGACCACGCGCTGCGGCGGGCGGCCGTCGTCCAGCAGGCCGAAGTTCTGCTGCTGCAGGCCGGTGACGAAGTTGCCGTGATGGTCGGTGACGGTGAAGATGAGGTCGACGATGCGCGAGTAGACGGTGATGTTGCTGCTGGCCGCCGGGGGGCCTTCGCGCGGCTGCAACTGGTCGGGCGTGTTGGGCTGGCCGGGGGCGGCGGGCGGAGCGGACTGTGCCGGGGCAGCGGGAGTGGCCTGGGTTTGCGGCTGGGGCTGCGGCGTGGTCTGGCTGGTGGCCGTTCGTGCGGCGGCCGTGACGATCAGCGCGAGCAGGATCCATCGCGCGTTGCTGCTGATTCTCATAAGCACCATCGTACCAACCTTCATGATTGTCTGGCCGCGGGGCCGCGAAGCTGCTGGAGGAACTGCTCCAGCTCGGCGGGCAGCGGCGCGCGCAGGTCGAGCTTCTTGCCGGAGCGGGGATGCTCGAACTCAAGCTCGGCGGCGTGGAGGAAGTTGCGCTCCAGCGAGAGGCTCTCTGCTTCGACGCGCGGCGCGCCTTTTGGTGAGGATGGAATGAGCGTACGCGGAGCGCCGTAGAGCGTGTCGCCGACGACCGCGTGGCCGAGCGACTGCATGTGCACGCGGATCTGGTGGGTGCGGCCGGTCTCAATGCGCACGGAGAGCAGCGTGAACCTTCCGTAGGGGCCATCGATGCGCTCCAGCACCTTCCAGTGCGAGACCGCGGTGCGGCCTCCGGCGCGGCGCGTGGTCATGCGGGTGCGGCGGATGACGTCGCGGCTGATGGGCAGCGAGATGGTGCCGGAGTCCTGCGCGGGCCAGCCGTGCACCAGCGCGAGGTAGCTCTTGCGCAGGCGGCGCTCGCTGAACATCTCGCCGAGCTTGCGATGCGTGAGGTCGTTCTTGGCGACGACGATGAGGCCGCTGGTCTGCTTGTCCAGCCGGTGCACGATGCCGGGGCGCAGCTCGCCGCCGAGTTGCGAGAGGCCCTTGCCGAGGTGGAAGAGCAGCGCGTTCACCAGCGTGCCGCGGTTGTGTTCGGGCGCGCCGGAGCCGGCGTGGACCATCATGCCCGCGGGCTTATCGAGGACGGCGAGGTCGGCGTCCTCATAGACGATGGTGAGCGGGATGTCCTCGGGCGTGGCGTTGAGCGGCTGCGGCTGGGGATCGCCTTCAATCTCAATCAGCTCGCCGCCTTTGAGCTTGTGGCTGGCCTTGCCGGGTTTGGCGTCGACGGTGACCTGGCCGTTTTCAATGAGCAGCACGACGCGCGCGCGGCTGATGTCGGGGATGGCTTTCGCGAGGTAAGCATCAAGGCGAACGCCGTTGGCGGCGGGCTCGGCGGTGAAGGTCCGGACGCCGTCCTCGGGCTCGAGGTCTTCGAGGACCTGAATGTCGGGGCGCTCCGGCGCGGCGGCGTAGGGCGAGGCATAGCGGCGCGTGGACTGCGTGTCGTACTCAGGCGGCATCTTGCCGCTCTCCGGGCCGGAGGTGACCAGCGAGGGGTTGTGCGCCCAGGGAGACTTGACGGGGGGTGCTTCCTCAGACTGCGCAGTAGAGTGCGAGCGCGGCGCGGCGACTTTGTCGGCAGCCTCGCCGGATTCGCGGAGGGCGGCGGCGCGCTCCTGTGCGAGCGTGCGCTGGACGCGGTACTCGGCCTTGACGGACTTGCGGCGCTCGCCCTTGGGCAGCATGTTCTTCGACGGCATCAGGCACGCTCCTGTTGTGGGAACGTGAGCAGCACGGCGCCAGTGAGCACGGAAGCGGCTGCGATCCACTGGCCGGGTTCGAGCCAGCCGGTGCCGAGCGGCTGCATGGGCTGGGTGAGCATCGCCAGCAGCAGCGAGAGGATGCCGCCGGCGATCAACGCGAGCGACGTGACGAAGCCAGCGCGCGGTTGTTGCTGGAGCTGGTGAAAGAGGGCCATGGCGAGCGCGAGCGCGGCGGCGAACGCATAGAGCTGCACCGGATGCACGCGGCCCAGCGCGGGGTCGGGTGAAGGGA
>Ga0302198_10004530_pt1 | contig 13337 bp, 11 predicted proteins | sample II_Bog_N2_2_FD_193521 | JGI IMG/M metagenome (GOLD analysis project Ga0302198, IMG submission 193521) | Peat permafrost microbial communities from Stordalen Mire near Abisko, Sweden - II_Bog_N2_2 | ecosystem: Environmental > Terrestrial > Soil > Wetlands > Peat | place: Sweden: Abisko... | reverse complement strand
CGGTCTCGCGCCTGCGTCGTGCAGCGGTGAAGGCCGGGCTTTCGGAAGTCGTGGCGATGGGCACTAATTTGCGCGTTGCGCCTGCCCAGCTGGCGGATTCCGTTCAGGTGCGGCTGCAGCGCATGTATCCGGGGGCGAAGTATTTCGCCCAGGCGAACGCCCTGAGTGTTCCGATGCCGCGGGTCAACGGCGAGCCGCTGGCCGACTCCGACCTCATCGATTGGACCGCAACCCTCCTCGCCGCGATCTTCCCCGCGCCGGCGCCGGTCCCCGCCGACTGACGGCCGGCCCCCTCGGGTCGAGCGAGGGCGCAGCCCTCGGGTCGAGCGAGGCGCAGCCCTCGGGTCGAGCGAGGGCGCAGCCCTCGGGTCGAGTAGCCGCGCGAGGAACGAGCCGGCGTTATCGAGACCTAGCGCGACGAACGAGCCGGCGTCACCGAGACTTGCCGCGCGAAGCCGGCAAGGTCGAGTAGCCGCGCGAAGCCGGCGTTATCGAGACTTGCCGCGCGAAGCCGGCAAGGTCGAGTAGCCGCGCGAAGCCGGCGTTATCGAGACCTTCGAGCCCTCCCCGCTAACACCCCACCGTGTCCCCTCCCTTTCCCCATCGCGTTGGGTTTGGTGCGGGCAGCTGCCGCTCGTTCTTTAGCGTCGTTGGATGCGCAGACGTCAACCCGGCCTTGTCGGGGGTGAGCCCGCCGATCTCATCCTGAGTACGGTTCGTAGCTTCCCCCTGTCGCTGGACTATTCCGGTCAGATTGTTCTTCATAACACGGCCAGGGGCGAGGCGGCGGCCTCGCTTCGGCGTGCCTACGAGCGGGTGGAGCTTGAGGTGCTCGTGCTGCAGGAGCGTTGCGCGCACAAAGCGGCGCACGGCACGATGAGTCCTGCGGAATACCACTGGATGATCATGACTGATCTCATGATCGAGGCCCGGGTGGCGGCGGGGGATTTCGAGCGGGTCGATGCGTTGTGGTGGTTCAAGCTGGGCACCTCCGTTCTGCACTCCGGCCCACGGCTCGATCTTGGCCCCGGTGAGCACCGCAGCCATCGGGCTCCGAGGTGACCCGGTGAGGTTCACGCTGGATCTCTTTGGCACAAACGCGCAGGCCGCGCAGCAGCGTTACGACTCCCGCGGCTCGCCCGGCGCGGCGACCCCGGGCGGGAAGTAGTGCACTTCGGTTGGTTGGCCTTCACTGAGCGCGAAAACGGCATCCCGCATTTCGCGGTCGCGGCCGGTGAATCGTTGGGTCTGCTGGCGCCGATACTCGGCCCACGAGGGCACCACGAAGCTTTCGAGCATCGACCGGGCATCCTCTCCGCTCTGGTAGAGGTGCCAGCGGGACGCTCCTGTTCGGCGGCGTGAGTTGGCGAGATCTTTCATCGCTGTCTCGAATTGTGTGCGGTGCTGGGCGGCCACCCGGTAGGTGACCATGACGGTGACGGGGCCGTCGGTTGGCTGCGGTTCGAACACGAGGGTCGGTGTCGGCCACGACAGGTCTACTGTGCGGTCGACGCGCCCGGTGTCGGGGTGGAGCGGCCAGAGCGCGACGCTCGCGCCCACCAGCAGCAGCAAACCCGCGGTGATGGCGAGCGTTATCGGGGTTCCGATGATTTGCGCGATCGCTCCCCACACGTAGGAGCCGATCGCCATTGCCCCCATGAAGACCAGGATGTAGGTGGCCGCGCCCCGGGATCGCACCCACTGGGCCAGTGTCAGTTGCAGTGAGGCGTTGAGCACTGTCAGGGTTCCGATCCAGGCGATGCCGCTGAGTACGAGCAGCACGAACCCGGCAATGAATGGCAGGAATGCCGCCCCGACAACGCCGATTGCGTAGAGCACGGCGCTCGCGGTGAGGATGCGATTGTCGCTGAACCGGGCTCGTGCCAGTGGGAGCGCGAAGATGCCGGCAACCGCCCCGATGCCCACGGCGCCGAGGAGTGCTCCGTAGCCGGCCGAGTTCAGCTGCATCCGTGAGGCGACCAGGGGGAGCAGCGCCCACAGCGCGCTCGCCGGGAACGCGAACAGGGCGGAGCGTAACAGGATGCGGCGGATCAGGTGGGCGGATGCGATGTAGCGCACGCCTGCGCCGAGCGCGCCCCAGAATGGTTCGGGATCATCCAGTCCGGGTTGCGGTTCGCGTTTCCACCAGATCAGGGCGGCGACTGCCCCCAGGAAACTCAGCGCGTTGAGCGCGAACACGACTGGCGTGCCGAAGAGGGAGAGCACGATGCCGGCGAGGGCTGGCCCGATGGCTCGTGCGCCGTTGACGGTGATGCCGCCGAGTCCGGATGCGGCTGCGATCTGGTTGCGCGGAACCAGTTCGGGTTGGATGGACTGCCAGGCCGGGCCGGTGAGCGCCGAAGTGGCGCCGAGCAGGAAGGTGAACAGCAGCAGCAGCCAGGGCGTGAGCCCGTGTGCTGCCGTCAGGACGACCAGCACGATGGTGATGACGGCGCTCGCGAGCGAACCCCACAGCAGTAGTTTGCGCCGGTCGAGCGAGTCGGAGAGCACCCCGGCGGGCAGCGAGAGGAGCAGGGATGGCGCGAGGCTGGCGGTCTGCACGAGCGCGATGATTGTCGCGCCTGCCGCGCTCTCGACCAGAAACCATTGGGCGCCGACGGTCTGCATCCAGGTTCCGATGTTGGACCCCAGTTGGGCGACCCACAGCACGCGAAACACGGGTATCGCGAGCGGTGCCCAGGGTGAGACTGCGGATGCCTTTGCCATCCCGCCCAGCGTACCGATTGGGCTCACTGCCGTTCGGGTTTGCGGCCGAGCGGCTCATCGTGGCCGCGGAGGGTTGCCTTGATTCCCAATTCGGCGATGCTGACAGAGGACGCGGCCCCTCCATGCGCCGGGTTCTCCCCTTAGGCCCGTAGCGCGAGCACGAAGGGCAGAACGGATGTCGCTCCGGCCCTCCGCAACAGCCTTGCGGCGACCGTGAGGGTCCAGCGACTGTCGGCAAGGTCGTCGACGAGGAGGATGGGCCCGTTCGGCAGTGCGACCCCGCCGACCGCGAACGCGGACCACACCCCGGCGAGACGGTAGGCGCTGTTGCCTCCGGACTCGCCGCGCGGCCCCTCGCCGACCAGATCGAGGGCGCCGAGGTAGTCGAGCCGGCCCGCCGTTGCGAGACCGCGTGCGACCGAGTCGACGAGCAGTGGATGCCGCCGGCTCGGCACGCTGACGACGGCGACGGGGCGTTCGTCCCAGCCCCAGTCCGCGAGCACCCGCACGCAGGCGGCGATCAGCGCGGCGCTCGCCGGCGCATCCGGTGTGGAGGGAGAAAACACGGTGCGGAGGGTGTTGCCCCAGCCGAGGTCGGTAAGGCGTGCGAGGGCCCTGCCCTGCAGCATCCGCTCGGCGGGTGCGATGTTGCCTTTGACCGCAACGCCCAGGCGTTCGGCACCGACCGGCCACTGCGCGCGCGGTTCGACGGGAACCCCAACCCGCTCGAGAGTGGCGGTCGCCTGTTGGGCCGCTGAGTCGGCGACGTCGGTCGGGTACCAGACGCCAGCACAGTTGTCGCAGCGCCCGCAGGGTACGGCTGTCTCGTCGTCCAGGGAGCGCTGGAGGTATTCCATGCGGCATCCGCTGGTGGTTTCGTAGTCGAGCATGTGCTGCTGTTCGGCGACGCGCTGTGCGGCAATGTGTTCGTAGCGGGCGCGGTCGTAGGTCCATGGGGCACCGGTGGCGATCCATCCGCCCTGCACCCGGCGCACGGCCCCGTCGACGTCGAGCACCTTGAGAAGCAGCTCGAGTGGTGTGCGCCGGATGTCGACCCGGGCTTCGAGCGCCGGCGTGGACAGCGGGCCATCCGTGGAGGCCAGCGCGGCGAGCACGGAGGCTGCGCGCTCTTCGCTGGGCATCGACGAGGTGGCGAAGTAGTGCCAGATCGCTTCGTCTTCGGTGCCGGGCAGAAGCAGCACGTCGGCGTTGTCGGTCGCCCGCCCTGCCCGGCCGACCTGCTGGTAGTACGCGACCGGAGAGGAGGGGGCACCGAGGTGCACGACGAAACCGAGGTCGGGTTTGTCGAATCCCATGCCCAGCGCCGAGGTCGCGACCAGCGCCTTCACCTCGTTGCGTTTCAGTCGGCCCTCGGATTCTTCTCTCTCGGCCGGGTCGGTTTGGCCGGTGTAGGCGCGCACGTCGTGGCCGGCATCCCGGAGCAGCCGTGCGGTGTCTTCGGCGGCGGAGACGGTGAGGGCGTAAATGATGCCGCTGCCGGGCAGGTCGGCCAGGTGGCTGAGCAGCCAGCCGAGCCGGGCGCGCGCATCCGGGAGTCGAAGCACGCCGAGGCGCAGGGATGCCCGCGCAAGCGGCCCGCGAATGGTGAGCACGGAACCGTGCCCGACGCCGAGCTGCTCCTCGACATCGGCGACGACCCGGGAGTTCGCTGTCGCGGTGGTCGCCAGCACCGGAACACCGTCAGGGAGTTCGCCAATGAGGTCACGCAGCCGACGGTAGTCGGGTCGAAAGTCGTGGCCCCAGTCGCTGATGCAGTGCGCTTCGTCAACGACGAGCAGTCCCGCCCGCCCGATGAGTAGCGGCAGCTGGGTTTCGCGGAAGGCCGGGTTGTTGAGGCGTTCGGGGGAGACGAGCAGAACATCCACTTCGTCGCGTGCGAGTGCCGCCTGCACGTCGGCCCACTCGTGCGGGTTGGTGGAGTTGATGGCGAACGCGCGCACTCCCGCGCGCGATGCGGCCGAGATTTGGTCGCGCATGAGCGCGAGCAGCGGGGAGACGAGGATGGTCGGCCCCGCGCCCCGGCGACGAAGCAGCAGGGTCGCGACGAAGTAGACCGCGGATTTTCCCCATCCGGTGCGCTGCACGACCAGTGCTCGCCGGTGGTCGTCGACGAGGGCGGTGATGGCGTCGAACTGGCCGTCGTGAAAGTCGACGTCGTCGCGCCCGACGAGGGTGCGCAGGATTTCGACCGCCTCGCCACGGGTGTGCGCTGTGAATGTTGCGGGCGGGGTCATCCGTCTACTGTGTCAGGTGCGTGCGACGTGCGGGTGCGCACGCCGGCGATCGCGCGCAGTGGATGGCTGTGTAGGAGTGGGTGCCGGTTACAGTTCCGGCATCTTCCATTCTTGGAAGAATTCGTCGGCGGTCATCTGGTTGAGGTCGCCTTCGACGGTTTTGAGCAGCGCGTCGGGCGATCCGAGGTCGGCGGGCGTGCGAACGATGACCTTGCCGTCGGTCTTGCGGCGAATGATGAGGTCTTGCACGACTGGCTTGTCGGGACGCAGTTCGTCATCGAGCGTCGGCATGATCGTGCGGCGGGCGCGGGACTTGCGCCGTTCAACGATTGCGGCTTCATAGACGCTGGATGCGGGTTCCATCAATTCAGTGTGGGGGCATTCTCTGGACGAGCCCTGTGCAACACCCGTATAACAAATCGGATTACCCCCGTTCTGGGGCGGTCGCCGCCGAACGGCAAAAAACGTCGTGGGAGCTACTCCGGCGCCTCGCCGACGCGCTCGAGCAGGCCGTGCAGCACCTCGATCTCTTCCGGTGACAGCTTCGCGAAGGCCCGCTCGCTGGTTCTGCGCGTCACCTCGAGGCCGGCTTCGAGCATCCGCTGGCCTTCCGCGGTGAGGGCGTGTTCGACCCGTCGTCCGTGTCCGGATGTTCGCACGATCAGCCCTTGCGCTTCGAGCCGGTTGGCGAGTGTTCCGAAGGCCTGGTCGCTCTGGAAGGTGGCGATGGCGAGGTCGTGGGCGGAGGAGTCGGGGGATTCCGAGATCGCGCGCAGGGCATCCCATTGTGCGAGCGATGTGCCGACAGCGGACAGGGCACGGTCTGTGGCCCGGTGGTTGCGCCATTGGGCGCGCTTCAGCAGGCGCCCGGTGACTTGCGAGTTTGTCATACTTCATCGTATCAGCTTGCGTATATAAACATGTTGATATACAGTTCAACTCATGTTTGAAATTAACGAATTCGGAACCGGTCGCCCTGTCCTCGTGCTGCACGGTGGCGGCGGGCCCTTCACCACCGCCCTCCTCGCCCAGCACCTCGCTGAGACCACCCACGTCATTGCTCCCACCCACCCGGGCTTCAACGGAACCCCGCGCGACGACAGCATCACCAACGTGCGTTCGCTCGCGGATGCCTACGCCAAGTACCTCATCGAGCACGACCTGCGCGACGTTGTCGTGGTCGGTTCGTCGGTGGGCGGATGGCTCGCCTCCGAGCTCGCGCTGGGCTCGGCGGCGGATCGGCTCGCCGGCATCGTCATCATCAACGGCCTCGGCATCGAAGTTGAGGGTCATCCGATCATGAATGTGAGCGGCATGAAGCCGCAGGAACTCGCCGTCTTCAGCTTCCACGACCCGGCGAACCTGCGCCTGCCGGCGCCGACCCCCGAGGGTCTGGCGATCGCGCAGGGAAACGGTGCCGCGCTCGCTGCCCTGACGGCAAATGCCGACTCCGACGGAGCTCGCCTGGCGGCGATCACGGTTCCGGCCCTCGTGATCTGGGGTGCCTCAGACCAGGTCGTCGATGTGGACTACGGTCGCGCCTATGCCGCGGCTATCCCCGGTGCCGAGTTCGCGCTGGTTCAGGATGCGGGACACCTCCCGTTCCTGGAGAACGCCCCCGCGGTCTTCGCGGTGCTCGACCCGTTCGTGGCGTCGGTTTGACGTCGCTTCGCTCCGGCTGTGCTTCCCTGGCTCGGGTCGAGCGGGGGCGCAGCCCTCGGGTCGAGTAGCCGCGCGAGGAACGAGCCGGCGTCATCGAGACTTGCCGCGCGAAGCCGGCAAGGTCGAGTAGCAGCGCGACGAAGGAGCCGGCGTCATCGAGACCTAGCCCGACGAAGGAGCCTGCGTTATCGAGACCTGGCGACCAGTAACTCAGTCCCCAATCGGCGCGAACAGGCAAAACACGTGACCATCCACGCCGTGCAACACCGCCTGCCGATCGCCCCAGGGCCAGCTCGTAGAGTCGGCGCGATTCGAGGACATTTGCAGCGGAAACGGTGATGCGGGCGATGCTGGCAGGCGTGAACCCAGCCCATTTCCGCCGGATTTCGCGATTACCCGGACGTCTTAGGTGCCCCGGTTCGCGTCTACTGCATGAATTCGGCAAACCGAAGCGAGAGGCCTTGTTTGGACGGTCGGTCAGCGGGCCGTGACGGAACTGAAATCGTTCGTCCGTTCATTTCTTGTAGCCCATGTTTGAGCATCGGGCCGTCGACCTCCAGCAGGAGAGCCTTGTTGATCGCGACGGTGTAATCCGGAGTTATGCCCAGGAGGTTGCGGTCGTAAGCTGCATGGTGCAACTTGCACAACGCGAGCCCATTGCTCACGGTCGGCAAACCGAGCTTGTTCTTGTCATCGATGATGTGAGCAGCGTCCAGGAGCTCGGGGTGCCTGAGTTGGCACACCGCGCACGTAGCCAAATACGCGTGTAGCACTCGTGCTCGGAAGACAGGCTGGTGCAATCTCTGTTGTACAACTCGCTCGGCGTAGCTTCGCTGGTCACCCGTCATTTGGAGCGGGTCTCCAAAAAACTTAAACGATTCGTCGAGCGCGACAAAGAAGGTTCGTAGCTCTTCGCTCTCGCCAACTACGTAAGCAGGGTAGTGGGCGGTGAAGACCGCGGAACGAACGCCTTGGAAATAGACGAGCGGTGCACCCAGCTCCCGAGCTCGACTGACTTTGACGTTATCTCCTCCAGCTCGGGATTGGTATCGATAGTGGATGAGGCCGTCTTCGCCAACGACGTCAGAATAGGGGCTGTCGTAGCTCGTCATTAATGAGAGCGAAGCTTCGAAGTTTCGAGGGTTGCGTATGCCTCTCGCGGTGTCAAGTAGCGGGAGTCGCTCGCCCTCGTACTGGAATGCTTCCAGCTCGGTTCTCGTTAGTTCATAGCGTCCCTCTGCCAGCTTCTTGTCCAGCCAGGTGAAAACCGCAATTCGGATCGCCGCCTGACGCTCCGGACTGTCCATATCGACTGTCTACCACCATGCGAGAGCGAAATATCGCTACATCGCACAAACGCGACAACGAGTTCGCCTACTCTGTGCCCAAATGATTGACGAGTCCGCGCGCCTACCCCGTCCCCGTCAACCGGTGAATAACCCCGATCGTGTTCACCACGGTCCAGATGCTCGACAGCGACCCGATGACCAGCCCGGCGATCATCCATCCGCGACCACCGTGGGGGGCACCCATGTTGCGTTTCCGCTCATCCGCCACCAGGCCGATGATGCAGAGTATGACGGCCGCGATGCTGACGAGACTGAACAGGTTGAATAGCAGCGACACGAGCGCGAGCAGCGCGCCGACAAACCCGACAGTGTTGGTGCGCATCAGTCGTGTGCTGGCGGCCCCTGTCACTTGTTCCTGCACGGGAGCGGCCACGAACGAGTACCCGGGCTGTGAATGAAACGCGTACGGATGCGCGGCCGGCTGCGAGGGCGGCGGCGGTGGGGGTGGTGGCGGCGCTACGACTATGGGCCGCGTCTGCTGGCTCCACTGCACGCCATCCCACCATCGCTGTGAGTTTGGTCCGGCCGGGTCCGGGTACCAGCCGGCTGGCGGGACGCTCACGCGACACCCACCCAAACACCATCCCGGGCACGCGTCATGGCGACGTAGAGTTCGCGGCGGTCCAGCTCGCGGCGCTCGGCCTCCGCGTCATCCGTCGACGACCAGGCCGTCTCGAGAAGAGCAGCGGATGCCCGTGCAACCAGCACCTGTTTGAACTCGAGACCCTTCGCGCGCTTAATCGTCCCGACCTTCACGGCGGACGTCACCAGCCCGTCATAGTCGACAAGACTCATGCACAGGATGCCGGCCTCTGACAGTGCCTCCAGAACCTCCCGCGCAACAAACTCGGTCTGCGTCAGCACCGCGATGTCGCCGCCCGAAACACCCGAGTCGATGAGCGACTGCACCTGCGCAACCAGCGAACGGTCGTGGCCGACATGGGAGTTGAAGCGCGACACGCGGGGACGCTTGCCGTGCCGCACGACCTCGGTGGCGACATCCGGCTTCGAGTGCTCGCCCTCGATGTCCATGAACTCGTCACCGAGCACCATGGATGCCGCGAACTCGGCGATCTCGACCGTGTTCCTATAGTTCGTCGTCATCACCACGCCTCGCCCCGAGATTGAGACATCCGCCTCCGCGAGCGTGTACCCGCCCGCGTAGATGGTCTGCTGGCCGTCACCGATGAGGTTGAGTCCGTCGGGACGATCCCCGACAATCGCATGCAGCATCCGGATCATCGAGCACGACAGGTCTTGTGCCTCGTCCGCGATTACCGCGCTGTAGCCATCGAGCGGCACCGCCCGCAGCGACTTCTCGGCCAAAAGAATGAGATCCGAGAAATCGTGGATGCCCGCCTCGCGCAGGTTCACCGAGTACTCGCTGTACAGCTCCCAGACCGCCCGGCGACTGTCGACCGACAGCGGGCGACGGCGCCCCGCGCGGGTCAGCTCGGCGTACTGGTCGAAGCGGGTGAGGCCGCGTCCCTTGATGACGCTCAGCACCTCTTCCTTCCAGTACTTCATGTTCGGGTCGATATCGCCCAAGATGCCGTGCGCGCCAACGCTCTCCCATGCGGCGTCGAACGCATAGTCGGCGGCGCGATCATTCACCTGCACGGGAACGCCGCGAGCGCGAAGCAGTCCGTTCGCGAACGAGTGGATGCCGACGAACTCGACCCGGTGCGCCACATCCGGTGCCATACGCTCCATGAGCGACGACAGCACGGTCGGAAGCGTGCGCACCAGCGTCGTCACCAGCACCTTGCCGGGCTGGTTGCGGGCGAGGTAGGCGGCGCGATGCAGGCCGACCACAGTCTTGCCGGTACCTGCAGCGCCACGAATACGCGACGGGCCATTGAACGATCGCCGCGCCAGCTTCGCCTGGTCGGGCGCGAGCAGCGCCATCCAGTCCTCGATGGGCTTCGCCAGGATGGATGCGAGCAGAGCACGCTCCAGCAGTTCCGCCGTTACAACCGGCTCGGAATCCACAGCAGGTGCAGGCTGGGATTCCGGGGTCTCCAGCTGCACGTCGTGCTGCCCGGTCTGATACTGATTCTCGTTCGGCCCCCGCTGATCGTCCAGCTGCGACCACCCGTCCACAATGGAGGCCGCAACATCGACCTCGCCGCCCGCCTGCGGTCCGAACAGCTGCTCGATCACGCGGAGGGCCGCATCCACGGCGCCGGGCCGAAGCCGGGCACCACGACCCAGGATGTAGTGCAGTGCAGCATCCTCACCAATGAGGTCGACGCCGCCCGCACTGCCGTGGAGGCGGCTCTTACCCATGAGGACGGCGACGACGCGGATTTCGCCGGGCGCCATCCCGATCTCGGCAAGCGAGACCTGGGCGCGTTCGGCGAGGCTTGCCAGGTTCTCGAACCGATCCGTGATGTCGGCCCCGCCCTGCAGAATTTTGTTATCGGTGAGGCTGATGTCACCCCACGACTTGGCGTCAATGATGATCACGCCGGTCGGCCCCACCACGATGAAATCGACGCTCGCATTGTGTGAACCGGGCCAGACGCGGTCGCTCAGGATGTGAAAGCCCTGCTCCTCGAGCGGCTCCAGCATTCGGCCAAGTCGGGCCTCCGAATCAGCGGCGGCCAGGTAGCGGCGGTGCATCTCACGGGACGTGCGTGCTGCGTATTCCGCCTGCTCAAATTCAAGCTTGAACCGGGCAGCCTGGTCGGCTGCGGAATGACCAGCTGGCATTACAAATTCCCCCGAATTTACAGCGCGCCCCACTGGTTTGCTGCAGGTTCATTCTGCGGGACCGGGGGCGCTGGCGCTGTGCCCCGAGGTGGGGGGATTTGCGGTACCGGTCGGCGTTTCCTCGTTCGGCTTGGCTAATTGCTCCGAACCCGATCGTGTATCTCGGCGCGCGCCTCGAAGCCGGCGGACCTATAGGTAGCGACGGCCCGCACATTCGAGCTCTCCGTGCACACCATGGCACTCGAGGAGCCGAGCTCGCGCAGCGCCGCAGCACCAGCGAGGGTGATCGCCGTGCCGAAACGATGGCCGCGATGATCCGGATGCACCGCCAGCGGCTCGATCAGGCCGGGCTTACCCACCCCCGCCGACCAGACCGTGATCGCCGCCACCGGGGTGCCGAGCTCGTCGAATCCGAGCAGGCACCGGGCGTCCGCGTAGGGCAGACCGGCCACCATCGCACGCCAGCGCTCCACGGTGAAAGTCGACCGCTCAAAGGATGCCCGCTGAATCGCCACCCGGGCCTCCGCCAACCGAGCCTCCGCCACCCGGGCCTCCGCCACCCGGGCCCCCGCCACCCGGGCCTCCGCCAGTTCCACACCGACAACCTCGACCCGGATGCCCGCATCCGCCACCGGCTGACGCAGGTCGAGGTGCAGGGGCGTCCAGGCCTCGCCCACGGCCCAGCCCTGCGCCGTCAGCGTGCCCAGCAGCGACGAGTCCGACGGAGCCTCGACCGAGACGACCCCCGGCGGCAGCACCCCGTTTGTTGGGTCCGAAACGTCCGACGCCAGCCGGCGCACCAGCTCGTCGTCCTGCCGTGCCTCAGGGGCGATCGCCAGCCGCAAGAGGTCCGGCCCATCCAGAAGCCCGACCGCAAGCATCCGCCCATCCCGGCTCCAGGTGCGCACCGCCGACGCGGTCGCCTCCGCGCCGAACCGCCAAAACCAGCCCACGTCGCCCGGATGCAGCTGGAACGCGCCGCCATCGCGCTGCCAGTCGCGTAGCGCCGCGACCGCGTCGGCCAGGCCGTCGACGGCGTCACCCCGGTCGCCGGCTCCGGGCGTACCCAGAACAACTGACATGGATTAACCCCAGACGCTACGACCCGCCGAGCGCGGCACGCTGCGACGCCACGACCGCCTCGATGCCGGGGCGGGCATCCCGCGCGAACCTCGGGAAGTTCAGAAAACCGTGCGGCATCGCCGGATAGTCCCTCAACTCGACCGCGACACCGGCGGCCTGCAGCGCCTCCGCGTAGCGGACACCGTCATCATGCAGCGGGTCATGCCCGGCGACCTCGATGATGGCCGGCGGAAGATCCGCCAACGATTCGGCGAGCAGAGGGGACACGCGCCAATCGGCTTTTGGTCCCTTATAGAGTTCGTCGAACTTCTTCATATCCGCCGCGGTCAGGATGAACGCATCCGCGTTCGCCCGCCGCGACTCCGAGTCGTGCGCCCCCGTCACCGGGTACAGCAGCGCCTGGTGATGGATGGCCGGCCCACCCTTGTCACGCGCCATCAGCGCGACGACCGCGGCCAGGTTGCCGCCCGCGCTCTCGCCCATCACGCCGACACGCCCAGGATCGGCACCCAGCTGCGCGGCGTTCGCCACCGCCCACACCGTCGCGGCGTAACAGTCGTCGACCCCGGCAGGGAACGGATGCTTCGGAGCAAGCGCATAATCGACCGAAACGACCACCGCATCCAGCCCCTCCGCGACCGTTCCGCAGATCCAGTCGCCGCCCCGAAGGTCGCCGTAAACGAAACCGCCGCCGTGGAAGTACACGACGAGAGGCTTCGCCGTGGCCGCACCCGCAGGAGACGACGCCCCACGGTAGACCCGCACCGGGATCCCGTCCGCGCTGAGATCCTCCGAGGTCACCCCGGCCGGCTTCTTCCCTTGCAGGATCGAGGCGAAAAACTCGGGCGCGCCGCCACCGCTGTTTCGCTCAATTTCCTTCGGCGTTGCCTTCGCGACCGAGGCACCGGGCATGCGACGCATGACCTTGCCAACGCGCCGCATCCCTGGGGCGAGAGGTTCCATGTGCGGAACTCTACGCCGCGACATCCCCGGTCTTGCGCCACACCCCGTGCAACACCAGCGGCAGCAGCACCAGGGATCGCAGGTCGATCAGGGCGTGCGCGACCACGACCACCCAGATCGACCCGGTGAGCAGGTACACAAGCGAAAAGATGAGGCCGAGAATGATCGCGCCGAGCACACCCCACACCCTCTGGTAGATGTGCAGCATCCCGAACAGAACGGATGCGACAAGAAACGAGAAGATGGCATTGCTCGTGATCCCGAACAGCAGGGCGGGCATCCCGAGCCGGAACAGCAACTCCTCGACCAACCCCGCATTGATCGAGAGGCCCGCGCCGTACTTGAGTTCGCCGCGGGTGCGGGGGAGCAGCGCGGTGATGTCCCCGACAGCGGGGACTTCGGCCCCCTGCCGGCCGAGAATGAAGACGGGCAACACGAGGATGATGGCCACAACCAGCGCGACCCCGATACCGACACCGATGCCGAAGCCACCGCTCAGATACTCATGCAGCGACTGCAGCGGCGGCCACTCCAGGGCGTTGCGCGATACCCCGGAAATGTCGTTCCACGCCGCGAGCAACAC
>Ga0302198_10004525_pt1 | contig 13348 bp, 11 predicted proteins | sample II_Bog_N2_2_FD_193521 | JGI IMG/M metagenome (GOLD analysis project Ga0302198, IMG submission 193521) | Peat permafrost microbial communities from Stordalen Mire near Abisko, Sweden - II_Bog_N2_2 | ecosystem: Environmental > Terrestrial > Soil > Wetlands > Peat | place: Sweden: Abisko... | reverse complement strand
ACTTCAACCGCCTGCCAGAACCTCTGGCAGCCTAAACCGAAAAAACAGAACTTCCACTTAAAAATCGGCGAAAACTGTCCGAACAACCGGGGCCACCGCACTAATCGGTGTGCGCCGGACGCGCGCAATCCAGTTGAGCAGGGCTTGGCTCAGGCTCACCCAACACGACCGGTCCGTGTCGCCTCCGGAACGCACCGTATTGACTACACCATCTTCCGGACTGTCGACATGGAGGAGCTGATAGAAAGCATCCTGGAATGCGACCGGGATCCAGCCCTATCTGGTCATGAAATAACGTGGCCCCGGATAAAGGATGGCGTGGTGATATCAGTTTCCTTAACGCAATGACGCTCGATAATTGAAATCGACGACTGCACAGGCAACCTCCGCAGCGGACAATCGATTATTTGGGCTTTCCTCAAGCCAGCAGCAAAGTGCTTCACAAACCGATCCGACTAAACAACGAGCAGCAACTGCAGGATTCCCGGTTGAGAAGACCTCAGGGTTCGCAAGCATAGTCTTGCAACATTCGTCGGCCTGCTGCCGAAAGATGGCCCGACGCATTTGCTCCAAACGAGGACTCAGACCGGAAGACTCGACAAACAGAATGCGCGCCTCCTGCGGGTTCTTGGCAAGATAGATAAACCCCGCCTCCTGAGCACTCTGCATTTGCAGCAAGGGATCGGATAGGGATTCCCTGGACTCGCGGATCACCACAGCAATTTTCCCTCCAATCGTTTCCAGAATGGTCGCAAAGATGTCCTCCTTGTTACGGAAGTACGTGTAAAAGCTACCAACGGAACGATTGGCCTCGGCGACGATCATGGGCACGGTGGCAGTGTGATAGCCGCATCCGCTGAAAATCCTAATTGCAGCCTCCAGAAGCGTTCGTCGTCGCGCCTCCTTGCGCAATTCCGTTGCTTTTGTTTTTCGGTAGGCCATGGAAATCGCATCCGAGTAAGACATTTTCAGCACATGACCAGGTGAAGTAGCAAGAAACAGTACTGCGAGAGAATAGCTAGTCAAGAAGTGATTTACAGGAATCATCGAGCTGTCCGATCACATTGCTGGAGGCACCGTGCGGACTGGTTGGAGAGGTCGCGAAGGACTCATCCGGATTCCGTTTCTCGGCAGGAACGATCCGGTTGATTGCGCGCACGCGCGCATCGTGGATATCTTTCGGCGATCTCTTTAGTAGTAGGGCACAATCCAGGATGGAATATCGCTCAAGGACGCAGATCACGAATACCAGACGGTCGAAGTCGGGCAACACCAGAATCGAAAGAGACTCCCGCAGCGCTTCTATCCGATAGTCGCTGGGCTGCAAATGGAAATCAGGTTCTGCTTCGCAGCAGGTGTCGCTGGGCATCACTCGTTCTGTGCCTAACACCAGGCGGATGGCATTGCGGACCACCATCCGGCGCGCCCAGATAAGTGCCCATTCCTTCGCAACGGCGCTGTTGGCAAAGCACTCTCTCATGGCAAGGATGACACAGCTTTCCGCCTTCTCGGCATCGGCGGTAAGATGCAGCGATAGGCGAAAGAGGTCGGTCATTTCTCTTGCGAATAACCTTTGGAAATCGTCGGCTGTCGCGTAAGTGTCTTCTTCAATTAATCTGAACCTATTGCTGTGAAACTGGTGCGCGCTTTTCATTCTTTCTCCTTCACGCTTGCGAAGAGGGTGTACACTGTCACCCTCTGTTTTTCACCTTCGCAACTTTAGGAGAAGCATCCGAAGTGCCAAACCATGAGGCGTGCAAGTCGTTGATTGGGCGAGGAGAGTGTGTGAGGCCAATGTGAATTGTCGAAACTGGCGAAACACCTTCGACACGTAGATTGTCGAAGGACATCGAAAGCCAGACCGACCTGCTTGCGGGCGCAACTCGAGCCAACGGCGCCGACAGACGGGCCGCCGGCGCAAGCAGGCGCTGGTTGCTGATTTTTCCCGTTCGGATTACCCCGTCGAGGACGAAACCGCGCAGTCAGATTCAGTGTGTCCGCGGAACGTAACACGTTTTTGCCGCTAGGGCTCCCAGCACGGAAAAGGCCGATGCGAAGAAGAATTGGGCGGTTTCAAAGAGCGAGCCGGATGCCGTTGACGCTATTGCGAACAGAGCAGAGTGGCTGAACAATCGAATCGACACCGAGACAACATTCAGATAGAGAATTGCCGCAATAAGAAATGCGAAGACCGGGCGCCACAGGCCAGCAAGACGGAACTTACGCCATGCAAGAAAGACGGCTCCCGAACAATAGACCGAAAGCATGCAGACTCCCTGGATCGGCGAGATGTGACGGGTGAGAGGCAGGAGGCCGGCCAAACTGGCAATCAGGCTGTATCTCAAAAACCAGACCACCCGACTACCGCTGAGCGCAACTCTCAGAACTCCGCGCAGCACAACTGCGCCGGAACCGATTGCAAACAGACCAAGTACAACGTGGATCCACCCGAGGATATTCATGGCTTTCCTCCCGCGTTCGTGTTCATCCGTGCTTTGACCTGCATCACGCCTTTTCTCTTCCGCTCGTTGCTTTCGCGAGCCGGGATCGTCGAGACAGGTGCTTCAAAACCTGGCGCATAAAGACTCCGCTCACACGGAATCTGGCCCCTTGATCCATCAGGACCAGCAACACATCTTCCCCTTCCGCGCTTATTGCGGTCACACTCCGCAAATCGATGATGAGTTCACGTTGGTCGCCATCAGCCAGAACCTCCCGGCCAAAGTTCTTCAGCTCGTTCGTCCAGGGCGCAACGAGTTTGCCTTCCAGCACCAATTGGCGCTTGTGATCGCTCTCGATAATGGAAATCTTCAACATTCTTAGCTCACCTTTCCCTTCATCTGAGGGCAATCGGCGTGCCAAATGCATGGAGTATCTATCTCACCTGTTTTCAGTAAGTTGCAAACTTCTTGCGAATCGAGAGTCGAAAGTGTTGACGACAGGACGACGGGCACCCTTCGTTCGATGTGAGCCTCATCACGGCTTCATCGGATGAAAGATTCTCAATTGGTTCTGGTTGCGCTGGAGAATGTGGGCTCACGCGTAATCGTATGGATTGATTCCGAGCCTCTTCATCCGGGAGATGAGGGTGGTGCGGCTAATCCCCATGCGTGCCGCGGCGCCCTCGGCGCCCCCGACTCGGCCTTTGCATTCGGTCAGCGCGAGAACGATCTCGTCATGCTGTCTCTTGGAGTGCTCGCTCTCCGCGCTCTTGCCCTTCATCGAGGCAACCGTCTCTCTGACAATTCGCGCAATATCGTCTTCCGATCTTGAAGACGCGGCCTGCACCGGTTCGTCCTTTTTGGATTTGCGAAGCTCCCCAAGGGGAGCCTCGAGCGACTTGCCGCGGGTCAGGATTACGGCACGCTCGACAAAGTTCTCGAGTTCGCGGATGTTGCCCGGCCAGTCCCAGGCCGTAAGCCCCTTCATCACGGATGCTGGAATCGCGTCGATGCGCTTCTGCATTTGCTTCGCGCACTTCTGCACAAAGTAGCCGACGAGCAGCGGAATATCCTCTCTGCGATCTCTGAGAGGCGGAATGCGGATGGGAAACACGTTCAAGCGGTAATAGAGATCGTTCCGGAACTCCCGGTCGGCAACCATCTTTTCCAGGTCGCGGTTGGTTGCCGCCACCAGCCGCACATTGACTTTGCGCGTATGCGTGCTGCCCAGCCGCTCGAACTCGCGTTCCTGTAGAACCCTTAGCAGCTTCGGTTGGATTTCGGGTGGAATATCACCTACTTCATCCAGGAACAGCGTGCCTTGATCGGCCAACTCCATGCGGCCAACCTTTTGACTGATCGCGCCGGTGAACGCTCCCTTTTCATGCCCGAACAGCTCGCTCTCGAGAAGCCCCGTGGGGATGGCGGCGCAATTGAGCTTCACAAACGTGCGCTCTTTGCGCCGGCTGCGTTCGTGGATCGCACGGGCAATCAGCTCTTTTCCAGTTCCGGTTTCGCCGAGCAAAAGAACGGTGGAATCGCTGGGGGCGACTGTTTCAACCAACTGCAAAACGTGCTTCAGCGCTGGACTGTTCCCGATGATCCGCTCGAACCCCATCTCGCTGCGGAACTCCTCCTCGAGATAGAGCTTCTCCTCGGCGAGCTTGTCTTTCAGGCGGGTAATCTCTTCATAGGCCAGGGCATTTTCGATGGCGATGGCAATCGGTCCTGCAACTTGGCTGAGGAACTCCACCTCCTCTGCTACAAACGGGCTTTCCGTCGTTCTCACGGTTGACAGAATGCCGATTGCGCGGCCGCGATTCAAGAGTGGAACCAGGCAAATGCTCTTGGCGCCTTCAATCGACGCCAGTTCTTCGTGCACCTCAGGAGAATTCTGATCGAGATCGACAAGGTTTGCGATCACCGGCTTGAGTGTGTCGAAAGCCCTTCTGGCGGAGTCGCTTTGAGTGATCAACAAGTTTTCCCGGACGAATCCCTTGCCCTGCGGATAATCGATGACGAACAGCCTGAGTTTTCCTGATGCTTTGTCACTTATCGAAACGGCTGCAATATCTCCGTGCATCAACTCGCGGATATGAGCGGATGTCGAGCGCGCGACCTCGCGCAGGTCAAGGTCAGAAGTGATTGTCTTCGTGAGGTTGAGCAGGAGCTCAAGCCTGTCATTGCGGCGCTGCAATTCCCCCTGAGCGGCTCGCGCCCGCCTGAGATTCAAACCGCCATCGATTCCAGAAGTCACAATGCCCTCCCTTCACCTGGCGCGGTGCTTTGCGCTCTGCACCATTGTTTGAATGCTGCGTAGCCCCACGCGTATCCAACCACCAACCACACAGCGAGGGCGAGCAGGTGAGGCAGCACCCAGCCTGCTGTCGCGCCAACCAGGTTCACCTTCCGCATGATGCAGTTCATGTGAAAAATGGGGATGCAGTGCGCGATGGCCTGAACTGCAGGCGGCATGGCGTAATAGGGCCATGTGAATCCGGAGAGGAAGAATAGCACCACCGCCATGAACAGATGAAGGTGCGTGGAAAGGATGTAGGATTTGCATATGCCGTAGTAGCCGTATCCCATGCAGATGTGGATTACGACATAGACCGCGAGGGCCGTGAAAATCAGCAGCAGACTGCCTCGGTGCGGCATTCCAAACAATGTGAGGACGGAGGCCGCAGCGCCCAAGACAACAGGAATCGCCAGACAGCATGTTCCAGCAACCTTCGTCGCAAAGAGCCAGGGCGCGCTTGGCATGTCTGTTTTAACGGAATCGCGAAATTCCTTGTAGCTGTCAAGTCCGATCGACATGCCCGTGATCATGCGAATCACAGACTGGCTGGCCGCACACACCAGGCCGATGAGAAGGAAATAGCTATAGTTGGAGGTCGGATTGAAGAGATGCCGCCCGGTCATTACGATCGGCCGGGCGATGGTTGGCACGTTTCCTTTGGGGATTCCCGTGGCCTCCAATACTCTTCGGTCCACTCCGACCTGGTAGGTGCCAATGACTTCGTGAACGGCTCTTAACGCCGTACCGCCAATCAGCGTATTGCTGCCATCGAGCACGATAGCCACTCGTGGAGATCTCCCGGCCAGCACGTCGCGCTCAAAGTGCAGGGGAAACATGACACAGGCGTAGGCCTCTTCGCGGCGGGTCATGGGGAGCAGTTCAGCCGGCGAGTCGGCGAAGCCGACAATGCTCAGACTGTCGGAAGAGCGAAGTGCAGTGGTCAGTTCGCGTGACAACCTGGAGTGATCCTGGTCGACGATAATGATTGGGATATTTGTCGTTCTTCCGTTCCAATACACTCCGCCGAAGATGAAAGCATAAGCAAAAGGACCAACGAGCATCAGAGTGAAGATGCGAGGATCGGAAATGATCCTCTTTGTCTCCCGAAAACACAGTTTGAGGAGTGTCTTAGCCATTGCTCTCCGATCCTTCAGGACGGTGGTTGAAGATGCGGCGGGTTCCGGCCCAGGCGAACAGGATGGCAATCAGGCTCCAGCCCGTCAGGCACCATATCTGGTTTCCGCAATCTGCCAGAGTGCCACCCAAAATAGTGATCTTCTTCATCGCAAACGCAAACGGATACAGCGGCATGCCATAAGTGAACAGAAGCATAGCCTTGGGAGAGGCAAACATAGGCCAGGTGTATCCGGTGACCAGGAAGTTCGGCAGCGTGAGGAGCGCGCAGACTTCAGTAGACAACAAGGCGTCGCCGGTCAGGGCCGACACACCGTAGCCAAATGTAATCAGCGCAGCAGGGAACCAGACAAGAATCACCCAGAAGGAGATACCCGTTCGCACGATCGGCGCCCCAAACAGCACATGAGGGATAAAGATAGTGATCACGAAGACAGGCAGGAGTGGGACAACATAGGACACGACCTTGCCAGCAACAAGCGCAAAGGGGCTGCTCTGGGCTGCGAACAATGGCTGAAACGAACGTTCGTGGTATTCCGAACTGCCGGAACGAATGGCGATCAGAAGGGCCGCCAACTGCAATGAGATGGTTGCCGCTCCCACCGGGATGTAGTTGAGATAGTTCGATGTGAAGCCCGAGTTGAACAACATCCGCGTGCCTACATTGATGGGCATGGCCCGGCGCAGCGCCTGTTCCTGCTTCACTCCGTCCACCGCTTCAATGATCCGGGCATCGGCGACGACCGAGAACGGCGTAAGCACCTCGGTTACCTTAGCCATTTCGACCATGCCGGTAAGGAAGTTCGTTTGATCCGCCAAAACCTCCACGCGCCCGCCGCGGCCCGCCTTGAGATCGCGCTCCATTCCATCAGGGAAAACGACGCACATATACGCGCGGTCTTCGGCGACCAGCCTTGGAAACTCCTCCGTCGAGTTGATGTATCCGCCAAGCTTGAAAGTCTCGTTCGCAAGAAGGGCGCGCGTCATCGCCCGCGACAGTTGCGAGTGATCCTGGTCGACGAAGACGACCGGGAGCCCGAGAACCTTCTTGGGCGCGTAGATGGTATCGATGCAAAGGGCAAAGAGAATGGGACCCAGGAGCACCAGCACGATGTATCGCTTCTCGATAAGTATCCAATCCCACTCGCGCTTTACAACCTTGAGAATGTCGCGGATCATTTTTCACCCATATTGAGCTCGACCCGGGCCGTCATGCCGTTCCGATAGCGCGGGTCGTCATCGAGCTTGATCACGAGTTGCAGCCCACGGACGTCCAGCGTCCCCTGTTCGTTGGTTGCTTTCTTGGTGGCAAAATCGGCGGCTTGATTGATGCGGATCAGCCTTCCGTAGACCACCTTGTCGCCGAAAGCAGGAAGGATGACCTTGATCTGCCGGCCGATCTGGAGATAGCCGAACTTCGACTCATCCACATAGACCTTGACCTTGAAGTCGTTGGCGCGGGAGATGGTGACCATGGGAAAGCCGGGAGCCACCATCTCTCCGGTGTTCGAAATCTTCTCAGAGACATAGCCTGCCACTGGAGCCACGATACGGGTTTCACCCTGCAAGGCCTGGGCCTCATGCATCTGCCCCTGGGCGGCATCGGCCTGTTGCTGAATCGCCGATTGCTCCTGTTCACGGAGCGTGACTTGAAGGGATTGATCATGCGCCAATTGAAGGGCCGCCGCAGCTGCCTTGAGTCCAGCCTTGGCCTGATCCACTTTGGACTCGGCCGCTCCCAGTTGAGCTTTGGCAGCTGAGTAGCCGTTTTCATACTGCTCTTCTACCTGGCGAGGTACGACGCCTTCGGCAAACATCCCGTGGAAGCGGTTATAACTATCCCGTTGCGTCGTGTAATTGGCCTTTGCCGAATTCAGGTTTTCTTCGGCTTGCCGCACATCCTCTCTGTGCACATCATATTGCGCTTTCGCCTGGTCGAGCTGATCGGTAAAGGCTGCCCGCTGGAACTTGACCGCGGTGCCAGCCTGGGCAACTCTCGCCTCCGTGGACCGATAGGCTGCCGAAGCAGCATCCACCTTTGCATCGATCTCGTTCGACTCCAGTATTGCTACTGGTTCGCCCGGTGTTACAGAGGTTCCCTCATCGACAGAAAGCTCTTTAATGCGTCCCGGGACCTTGGATGAGACGTTGATTTCGTCGCAGTCAATCGTGCCATCCACAATCATCGTCTTCGTGCTCTTGTGACAGCCGGTGTTGAACAGACTGACAATCGAGGCAAGTCCTAAAATTACAGCAATCGAACCTATGCGCTTCTTCTTCATTTCTGGATCCTCGTAGTAAGTTCGGCAATGTCTCCCTGATAGCGATGCATCCGCAGATACGCCAGGTCGATTTGATACAGTGCTTGCTGGACGCCAATTTGCGATGCAGTGAGAGACACATTCGCATCGAGTACTTCAAGGCTGGTCCCCGTACCGACCTTAAAGCGCTCGTTCGCCAGCCGCAGGCTTTCCCCAGACCGGTCGGCAGCCTTTTGCGCGGAAACGAGTTCGCTCCGCTGGGATTGCAGATCGAGGTATGCACTCCGCGCCGCGAGACGAACCTGCTCTTCTGCGTGGTGATACTCAAACTGCGTGCTTTGGAGCTGCGAGCGCGCCTGGGAAACGCGCGCGCGGCGTTCTCCGCCGTCCCAAAGTTGAAACGTTGCCCGCGCCCCGGCAAACCATGTTGGATCGGTTTGCGATAGTTTGCTGGTCACCAGCTCTTTTCCGGAAATGACGGTGATCTGCGGAAGATAATCCCCCTCTTGCACACGCACCCCACTGCGATACGCGGCAACTTTGTCTCTGAGCGCCTGCAACAGCGGACTTGACTTGACTGCTGCGTCCATCGACGCATTCAGATCGACCTCATCGGGGATCTCGAATAAATGGCCGCCGATGTCGATGGACGCAGAATCTTCGAGCGCAAGGGAAGTTCGAAGGGCGGCCTCCGCCAGCGCAAGCTGATTCCTGGCTTCTGTCAGGCGTTTCTCCTGTTCGGCAACAGCAGCTTCCGCGCGGATCACATCGTAGTTCGCAGCTGTGCCCAGGCGGTACGACGTCTGAGCGTGCTGCAAATGCTCGTTGTACGATTGCAGAGCGGCAGTGTCCAGTTCCACCACTTGCCGCATCAGAAGCACCGACAGATAGTTGCGTTCGGCCGTCAGGATCACGTCATCGTCGGTGTCGTTTGCCGCTTCTGCCGACGCATGGCTGGCTTCACGGGTTGCCTTGATTGCGTTGTGGATTTTGCCGCCTGCAAAAACCGGGTATCCGGCCTCGAGATCCACATGCAGGTTGTCCTGTGGCGCCAAGGGAGTGGCTAGGGACTTCAGTCCCAGAACCGGTTGCAGGTTAGAGGGGATTGGCGACTCGATGTGAATCGGGTCGTTAAAGCGCAGGTACTGACTTTGAAAGTTGATCTGCCCCCATCGCGCGCTTGCGACCCGTCGTGCGTCCTCGCCGGCGGTTACTGCATCTTGATGTGCCTGCTTGGAAGTCCAGCTCTGCGTGCGGGCCAGGATGGCAACGGAGGCCATGTCGAGATTCAGCGGCTGTTGTGCATGAATTCCCAGGGGAGAAAACGTGAAGAAGCTGACGAGAAGGAGCTTTAAGGCGCCTTTCCGCGGCAGGATGCGCGTGGAACCGGAAGACGCTGCGGTTGCTTCGTCCATTGATTCGCCTGGAGATGGGCGGGGGCCGCAAGAGAAACCTCTCGTGCAGGCTAGAGTTGGTTCGATAACTGGAACACGGATTAACAAGAAACTACCCTCTTACTGTGAGGACAGGACACAGTGCCTCACGATTCACGTGGTTGGTGATGGACCAGGGAAGCCGGGCAGCCAGGTCGGAAATCGCCCCCCGGTGTGTTCCCATGATGATGGTGGCGGCATGAATGCGCTTTGCCGCACGGAGGATGCCATCGGCAGGGTCGCAGGACTCGACAAGAAGAGTGGCTGCGCACTTGCGATCGGCGTCCAAAGGAATGAGTGAGTTCAGTTGCGCGAGCGCTAACGATTCGTGGTCGCCCTGCGCCGAGCAGTTTCTTTTACGAAGATGCGTACGATAACTAGGTATGACGTGCAGCACGAACAATCGGCGCTCGAAATCATTTGCAAGCGAGATGGCATAGGGCATGGCCTTTGCAGAATCCTTGTTGAACGCCGTTGAAAAGAGCAGCGGCTTTCCAGAATCGTCTGGATTGCCGAGCCAGGGACCAGTCGAGTGCGGGCCGACGGTCAGGACTGGACAGCAGCAACATTTTGAGATCAGTTGCGCGATCGATCCGAAAAACAACCTGGCCATGCCACGCCTGCCGTGTGTGCTCACAACAATCAGGTCTACCCGGTGAGCACGCGCAAAGGACTCCACCTCTTCATCCACATTTCCTTTGAGAACAATGGGCCGAACCTCAACCCCATTCAGCCTTCCCGAAACCAGCAACTCATTCACGAAGCAATTGATGTCCCGTTCCGAAGCTATGGAAGCGAGTTCCACCGCATCCGGGCCATTCAGGGTGAACCCAATGGACGAAACCACGTAGACGACGTAGAGAGTTGCGCGGTAGTGGCGGGCGATGGCGATTCCATGCTGGAGCGCCTTATCGGAGGCCTCGGTAAAGTCGGTTGGGACGAGGATCGATTTCAGTTCGAGAGATTTCATCGGAATAATCACATTAGCCACGATGACACCTCGCGAAATGCATCCCAGGCTTAAGCTGTGCACAGCGAGAAGGCCGATAAAGATCGAACTGGCCGCGATTGCAACCTCTCCGGCGATTGAATTCAGTTGGCAAAAACGGCTTATGCATGCTGCCCTCCTCGCCGCGCATCGTGAGGCCGGTCGGATAGGATGTGCGGTTTTGCAATGCCGAGATGCAGCCGCTCGCAGACGTGGAGTCCATAGGCGTTGTCGGCCGTGAACTTCGCGCCGAGCTGACCGAGCCAGCAGAGCACTTCTTCTCCGGCCCGGTCGACATAGGTGACCTCTGACAGATCGACGACCATGCTCGGCAAAGCCCCGTGGGAACCAACGAAAGTCTGGACCACTTCGCGGCACCCTTCTGTCATGCGGCCCGACATCCGGAGGATGTCTGTACCCAAAAGATCGATACGCAGCATCGTTCACTTCCTCTACCTACACCAATGGGATGGCACGCCAGGGGCCATTTCCACTGGAAGGCGTAACATATTGATATTGAACAGCCGAGGGAAAGAATCGCCGTCGATTGTCGACATTTGTCTGGCCAAATATGGCCACAATGGCCAAATGCGGCCAGCTTGAATTGCAAAAGTGCCGGAAGCGAATGGACTGGCAAACAGCGTATTGTGCTTCGATCGCAGACCGGGAAAATCCGGATTCGCGATAACGATGGCAGGGTTGAGGCTTTAAAAGGACAAGAGAGGCCAATGTCTGGACCAGAGTCAATGAATGCCGGGATGGCCGGCAGGTATCGCACTCTCCTGAAGCTTTCCGCGGCAATCGCCGCGCAGCCAAGCGGAGGCGACAAGCTACGCTGCGTGTGTCAGCTTTTGTCGGATCTTCTGGTGATCGACGGCGTCATGCTGATTCGGTCGGAGGAAAATGGAAAAACTGGGCGGTTGCTTTTATGGGATCAGAGAGGGGCCACGCCCGAGGTTGAGACAGGGGCCACAGTTGAGCTGAAGGGAAGCGCGATGGAGAAGGCCTTCGTCGAAATGGAGCCGGTCTTCATCCCCGACCTCAATCGGGCGATGCTTGCGGTTCCTCAGTTGGCTGGCCAGGCGAACCTAGGGTTACACCGCTGTGCATATGCCCTTCCGATTGCGACTCCGCGTGCGCGGCTGGGCGCACTTGCATTTGTGAGCGCGGAGGGTGCGCAGTTCAGTGGCGAAGACGTGGAGCTGATGGCCTCGGCAACCTCGCAGATCGCTGTGGTCCTGGAGAGCGAGATGGCGGCCGGCGAGGCTGCGCGCTATCGGCAACAACTGGAGGAAGAGCGCGACCGGCTTGGCCTGCTGCTTGAAATCAACAATCAGATCATCGTGAAAAAGAACCTGAATGAGCTATTTCAATCGGCGTCCGAGACGATTCGCAAACACTTCGGAAACGACTGTACCGGATTCTGGCTGAGAGACGGAGAATCGCATCAATATGATTGCGCAGTTCTCGAATTCCCAACTCGCAAAGGGTCTCACGAAGACAATCCGGTCTTAGAGCCTGCAGGAGACCTTATTGAGCAGATGGAAGACCGAATTCCTCGAATATGGAAAGAAGAGGAAATTGAGGGGGTGTCCGTCCCGGCGTTGCGCACCTTGAAGTCCGAATCGATCAGGTCTCTGATCACCGCCCCTTTGGTCACGGCACAGGGGGTTGCGGGGATGATGGCGCTGGGAAGCCGCCAGCCGCATTATTTTAGCCAAGCCGACCTTGACCTGTTGCTTCAGGTGGAAAGTCAGTTGGCCCTTGCGCTGGATAACGCGATCGCCTACGGACGGCTGGACGCGTTCAAGAATCACTTGCAGGATGAGAAGCTTTACCTTGAGTCGGAGATTCGCTCGGAGCTCAAGTTTGAAGATATCGTCGGCGACAGCGCCGCGCTTCGCAAAGTGCTGGACCAGGTTTCGATTGTGGCCCCGACGCGCTCGACGGTACTGCTGCTCGGGGAAACGGGTACCGGCAAGGAACTCATCGCCCGGGCAATTCACAATGCGAGCACTCGTCACGAAAGGACATTCGTAAAGCTCAACTGCGCTGCAATCCCTTCCACTCTTGTGGAGAGCGAGCTGTTCGGGCATGAGAAGGGAGCGTTTACAGGCGCAGTTGCCCAGAAACACGGAAGATTCGAGGTTGCCGATCACGGAACGCTGTTTCTTGATGAAGTGGGCGATATTGCCCTGGAACTGCAGCCCAAGTTGCTGCGGGCAATTCAGGAACAAGAGTTTGAGCGGTTGGGAAGCAATCGAACCATCCGCGTCGATGTGAGGCTGATCGCGGCAACGCACCGGGATCTGCAGAAGATGATTCGTGAGAATCGATTCCGGGAAGATTTGTTTTACAGACTCAATGTGTTTCCGATCGAGATTCCGCCCCTGCGGGAACGGCGGGAGGACATTCCCTTGCTGGTGCATTATTTCGTTACGCGCCATTCCCGTGAAATGCAGAAGTCCATTCGCCGCATCCCCAGAAACGCGATGAACGCTTTGGCGAATGCTCCCTGGCCTGGCAACGTAAGGGAACTCGAAAACTTCATCGAGCGATCGGTTATTCTGACCCAGGGTGAGGATCTTGAAGTTCCCATCCATGAACTGGCGGGACCAGCGCTGGTTGCCATGCAAGCGCGGGAAATTGCTTCGCCGACACTGCGTGAATCAGAACAGAAGGCCATCCTTGCGGCGCTGAAGGCATCGGACGGTAAAGTCTCTGGTCCCGGAGGCGCGGCCGAGCGATTGGGGCTGAAGCGATCAACTCTGCGCAACAAGATGACTCGGTTA
>Ga0302198_10004519_pt1 | contig 13352 bp, 6 predicted proteins | sample II_Bog_N2_2_FD_193521 | JGI IMG/M metagenome (GOLD analysis project Ga0302198, IMG submission 193521) | Peat permafrost microbial communities from Stordalen Mire near Abisko, Sweden - II_Bog_N2_2 | ecosystem: Environmental > Terrestrial > Soil > Wetlands > Peat | place: Sweden: Abisko, Stordalen... | reverse complement strand
GCTCGCCGCGGGGTAATCCGGCGAACTCCTCGGCAGTCCCACGCCAAACGCAACCAGCGCCGTCTGCGGAGCCCCGGGCTTGTCCACAATTAGAATCTTGCGCTCCGGAGCGGCAGGCGTCGCAGGCAGCGCTGCCGGCACAGCCCCCGATCCCCAAGTGCCAAACGTTTCCTCCGCCAGCTTCCGCGCTTCCGCCGGAGTTACGTCGCCCGTCAGCTCTAACAAGCTCGTCTTGGGCCCATAGTGATGTGCATAAAACGAGCTCACCTCATCCCGTGTAATCGCATGCAGCGATGCGGCCGTGCCCAGCGCGTCATATCCATAGGGATTCGCCGGTCCGTACAAGTTCAGCGCACCCGCACGCATCGCCAACTGCATCGGATTATCTTGCTGCTGCAGCAGGCCGGTCAGCCGGCTGGTTCGTATCCGTTCCAGATCGGCCGCAGGAAACGATGCATGCTCGGCAGAATCCGCCACCAGGTCCAACCCCTTGCCAATATGCGACGACAGCAACGATATCGTCAGCCGCACGCCATTCGGATCGCTGGTCGATTCAAGACTCCCGCCCAGCAGTGCCGCCTCGTTGGCAATCTCGTCCGCAGTTCGCCGCGTCGTCCCCTCCGTCAGCATCGCCGCCGTAATCCCCGCAAGCCCCGGCCGATCTGCCGGATTCCCCTCGTTGCCAGCCAACGTCAGCAACTGTGCTGAAACAACCGGCAGTTCGTGCCGCTCCACAAGATATACAGTCAGCCCATTCGCAAGCGTAAACACCGTAGGCTTTGGCAGCACCAGCGCCCGCTCCGGTCCTGCCTTGGGTGCTGTCGCCCGCCATGCCTGCGCCGCCTCAAACTCCGGCGAATGTACGGGCGGAATCTTCACGTTGGCGTCCGTATCCTCCGGGCTCCGCGGCACATCGTCCAGCACCTTCTTCCCGGGAATCCCGTAGATCACCACCCGCTTATCCTTCGTTAGCGTCTGCTGCACATACTTCTGCACACCAGCGGGCGTAATCGCGTCATATCGCGCCAGATCCTTCCCCAGATACCCGGGGTCGCCGGCGTACTGGTTGTAATAGTTAAGCTGGTCCGCCACACCGCCAAAGCCTCCCAGTCGCTGCAACCCTGAAATCAAGCTCGTCTTCTGCTTGTTGCGCGCCCGTTCCACTTCAGCCTGCGTTGGTCCCGAAGCCGCCAGCTCGTCAATAATCTTCTCTGCCTCGGCTTCCAGCTTTTCCGGTGTCACTCCCGGTTTCGCAATCAATTCGCACGAAAATGGCGAGGCCAGCGTAAGCGAGAAGTTGAAGCAGTCAGCCGATTGCGCGATCTGCTGTTTGTAAACCAGCTCGCGATAAAGCCGCCCTGACTTTCCGCCACCAAGTGCTTCCGATGCAATATCGGCTTCCGCATCTCCAGGAGTCAGTGCGGGCGCGGAAAGCCACCCGAGAATCACCATGGGAAGCTGCACAGTATCGGTCACCACCGTGCGTCGCTCCGCCGCAATGGGCGGCGTAACCACCGGCGTAACCGCTACTGCAGGCCCCGTTGGTATCGGACCAAAATACTTCTCAATCAGCGCCTTGATAGTGGCCGGATCGTAGTCGCCGGCAATCGCCATTGTCGCGTTGTTCGGCGCGTAGTACTGCGTAAAGAACTCGTGCACATCGGCCAGCCGCACCGCCTCTACATCCGCATGCGAACCAATCACATTCGCGTAATAGGGGTGCCCTTTGGGAAATAGCTGGTGATAGAGTTCTTCCTCCACAATGCCGTACGGAGCACCCTCACCCTGCCGCTTTTCATTGCGAACCACGTCCCGCTGATTGGCCAGCTTCGCCCGGTCCAGCGTCTCCAGCAGAAACCCCATCCGGTCGCTCTCCAGCCACAACGCCGTCTCAAGTTGGTTCGCCGGAACCGTCTCAAAATAATTTGTCCTGTCGAACGAAGTCGTTCCGTTAATGTCCGTCGCCCCGGCGCCTTCCACAACCTTGATGTGCGCCTTCTCGCCCACATGCTCTGACCCTTCAAACATCATGTGCTCAAACAGGTGCGCAAAGCCCGTCCGCCCCGCACGCTCCTTCACCGGCCCCACGTGATACCAGATATCCACGGCAACAATCGGCAGTTTATGATCCTCGTGTAAAAGGACCTCCAAACCATTCGCCAGCTTGTATTTTTCATAACGAATCTCGGGCGCCTCGCCGGATGGCTTGGGCGAATCGGCCCCATGCGCGGCAACTCCGGTAGTCCCTGCCAAAAGGCAGAGAGCAAGTGTTGAAAGCATCATTTTGCCGGGATAAAGTTTCATTGGATATGGTTCTCCTTCAAACGCGCATCTTGGTTTGACCAAAACAAGTCATTATGGCGTCTATTAAACTGGGGAAACTGTCCGCGCCCCCAGACTATCTCAGCGCTTGTGCAGGCACCAACAACTTTCAACGCGTTTTCGGGTTTCGATCATCAGTCAGTGGACAGGCCGCACTCCGCAAGCCAGCCCGGCCTTCCCCGCGTAGTCTTGAGATCACAGGTGAGCCATCGATGGAACGCTTCAGTGGGCCTATAGCCGCAATCATGTGCGCAAGTCTCTTGCTGCCTTCCCTCCCCGCAATGGCGGAAACAGCTCACCCTGCAAGCCTGCCCTCACCCGCCCGCCCCGCCTACAAATCCGCGCAGATGCAAGGCGACGAGCGCATCCTTCACGCCCTCAATCGCTTCACCTTTGGCCCGCGCCCCGGCGATCTCGAAGTAGTAAAGGCAATGGGCCTCGATGCATGGTTCAATCAGCAGTTGCACCCCGCCTCCATCGACCAGACCGAGCTCACCGCCCGCCTCAATCAGTTCCCCGCCATGCAGCGCACCCCGCAGGACCTGCTCTACTACCTCCCCAGTAACGCCGTCATCCGCCAGGCAATCGACGGCAAAGCGCCCGTCCCCGATCGCCCCGCCGCACTCCACGCCATCTATGCAGATGAAATGGCCCGCGTCTCCTTCAAGCGGCAGGAAAAAGAGCAGCAAAAACAGCTCGTCGCCTCCAACCAGCCCGCAGCATCGATGGCAGCACCCGGCGCAGCACCAGTCATCCCCGCCGCCACCATATCCTCCCCATCCATGTCCGGCTCCATGATGGCTGACACGCAATCCGCCAAGACCTCTCCAGACCTGCATCAGGACGGCCAGATGAACATGGCAGCTCCATCCACTGACCCCGTCATCGATCCGGCCACCATCACCGAAATCCTCGCCCTCCCCACCCAGCAACGCATCTCGCGCCTCGCCCTCATGCCCCAGCCGCAGCTAGACGCCTTTCGCAAAGCGCTCAAAGGCCCGCAGAAGGCCGCCCTCGTCGCTGGCTTCACCCCTGCGCAAAAAGAATTCGTCGCCGCCCTCGAAAGCCCCCAGCGCGTCGTCAACGAGGAAATCGCCAGCCAGCGATTGGTTCGCGACATCTATTCCAACGCCCAGCTTGAAGAAGTCATGACCGACTTCTGGCTCAATCACTTCAACGTCTACCTTCACAAAGACGAGGCAACCCCCTACTACCTCGTAAGTTATGAGCGCGACGTCATTCGCCCCCGCGCCCTCGGCAAGTTTGAAGACCTGCTCGAAGCCACGGCCCACAGCCCCGCCATGCTGCTCTATCTCGACAACTCCAGCAGCATGGGCCCCGATTCCCCTGCTGCCGAAAAGAATCGCCTGAGGGATGCGAAGAATCCCAACGCGAAAAAGAAGGCCCCCGAAGGACTGAACGAAAACTACGCCCGCGAGCTCATGGAGCTACACACCCTCGGCGTCAACGGCGGCTACACCCAGGCCGACGTAACCCAGGTCGCTCGCGTCCTCACCGGGTGGACCGTCGACAAACCACAGCGCGGAGGTGGATTCAAATTCGACGAAAACCGCCATGAGCCCGGCACAAAGAAAGTCATGGGCAAGAAGATCAAGGAACATGGCGAACAGGAAGGCCGCGAACTCCTTCACATGCTCGCCACTCGCCCCGCCACGGCCCAGTTCCTGTCCCGCAAACTCGCCATCCGCTTCGTCGGCGACGATCCACCCCAGCCCCTCGTCGATCGCATGGCCAAGTCCTACCTCTCCAGCGGCGGCGACATTTCGACAGTCCTCAAAACCCTCTTCAAGTCCCCCGAGTTCTGGTCCGAAGGCGACTATCGCGCCAAGGTCAAAACCCCTCTCGAGTTCGTCGTCTCCGCCGCCCGCGCCAGCAATGCGAACACTGACAACCTCATGCCGCTGGTCAACGCGCTCAAAGACATGGGCATGCCCCTCTACGGCGCAATCCCGCCCACCGGCTACAAGTGGGACGCAGCAAACTGGGTCAGCACAGGCGCACTCGTCAACCGCATGAACTTCGCCCTCACCCTCGCCTCCAACAAGCTCCCAGGCATCGCAATCACCTGGTCCGCCCCCGCAATCTCTTTCACCACCCAGGCCACTGAATCAACGGGTCCCGCAGGAACCGCCAGCATCACTCACACAGCAGTTGTCAGCACAACTCCACTCACGCTTCCCACCCCCGCGGATGAGGAACAGCGCCTCGAGTCTCTCCTGGTAGCAGGCGGCGTCAGCGACTCCACCCGCTCCGCAGTCCTCGAACAATTCCAGGCCCAGTCCGCCCAAAACAACACGGCCAACAACGGCCCACAGAACACCAGCACTTTGATGAATTCGGATCCGGCCAAAATTCCAGCTCCGCCCAAGCCTGTCCAAACTACGGCAGCCAAGCCCATCAATCCAGCACAAGCCACAGCCGCATTAGAAAAACAAGACCAACTGCTGGCAGGATTGCTACTTGGCTCCCCAGAGTTCCAACGCAGGTGATGAGGTTAACTTAGAACTAAGAACTATGAACTAAGAACTGCTTTCGAGGTACCCCATGCAGACCAGCCGCAGATTCTTCCTCCGCAACGGCGCACTTGCCATCGCAGGCACCACGGCCATCCCCAGCTTCCTCGTCCGCTCCGTCATGGCCGAAGCCGCTGCCGCGACCGCACCCGGACGCCAACTGGTCGTGATCTTCCAGCGCGGCGCAGCCGATGGTCTCAACGTCGTCGTCCCCTATCGCGAGAAGAACTACTACGCCATGCGCCCCGGCATCGCCATCCCCGACAATCAGGTCATCGACCTCGACGGTTTCTTCGGTCTGCATCCTGCCCTCGCCCCCTTCAAGCCCCTCTACGACCAGGGCCATCTCGCCATCATCCACGCCGCCGGCTCGCCCGACATGTCCCGCTCCCACTTTGACGCTCAGGACTATATGGAATCCGGGACTCCCGGCGTCAAAAGCACTGACGACGGCTGGCTCAACCGCGCCCTTCAGGCCGAAGACCTCCGTCATCGCCAGGAACATACAGCATTCCGTGCCCTCGCTCTCGGCTCACAGGTCCCGCGCACCCTCGCCGGCAAAGTTCCCGCCATCGCGCTAGCCAACGTCAACAGCTTCACCGTCGGCGGAAAAGGCCCCGCTCCATCCCCCGCCGCCAACGCCTTTCAAGCCATGTATGGCGAAAGCGGAGACAGCATCCTCCACGCCACCGGCGACGAAACCTTCGACGCAGTCAAAATGCTCCGCGCCGCCAACCCCGGCCAGTACACCCCCGTCGCAGGAGCCAATTATCCCAACAACGAATTCGGCAACAACATGAAGCAGATCGCCCAACTTCTCAAGGCCAACCTCGGCGTCGAAGCGGCATTCACCGACGTCAGCGGCTGGGACACCCATCAGAACCAGGGCGGCGTCAACGGCCAGCTAGCCGATCGTCTCCGCGAGTTCTCGTCCGCCATCGCCGCCTTCTGGCTCGACATGGGCCCAGCCGCCGAGAACATCACCCTCGTCACCATGTCGGAATTCGGCCGCACCGCCCGCCAGAACGGCACCGGCGGCACCGACCACGGCCACGCCAACGCCATGTTCGTCCTCGGCGGCCACGTCAAGGGAGGCAAGGTCTACGGCCGTTGGCCCGGCCTCGCCAACGAGCAGCTCAACGAAGGCCGCGACCTCACCGTCACCACCGACTTCCGCCAGGTCTTAGGCGAAGCCGTAGCCAAAACCATAGGCGCCAACAACCTCGAAGTAGTCTTCCCCGGCGCCAAGCTCCAACCCAACAGCTTCCTCCGCCTCATCTAGAATGCATTATGAAACGGAGCGAGCGGGAGCGAAACGGGGACGAAACAGGGGTGAAACGAGGGAGCAGGGGGTTTCAACCCCTGAAAGAGTGGCAGATTTACGCGGCCTCCAGGCCCGGGCACTTGGCTGTCATCTGTAATCTGAAACCTGTAATCTATTCCGCCCGCAAGGCCTCTGTCGGATTCACGCCAGCCGCCCGTCTCGCCGGAATAAAACTAGCCAGCATCGCCGAGACCCCCAACACCACCGCAACCGCAATCAGCGTTCCCACATCCCACGCCTGCACGCCAAACAGCAAGCTCCGCATCAGCATCGCCGCGCCCACAGCTCCACCCAAACCCAAGACAATGCCCACGCCAATCAGCCGTCCCGCCTCCCCCAGCACCAGTTGATACACCGAACTCCGCTGCGCCCCCAGCGCCATCCGCACCCCAATCTCCCGTGTCCTTTGGCTTACGGAGTAAGCAATCACCCCATACAGTCCCACCACTCCCAGCACCAGCGCCAGCGCCGCAAACCCGCTCACCAGCCAGGTTGAAAACCGATGCAACAGCGCCGTCTGCGTCGAGTCAATCTGCTGCTCCATGGTCTCTTCCCCGTACACTCCCAGGTTCGGATCGATCTGCCTCAGTCTACTCACCAGCCCCGGCAACACCGTCCGCTCGTCCTGTGCCGTACGCACCACCAAGCTGATGTAGCTATCCGTCTGCTGATACATCGAGTAGTACTCAGCCGGCCAAACTTCCTTGTCCTGCGCGCCCTCCCGCACGTCGTCAATCACTCCAATCACCTGGCGCATCGACTTGGGTGTCAGGTCGCCGTCGCCCACCATCTTCCCAATCGGGTCTTCGCCGGGAAAGTAGGTGCGCGCCAGTGTCTGGTTAACCACAATCACCTGCGGCTTGTTCAAGTCATCCGCCTCGGTGAAAAGCCTGCCGCGCACAAGCGTTGCTTTCAGCGCGCTTAGATATCCCGGCGTCACATCGCGCTCATTCAGTTCATTGTGTTCCCCGTGGAATGGCTTACCCACAATCCTGATCCAGTCCGTATCGCAATTGCACTGCACCGGCAGATCGCTTGTCATCCCCGCGGACTCAACTCCCGGCAAACTCGTCGCGCGGCGAATCACCTCGCGGTAGAGCGCCACCTTCTGCTCGTCTTTGCCATAGACGTTCCCCGGAACAATCAAATTCACAGTCGCAACATGGTCGGGTTCAAAGCCGATTGGCACGTGCAGCAATCGATAAAAACTGCGTCCCAGCAATCCCGCGCCAACCAGCAGTACTACCGCCACCGCCAGTTCCACCACCACCAGGTTTGCTCCCATCTGACGCCACAGCCGCCCGGCCGATCCCCGAGCGCCTTCCGCAAGCCCCTCGCGAATCGGCTGGAATGAGAGCCGAAGGGCAGGCGTCAAAGACAGCATGAGCGCGCCGAGCGCCGCAATCGCCGCAGCAAACAAACACGTATGAGCATTGAGGCCCACGGAGGCCAGGAATGGCATTCCATCCGCCATGTTCTTCGGCACCATGTGCGCAAGCAGCGTCATCACCCATCCAGCAACCAGAACTCCTGTTCCGCAGCCCGCTCCCGTCAGCAGCAAACCTTCGGTCACAAATTGCCTTGCCAGCCGCGTACGTGTCGCACCCAATGCGCCACGTACCGCAATCTCGCGTTTTCGGCTTTCCGAGCGCACCAGCAGAAGGCTTGCCACATTGAAGAAGGCAATTATCAGCAGCAACGCGGCCCCGCTCAACAGCAGCAACAGAACGGGCCGGATATCGCCAACAATCAGCTCCGACAGCGGGATCACACTTGCGGTTTGGCCGAGATTCGATTTCGGATATTGGCGTTCCAGTTGCCCTGCTATATCTTTCAACTCGGCCAACGCCGTCTGCACCACCACCCCGTCACGCAGCCTGCCAATTCCGTCCAGGTTGTGGCAGCTACGCCGCTGTTCGCACTCCTGCAGGTCCAGCAATGGCGACCAGAACTCCGCGCCCCCGCGCGGCGCAAACTCAAACTCCCGCGGCAGCACGCCCACTATGGCGTAGGTGTCGCCGCTCAGGTTCACCGTCTCGCCCACCACATCGGGCCGCGCTCCAAACCGCGTCAGCCACGCGCCGTAACTCAGAATCACAATCTTTGCGCCACCCTGCTTGTCCTCGCCTGGTAGAAATCCGCGCCCCAGCATTGGCCTGACGCCAAGCGTACTGAAGAACCCGTCGCTCACACGCGCGCCCTTTACCGGCTCTGTCCCCGATCCTGTTCGCAGCCGAAACCCCGTTCCCGTATACACATCCAGCGAACTGAGGGACTTGTTCATCCGCTTCCAATCGATGTAGTCCTGATATGAAAGATTGTTGCGTGGAAACAGAGCCGAGCTCTCGTCAATCGCCACCAGTCGCGTGGGCTCAGCGTACGGCAACGGCTGCAGAAGCGCAGCATCCACGAACCCGAAGATCGCCACGCTGGCGCCAATCCCCAGCGCCAAAATCAAAATCGCTGTCGCCGCAAATCCAGGATTCTTGCGCAACTGCCGCAGCGCGAATCTCAAATCCTGCACTACCGTTTCCACCCTGAATCCCACCACTTCGTGGCTCTTCTCCTTCAGCCGCGTCTCATTCCCAAACTGCCGCATCGCCGCATACCGCGCGGCTTCCGGCGTCATCCCGCTCGCAACAAATTCCCGCTCGGCCTGCTCGCGATGAAACGCCATCTCCTCGTCCAATTCGCCACTGAACCGCTTGCGGCCAAACAGAATCGTTAGCTTCTTCACAAAACGAGTGATTGCATTCATCTAAGCCTCCTGCGCGTCGGCGAGCACGCGGCTAATCGCCGCAATCATCGTTTCAAACTGCGACAACTCAAGCCCCAGTTGCTTCCGGCCCGCCGCCGTCAGCGTATAGAACCGCGCCCGCCGGTTGGTCTCCGTCATCTTCCACTCCGCCTTCACCCATCCCTGCAGCAGCAACCGTTGCAGCGCCGGATACAGCGACCCTTCTTCCACCGTCAGCACCTCTTCCGACAACCGCTTGATCGAAAGCGCAATCCCGTATCCGTGCAGCGGCGCGCGGGTAAGAGTTTTCAAAATCAGCATGTCAAGAGTGCCAGGCAGCAGATCGGGTTTCTTGGCCATGAATCAATATATAGACTATCTATGGGTAGCCCGTCAATGCGTAGATCCGAACCACCCAACTGCAGTCCCTAAGTCCCAGCTTTTCTGTTCCCTGTTCCCTGGTCCCTGCCCCATGATTTACCCTCAATGAGGTTATGAAATCAACGCGCGCCCTATTCGTTCCCGCTCTCCTCGTGGCCTTCGCCGCCGCAGCCTTCGCTCAGCAATCCACCCCAACCAAACCAGCGGACGACCTCCCCGACGCACCTCAGGCCACCGCGGCCGCAATGATCCATCCCAATGGTCCCAGCGTCGTTATGGATACGTCCATGGGCCGAATCACCTGCCAGTTCTTTCAGCGGCAGGCGCCCAAGGCCGTTGCCAACTTCATCGGCCTCGCGCAAGGCACCATCGATTGGACAGATCCAACCACCAAGAAAAAGCAGCATCACAAACCCTATTACGACAACACCATCTTCCATCGCGTCATTCCCGAATTCATGATTCAGGGTGGCGATCCAACCGGTAGCGGCATGGGTGATCCCGGCTACGCATTCGACGATGAAGTGGATCCCAACCTGAACTTCGACCAGCCCGGCCGCCTCGCCATGGCCAATAGTGGACCCAACACCAACGGCAGTCAGTTCTTCATCACTGAGCAGGCATACGATTCGCTCAACGGCCATTACACTCTCTTTGGCCAATGCGACGAGTCCAGCGTGCTCGTGGTCAAAACCATCGCCCGCGTCGAGCGCGACAGCAACGACAAACCGCTCTCGCCTGTAGCTCTCAAAAAGGTGACCATCGTACCCGAAGGCCAGCCTGTTCCTCCGTCTCCCGCCCCCAAACCTTAGCCGGACGTATAAACCGACCACCGTTCACCGTTCACCGTCCACCGAACACCGTCTTTCAAGGAGCATCAATGGCACTCTTACCAGGAACCTACGCAATCTTTACCACCAACCAAGGCAAAATCACCGTCAAGCTCTTTGAAGCAGTCGCGCCCAAAACCGTCGCCAACTTCATCGCCCTCGCCGAAGGCGGCAAGGAGTGGACCCACCCCACCACGCGCGCCAAGTCAACCGGCAAGCTCTACGACGGCACCATCTTCCATCGCGTCATTCCCGACTTCATGATTCAGGGCGGCGACCCCACAGGCACCGGCATGGGTGGCCCCGGTTATAAATTCGAGGATGAAACCGCGGGATCTCCGCACAAGTTCGACAAACCCGGCAAACTCGCCATGGCCAACAGCGGCCCCAACACCAACGGCTGCCAGTTCTTCATCACCATCGCGCCCACCACCTGGCTCACCGGCAAGCACACCATCTTCGGCGAAGTCGTTGAAGGCCAGGACATCGTCAACAAAATCTCGCTCGTCGCCCGCAATCACCAGGACAAACCCCACAAGGAAGTAGTCCTCGAGTCCGTAACCATCGAGCGCGTAGCGTAAATCCGCACTTGCCCGCAGAATCAAAGGCCGCGCATTCAGCGCGGCCTTTATGTTTTCGTATGTCGTAAAGGGCTCAGTCCTATTCATCGTGCATGCTCGCACGCGATGAATGGGACCAACCCAACTTAGAAATGAGCTGTCATCCTAAGCGAACGGGGCTCCGAGCGTTTTTCAGCTCGGGGGTGGTGAGCCGAAGGACCTGCATTTGCACTTGCGGTTGTTGTTGTATTTGTTCTTGATTATTGCCCCGCCCCAAACCCCCACCGGATCTTCAACCCCAATCGTACATTCGCCGGCAAACTCGGAAATCCAATCGGTGCAATATGCCGATTCCCCGTCAAATTCTCTCCCTGCCCATAAATGCCAAGCCACTTAGTAAGCGCATAACTCCCTCCCAGGTCCACCTTCGCATAACCATGATCGAGATTACGATTCGGCAACAGCAGGCTATTCCCACCAAACAGATCGGCATAAGCCAGAAAATCCGAGTCATCCGACCGGCTTGCAAACGCCGAAGTCAGCACACCAGTAATCTTGTTAGCCGAGTAACTCGCCGACACAAACCCCGTATGCGGCGGACGACGAAACGGGCGCGCTCCCTGCAACGGCGAATCCTCTCCAACCGGAATCCCGTTATAAGTCGGCACCGGCCCCAGCAGATCTACATCATCATTCGTGAACGACCGCTGCACCACCGCATCCAGGTAAGTGTATCCACCGCGCAAAAAGATGTTCTTCCCGATGCCGCCTTCCACCGTCGTCTCTACGCCCAGCGCCCGGTATGCTTCCGAATTGATGCTCAGCTCATAGGCTCCATCGGCTTGCAAAGTCTGTTCCAGGGTGTTTTGCTGAATCGGAGTCAAGCCAGGCAAAAGTTCCGGCACCAGGTCCAGCCCCACATACTCAATCTGCCGCCCAAATTCATTGTGAAAGAAGCTCGTCCGGAACAGTAGCCGCTCGCTGAAAAACGTCTGCTCCACGCCGCCTTCGTATGTGCGATCCTGAGGCGCGCTCAGTGGCGCGATATGTAAATCCGAGATCGTCGATTGACCTTTATTGTTCTGCAAAAAGGTATACAGGGAATAGAACTGGTCAGTCAGCGCAGGCTCGCGCACCGCCTCACCAAAGTTGAACAATAGCCGTGTCCCGCTAAAGATCCCCTTGCGCGGCCGCAGCACGTATCCAGTAACTCCCGCACGCGGCGATGTCTGCGTTCCGAACAGCGAGTAGCGTTCCAAACTTCCGCCTAGCGTATAGAACAACCGATTCTTGAAATCTCCGTGCACCGTTGCCAGGTAGTCGTAGTTAGTCCGTTCCACCGCGGGTTCTGAACCGTTTGGATCAGCGCCCCGCTCGTCTTCGTAATGGAACCCAACCATCCCCGTCACATGTGGAGTGAAGCTGTAATCGCCCTCATAAATAAGCTGATCGCGATTCGACACAAGCTGGTGTCCTTCCGGATAGGGCGGGTTGTCGAAGCTCGGATAATCCAATATCGCCTGACCGTTCACTTGGTAGCCGTTGGCGCCGGTGATGGTCACACTATCTCCGAAATATGCTTGATCGCCGTACTGGTCATACGCAATCAGCGTTCCGGAAGGCTTCCACAAATTGTATTGTTCCCGCTTCCGCGTCAGTCCATACCGCGCACTCTGGTGCAACGACGCCGTCGTCTGGTTATCAATCGACGCGCTCGCAAAAAGATTCTGGTCCTTCTCCGTAGCCTGGTCCGCAACATGATAAAAGTCCCACGCATTCGGAACCCCCGTCGCATCCACGCCATAATGAACAGTCCCGCGAATCTGCGTGCTCCCCGACGGCTGCCAGCCAATATTCCCTGCCGCAGTCGCCACGTGGAACTCATCGTTCGGCAAATCATTCACCGTCTGCAACCAACTGAACGCACCCAGATAATCCAGCTTGTTATGCGAGCCGGAAACTTCCAAATCCTCATGCGAAGTCTGAAAGTTCCCCACATCTCCATTGAATAGTAGCGATGGAAAACTCGTAGTCCCGCGCGGAGTCGTAAAGCTCACCACGCTCGCTTCTGCATCCGCACCGTACAGATTCGAACCAGGCCCGCGAAAAACTTCAGCCCGCTCCACTGCGGTCGTCGCCAGCGTTCCAAAATCGAATTGGCCGCCAAGGTCCCCCGCGCTCACTCCATCCACCAGCACCTTGTTATCGTCGGAATCGCCACCGCGCACAAACAGTGTTGCCTCTGCCCCGCGCTGCCCGCCCTGCACCACAAACGTTCCCGGCATCAACCGCAGCGTGCTCACAAAATCACTACGCAAATCCAGGTCCAGCGGCCCAAGCACGTCGGTAGCTTCGCTGGTTTGCGGCTGCGGAGTAGGAAGACCCGTCGGGGTCACCACAATCGACTCCCGCACCCATTCCGGCTCCACCACAATGTTCTTTTCAACGTTGTCCAGCGGCCCCGCATAGAACATCGGCGTATCAATCTGCCTGAAGCTCTTCGCCGTCACCACCAGGAAGAACCGTCCCGTTGTCCCAGTCAAAATCTGAAAGCTGCCATCGGCCGTCGATACCGCCGTGGCCACTGCCTTTCCATTGCTAAGCAGAGTGACAGTTGCTCCCGTCACTTTGGCGCCAGAGGCGTCAGTCACCACGCCGCGAATA
>Ga0302198_10004518_pt1 | contig 13354 bp, 10 predicted proteins | sample II_Bog_N2_2_FD_193521 | JGI IMG/M metagenome (GOLD analysis project Ga0302198, IMG submission 193521) | Peat permafrost microbial communities from Stordalen Mire near Abisko, Sweden - II_Bog_N2_2 | ecosystem: Environmental > Terrestrial > Soil > Wetlands > Peat | place: Sweden: Abisko... | reverse complement strand
GTGTCCGAAGAGGAAGATGGAGCCTGAATCTGGGCGAAGAAGGCCGTTGATGAGCTTGAGAAGGACGCTTTTGCCAACGCCGGCGGGCCCGAGGAGGATGCGGGTTTCGTTTGGGGAAACGGAGAAACTGACGTCCTGAAGGACGGGGGGGCCGTCGAAGGCGATGGACACGTGGTGGAACTCGACAATGTGGGCAGGGGGCGGCGCGGGTTCGGCGGCGGGATTCGGCATTGGATGGGTGGGACCTAGTGTGGTGTCTGAGAAGCCTATCGGAAAACAAATGCAGGTCCTTCGACTGACCACCCCCAAACTGAAAATCGTTTGGGGCCCCTTTCGCTCAGGATGAGAATTCATTTTATGTGATGGACTTGAGAGGCTGGAGGCTAGATGGGCGGGAACAGGGTGAGCAGGATCTGGGTAAGCAGGAAGTCGGCAAAGATGATGATGACCGAGGAGAAGACGACGGCGTCGATGGTGGAGCGCCCCACGCCTTCGGTGCCGCCCGTGGTGCGCATGCCATAAAAGCAGCCTACCGAGGCGATGATGAACCCGGAAAAGAGCGGCTTGACCAGTCCCTGGATGATGTCTGGAGAGCGGAGGTGCTCCCAGGCCATGGAGAAGTACTGGGTTCCGTTCTGGTGGTTCATGAAGACGGTGACGAAGGCACCGCCGATGATGCCGAAGGCGTCGGCAAGGATGGTGAGGAAGAACAGCATGGAGATGCAGGCAAACAGGCGCGGCGTCACCAGCTTTCGCATGGGATCGACGCCCAGCGCGCGCATGGCGTCAATCTGCTCGGTGACGACCATGGAGCCGAGTTCGCTGGCCATGGAAGACGCGTTGCGGCCGGCAACCATGATACCGGTGAGCACCGGACCGAGCTCGCGAATCATGGTGGTGGAAACAAAGCGGCCGGTGACGGATGTCGCGCCGAATTCAGACAGGGTTGCGGCGGACTGCAAGGCGAGCACGCCTCCTGTAAAGAAGCCGGAGAGCAGGACGATGGCCGCGGACCCGACGCCGATGATGTTGCACTGGATGAGGAAGTCGGTCCAGTAGCGAGGCGGGCGGAAGAGGTTCATGACAGCCCGCTGCGCGAACAGGGAGTACTCCTGCACGGTGAGAACGATGTCCTTGGCGGTTCTTTCGATGGGTCCGATGGCCATGGGCTGCCTGGGTGGTGCGTGAATGTTGTCTTAAAGATGGATGCGCTGGAGTGCGCGGATGATGCAAGGACAGGATAGCGCATGCGGCGGAATGGGGCGGATGGGAATCGACCTGGCGGGCGGTAAACTGAGAAAGAGAGCGAGGTCGCAGTGACGCCAGAGGGTGAAGAAAAGCTGGGAGCATTTTTTGGGACATGGCCGGGTGGGGCGAATCCGGTGCTGATGGTGGACTACGATGGGACGCTGGCGGGATTCCGGGTGAACCGGTTTCTAGCGCGGCCGTGGGCTGGGGTTAGAGAGGTGCTTACCCGGATTCAGGCGCAGGGACGGACACGCCTGGTGGTGATTACGGGGCGTCCGGCGGGGGAGATTGCGCCACTGCTTGGGTTGCCGGAGCCGGTTGAGGTTTGGGGACTTCACGGCGCCGAGCGGCTTTCTCCGGACGGGCGGCGGGAACTGGAACTGGCTCCGGCGGCGACGCAGGCGCGACTGGAAGAGGTGAAGGAGCAGTTGAGACGCGACGCGCTGGGAGGGCTGTTTGAGGACAAGGCGAATGGGGCAGTGATGCACTGGCGAGGGCTTGCGCTGCGGCAGAAGGCGCTGGTGGAGAAGCGGACCCGGGCGCTGTTTGAGCCGCTGGCGAAGCTGGATGGGTTGGCCCTGCTGGAGTTTGAAGCGGGGTTGGAATTGCGGGCTGGGCGGGACAAGGGCGGGGCGGTGAAGGCGATTTTGGCGGAGATGCGCGCGGCTGGGAAAACGCCGGGTCCCGTCGCGTATCTGGGTGACGATTTGACCGATGAAGAGGCGTTCAAAGCGGTGAATGCGTTGGATGAGACGCATTTGAGCGTGCTGGTGCGGAGCAAGTGGCGGGAGACGGCGGCGGAGGTTTGGGTGCGGCCGCCTGGGGAAGTGCTGGGGTTTTTGGAGAGGTGGGGGAAGGCGGGGGACAGGGTTTAGGGTCTGGAGTGTGGGGTTTAGGGTCTGGAGTCTGGGGAATTGACTTACAGTGAGAAGACTGCCGGGTAGTCTTTCCAAGGGATGAAGAGGGCCGCACCGGAGACAGGCTGTCCGGCACCCGAACACTGTTGCAGGTTGAGACGCGGGACGCCCGCGTCCTATTCGCTCTTTCGCAGCGGCAAGAGGCGCAGCCGAGTCCGCTTGGAGTCCAGGGTGATCAAAGCCCCTTCTTCCAACTCCTTTCGCATTTGACGCAGCGCCAGCAGCACTTGATTTCCAATCGAAAGGGATCTGAGATCGTCTCCGCGTATCTGCACCACGCTTGGCTTTTCGTTGTTTGCCGTGGCCAATGCAACACCGAAGTCGAGATCGTTGGTCAGGATAGCGAATCCATGGGTGGCGGCATAGACCATGATGGCCGGGTCTGGGGTGTTGGCGGGGCCGACTTGTGCCCAATGCACGGCCTCGATGCCCGCCTCAGTCAGCATTTTCGCCCAACTCGGCGAGAGATTCATGTCGATCAGAATCTTCACGCGCTGGCCAGCAATACTTCCCGCTCGTCAGAACGCCAGGCGGCGTAACGGAGTGCCTGCATGATGTCTTCGCGTTCCAGGTATGGATAGTCGGCCAGCAACTCGTCGATGGTGACATCGGCGCCAATCTGGCCGACGATCATGGCGACGGTGACCCGCATGCCGCGGATGCAGGGCCGCCCGCCCATCATATCTGGACTTTGGGTGATGCGGTCGAATTCCGGCATGGGCGCTCCTTCTTGAAACTCATTGCCATGATAGATGTTTGAGTGGCGGAATTCAAAGAAGGCATGGCGACAGAGCGTGGCCAAGCCGGATGCTGAGGTCGATGGTGACTGCGCTGCGACCGTTGAGGGACTAGGAATTCGCTCAGGCTGCGAGGGGCTTGATCTTGGGGCGCTTCCTTTGTGATTCGATCCAGAGGTCGTACTGAAGCTGGGCTTTGGAGAAGAAGTCCGGGGAAAGAGAGAGAGCCTGGCCCAGCCGAATGCTGAGATCCGTGGTGACCGCGCTGCGGCCGTTGAGGATGCGCGAGATGGTTGCGCGGGCTACGCCGATGTGCTCGGCGAGTTGGGTTGCGGTGATGGTGCCGAGGAATTCCTTGAGCAGTTCGCCGGGGCTGGCGGGGTTATGCATTGTGGTCATGGTCACGATTGGGTCCTGCCTTCTCTCTGCAATATCTCGAGCGCGGGTGGGAAGAGATGCTCGTATCCGTCGGTTTTGAGGAGATGGGCGGCGCTGGCGATGCGTTGGAGCGTTTCGGGCTGGAGCAGCCAATTGCGGAGGGCTTCGGCTTGCGGCTTAGACTCTTCCCAGAATGCCTCGTGCAGGGTACGGTCATCGGAAAAGTCGGAGCCGTAGAAGGTGACCAACTGGATTAGGTGCTCGTCGGCCTGCTGTGTCGTGGTCTTGGTCCAAGTCTGAAGGTAGGATTCGAACGGTTCGCCGGTTCGTGCAATTGAGGCTAGCACCGTTTCGATCTCAAAGAATGCGGGCAAAGCGTCCTGGAGCGGATAGACACTCAGTGCTGTTTGCCAAAGTGCTCGCAAGTAGGTTCGGATTGCGGTGATTTCGTCGGGTGGCCAGTTCAGCCATTTCGCATGTTCGAGTTTGCCGAATAGGATTTCGGGGTCGACGCACAGGTCGCACTGAGATACTACTTCGAAGAGGCGTGGCAACAAGTAGCGAAAGTCGTCGACGGAGCCTTGGGTGGTCATTGAGCTGAAGGCGAAGTCTTCGAGTTGCTTTTCGCGGAGTTCGCGCAGAGCGGTTGTGATCAGGTGATTTGTCGCGTCTTTGGCGGTGCACCCGCATGGACAGAACTCAATTCTCTCGGGGCGAGGGTATCGAGCGAAGGTGGAGTAGAGGCATTCAATGGCTTTTTCGAGTTCAGTCATGGGCGGTCTCAGAGCGAGGTAGCAACCGTAGGGTTTCGTCCCGATAGGTCCGGAGTAATGCTCACCTGAAAGAGTAGCAGGGACTTACGAGGCTGCGGAAAAAAGGGGCTGTTTATCGTGCGAAATGCCCGAAAGGCTTACCTCAGGGGCCGAGGCCCCATTGATTCTATTGGCTCTGTGCCGGGGATAAATCCCCGGCCTACCACACGAATGAGTTTTGCAGGGGCTAAAGCCCAACATTGATTTAATTGGCTTTATCGGCATGACTGAAGTCATGCCCTGATACAAAGCGTTCAAGAATGGGCTCCACAAGGAGTTTTTCCGCAGCCTGTAAAGCCCACCTTGTTTTCAGGTATTTGCGGCACGACTGAAGTCGTGCCCTGATACAAAGCGAATCATCCGCTGTTCGTCAGATACTGCGTAGTTTTCTGTTCCCTGCTCCCTATTCCCTGTTCCCTTCTTTCTTACTCGCGCCCCTTCTTCCGGATCTCGATGTTGAGGCGTTTGATTTTTTGGTTAAGGGTGCTTAGGGGGATGTGGAACTGCTCGGCGGCGTCGGTTTGGTTGCCGTTGCAGCGCTCGAGTTTCTCGATGATGATGCGGCGCTCGATGTCTTCGAGGATGTCGAAGAGGGAGGCGTTGGGGTTGTGTTCGAGCAGGGCGTCCTGGAAGCTGCGGCCGGTGATGTGGCCGGGGAGCAGGTCAGAGCCGATGACGGGGCCGGAGCTTAGTACGACGCCGCGCTCGATGGAGTTTTCGAGTTCGCGAACGTTGCCGGGCCACTCGTAATCGACCAGGGCGCGCAGTGCGTCGGCGGAGAGCTTGCGCGGGGGCATGCCGTTCTCGTTGGCGTAGAACTCGAGGAAGTGGTTGGCGAGCAGCGGGATGTCTTCGCGGCGGGCGCGAAGTGGGGGCAGATCGACAGTGATGACGTTGAGGCGATAGAAGAGGTCTTCGCGGAAGTGGCCCTCGCGGACGGCCTGGCGGAGGTCAATGTTGGTGGCGGCGATGATGCGGACGTCGACCTGGATCTCCTGAATGCCGCCGAGGTGCATGAAGCGGCGGTCTTGAAGGACGCGGAGGATCTTGGCCTGGGTGTCCATGCCCATGGTGGCGATTTCGTCGAGGAAGAGGGTGCCGCCGTTGGCGACTTCGAACAGGCCCTTCTTTGAGGCGATGGCGGAAGTGAAGGCGCCTTTGACGTGGCCGAAGAGGGTGGATTCCAGAAGTTCGGAGGGCATAGCGCCGGTGTTGATGGGGACGAAGGGCTTGTCTTTGCGCGGCGAGTTGGCGTGGATGGCCTTGGCGATGAGCTCTTTGCCGGTGCCGCTTTCGCCCTGGATGAGGACGGTGGAGCGCGAGGGGGCGACCTGGGCGATGAGGTCGAAGGTGCGCAGCATGATCTCGCTCTTGCCGACAATGTTGACGAAGTTATAGCGCTGCTTGAGGGTGCGCTTGAGCTGGAGATTTTCTTCTTCGGCCTTGTGGCGGGCTACGGCGGAGCGGATGTCGGCCAGCAGCTTCTCGTTGTCCCAGGGTTTCTGGACGAAGTTTTCAGCGCCGGCGCGGACGGCTTCGACGACGTTGTCGACGGTGCCGTAGGCGGTGATCATGATGACGGGGAGTTCGGGCTGGCGCTCCTTGATTTGCGGCAGCAACTCCATGCCGCTCTGGCCGGGGAGGGCGAGATCGAGCAGGACCAGGTCAAAGCTTTCCTGCTCCAGGGTGCGCAGGCCCTGCTCGCCATCGACAGCCATTTTGACTGTGTAGCCTTCGAGCGTGAGCAGCACTTCAAGTGATTCGCGGATCGCTGCCTCGTCGTCAATGACCAGGATGATGGCGCCCGTGTTGGTGTCATTGGCGCCAGGGGATGCGGCGGGCAAGTTCAAGGGAATTTCGACCTCAGGCATGTACTGAATTCCTCAATAACGGAAACTCGAGATGGAAGGTTGTGCCGGAGCCGACCGCGCTTTCGACATGAATCTTGCCGGCGTGCTCCTGGATGATGCCGTAGGAAACCGAGAGCCCCAGGCCTGTGCCGCGGCGGTCGCCGGGTTTGGGCTGCGTCTTGGTGGTAAAAAACGGATCGTAAATGCGCTTGAGATGCTCAGGGGCAATGCCGGACCCGGAGTCGGTAACCAATGCTTCCACGTGCCCGTTGACCTGGGTGGCGATGCGCAGAACGCCGCCGCCGGGCATGGCCTCTTTGGCATTGAGCAGGAGGTTGAGAAAGACCTGTTGCAGCTTTCCGGAGTTGCCGTTGATGGCCGGAAGCTCGTCCACCAGGTCGAGGTCCACGCTGATCTGCGCGGTCTTGAACTGGTGTTCCAGCAGGGAGAGGGTGTCGCGAATGACCTGATTGAGGTTGGTTTCGCGAAATTCGGTGGTGGAGGTGCGCGAGAAGTTGAGCAGGCCGTTGGCGATTTCAGCCGCGCGGAAGCTCTGCTGCGTGATCTTGTCAAGCACCGGGCTGAGCCGCGGGTCAGCCTTCAACTGCTTTGACAGCATCTGCGCGTAGCTGGAGATGACCGCCAGCGGCGTGTTGATTTCATGCGCAACGCCGGCTGCCAACAGGCCGATGGAACTGAGTTTGTCAGCCTGTGCCAATTGTGATTCGAGCGAGACGCGCTCAGTGATGTCGTCCACCAGGATGATGCGGCCGACAGAGACAAAATCCCGCGAAAGCAGCGGGGCAACGGCGATATTGGCGGTGCGCTGTTCGCCGGCGCGGGTGGTCAGGCGGAACTTGTAAAGGTGATGAACGCCTTGCTCGTTGCGGAAGGCGTCAATGGCGTCGACAAAGTTGGAGGGGAATACGGCACGAAGCGCCTGGCCGATGGCTTCGGCGCGGCTGAGCGCATACATGGCCTCCATCTGCGCATTCCAACTTTCGATGCGGTCATCCAGATCGAGCGCAAGGATACCCACGTTGATTGACTCGACGATGTTCTCGTTAAACTCTTTGAGCCGCTCAAACTGGCCTATCTTGGCTTCAAGACGCGCGTAAAGGCTGGCGTTCTGAAGGGCGATGCCGATGTAGCTTGCCAGCGACTCGAGCAACTCGACGTCTTCAGAGGAAAGGAAGTCGCCGCCGATTGTGCGGCCGAGGCCGATCACGGCGATGGTTCGGGTGACCGCGCCATCCTGGGTTGATCCCGTGGCCACGCGGCAGGGCAGGTAGTAGTTCAGGTCGAGCAGGGCGGCGGTGCGCTCCTGTTCCGCCGGCAAATGCAGGGCCTGCTGCGCGTTCTCAAGGAAGATATGCGAATGGTCCTTTGCGCGGTCGAAGTCCAGGAATCCCAGATCGAGCGAGTCAGTCGCAAGCGGCATCGCCGTGTTGAATCCGTTTGCCCCGTTTGCGCCATTTGCTCCATTGAATCCACTCAATCCATTTGCCCCGTTGGGGCTAACCAGGCGGAGGCGGCTCTTTCGGGTGTTTGTTTCGGAGGGCAGGCCGTGCGAAGCAGCCAGCCGCAGGCGCCCGGAATCCTGCATCAGAAAGACCGCCACGCGGGCCACCAGCAGGGTGCGCGGCAGGCGCTCGACGATGGAATCCAGCAGCGCGTCGAGATCGGTTTCGGAACTGAGGCCGCGGCCAAACTCGACCAGGGCCTTGCGGTAGTCGTAGCGGTGCCGGTCAAAGGCCTTGTCGACCCAGCCCTGTATGCGGCGCTTGAGTGGGTCAAAGATGGCGGCGGTGGCCACGATGGCGATGCCCAGGCTCCACTCGCGCACTGACTCGGGCATGCGCGTGTGGACGACTTCGGCGATAAGCGCGATGATGCCGAAGTAGGCGCTCAGCAGCAGGCCGGTGGCGAGCGAATAGGCCACGCCGCGCTTGAAGATCAGGTCGGTGTCCATCAGCCGGTAGCGCACGATGGCCCAACTGAACGTAAGCGGCAGGATGACCAGCGATAATCCTGCGATGTCAGTGAGCAGCCAGTAAGGGCGCCAGTCAAACAGGAACGGAATGGCGTAGAAAAGCGTGAAAGGCAGCACGGCCAGCAGGGTTCCGCGGGTCACCCATTTCAACTGCTGGCGAAGCAGCGGTGAGTCGGCGCGGCTGTAGCTGCGCAGGAACAGCAAGGCTGCGAGCACGTAGAAGGCTGCCACGTATGCGGTGCCGGTTTGCTCAAGCCGGTGCTTCAGCAGGCCCGTGGCTTCACGGGTGAAGATGGCCCAGAGGTTCAGCCCGAGCAGGGCCGCTCCAGGGGCGTAGATGACGGGTAATAGCCAGCGGCGGCGGATGCCCTTGAAGCGTTCCTCGGGGAAGCTTAGGGCGAAGTGCAGAAATAGCGCGGGTTGCAGGGATTCGGCGACGACGTTCAACCAGAAAATTGTCCAGTCAAGCACGTCGAGCTTGCCGGTGTATTTCAGAGTGCATAGAGCGAAAGAGACCAGGCAGAAGAGGTAGAAGTGCGTCGCACGCGCAGCGCCCCAGCGGCGGAACAGGACGTAGATGCCGATGGCCAGATACACCAGGCCAATGGCGCGCTGAGCTTGCTGGAGTCCGCGATCCATCGGCTCCGGAATGACCACGACCGGAGTGTCCAGCGGGACTCCGTCGCGGGTGATCTCATAGCTGGCTTTGCCGTATACCTGCGTGTTGTAAAGGATGCGTTCGAGGTCAGAGAGATGGACAATCGGACTTGAGGGAAGGAGTCCTTTGGCGGTCGATGGGATCAGATCTTTGTGACTTTTTGGCAGTGATCCCGCGCCAGACATTCCCTCGCGCGCAGCGGGGCTGGCGGGTTGAACTTTCTCGTCGCTGAGCAGGTCTTGCGACTGAATATCAGTGCGCTGAGGAGGAATGTCGGGCACGACCGCTGCGCCGGTCAGCAGGTCGCCTTGCTCGATGCCGGCGGGCTGGCCGGGGCCGTTGGGCAGGACTTTTACAGCCTCCAGACCACCCTGAACTTCACGCCACCACACGCCATCGTCGGGCTGCTGAAACTGGGTTTCCTGCCGCAGGTTGAGCACCGCAAGCACAACTAGACCGGCTGTCGCCACAAACAGCACGATGGCTTGAAACCGGTTAATCAGGCTTGTTTCCATGGGGGCGCTCGCACATCTTCATAGGTTGTTGCACGTCGATTGCCATGTTTGCCAATTGCGCCGCCAACTTTAGAACGAATCACAACAAACTGATAAGAGACAAGATAGGGACGCATCTGGAAACAAAATGTCCTTCCCTGGGGATGGGATTTTCCGAGGAAAATGCAGCAAATGGGATGTGTAATCCATGGAATAGTATCGGCCTATGGAAACCGGTAGGTTCTTTTGCGCAAGGGCTTTGGGGAGAAATCGGTAGGTTCTCGTGCTGCGGAGACGGCAGGAAATGGGGAACTCCTGCGCCGCTGCGATCGGTCACTTCTGCCCGTAAGTGGCCTTCGGCCCGTGCTTGCGCAGGTAGTGGTGCTGTGAGACCCAGGTCGGGATCTGTCCGCCGGAGGGGTCGAAAATACCGTCTCCGCCACGCAGCAGGACGGTGCGGAATGCGAGCCGGGCAATGTATTCGAGGACATCCGCGTTCTCTACGGCTTCGGCCGCATCCTTGCCCCAGGCAAACGGTGCGTGTCCTGCCACCAACACCCCGGGCACGGCAATGGGGTCAAGGGTATCGGCCTGGAAGCGTCGCACGATCACAGCTCCCGTGTTGCGGACATACCCGGTATCGACTTCTTCGGCGGTCAGCGGTTCGGTCACCGGAACCTGGCCATGGAAGTAGTCCGCATGGGTGGTGCCGAAGCAGGGAATCGGCCGGCAAGCCTGTGCCCAGGAAGTGGCGAATTCGGAGTGGGTGTGGACAATGCCGCCAATCTGGGGAAATTCGCGATAGAGAAAAGTATGGGTATCGAGATCGCTTGATGGGCGCAGGGCGCCTTCGACGATTTTTCCGTCGAGGTCAGTAACCACCAGGTCGCCTGGAGTGAGCGAGGCATAGTCTACGCCGCTGGGCTTGATGACCACGAGCGGCCCCTGGCCTGTGCGGGCTGGATTCCGCTCAATGCCGCTGGCGTTACCGAACGTGTGTGGAGCGAGTCCGCGGCGTGCGATCTCCTGGTTGGCGCGGAGAACCTCTTGGCGAAGGGAGTGGAGCAGCATTTTGAAACCTCGGTCATCGAGCGGTAAGCGTTTACCAAAACAGTGTACAGCCTCAAGGGGCAGGCGCAGCCGACCAGAGCCACGCGACTGCCGAATGCGCAACGGCGTCTGGCAACCATGAAGTGCCGTTGCACGTCTCTCAACTGGCTGGCACAATTCGATTGTGTAGAGTGAAATTCAGTCCGCGTAGGTGGAAATGAAGGGAGCGGGCTGTTTTCTGCCCCTTGGAGAAACAGGATGCCGAAGTGGCACAACGCCCTGCTCGCGCTTATCGTGTCCGTCTGCACCTCGCTGGTGACAAATGCGCAGCCGATAGTGGGCGCGTCTGCTCAGCAATTGCAGCTTGGAATCATCGTGACCCGCACTTTTGCCAATGCACAAGATGTGCTGAAGAAACTGAATGCGGGCATGGACTTTTTCGTGATGGCCAGGGAGTACTCGATTGATCCCACTGCCGGCGATGGCGGGTATCTCGGCGAATTGAATCCTGCGAATATGCAGCCGGCGCTGCGCGATGCGGTTGAGAAGATTCACAAAGAAAAGTTCTCCGGGATTGTTGCGATTCCCACGGGGTACGCGATTCTGACGGTTTTGCCCGGGCCTGTGAACTGGCCGAACCTGGAGGTACGTCAAATGGAGCGCGTGGCCAAGTCCGGCGAGGTGCGCCAAAGCATCAATGTTGACGGGCTCTCCGAGTCCGATGCCGTATTCCGTGCCTTCCCGAAGCCGGAAGGCTGGGAGCGCGATCTCCAGCAGTCGTGCGAGATTCGCCAAAAATCGCGCGCTGCCGCAATCGCGCAGATGGAGCGGCTTCTGGCCGATGGAGACGCGAAAACCGAGAACCGGCCCGCTCCCCGGGATTTCATGCAGGGTCATGAAGCGCTGGCCCAGTTTCACGCCTATTCCGGCGATCTGGATCAATCGATCGTGGAATGGGAAAAGGCATACAAGATTGCTCTGTCCGATGTACCGGTTGCAATTCCCTACCTTGAGGAGGCACTCGGGGTGACGAATCTGCAACTTGCGGGCATCGAGAATGGCGCCTTTGTAAACGGCGGCGACATCGATCTCTTTCCACCCGCGAATCCCGCCTTGCGTTACGAAAAGCAGGAGCACTCGCGCATCGCGATCCAGTATTTTCAAGACATTCTTGACCATCAGTCCGATGATCCTCAGGTCAAGTGGCTGCTCAATCTTGCTTACGTCACGGTGGGCGAATATCCCGCGGGAGTTCCGGCAAAATATCTCATCCCGCCGAGCGTGTTTGCCTCCACAGAAGACATCGGCAGATTCAAAGACGTGGCAGCCGCCGCTGGTTTGAACGTGGTTGGAAGCGCCGGCGGAGTGCTGGTGGACGACTTTGAGAACAGTGGCCTGCTCGACGTGATTACCTCCAGCGAGGCGGTCTGCGACCCGCTTCACTACTTCCACAATAACGGCGACGGGACATTCACCGATCGCACCGCGCAGGCGGGTTTATCCGATGAGCTGGGCGGCCTGAACATTGTTGAGGGCGATTACAACAACGACGGCTGCATGGATTTTCTGGTCCTGCGCGGTGGCTGGGAGTTTGGCATGCGCATGTCGCTGATGCGCAACAACTGCAACGGCACCTTCACGGACGTAACCCACGAGAGCGGGCTCGACAAAGCAGTGTTCCCCACGCAGACTGCGGTCTGGGCCGATATCGACAATGACGGATATCTGGATTTGTTTGTGGGCGCCGAGCATCAACCGAGCCACCTATTCCGCAACAAGGGCGATGGGACGTTCGAGGACATTTCGCACGCTGCGGGGATTGACAAGATTGCTCAGACCAAAGGTGTGGCGGCCGCGGATTTCGACAAGGACGGCTATGTTGACTTCTATGTATCGAATTTCAATGGTGCTAACTTTCTGTACCACAACAACCACGATCTGACCTTTACCGATATTGCCAAAGAAGCAGGGGTGCAGGAACCCTACTCCAGTTTTGCCACCATGGTATTCGATTACGATAACGATGGTTGGCCGGATATCTTCGTTGCATCCTATTCAAACTTGACCGTGGATCAGCAGGTTCGGAGTTACCTTGGAATTCCATTTACTGCGGAGACTTCAAAACTCTTTCGTAATCTGCATGACGGCGCTTTCAGAGATGTAACGGCGGACGTTGGACTGGACAAGGTATACATGCCAATGGGCGCTGGTTTCGGCGATGTGGACAACGACGGCTATCTTGATATCTATCTCGGCATGGGCAACCCCTCGTTCGCTTCGCTGTTGCCCCACGTTCTGTTGCGGAACGACCAGGGCAAGAGGTTTGTGGACATCAGCGCTTCCTCGGGTACAGGCGAACTTCACAAGGGGCACGGGGTATCCTTCGCCGATCTGGGGCGGTCGGGAAGCGAGGACATTGTGACGGTAACTGGCGGCGCTGTCCCAGCCGACAGGCACTCGATGCGGGTTTTCCGCAACCCGGGCAACGGCAACAACTGGATCAACGTGCGGCTGAAGGGGGTGAAGAGCAATCGCAGCGCGGTGGGCGCGGAGATCAAACTGACGGTCGAGAATGACGGGGGCGCGGCGCGGACCATCTTCCGCACAATCGGCGAGAAGAGTTCGTTTGGATCGAATCCTTTGGAGGAGCACATCGGCCTTGGCCACGGAGCGCGGATCAAGAGCCTCGAAACCTATTGGCCCGCGACGCGCACGCGCCAGGTGTTCGAGAATGTGTCGACAGATCAGTTCATTGTTGTGAAGGAGTTCGACAGCAGCTACACCAAACTCGACAGGAGGCCGGTGCAACTGGGCGGAGCGGCAGTAGCGGGGGTGCAGAAGTGACCCCGCAAAGACTGGGGCATACTGCGATGCTCATGCTGGCACTCTGCATTGGTCCAGCGGTAGCGCAGAATCATCCTGCCGCAGGTCTGGCTGGGGCAGGGCAGGCAGGCCATCCGGCACGCGGCATCGTTACTGAAATCAGGGCAAAGCAGCGCACGGTAGACATCTCTTGCGACGAAATCCCGGGCTACATGGAACCGATGCAGATGACCTTTGCGGTGCACGATGCGAAGTCTCTTTCAGCGTTGCGCCCAGGCATGACCGTGCTGTTCACAATCGTGGACGACAATTCTGTGCCGTATGCCGAAGCGATTCATCCCGGGACATCGGAGGATGATGGGGCCGAGCAGTTGCAGGCCGGCGGTCTGGCGGC
>Ga0302198_10004516_pt1 | contig 13355 bp, 10 predicted proteins | sample II_Bog_N2_2_FD_193521 | JGI IMG/M metagenome (GOLD analysis project Ga0302198, IMG submission 193521) | Peat permafrost microbial communities from Stordalen Mire near Abisko, Sweden - II_Bog_N2_2 | ecosystem: Environmental > Terrestrial > Soil > Wetlands > Peat | place: Sweden: Abisko... | reverse complement strand
GCGTCGAGTCGGTGGATGCCAGCGCGGATAGCCTGGGCGTGGAAGTCGGGGCCGGTATCGATGACGACGTTGTGGTTTTCGTAGGAGATGAGGACGGAGGGGCGAGTACGGCGGTTGTGCGGGTCGACGGTGGGGGAGACGGCGGAGGTGCAGACGGCGCAGTCGCAGCCGAGCGTTGGGATGCCCATTGAGGTGCCGCTGCCGAGGAAGGTGAGGGTTGCTTGCACTGGTTTGCGCGTTTCTTCTGCCGTGAGAATTCTGGGCGCTGCTAGCGGAATGCGGGGATTCTTCGCTGCGCTCAGAATGACAATGTTAGCGGACGATGCTGGGGCGGCCGGGGGCTCCGGAGGCTCCACCGGGGGGCGGTTGACGGCTGGCGGCGGAGCGGGCGAGGGCCTGGGTGACTTCTAGGAAGCCCATGCGGACTTCGAAGAGGGCGTTGTCCATGAGCTGGGATTCGGTGGGGGTGAGGTTGCCCTTGGTTTTTTCGGCGAGGATGGCGAGCATGTCGATGCTTTGGCGTGCGCCCATGAGGTCGACCTTGGGCTGTTCGCCGGGCTGGGTGGCGCCGCCGAGTTGCATCATGGTGGTCATGTAAATGGACTGGACGATCTGATCGAAGGTCATGAGAGGCGGGTGGTCCATGCCGGGGTTGGCGGCGCGGACGGCGGTGTCGAGCCGCTCGGATGTCTGCTGGTAGGCGGCGTGGGCCTGGGCCATTTCAACTTCGGTGGGCGGCGGCGGGAGATCGGGGCCTGCGGCGGGTTCGGGTGTGGCGGGCGTGGAGATGGGTTCGGGTGCGGCGGCGGCGTTGGGGGACTTGAATTCGAGTGGGGGCTCGGGCGCGGCGGTCGGCGCGGGGGGGACTTCGCGGGCTTCGCGCTCGGGGGATGGGTCGGCGTCGGGGCGCGGAGTGCCGTCGATGGTAAATTTGCGGCGGTCGGTCACGACGAAGGGCTTATTTTGTTCGGACATAGTCACACTCTCTCATAGATAGATGTCTGGATTCGGGCTGGTGAGGCGGGATTCAGGAGATTGGGAAGGGCAACGCGATGGGCGTGGCCGTGCCTCCGGGGTATTGCAAAGGAAGATTGCGGGCCTGCGTGTTGACCGACATAGCTTCGCGGCGGATGTAGCCGAGGGCGAGTTGGATGGTGCCGGCGGGGAGCGGGATGGCGGCTACGCTGGTGAGTTCGCCGACGGATCTGGCGTCAGAACCCGCGGTGAGGATGGTGCCGGGAGTTGGGAGCGCGCCGGTGAGTTGGAAGCCGGTGAAGGTGCGATGGACGCTGCCGCGGGAGTGGATGCGCTCGACGATCTCCTGGCCGAGGTAGCAGCCTTTGGTGAAGTGCAGGGCGCGGGTTTGAGCGGTCTCCTGCGGGAGGTCGTGGGCGGTGGCGGTGTTGCGGATGTCGGTGCCGTAGCGGGGTGTGCCGGAGAGGATGCGGAGCCTGGTGTCGATAGCATTGGTGGAGACAGGGAGCGCGCCGGCGCCGATGAGCGCGGCTCCGATTTGCCCGATGCTCGCGGGATCGGACCAGAGTTCGAAGCGTGGGACGAGAGGGCTGTATTCCTGCAGAAGTACCACGGAATAGTCCCGCCAGGTTGCGAGTTGCTTGTGAATGGGGCTGAGCGAGGCGGTGGGCAGGCCGATGCTTTCGATCATTTTGGCAGCCTGCGGGCCGCTGACGCTGAAGCCAGCGAATTGGTCGGTAATGTCTTCGAGTTCGACGTCGTCCATGATGATGAAGTGGTCGAGATGGGCGAGGAGCGCGGGGATTTGGTCGCGGTCGGTCTTGAGGACGAGGGCATCAAGGTCGTTGAATGCGGTAAGGTCGCCCTGGATGCGGCCCTGGGCGTTGAGGACGAAGTTGTAGCAGCCTTGGCCGGGGGCGAGGGGCTGGATGGCGTTGGTGACCATGCCATTGAGCCAGCGAACACGGTCGGAGCCGGTGACGCGAATCCAGCCGGTGGAGTCGAGCGGGGTAAAGCCAGCAGCGTGGAGCAGGGCGTCGAGTTGAGCCTGGGGGGAGATGGTGGAATCTGCGGATTGAAGGGCGGTGTGCATATCGGGAGCGACGGGAAACTGCGTACACTATTGATTATAGCGACCGGATACAGGGGGTTGCGCGGAGGGTGCTTGTTGGGTTTAGTGCGGCGTGAAGATGGGTGGGATGCGGGTCGCAAGTGGTTGCGTGGTGTGGGTGGCGCGGCGTTGGCGGGAGCCTTGCTGGCCGCGACGGTGGGGTGCCAGACGCGGACGCAGGCTGCTCCGCCGGCTGCTGCGGGCGCACCGGCGGCGGTGATGAACAAACCGCAGGTCGGACAGGTTGCCAACCCAGGGACGCAGGGCGAGGCGGCACACGCTCCGCTGAACAAGGCTCAGGCGAAAGAACTGTTTCGATCAGTGGATGAGATTCTGTCGTTCGTCAGCACGGACACGAAGCTGCCGATTGCGCACAGCGTGAAGCGCAAGCTGATTACGCGCGATGAGGTGAACAAGTATCTGGTGGAGAAGTTCGACGAGGACGAGGGAGCGAAGCGGCTGGCGCGGTCGGAGATTGTGCTGAAGAAGTTTGGGCTACTGGACCGCGACTTCCACCTGCGGAACTTCATGATCACGCTGCTGACGGAGCAGGTGGCGGGGTTCTACGACAACAAGACCAAAACGGTGAATCTGCTGGACTGGATCGATCCGGACGAGCAAAAGCCAGTGCTGGCGCATGAATTGACGCACGCGCTTCAGGACCAGCGGGTGGACCTGACGAAGTGGTCGGAGGTGGGTTCGGAGGCGATTGCGAAGAACGCGGAGGAGGACAACGAGCACATCCAGACCGATGAGGCCGACACAGCGCGTGACGCGGTGGCGGAGGGTCAGGCGATGGTGGTGTTTCTGGATTACACGATTCGGCCGACGGGTAAGACGCTGCAGAACTCGCCGGAGATGATGGCACGGCTAAAGGACACGGTGACGGATACGAGCGGGTCGCCGATTCTGTCGCGCGCGCCGCTGCTGCTACAGAAGTCGCTGCTGTTTCCGTACAGCGAAGGGTTGGGATTTGAGGACGCGATCCTGGTGAAGTCGGGGAAGGACGCGGCGTTCGGGAATGTGCTGGCGACGCCGCCGGCTTCGACGTTTGAGATTTTGCATCCCGCGGCGTATATGGCGCATGTTCCGGTACCGGTGCTGCGGATGCCGGACATTCATCCGCTGATCGACGCGGAGTATACGCCGTATGACGTGGGCGTGATGGGCGAGTTCGATGTGCGGATTTTGACGGAGCTTTTTGGCGGAGAACAGATTGCGGATGCGCTGACTGCGGAGTGGAAGGGCGGCATTTACTATGCGGCGCAGCGCAAGTCGGCGGTGACGGACGAGGAGAAGGCGTCGACCGCGTCGATTGGACTGCTGTATTACTCGAAGTGGAAGAACGAGGATTCGGCGCGGACATTTCTGCGGGTGTATGCGGGGCAACTGCCACGGAAGTACTCGGGCCTGGTGGAGCGGAAGAAGGATGAAGCGGACGAGAGCGAGCAGGTGTACACGACGAATGAAGGCGATGTGCTGCTTTCGATGTCGGGCACGGGTGTGTTTGTGAGCGAAGGGTTTCCGCTGGAGCTTGCGCGCAAGTTGAGAGACAGCGTGGTGAGCGTGCAATCGGATGCGCCGCTGCAGGTGGCGGAAGTTTTGCGGAACGCGCGGCCGAGTGCACCGCGAGGCGATCCGGGAATTGAGTTGGTGCGGTTGATGTCTTCAGCGGGATTGATGAAGGCTGCGATTGCGAGCGCGCAGGGACGGTAGTGGGGTTTGACCATTGGGTAAGGTGAGATGTGTCCCAGAGGCTAAAGCCTCTTTTTTGAGGGAGCGGTAATGCCCGGACTAAAGTCCGGGCCTATCTCAGAAGCGAAAGCGTGTCTTTCAGAAGCGAAAGCGCGTCTCTCAGAAGCGAAAGCGTGTCTTTCAGAAGCGAAAGCGCGTCCCAAAAGCCAACGGCCACGCCTTCGGTATGGACGGTATACTTTGGTTGGTCAGGTTCGAAGACGCGAGCGATTGAAAGAGGAGCAGGGAACTTGCAGACAGCAGAGATTGGCATTATTGGAGGCAGCGGCCTGTATGCCATGCCTGGGTTGACGGGCGTGCGCGAACATCGCGTGGAGACGCCGTTTGGCGAGCCCTCGGACGCATTCATTGTGGGGGAGCTGGAAGGGCGCAAGGTGGCGTTCCTGGCGCGGCATGGACGCGGACATAAGTTGCTGCCGAGCGAGCTGAATTTTCGGGCAAATATTTATGCAATGAAGGCGCTGGGTGTGGAGCGGATTCTGTCAGTGTCGGCTGTGGGTTCGCTGAAGGAAGAGCACAAGCCGACGGATTTTGTTATTCCGGACCAGTTCATCGATCGGACATTTGCGCGGGTGGGGACGTTTTTCGGCGAGGGGATTGTGGCGCATGTGGGGTTTGGCGATCCGGTGTGCGCGACGGTGAGTTCGGCGATTGAGAAGGCCTGCGCGGAGGTTGGCGTGGTGGGCAAGCGCGGCGGGACATATGTGTGCATGGAAGGGCCGCAGTTTTCCACGCGCGCGGAATCGAATCTGTACCGGAGCTGGGGCGCGGACGTGATTGGGATGACCAATCTGCAGGAGGCGAAACTGGCGCGCGAAGCGGAGATTTGCTACGCCACGATGGCGATGGTAACGGACTACGACTGCTGGCGCGCAGGGCACGACGATGTGACCATCGACCAGATTGTTGCGGTGCTGCACAAGAATGCGGACAACGCGGCCAAGGTGGTGAAGGCGGCCGTGGCGGCGATGCCGGTGGAGAGAAGCTGTGCGTGTGCGAGCGCGTTGAAGTATGCGATCCTGACCGACCGGAAGGCGATTCCGGAGGCGGCCAAGGAGAAGTTGGGTTTGTTGATTGGGAAGTATTTGTAACTGGGCTGATAAGAGGATGTTGAAAGAATCTGAATCGCCGGGACGAGAAGAGAGTTACCGCGGACTGCAGCCGCTGCTACTCCGAAGGGCGAAAGCGCATGAGTGTTGAACGGCTTCGCTGTGGCATTGCAGATTTGTGCTCGATCAAGTTGCATATTTTATTTTAAGAAAGCGGGAACATGGCAATTCTGGTGGTTGGATCGGTAGCGTTCGATAGCATTGAGACGCCGCATGGCAAGCGGGCGAAGATTCTTGGTGGTGCGGCGACGCACTTTGCGCTGGCGGCGAGTTACTTCACTGATGTTCGCGTGATTGCGGTGGTGGGTGAGGATTTCCTGCCCGAGCATGAGGCGGTGTTCAGCAAGCGCGATATCGATACGAGAGGCATTGAACGCGCTCCGGGACTGACTTTCCATTGGACGGGCGCCTATGCGGGAACACTGAGCGAGGCGCAGACGCTGGGGACCGACTTGAATGTGTTCGAGCGGTTCGAGCCGAAGATTCCCACGGCATATGAAGACAGCGAGTATCTGTTTCTCGCGAATATCGATCCAGTGCTGCAGGCGCGGGTGCGCAGCCACATGAAGAATGTGCGCATGGTGTGCGGCGATACGATGAACTACTGGATCAAGGACCACACGGCGAATCTGTTAAAGGTTCTGCGCGAGCTGGATGTGCTGCTGATTAATGATGGCGAGGCGCGGATGCTGTCGGGCGAGACGAACTCGGTGCGGGCGGCGGAGAAGGTTCTGGCGCTAGGGCCGAAGTCGCTGGTGATGAAGCACGGCGAGTATGGGGCGACGGCGTTCTTTGGGGAGCGGTCGTTCCCAGGAAGCGCAACGACGCCGAGGCCGTTCCGTGCGCCAGCGCTGCCGCTGTCCGAGGTGGTTGATCCTACGGGTGCGGGCGATTCATTTGCGGGCGGGTTCTACGGGTATATTGCGTCGCAGCCAGAGCTGACGCCGGCGGTGTTTCGCAAGGCGATGTTTTATGGCGGCGTGATGGGTTCGTTTGCGTGCGAGCGCTTCGGTACAGAGCGACTGCAGGCGGTGACGCGCGAGGAGATTGACGCGCGGTTTGAGATGTTCCGGGAGATTTCGCATCTTGACTCGGCCTTCTAAACCGGGTCGCACGATGACGGCTCCCCGGGGAGCGCGGCCCCTGAGGATGGGACGTTCAATTCCAGCCGCTGCGGGGCCTCCGCCCGATCCGGATTTGGTGCGGGCGGCGACGCGTGAAGAGAGCGCGCCGGTGCTGATGGGTGCGGTGCTACTGGGCTTTCTGGCGCTAGTGGTGTGCTTTACGCGCGGGTATGTGCTGCTGTATGGCGATGCGGTGGCGCACCTAGGGATTGCGCGGCGGATCTTCGATTCGCGGAATCCCGGGCTGGCGCAGCTTGGCGGGGTGTGGCTGCCGCTGCCGCATCTGCTGATGCTTCCGTTTGTTTGGAAGATGGACTGGTGGCAGAGCGGACTGGCGGGTGCGTGGCCGTCCCTTGTCTGTTACATACTTGGCGTGGTGGGATTTTATCGGCTGTGCCGGCGGATGCTGGTGCCGCGATGGGCGTTGGCGGCGACTGCGTTCTTTGGGCTGAATCCGAACCTGCTATATCTTTCGACGACGGCGATGACGGAGCCGCTGTTCCTGGTGCTGGTGATCTGGATGACGCTGCTGACGGTGGAATGCGTCGATGCGATTCGGGCGGCGGAGCGAGCACGCGTGGCGTGGCGGCTGAATGGGCTTGGGCTGCTGATTTTCGCGGCGGTGTTTACGCGCTACGACGGATGGGTGCTGGGTGCGGCGGTGTGGTGCGTGGTGACCTGGCAGCTTTGGCGTGCGGGTGCGATGTGGCGCAAGGTGGCTCCGGCGTTCGCGATGTTTACGGTGCTGGCGGTGAGCGGGCCGGTGTTGTGGCTGTGGTACAACCAGCACTTCGCGCACGATGCGCTGGACTTTATGCGCGGGCCGTATTCGGCGCCGGCGATTGAGAAGAAGACGTCGCCGCCGGGGTCGCGGCACTATCGCGGATGGCACAACGTGGGGTGGGCGCTGCTGTTCTACACGCGCACGGCGCAGGTGGATGCGGCGGCTTGGGAGACGGGCTTTGCGGTGATGGCGGCGGCGGTGGCGGGGCTGTGGATCACGGTGCGGCGGCGGGTGGCGACGGCAGCTGTGCTGCTGTGGGTGCCGCTGGCGTTTTATGTGTATTCGGTGGCGTATGGGTCGGTGCCGATATTCATTCCGCAGCTTTATCCGCACTCGTATTACAACTCGCGGTATGGGATGGAGATGCTACCGGCGTTAGCGCTGTTTGCCTGTGTTGCGGCTGCGGCGGTGGAGCGAAAGTGGGAGGCTAAGAGGCGCCAAGGCATGTTCCAGGGGCTAAAGCCCCAGGTCGATTTGGGGGCCGGAGTGCCGGGGAGACCTAAGGCTGAAGCCTTGGGCTACGAGTCCCGGCCTATCCAAGTGCGGGGGATTTATTTAGTGGTGCTGGCGCTGGTGCTAGTGAATCCGGTGGCGATGATTTATGGCTCGGGCGTGGTGCAGTGGTGTGCGTGGCATTTGCGGCATCGGCCGTCGGAGGCGCTAGCGATTTACAGTCCGCCGCTGGTGCTGAAGGAGGCCTTGGTGAATGCGTCGACGCGGGTGCCGTTCGAACGGAACCTGGCGCTGGTGCTGGAAGACTTGCCGCCGGGAGTCCCGATCCTGATGGCGGAGTCGGACCACATTGGAGCGCTGCAGGATGCGGGGATTCCGCTGAAACAGACGATCAACGAGACGGATTACGACAGCTGGCACGCGGCGCTTGAGGACCCGGCGGGCAAGGCGGCGTATGTGATTGCGATGGAGGGCGATGCGGTGGCGAAGGCGGTGACGGCGCATCCGGATGGGCTCGAGGAGCTGTCGATTACGTGTACGACGGGGCAGCCATGCGCGCGGATTTATCAGTCTGAGCGGTATATGGCGCAGGGAGTTCCGGTGCAGAAGTGAGACCTTTCGCAACCGTAGTGCTACTATCGCTGCGAAGCCAAAAACAACGATGCTAGTGAATCTTCCCACGCACTTCAGCACGATCGACCAGATGGCGTTCTCGCAAGGCACGACCACGCGCATGCTGATGGCGTGTGCGATGGGCGCTGTGGTGGGGATTGAACGCGAGTGGCGTCACAAGGCGTCGGGACTGCGAACGAACATATTGATTTGCATGGGCGCGGCGCTGTTCACGATGCTTTCGGCAGTGGTGGCTGGGGCGGATAGCTCGAATAAAGGCCAGATTGCGTCGAACATTGTGCAGGGCATTGGGTTCCTGGGCGCTGGGTTGATCCTGCATGGGCGCAACCGGGTGCTGGGGCTGACCAGCGCGGCGACGGCGTGGGTGGTGGCTGCGATTGGGATGACTTGCGGGGCGGGGTTGTATGTGGAGGCCGCGATCGCGACGGCGATGGTTTATTGCTCGCTGCGATTTATTGGGCTGCTGGAAGCGCGGTCGAGGTGGAAGACGTTTGTGATGTTGTATGAAGTGCGTGGGGCCGATGAGAAGACGATGTTCGCGGATATTTTTGGGGTGCTGGATCGCGAGAAGTTGCGGCTGAAGGTTGTGGACCGGGACACGGTGGGCGAGATGGAGCGGGTAACGTTTGCCGTCTCTGCGAGCACCGCGCGGCATAAGAAGCTGCTGGCGGAGCTGGTGGAGTGCGATGCCACCGACCACGTGACTGCGTTCCGCGATGAAGAGGAGGATTGAGTTGTCGATGATCCCCTTCGTCAAGGCGCATGCGTGCGGGAACGATTTTCTTATTCTGGATGAGTTGGTTGCGAGGCGGGCACATGCGGCGCTGGCACGAAGGCTGTGCTCGCGGAATACGAGCATTGGTGCGGATGGGATTGAGTTTCTGGAGCGGCGCCCGGGCGGGGAATTCTTTCTCCGGCTGTTCAACGCGGATGGAAGCGAGGCGGAGCTTTCAGGCAATGGGACGCGGTGTGTCGCGGCTTGGCTGGCGCAGAGTGAAGGGTTGCAGGAGGTTGCGCTGGGGACTCATGGGGGGGTGCGTACGTGCCGGGTTATTTCATGTGAGGGGGCGCAGTATCTTATTGAGAGTGAGATGGGCGTGCCGCGAGTGATGCCTCGGACGATTGGGGTGGAGGGCGTGGGCGAGGTGGCTGGCGCGATGGTGAATGTGGGGAATCCGCATTTCGTGATTTTTGTTGAGAGCGAAGACTTCGGCGCGCATGGGATGAGTTGGCAGGAATTGGGGGCGAAGATTGCGGTCGATCCGCTGTTCAAGTTTGGGACCAATGTGGAGTTTGTGCGGGTGCTAAAGGCGGATGAGATTGCGTTCCGGATTTATGAGCGGGGATGCGGGCCGACGACTTCTTCGGGGACGGGGACGTGCGCTTCGTCTGCCGCGGCGATGGCATTGAGAGGGACGGCGCGAGAGTTGACCGCGATTGCGGAGGGCGGCTCGCAGCGGACGGTGTGGCCGGCGAATGATGCGGCGATGCTGCTGACGGGGCCGGCGGAGATTGTTTGTCGGGGCGAAGTGTTTTGAGCGGGGTATTGCGGGCGCGGGCTCTAAAGGCGGGGGCAACACTGGCCGTGGTTTCGCCGGCTAGTGCGGCGAAGGCGGAACTGGTACAGGCGGGGATGGAGTGCCTGCGGGGGCTTGGGTACAAGACGGTATTGATGCCGCATGCGCTGGATCGCGGGCCACTTTACTATGCGGGGACGGCGGAACAGCGGGCGGGCGATTTGATGGCGGCGTTTGCCGATCCGGAGATTGATGGGATTATTTGTACGCGAGGCGGGTGGGGTTCGGCGGAACTGCTGCCGCTGCTGGATGCGGCGGTGGTGCGGGCAAGCCCCAAGATGTTTGTGGGATACAGCGATCACACTTCGTTGCATGTTTGGCTGGCGCGCGAGGCTGGGCTGGTGACGTTCTATGGGCCGATGGTGGCGGCGGATTTTGCGCGGGCGGATGGGTTCGATGAATTTAGCTGGGGGAGTGCGTTAGGTGGTGCCGCGGCGTGGTCGCTGGGCGCTGCGGATGGATTGCGGGTGCTGCGGGCGGGCGTGGTAGAAGGAACGTTTACTGGCGGGTGCTTGTCGATCTTTGCGGAGGCGCTGGGCACTCCGTATGCCGCGCTGCCGGCGAGTGCGGATGCGCCGCGGGTGCTATTTCTCGAGGATATTGGGACGAAGCCGTACCAGTGGGACCGGATGCTGCTGCATCTGCGGTATGCGGGGATGCTGGAGCAGGTTCGCGGGATTGTGTTCGGCGACATGCGCCAGTGCGTTGCGCCTGAGGTTGACGCGCTGCTGGAGGAAGCGATTCTGCATGCGCTCGAGGATTTTGCAGGGCCAATTGCGATTGGGCTGCGGTCGGGGCATGTGGATACGCCGAATATTACGGTTCCGCTGGGCGTGAAGGTGCGGTTGGATTTGAGGGATGCGGAGGCACCGCGGTTGGAGTTTCTGGAAGCGGCGGTGGAGAAGCAGTGATAAGTGGTCAGTGGTAAGTGGTCAGTAAGGGCGGTTGCGGGGAGTGGGTTTGGGCAAACATATACATCTGATTGGGATTTGTGGGACGGCGATGGCGTCGTTGGCGGGGATGCTTCAGGCGCGCGGGCATAGGATTACGGGGTCGGACGCGGCGGCGTATCCGCCGATGAGCGATGTGCTGGAGGGGCTGGGGATTCCGCTGCTACAGCCGTATGCGGAGACGAACCTGACGCCGCGGCCGGAGCTGGTGATTGTGGGGAATGCGATCTCGCGGGGGAACGTCGAGCTGGAGTATGTGCTGGACACGCGGATTCCGTTTACGTCGATGGCGGCGGTGCTGCATGACGAATTTCTTCCGGGGCGCGAGTCGCTGGTAGTGGCGGGGACGCATGGCAAGACGACGACGACGAGTATGCTGGCCTGGATTTATGAAGTCGCGTCGCGAACGCAGCCGGAACTGGCGCCGTCGTTCTTGATTGGCGGGGTAGCGGAGAATTTTGGGACCAGTTTTATGGTTCGGGCGGGGATCGAAGGAGTGAAGCAGCCGTTCATTTTGGAAGGTGATGAATACGATACGGCGTTCTTCGATAAGGGGCCGAAGTTTTTGCACTACTTCCCCGATGCGGCGATATTGACGCATGTGGAGTTCGATCATGCGGACATTTATCCGGACTTGGCGGCGGTGAAGACGGCGTTCAAGCGGCTGGTGAATCTGATTCCACGGCGCGGGCGCGTGGTGGCGTTCGACGGAAGCGAAAACGTGAGCGAGTGCGTGTCGCGCGCGTTCTGCGCGGTTGAGCGATACGGGTTTGGGCTGGAGTCGCATTGGCGAGCGACCACGATGCGGCACGAGGGCGGCGTGACGTACTGGACGTTGCTGCGCGGGGGCGAAGCGTTCGCGGAGCTGCGGCTGCCGATGGCGGGCGAACACAACGCGCTGAACGCTACGGCTGCGGCGGCGCTGGCGGCGGGCCAAGGCGTTCCGGTGGCGGCGATTGTTGAGGCGTTGGCGACGTTCCGGTCAGTGAAGCGGCGACTGGAGGTGCGTGCGGAAGTGAATGGCATCACGATCATCGACGACTTTGCGCATCATCCGACGGCGATTCGGGAGACGCTGCGAGCGCTGCGGACGGCTTATGCGGGGCGCAGACTTTGGGCAGTTTTAGAGCCGCGGTCGAATACGCTGCGGCGGAACGTGTTTGAGGATGCTCTGGTGGAGAGCCTGGCGCTGGCAGACCGGAGCGTGCTGGCCGCGGTGTTCAAGTCAGAGGCGATTCCGGTGGCGGAGCGGCTGCATCCGGAAAATGTGGCGACGGCGTTGCGGGCGAGAGGGTTCGAGTCGGCGGTGTATGCGGATGCGGATGCGATTGTGGCGGCGATTGCGCCGGAGTTGCGAGGTGGGGATGTGGTGGCGATTATGTCGAATGGTGGATTCGGCGGGATTTATGAAAAGCTGCCGAAGGCGATTTCAGCGGCTGGGTGAGAGGCAAGAACAGCGACGGAGATTCTGACCCTTGCAGGATCAGAATGACGACTTTTGTTCAGGCCGTTTGATGCATCATGCCAAGGGCGGATTCGATGGTGTCGGCTACGCCGTTGGCGATGTTGGAGGGGCCGATGCGCCAGTTACGGGTGTTAGCGAGGGCTTTGAGGTCTTCGGGGGCGTTCGACATGAGGACGGCGGCGCCGGCGATTTCGAACATGGAGACGTCGTTCCAGTTGTCTCCGATGGCGAGGATCTGGTTCGGCGATATGTTGTGGGTGGCGGCGAGCGAGAGGATGGCGGCGCCTTTGGAACAGCCGGCGGGGAGGATGTCGAGGATGGAGAGGTCGCGGGCGGGGTATTCAGTGCGGTTGAGGGTGAGGATATGATGGGTCACTTTTCCGAAGGACTCCGATCCGACTTGTGACGATGAAGCTGTCACGCATGGGGCACCCGGAGTTATCTCGGAGGCGAGATCCCCTGGAGTTTGCAGGTGGCCGGAGGCGGTGACGCCGGGGTGTTCGAGCAGGCGGGCTTCAGCACGGGCCATGCGGTCGATAGTGCCGCAGAGCATGGCCTGGATGGGCAGGTCACGGTCGGATGTGTCAGCGCTTTCGGCAGAGCCGAGGGCGCGCTCGATGGGGACGATGTGGGCGATGTAGGGTTCGTTGGCTTTCATCCAGCGGTTAATGGAGGATGTCAGTTCATCGAGGTTCTCAACGACGAGGGCTCCCCGGGTGTCGTCGCCGTCGGGGCCAACGCGGTCGAAAGTGAGGACGAGTGCGTTGCGGAATTCGTCGACATGGCCGCAAAGCCAGAGGGCGGTGGCGTGGGGGAGATGGGTTCGGGCGATGAGTTGGGAGGGGATGGGGTTCGGGCCGAAGAAGCCCAGGGTGCGGGTGACGGTGCCGTTGGAACTGATCAGGACGCTCGAGTGGTGGAGGCCGAGCGGGCGCAGGACGTGCATGGCGTAGGAGTGGCGGCGGCCGGTGGCGATGACGATCATGATGCCGGCGGCGTGGGCGGCGAGGAGGGCGGCGAGGTTGCGCGGGCTGACGCGACTGTCTTCGCCGAGCAGAGTGCCGTCCATGTCGATGGCGATCATGCGGATGGCGTTCTGCAACTTTCCCCCGATAGCGTAAATAGCAATTCTAAATGGCTTAGGGATTTTTCGACGCAGCGAGGCGGGTGTAGGTGCTGGATAGGGTTTGTGATCGCACTTTGTTCTTGTGGGCGCGTAAAGATTTCCCTAGGCGTGGGGGTGGCGGCCGGTCCCGGTTTGGAGGCGGAAATAAAGCCCGAAGATGCAGCAAGATGCGGGAGGCACATTTGGCACGGCACATGCACTTGGTATGGGGGTGAGGTGCTCTTATGCGATGCATGGTCCATATACGAAAATCGCTTGATTACTCGGGTATGCATTTTGTGTTGCGGCTTCTT
>Ga0302198_10004507_pt1 | contig 13363 bp, 10 predicted proteins | sample II_Bog_N2_2_FD_193521 | JGI IMG/M metagenome (GOLD analysis project Ga0302198, IMG submission 193521) | Peat permafrost microbial communities from Stordalen Mire near Abisko, Sweden - II_Bog_N2_2 | ecosystem: Environmental > Terrestrial > Soil > Wetlands > Peat | place: Sweden: Abisko... | reverse complement strand
GTAGCATCGGTATTTAATCCCATAATCCCACCCAAGGCATCGATCTCCCTAACCAGATGTCCCTTGGCTAAACCGCCGATGGCAGGATTACAGGACATCTGTCCAATGGTGTCAGCATTTTGTGTCATCAACAGCGTCTTTGCTCCAAGACGCGCTGCTGCGTGCGCTGCCTCAACACCAGCATGGCCAGCACCAATAACAAGTACGTCAAAAGAAATGGGATAGGTAAACATCATTAGGAATGTTCCATATGGAACACTTTTATAAATACATGTAGATCAATATTTTACTAAAAATTTTAAAAATTCTGGTTTTCGTGAATGCTTTGTTAACAACCTGTGAACGTTTGTGTTGGTTTGTGTAACTTCTGTTTCATGGAACAAGATTTTCATTGTTTCTCGTTCTACAATCGATTTTAATTCACTGTCTTTAAATTTAACTATTTACCTGAATATACGTATCTTATAGATAGTTTATGCTTCGATTCACAGTATTAAGATTATGAATTAAGGAACAAAATATATTTTCCCTTGAATAAAGGTGTGAATAAAAAGTTCGTTTTGGTTTGGTGTATAAGTTTTTTACCCTTTTTAAACGACCAGCGGAGCATCAGTGTTCCAATCGTTGAGAAAAGAAGAGTCAAAAATAGCAATTTCGAGCGAATTCGACTAGCATCATCTCTTCATGGGAACAGTTACGACCAAAAATCAGAGTTCCAAGACAGGCACGTATTTTCTTCTCCTATCACTGTTCTGCTTCCTTATTTCCCTATTGATTCATTTCCTCTTTTTTCAAAACGCCAGAAAATGGGAGATGCCCGGGTTTTCACCCGCGAGTTACGACACCATAATTCCGCGAACCTTTCGGATGAAAAGAGTAGAAATTGATCCCAAAACAATGGAGGAAGACAAGACAATGGTTCCAAAAATGGAAAAACCGCCCATGGCAGTTCCACTTGAGAAAGAGATTCCCCAAACTGATCCACCGATACAGTCCACTTCAGTAAAAAGTATTCTTTCAAATCCAACGGAGAATTTGCCGGTGGAAAAACCGGAAACCAAGATACCAACGGAGGGAATGGATGATCTCCTGAACAAGCCAGCATTAACAACAGTTCATTCTCCAAACGGAGAAATGCCAAAAAGTACCGACAATCAAGATGCGCTCGGCATGGAACAAGCCACAAAACTTCCCGATCCTGGTGAGCATGATCTCTTGAATGGAATGGAAAAAACTCAGGAATCAGCGGGAAAACAATCAGACACTCTGCGGTTCAGTTCCTTGGATGATCTTCTTACGGGGACAGGAACCGTGAAAAGAAACACGGCACCGATACTCATGCCGACAGATTTGCTGTTTGAGTATGATTCTGATGCGCTCAAACCGGCAGCAACAGAAACCCTTACCAAACTGGGTAGCCTGATAAAAAAGAATGCAAAGGCATCCTTTCGGATAGAAGGACACACCGACTCCTTTGGAACAGACGCTTATAATAACGGGTTGAGTCTCCGGCGTGCGGAAGCGGTTAAAAATTGGCTTAGCTTCAATATGGGAATCGATGCTTCCAGAATCAGCACAATCGGATTAGGAAAGAGTAGGCTTTTGGTTCCTGCCACAGGAAGTGTGGAGCAACAGCAGCTAAATCGCCGGGTGGAAATCGTCATCACTGTTCCCAAATAATCCGTAATGGAAGGCATTGTACCCATTTCCGAGCATCGTGCGCGTATCCAGCAGGAAGTCGCAAAGAGGCTGGCCGCAGTGTTGGATGACCAGAAAGAAATACCGATTCAAAAACTTCAGAGCCTTCTTAAGAAAGAAGAACATCGGCTAAAACTCTGGCACCGCGCCGGAGGAGGAGGAAAAGAAATCGTGGGACGCCGCACGGAGCTCGTTGATATCTTGTTTCGTGAAATATTCAGTCACAACGTCGTGACGCTCACCGGAGAAAAGGAACTGAAGGGGCTTGCCGTCGGTGCGTTCGGTGGGTACGGCCGGCGTGAACTCAACCCCTTCAGCGACGTGGACATCAACTTCATCCATTCCGGAAGAAGGCCGACGGCTGACATGGAAAAAGTCATCTCTGCGACGCTGATGATTTTCTGGGATCTCGGATTCAAAATGGGGCATGCTACGCGTTCCATCAGGGAATCGATCATCCAAGCCAACAACGACATGACCAGCAAGACGGCCATGCTGGAATGCCGGTGGCTGACAGGGGATAAAAAACTCTTCGAGGAATTCAAAAGCGAATTCGCCTCCTCCTGCATCAAGGGTTATGAAAAGGAGTACATTGCCTGGAGAATCGAGAATCTCAAGGAACTCAGGAATAAATTCGGAGCCAGTGTTTTCATGCAGGAGCCGAACATCAAGTCGGGCTGCGGTGGCTTGAGATTTTATCAGAATCTCCTCTGGACCGGGATGTTTCACTCCGGCGCCGCCAGTATGACGCGCCTGGTAGAGGAAAAGGTACTGAGGGAAAGGGAGCGACGCTCTCTGGAGGAAGCGCATGATTTTCTGCTGCGAGTCAGGACAGAAATGCATTACCAGACCGGAAGGGCGGCCGAGCAGCTCACGCTGCAGCTGCAGGGAACAGTCGCAACGGCCCTTGGCTATCCGCAGAAGAATATCCTCAGACGATGCGAGGCCTTCATGCGTGATTATTACAAACACACGCGGCAGATCTACCTGATCTCCACTCTTGCGCTGGGTCGCGTCAGGGAACAGCGCGAGGAACAGGGGCATCTGCTCACCAAACTGATGGGGAGAAACAAGGATGAAGTGGTCGGCGAATTTCTGATCCGTCACGGAGAGCTGTTTCCGCGCAGCCGCGATATCTTCAACACGGACTCCTCCCGGATGATGAGGGCGTTTCAGCTTGCCCAGCGAAGGGGGCTCACCTTTTCGGCGGAACTCGAGGATCTGGTCAAAAGACGCCTCCGTTTGGTTGATCGAACATTCCAGTACAACAAGGAAAACAGGGCTATTTTTCTCGCCATCCTCTCGCGGAAGGGAGAAGTCAGCCGAATTCTTCGCCTCATGCACGACCTGGGATTTCTTGGGAAATATATCCCGGAGTTCGAGCCGCTCACCTGTCTGGTGCAGCACGAATTTTTCCATCGCTACACGGCTGATGAACATACCCTGCTCTGCACGGAAAAAATCGACGCACTTCTTTTTTCCACGGAGCCGCGACTGCAACGCTACGCGGAACTTTTCCGCCACCTCGAGGATCCGGCGATGCTTTACCTGGCCATGCTGCTGCATGACACAGGCAAGGCCGCCAATACACTCCGTCACGAGGAGGCCAGCGCCATCGCCGCCCAACGGGTGGCCAGACGGCTTCAGCTCACCCCTCACCGCAGGAAGATGCTGATCACCCTCGTCGATGCCCACGGTGAGTTGGGTGCAGTGGCCCGATCCCGTAATCTGGAGGATTCGGCGACCGTTGAGGAATTCGCCCATATCATCAGGGATCCTGTGATTCTCGATGCATTGATGGTTCTCACGCTGGCCGACGGGATGGGGACAAGCGACGAGGGGTGGAGCGACTGGAAGGAATTGCTGGTCTGGCAACTCTATCACCAAGCCAAGGCTTTCCTGGCTGACAGCAAGGGATTCAGAAAGGAACGGAGCGAACGACGCGATGCTCTCCGCAGAAAAGTTGCCGAGAAACTTCCCGGAGATTTCGCCGAGGAGATCGAGGCTCATTTCATCGGCATGCCCGAGCGATACTTAGCGTTCAAGGAAGAAGAGGAAATCTGTGGTCACCTCCGTCTGTTTCGAAAATTCTTGGCCGAGGGGTTGTCCGCGGAAGGCCCCCATCTCGAGCCTGTCATTGAGTGGGTCGATCATGCGGAAGCCGGTTATGCCGAAGTCATCATCTGTGGATGGGATCGGGATCGTCTGCTGGAGCGGATCGCTGCGGCCTTTCTTGAAGCAGGTATCAATGTGCTCGGCGCGGACATTTACACCAGAGCAGATCATCTGGCGCTCGACATCTTTCGCGTGGCCAATCACCGTAGCGAGCCTCTCCCAAGGGAACGATCGCGGCGGGATTTCGAGGAGAAGTTGGAAGAGTTACTCCGGGCATCTGGCAGCAGGATTGTACCGGAACCAAAAAACAGATCCCTGCATGCCACCAAACAGGATGAGGAGTTGCCCGTAAGATTTCTGGTGAACAACTCGGCTCACCCAACCTGTACGATCATCGAGGTGCAGGCGCCGGATCGCATCGGGATTCTTTATCATCTGCTGCGGGCAATCTCGCATGGGGGCATCAAAATCGAGGCTGCCCGCATTGCCACAGAGCAAAAGGCGGCGCTCGATGTTTTTTATTTGCGCACCAAGGACGGAGGAAAACTTAATACGATGATAGATTTGGCCCGGTTGGAGAGACGTATCCGTACGGCGATATCACGAGTTTCCTCAGATGGGTAACGGAGGGGAGTGCCAGGGGGCTCGAGCAGAAAAAACCACTTTTTTAAAATAAATGTTGCATACGCAACGAAAACCCATAAGATCAACTTATTGAAAGATTGTTCTGGGGGGAACAACAGGCCGTCGTACCTTTGGTGCGGCGGCCTGTATCTTTTCCGGGGATAGTGCAAAATACAGATCAGGTTACGGTGGTTCTTTTCGTGGTTTTCCCACAGGGGTTTGGCATAATGAGCTTTCTCTATTCTGAATCATGGCCTCCCTCTCGAAGAACTCAGATGCGCAAGATCACCTGCCAGCGCGTTCAGGCACGCCGACAGCCTGGTTGACGCTGACCCTTCTCGCGGCCCTGATCGGTGGACTCCTCTTTTTTGATGGCATCGTTTGTGGCACGCTGCGCCTTGGTTTGGGGGTTCTGGCATGGAGTCAGGGTGCGGAGCTGTCAATTGATCATCTGACCCTGGGAAAAGGGGGAACGCTTCAGGCACACGGTGTGGCCTATTCCTTCGGATCGAGAAATCATCGCAGCTCCTGGAAGAGCGATGCGGTGGAAATGCAGATTTCCTCGCCCAGCACCTGGTTTGGATTTTCAAAATCAAAGAACCAGCATTTCCTGCATGAAGTGGTGTTTGGAAAAACAAAAGTGCTGCAGGATAACCGCCATGACCAATCAAGTGGCGGCGAGCTAGTGACACGCCCGCACCCAAATTTTTCCTGGGTTTCTCTGCTGCCAGATGCAGCCTCGGCAGGACCGATGGACGTGATCATCATTGGAGATGAGAGCCGACTTTCGATCAATGGCCTCCGTTTCTACCTTCCCAATCGTTGGAACGGACGGGTCTCCTATTCCGAAGCCATGCTCGATATCGGACCGGCACACCAAAGTTTCGGGGCTGCGAGCGCCCCCGCCAACTGGAACGGCACGACGCTCCAACTTGGAAAAATCGATTTAACCAAGGACCTCAAGCTGGAAGAATTCACACTAGTGCCCAGACCGGGTCATCTGGAGTTTGGATTGAGGGGAACGCTCGGAGCCGGACTTCTGAGGGGAGACGGATTGCTGGCGGTGAATGACGATAGAAAAAGCCTCGAGGTGACCCTGGTGGGCGAGAATCTCCGGTTGGAATCGGCTTCCCAGTTATTGAAGGAAGTGGATCACCGTGCCGGGGGAACGATACGCCAGGGAAGAATCACATTCCGCGGCGATTTGGAACATCCTCTTGAAGCGGCCAGTTCCCTTCGGCTGGTCGCCGATGATTTTCGATGGGAGGGCCGCGGGTGGAATTCGCTACGCCTTGCTGCCACGCTCACCGGACGGGTGTTCACCCTCACGGAACTGGTACTTATTCAAGAGGGGAATGAGGTTGTTGCCCAAGGGGAGAGTAAACTTCCGGAAGATTGGCATCAGGCGTTGAAGGCTCCATTCACAGCGTCATTTCATGCTCAACTTGATGATGCCGGGGCTCTTGCTGCGCTGGCAGGACCTGATTTTGCAGAGCTTTCGGGTGGTCTTGAGTTCGAAGGGAGCCTCAAGGGCTCGGAGAACAAGGCTGGGGGATATTGCAATCTTCTCGGCACAGGCATGAAGATCCGCAATATGCCAATCGACTGGCTAAAGGGATGCTTGCTCTTCGAAGGAGCCAAAACGCACCTCAGCAATCTGGAAATCTGGAGTGGAAAGGATCGGATGGTCCTGGAAGGAAGTATCGAGAACAGCGCCCCCCACACCTATCAATCCACGGCTCAGTTTGATCTTGGAAATCTGACCAAACGGCTTGCCCAGATCGGGATCTCGACGGCCTCCCAGCTCGGGGGTGGTGCCGTGCAGGGAACCTGGAGCGGAGATGGGTCAACAAAGGGCCACTCGGGAACCTTTCAGGCCAGCGTCAACAACTGGGTGAGCCCCTGGACGAGTGCGGGGATGTCTGGAAAATTCGAGGGATCGTATTCACCCGGACACCTCTATTTCTCCAAGGCGGAATTCCAAGCTCAAGATCTGAAGCTCGGACTACAGCTCTCGGCCTCGCCCACACTCCTCGAAGCCAAGTCGATCATGGCGACGAAAAGGGGGAAAACCGAGCCCCTTGTGCAGGGTGACGTGTCGCTCCCGGTGAATGCGCCCGCACTTTGGACAACCGGAGCCCTTGTCGAAAACCTGGATATGAAAGCAGCGCTCAAGATCCAGTTGGAGCTCCGCGGCATCAAGGTCGAGGAGTTGGCCCATCTGTTTGGGCAGAAAACCCCCTGTACCGGAACACTCGAGGGAACGCTTGCTGCGAGCGGGACGCCATCAACACCGGAGATTCACAGTTCTTTAAAAATTAGCAGACTCACCCTGCCGGACTCCACCGTTTCTCCCCTCACGACAGTAGCCTTTGACTCCAGTGCAGGTCGTGCCAGCTGCCAGCTTGTACAGGACCCAACACTGTCACTCCGGGCAGACCTCCCGTTCAATCTTATCCTGGACAAAGGAGAGCTTCGTTTTGCTGACGGGACCGCTCCGCTCCACGCGGATGCCATCTTGCACGCCACTCCTTTGAGCGGATGGCTGGCACTTTGGAGCAGCCCGTCCTGGATGCTGCACAACTGCGAACTGGATGGGGCCGTCTCCATTGGTGGCACGCTGAATCAACCCTCGGTGGAAGGGAAGTTGACGCTGAGTGCCGGGGAGACATCACTTCCGGGACTTCCCCCACTTGGCTCACTGAAGCTTCCAATCAGCTGCACGCTCACCAAGGTGACAGCCTCGGATGGCAGTGCGCTTTCGGGCACCAATCCCGTGAGTGTGGCGGGAATGCTCGACTGGAGCAGCAACACCCTTTCAGCCCGCGTGGATCTTGTTGGAAAAAACCTGGTATTTCCAGCTCTGGGAGGACTGGAGACACGGGGTGATGCGGAGCTCTCCCTTTCCATGCTGGGAACAAACGACCCGATCCTTGCAGGAAAGTTGATGGTGAAGCAGATCGGTGGCTTGTTGCCCTCGGAAATCATGCCGAGTTTTGTCCCGCCGGGTATCGGGTGGATCAAACCGATGGCACTGATTTCCGCCACGGAATCAACCACACCGGTTTTACTCGATCTTGAGGCCCAGACAGAAGGCGTATTGCCTTTGAACAATGAGAGGGATGAACCCACGCAACTACAGGCATCTCTCTACATCCAAGGAAGTCTTGCGGAGCCGACCTGGAGTGGAAGCATCCAGGCCAAGAATGCACGTCTCGATCTTCCCGCCGGCCGGTTTGTGATTCCTGATGCCACGCTTCAGGCCAACAACCCGGGCCAGGAGAACCTCAGTTTCACAGCCTATGGGATGACACGACTCGGATTTTGTGCCATCCAGCATGCGGGTTCCCTACAGGATGACGGCTTTTCCATGGATCTGCTGGCCGCTCTCCCGCAGGCCACCGAGGCAGATCTCATTCTGGCACTCGCCACGCCCGAGAAGACAAAAGCGGTGCCACTCGTCCAGAGTCCTTTCTGGATCAGGCAGAACACGCTCTTCCCCATCGCCGCGAGTGACTGGATCAGTCGCCGGGAACCGGGCGTTGCCGCAGGGGCCCTTGGATTTTATGGTGGCGCCTGGAGCATGACGCTACAACCACCGGGAGCAGCGCAATCAACGGCCCCATTCTTGAACGAAAACCGGAACACCCCTAAAAACTGACCATGGAAAGCATGACTGGACACGGCAGAGGATCTGCCATGGAAGCGGGCAGACGCATCACCGTGGAATGCGCCTCAGTGAACCGCAAGGGAATCGAAATTGCGGTGGCGCTTCCGAAGCCTCTTCTCACTCTGGAACCGCGAATTCGTGAGGAAGTCCAGCGTGCTGTCCGCCGTGGAAGGATCAATATCACGGTCTCCCTTGAGAATGGTGGAGCGGGATCCGAGCAGGGGATCATCGATCGGGTTGCCGCGCGCCGCGCTCTTCAAGAACTGCGGGAACTGCGGGACGAACTTTCCCTTTCTGGTGAAATACCGCTTGAACTCCTCCTCCGTTCACCGGGCGTTATCAAAAACCCGGCTGAGGAAGTGCTGATGCCCGAAGAGGTTTGGCCAACCGTGCAGACGGCCCTGTCCCAGGCGCTCGAACGACTCAGTGCGATGCGTCGGAAGGAGGGGGCCCATTTGGTCGCTGATCTGTTGAAGCGGGTTCGTCTGCTGGAAAGCGCGGCCAAAGCGATCCGGGGTCGTGTTCCGTCTGTCCTGCGCGGACGGCGTGATCATCTCAAACAGCGTCTGGAAGAACTTGGATCCCCCGTGGAGGCCAACGACCCTTCATTGGCCCGTGAACTCGCCCTGATGGCGGAACGAAGCGACATCACTGAGGAGTTGACGCGCCTCGAGAGCCACTTTGTACAGTGCCGCGAGGCACTCGACGGCACCGAACCCGCAGGTCGCACGCTTGACTATCTTGCACAGGAAATGTTCCGCGAATTCAACACACTGGGGAACAAAGCGGGAGACGCCACCATTTCACGACGGGTCGTGCAATCCAAGGCGGAGCTCGATAGAATCCGCGAACAAGTCGCCAACCTTGAGTAACACAGCCTTCCAATTTCGCCGCACCGGCATCCTGTTCGTCATCTCCGCGCCCTCCGGTGCGGGAAAGACCACCCTGTGCACGGCCTTGCGGCAGAAACCGGATTTTGTCTGGTCTGTTTCCTGCACGACGCGCGCCCCGCGATCCGGAGAAGTCGACGGGGAGGATTATCATTTTCTTTCAACGGAGGAATTCACTCGGCGTCTTGAGGCGGGTGAGTTTCTTGAACACGCCGAAGTTCATGGCAACCGCTATGGAACCCTGAAAGAGCCCGTGCTGGAAAATTTGCGTCAGGGCATCGACGTGCTGCTCGACATCGATACGCGTGGTGCAGCGAATATCCGCGCCTGTGGAGATCCGATGATCTTGAACGCGCTGGCCGACGTGTTCATCGTCCCACCCGATCTGGAAGAACTGCGTCGGCGCCTGTTGCGCCGTGGTACCGAGACGGAGGAGCAGGTGGAAGTCCGCATGCGCAACGCTGCGGAGGAAATGGAATGCTGGCGCGACTACCGCTACACCATCATCAGCGGCTCCATGGAGGAGAACATCGAAAAATTCCGCGCGGTCATGCGTGCCGAGCGGTATCTCACCCACCGCATGTCACCGGTGGTGGCTAAATGATGCACACGGAAACCTCATTGGATCGCGGAGCGAAGACGGTCGTGCTCGGCGTGACAGGTTCCATCGCCGCTTACAAGGCGGCGGAGATCGTGAGCCTGCTGCGCAAGGAGGGGCACGAAGTGTTCGTCGTCATGACACGAAGCGCCGCAGAGTTCATCACGCCACTCACGCTGGCGACACTCTCTCGACATCCTGTGCTCAGTGATCTTTCCGAAGAGAAGGGTGAGGAATGGAAACCGGGACACATCGAGCTGGCTGATCGAGCTGATCTGCTGCTGGTGGCGCCCGCTACGGCGAACAGTCTCGCACGACTTTCCTACGGCCTTGCCGACGATGCGCTCAGCGCGGTGGCGCTGGCCACACGCGCGCCGGTGTTGGTCGCACCAGCGATGAATGGAAAAATGTGGGAACATTCCGCGACACAGGAAAATGTGGAGAGACTTCGAGGGCGAGGCGTGAAATTTATCGGACCGGTCGATGGCATGCTTGCCTGTGGGTACGAGGGAGCGGGAAGGCTTGCGGAGCCAGCAAATATCGTGCTCCGCGCGGCAGAGATGCTTTTGAGGTGACGAGGAAGGACGCAGAATTTTTTCTACGAGCGGAAAAAAGTTTTGAAAATCCGTTGACGCTGAACGCCAAGCGACTTATTCACAATCAGCAGTGAGTTATTCACAAGATTTTCACAATCTCCGCCCATGCGGAAAAAAGGAGGTGGATTGAAATGCCCGTTAAAAAAGCTGCAAAAAAAGCACCCGCAAAGAAAGCCGTAGCCAAGAAGGCTCCTGCAAAGAAAGCCGTCGCTAAAAAGGCTCCCGCCAAGAAAGCGCCTGCTAAGAAAGTCGTGGCGAAGAAGGCTCCTGTTAAGAAAGCCGTCGCCAAGAAAGCGCCTGCAAAGAAAGCCGTCGCTAAAAAGAAATAAGTATTCTCCCGCCGGAACATCGCGTTCGGCGACGAGCCAAAACTTGGGGGAAGCGCCACAAACGCTTCCCCCAATTTCTTTTTGTGATGCTTCGCTCGACCTCAACACCCCTCTCGGCTAAATCCTTGTCATGGACGATTTATTACTCGCCACCGCACGCGAGGCTGCTCTGACAGCCGGTGGACTCATTCGCGGACACTTTGAACGGGAGCTCACGGTCGATGCCGCTGAAGCTCATGATATCAAACTGGAACTCGATCGGCGTTCCCAGGCCTTGATCGAATCGATCGTGCTGGCGGCCTTTCCCGATCACGCGATCTATGGCGAGGAGGGGATGCGCGGCGATCCAAAAGCTCCTGATCAATGGATCATCGATCCGATCGACGGCACGGTGAACTTTTTCTACGGCATCCCACACTTTGCCATCTCGATCGCCCATCGGCGCGACGGGGTGATCACCACGGGTGTCGTCTACGACCCGATGCGCAACGAGCTCTGGGAAGCCTCGCGGGCAGCCGGTCGCGTCACGCTAAACGACCGTCCGATCAGGGTGAGCCGGAGGGACAAACTTGCCGATGCCATTGTTTCAGTCGGTGTTTCAAAAACTGTGAGCGCCATTGCTGCGGGACTCCCCGTACTCGGCGAGATGATGCGTTCCGCACGCAAGACCCGCATGATGGGAAGTGCCGCGCTCGACATCGTCTATGTAGCCAGCGGGCGGCTCGATGCCTATATCGAAAGCCAGATCAGCCTCTGGGATATCGCCGCGGGCGCACTCATGGTTGAGCTTGCCGGCGGGGTGGTCGATCTCAAGCCGCATGCCACCGTGCCGGATAAATATTCTGTCGTGGCCTCGAGCGGCGCGATCCCCTTCACGCACCTCTAATTTCCAATTCATGATCACGCGCAGCGGTATCGGCTACGATGTGCACCGGCTTGAAGCAGGCCGCCCGCTTGTTCTCGGTGGAGTGGAGCTGAAGCATCCTCAGGGACTTGGCCTGGCGGGCCATTCCGATGCCGATGTGCTCTGTCACGCCATCGCCGACGCGATCCTTGGGGCTGCCGGATTGCAGGATATCGGCCATTACTTTCCCAACACCGACGAGTCGCTGCGCGGCATTTCCAGCCTCGAAATCCTGCGCCGTGTCGCGGAGATCGTGACTGAAGTCGGGGGACGGATCATCAATATCGACTCCACGCTCATTGCGGAGGAACCGCGCATCGGCCCCTTCGTGCCTGAAATGCGTGAGGGCATCGGACACTCGCTCAGCCTGGTCGTCACGCGCATCGGTGTGAAGGCGACGACGAATGAATCCCTTGGATTCCTGGGGCGAGGGGAGGGAATTGCGGCAATGGCAACCGCCTCCGTGGAAATGCCGGAAGAATAGAAAGCAATGGCTGTGTACATCACCAACACCCTGACCCGTTCGCTGGAGCCGATCATCCCCCGCGCTGATCAGGGCAACACCCTCTCGCTCTACACCTGCGGACCGACCGTCTATTCCTACGCCCATATCGGAAATTTCCGCGCCTACGTCTTTGAGGATCTGCTTCAGCGACACCTGCAGGCGCGGGACTTCACCATCCGGCGCGTCATGAACCTCACCGATGTTGATGACAAGACCATCCGCGGAGCCGTTGCGGCAGGGCTTTCGTTGGCCGAGTACACACGCCCCTTCAAGGAGGCCTTTTTTGCCGATGCCGCGACGCTGCGTCTGCTCAAGGCAGATGCCTATCCTGAGGCAACCGATGACGCTCAGATCGCCCGCATGATCGCGATGATCAGCACGCTCATGGAGCGCGGGCATGCCTATCAGGCTGAGGATGGATCGGTTTATTTCCGGATCGCCTCCTTTCCCAATTACGGAAAACTTGCCCGCGTCGATATTGAGGGACAACGCCCTGGCCAGCGAGTCGCCAGCGATGAATACGAGAAAGAGGCGGTAGCCGATTTCGCCCTCTGGAAAGCCTGGGTGCCCGAAGAGGGGGCCGTGGGTTGGGAAAGCCCCTGGGGCAAAGGCCGTCCTGGCTGGCACATCGAGTGCAGCGCCATGGCGACAGGCCTGCTCGGCGAGACCATCGACATTCACTGCGGAGGCGTTGACAATATCTTTCCCCATCACGAGGCCGAAATTGCCCAATGTGAATGTGCGGGACATGGAGCGGCGCCCTTTGTCCGCTACTGGATGCACTGTGCCCATCTCATGGTCGAGGGATCGAAGATGGCAAAATCGCAGGGAAATTTCTTCACCCTCCGCGATCTGCTTGCTCAGGGCTGGACTGGGCGTGAAATCCGCTATGCCCTGCTCAGCGTTCATTATCGCGCCTCGATGAATTTCACAATGGAAGGCCTTGGTGCCGCGCGCACGGTACTCGCACGCCTCGATGCTTGGTACGAACGGTTGCTTGAAGCGGCCAGAGCTGCGGATGTTTCCGAGCCTCCTGATGCGTCTACAGAGGTTTTTTTCAACGCGCTCGATGAGGATCTGAATATCTCCGGTGCCCTTGCGGTGCTCTTTGAAGCCGTGCGTGAGAGCAATCGGGCGCTGGATCAGGGAGTCCTGACGGCTTCCCGTGCGAGAGGTTTGGCCGACTGGTATCAACGCGTGAACAGCGTTCTGGCCTTGGAGCCGGATCAGGCTGATGACGCGCTGCCCGCCGAAGTCCAGCAACTGTTTGATGACCGTGCTGCCGCACGCACCGCCAAAGAGTGGAAGAAGAGCGATGAACTCCGCGATGAACTTGCTGCACGCGGCTGGCTGGTCAAAGACACCAAGGACGGGCAAAAGGCGTGTCGGAACACGGCTTAGTCATGCCGAAGGCAGTCTGGGCAAAGCCCAGAT
>Ga0302198_10004462_pt1 | contig 13468 bp, 14 predicted proteins | sample II_Bog_N2_2_FD_193521 | JGI IMG/M metagenome (GOLD analysis project Ga0302198, IMG submission 193521) | Peat permafrost microbial communities from Stordalen Mire near Abisko, Sweden - II_Bog_N2_2 | ecosystem: Environmental > Terrestrial > Soil > Wetlands > Peat | place: Sweden: Abisko... | reverse complement strand
CCACCGCCTCCGCAATCTCGGCATCCGACGACCCCGACCCGCCGTGGAAGACCAGGTCCAGCGGGTGCACCCGGGTGCTGAACTTCTTCGTCAGCCCGGCCTGGATCTCGCCGAGCAGCTCAGGGCGCAGCTTGACGTTTCCCGGCTTGTAAACCCCGTGCACGTTACCGAACGTGAGGGCGGCCATGTAACGGCCCTTCTCGCCGAGGCCGAGCGCCTCAACCGTGGCGATAGCGTCATCCAGCGTCGTATACAGGTGCTCGTTGATCTCGTGGCTGACGCCATCCTCTTCGCCGCCGACGACGCCGATCTCGATCTCAAGGATCGCGTTGATGGCCTTGGTGCGCGTGATGAGATCCTGCGCGATTTCGAGGTTCTCGGCGAGCGGCACCGCGGAGCCATCCCACATGTGCGACTGGAAGATCGGGTTGCGGCCCGCCTTCACCTCAGATTCCGATGCTGCGATCAGGGGCAGCACGAAGCCGTCAAGCGCGTCCTTCGGGCAGTGATCGGTGTGGAGCGCGACCGTGACCGGGTAGTTTTTCGCAACCTCAGTCACAAAAGCGGCAAAAGCCAGTGCACCGGATGCCCGGTTCTTGACCGTCTGGCCGGCGAAGTAGTCGGCGCCACCCGTCGTGACCTGGATGATCCCGTCGGACTGCGCCTCGCTCAGCCCCTGCAGCACGGCATTGATCGTCGAGGACGACGAGACATTCACCGCGGGGTAGGCGAACCCGCCCGCCTTGGCCTTGTCGAGCATTTCGGCATACTGGTCGGGGGTGGCGACGGGCATGAGAACTCCTTGGGTGCACTGACGTGGGATCGGGCACAAGTCTAGCGATGCCGTTTTCGCTACTCTTGACCCGAAGCGTTGATTCCGCCCGGGATCCCACCACCATCGCCGAACCTGCCTGCGAGGACACCGGTGACCCCCGATACTGCAACACACTTCCTGCACCCCGACCGCAACCTCGCCATGGAACTGGTGCGTGCCACAGAGGCCGCGGCGATTCGCGCCGTTCCGTTCATCGGGCGCGGCGACAAGCTCGCGGCTGACGGCGCAGCCGTGGATGCGATGCGAACCTTCCTCGGTACCGTTAACTTCGATGGCGTGGTCGTGATCGGCGAGGGCGAGAAGGACCACGCCCCGATGCTGTTCAACGGCGAACATGTGGGCAACGGCAACGGCCCCGCCTGCGACATCGCGGTCGACCCGATCGACGGTACGTCGCTGACCGCCGCTGGCCGCCAGAATGCCCTCTCGATGATCGCGGTAGCCGACCGCGGCAGCATGCTCGACGCATCCACCGTCTTCTACATGAGCAAGATCGCCACGGGCGCGGAGGGGATCGGCGTCATCGATATCCGCAAGCCCATCGGGGAGAACATCCGGGCTCTCGCGAAAGCGAAAGGCAAGCAGGTGTCCGACATCACCGTCGCGGTGCTTGACCGGCCACGCCATGCAGGGCTCATCGACGACATTCGCGCGGCCGGGGCCGGCACGCGCCTGATGCTCGACGGTGATGTTGCTGGCAGTATCAACGCGGCGCTCTACGGCACCCGCATCGACATGTGCGCCGGCATCGGCGGCAGCCCGGAGGGCGTGGTCACGGCGTGCGCGATGAAGGCGCTCGGGGGCCTGATCCAGACCATCCTTCATCCCACCGACGACGAGCAGAAACAGCGTGGACTGGATGCGGGCCTCAAGTTCGACCACGTCTACGACGCGGATGAGCTCGTGAAGAGCGAGAACACCTACTTCGTCGCGACCGGTGTGACAGACGGCGGACTGGTCAAGGGGGTCCGCCGGCTCGGCCCCATCATCCGCACCGAGAGCATCATCCTGCGCTCAAAGTCGGGCACTATCCGTCGGGTCGAAGCCGACCACCTCGCGTCGAAGTGGCTCGGCTGACCCCGTCCCTCTCCGTGAGGGGCGTCAATCTGGTCTCTGGAGGGGTGTCCAGAGACCAGATTGACGTCCCTCAGCAAGGGGAATGAGGCCCTCGCAGGATCAGTTGCTCAGCAGGCTCAGGATGTTGCCCGAAGGGTCGAGGAACCAGGCGATATCGGGCCCGCGGTTCGCTGCCTTGCCGCGCGCGATCCCGTTATCGTCCTGGTAGGTGCCGTCGTAGATCTCGAACACGACGCCCTTTGCCCTCAGCTCATCGACAGCCGCATCGATATCAGCAACCTCGAGGTTGAGCACCGTATAGGTCGCGGGTTCGTGGTCGCCCTTGGGATAGACGAAAATGATCCCGCCCTGGGGAAGCTCGATGTCGAGCGCACTCATAGTGTTGTCGGCCACACGAAGGCCGAGCGTGTCCCGATAGAAGCTGCGTGCTGCGTCGATGTCTTTCACGGCGATGCCGCTGAACAATCCCGTTATTGCGACCACGATGTCTCCTCAGATGGGTTAGGTACACCATGGCACGACGAGCGTGGGTCGGCTATGGGTTCCTGCGGCTACGTAGACCCTGCGGCTACACGCTGCCTGCCGCTACGCGGTTTCTGCCTCGCCGCCTGGCAGGTCGAGCTCGATTGCGGTGAGCTGCCGGGGCTGCTGGTCGACCAGCGCGGGAGTGCCGATGACCTTTGACTCGTCGAGCGCATCCAGCTTTCTCGCCGTCACGAGTACGCGATTCTCGAGCGAACTCGCGAACTGGTTGTAGCTCGACACGGTGCTGTCGATCGACCGGCGCAGCTTCTCCGCGTGATCGGCGAGGGTACCGAGTCGGCCATACAGTTCCTTGCTGAGGTCGAAGAGGCGCTTCGCGTCTTCCGTGAGCACATCCTGTTGCCACGTGAACGCGACAGTCTTCAGGACAGCCCACAGGTTGACCGGCGACGCCAGCGCGATGTTCTTGCTGAACGCGTAGTCGAGCAGCCCCGGGTCGTGCTCGAGAGCGGCCGCGAGCAATGGCTCGCTCGGGATGAAGGCCACCGTGAAGTCAGGGCTGGATTCGAGCCCGGCCCAGTAGGTTTTCGCAGACAGGGCGTCAATGTGGCTCTTGACCTGGCGTGCGTGCTGGCCGAGGAGGGTCTTGCGCTGCGCCTCTTCTTCGCCCGTCGCGGTCGGCGGGATCTTGCTCGCCTCGAGGTAGGAGTTATACGGCACCTTCGCATCCACCGCCAGAAACTTGCCCCCGGGCAGCCGCACCACCATGTCGGGTCGGCCGGCGCCGGCGTCCGAGGTAATGCTCGACTGCAGATTGAAGTCCACCCGGTTGATGAGCCCAGCAGATTCGACGACGTTGCGAAGCTGCGCCTCCCCCCAGACACCCCGGCTGGCATTGTTGCGCAGCGCTGAGGCGAGCGAGTCGGTCGTGATGCGCAGGCGTTCCTCGGACTCGCTCGCACTGCGAAGCTGCTGGCTGAGTTCGCCATGCTGCTGGCTGCGCTGGGCCTCGAGGTCGGTGACCTTCTGCTGCATGGTGCGCAGCGTCTCCTGCACCGGAGTGAGGGCCTGCAGCACCTTGCTCTCTGCCCGCTCGCGTTCGGTGCGTTCCAGTTGTTCGAGGCGCGTGCGGTCTGCGAGCTCCTTGAACTGCGCCTGCTGGCCGGACACCTGCTCGCGCAGCGCCGCCGCGGTGGCCTGCAGCGCTGCGATGTCGGCACCCAGTTCGGCGCGCTGGGCCGCCTCCTGCGCGCGAACCTCGGCGAGCGCCGCCGCATGTCGCGCCTCAAGCACTGCCGGGTTCTCGCCGGTGACCCCGTTTGCCCGACGGTTGCGTCCGATGAGCAGGCCGATGACGACGCCAAGCGCCGCCCCGATTACCAGGCCGAGTATGAGGGCGACGACGGGATCCATGCTGCCAGTGTCGCATTCGGGTCGGACAAAGTGCGCCAGTACGAGCCCGCGCTGTACTTTCCCGGGAGAAGTAGCACCGCCGACCCCCGGTGCGGGCGGGCCTGCCGCCTACTCCTGAATATCGCTTACTCCTGAATATGCAGGATGGCCCTAGCCGTGGAGAGCCACTGCCAGTTCGGCCTGTGGCACAGGCCCGATCGCGCCCAGCTTGCCGTGCACGGCGCCAACGAGCCCGGCGATGTCGGCCGCCTCGTGGCGCTTCGCCGCGTGGATCATGATCGCCGCGCACGCCTGCGCATCGGCGAGAGCGTTGTGGTGCTCAAAATCCTCGAACCCGGCCGCCATCGCCGCGACGGGAAGTCGGTACGAGTCGAGATTGTAGGTTTTGCGGGCAACCTGCAGGCTGCAGGCGTACTCGAACGTGGGAGTGTCGACGAAGGTGGCCGCGCATGCCCCGGTAATGACCCCCATATCGAAGCCCGCGTTGTGCGCCACCAGGATGTCGCCGTCAGCGAAACTCACCAGGTCGGGCAGCTGCTCTGTCCAGAGCGCCGCATCCACCACATCCGCCGCGACCAGGCCGTGGATGCGCGTATTCCACTCCCAGAATTCGTCGTAGCCGATCGGCGGTTTGATCAGCCAGTAGGCGCTGTCCACCATGCGGCCATCCCGCACCTTGACCATTCCGACGGAGCACGCGGATGCGCTCGACGAGTTTGCGGTTTCGAAGTCGATCGCGGTGAAATCCACTGGCACGTTCCCGATGCTCTCACGCACTTCCGACGGAGCCGGGAGTGACCCGCGCGTAACCTGAAACTGTGAGCACAGACAAATCCGGGCGGGCAGCATCCTTCGATCGGGCAGCGGAGGTGTACGAGCGTGCGCGCCCCGAATACCCCACCGAGGCGGTCGACTGGATGCTGCCCCCTGAGGCGAAGACGGTGCTGGATCTCGGTGCCGGCACCGGCAAGCTGACGCGCGCGCTGGCTACCCGGGGGCTCGAGGTTTTCGCGGTCGACCCGGCACCAAACATGCTCGCGCAGCTCAGCGCTGCGATCCCCGAGGCCACCGTCTCGGTGGGCACGGCCGAGGATATTCCGCTCGCGGACGCATCCGTCGACGCGATCGTGGTGGGCCAGGCCTGGCACTGGGTCGACCAGTCGCGGGCAGTGCCGGAGGTTGCACGCGTGCTGCGTCCCGGGGGCACCCTCGGCCTCATCTGGAACATGAGGGACGAACGAACGGCCTGGGTGGCCCGGCTGACCGAGGTGATGCATCCGGCGGAGGGCGAGGTCTTCGCGAGGACCGGGGTGATCGAGCGCGGGCCGTTTGGCGAGCTCGAGTCGGCGAACTTCGAATGGTCGGCCGAGCTCACGCGCCAGGACCTTCTCGACCTGCTCCGCTCACGCAGCTACTTCATCACGGCGGACGAGACGGAACAGTCATCCCTTGTTCGCGGAGTGAACGACCTGCTGGACAACGATCCGGATGTCGGCGGACGGGACACCTGGACGATGCCCTACGTCACGCGAGCGTTCCGGACGCGGCTTCCCGCCTAACCCGGTGCCTGCCCCCGCCGGTGCCAGGGTTTGTTACCCTCGTGGCCGTCATCGAGGGGGTTGCGGTAAGAAACCACTGCGGGGATGCGCGGAGAACGGCCTCGCTCAGAACAGGTTGAGTGCCGCCCACTGCAGCAGGATGACCGTCTTGCCGTCCGCTATGCGGCCGTCGCCGATCATCCGCAGCGCTTCCTCGAAGTCAAGGGTGAGCACCTCGATGTCTTCCCCCTCCTCGATGAGTCCTCCGCCGGATCCGACGACGTCAGCGGAGTTGTACGGCGCAACATAGAAGTGCACGCGCTCGGTCACACCGCCGGGGCTCATGTAGAGGTCAAACAGGTGCTGTACCTGGCCAGGCGTGATGCCGAGCTCCTCGGTGGCCTCGCGCCCGATCGCTACCTCGGGCGAGTCGCCGTCGAGCAGGCCCGCGGCGGCTTCGATGAGCATGCCGTCCGGATGATCGTTGACGTAGACCGGAAACCGGAACTGCCGGGTGAGCACCACTGTTCGCGCGGCCAGGTCGTAGAGCAGGATCGTGGCCCCGTTGCCGCGGTCGTAGGTTTCCCGCTGCTGGGTCGTCCAGCGCCCGTCGCGCCGGCGGTAGGCGAGCGTAGTTCGACGAAGCACGTGCCAGCCGTCGGACACCACCTCGACGTTCTCCACGACCACATTGGGGTTGCGGTCGAGCCCGCGGCCGACGTCATCCAGCCCGGTGCGACCCCGGGAATCCGGGATGTCCTGCCCGCGCACGCCGTCGCCAATTACCACACCGTCACTTTACGGGGGCTCCCCGCGGGGGGTTTGGTACCCGCGTGGCCTTCATCGGGAGCGCGGGGGCAACAAACTCTCGCAGCGTTGCCCGCGAAAGCACCGGGTACCCTTGAGCATCGTGGCTCTCACTATCGCGATCGTCGGTCTTCCCAATGTCGGCAAGTCGACACTCTTCAACGCGCTGACCCGCAACTCGGTTCTTGCGGCGAATTACCCCTTCGCGACCATTGAGCCCAACGTCGGCATCGTGAACCTGCCCGACCCGCGCCTCACGACGCTCGCCGACCTTTTCCACAGCGAGCGCATCCTGCCCGCCCCCGTTTCGTTTGTCGACATTGCGGGAATCGTCAAAGGTGCGTCAGTCGGCGAGGGGCTGGGCAACAAGTTCCTCGCCAACATCCGTGAGGCGGATGCGATCGCCCAGGTCATCCGCGGATTCGAAGACCCGGATGTCGTTCACGTCGACGGCAAGGTCGACGCCGCAAGCGACATGGAGACCATCAACACCGAGCTGATCCTCGCCGACCTGCAGACTCTCGAGAAGGCGCAGGCGCGGTACGAGAAGGAACTGCGAGCCAAGAAGATCACACAGGCCACGATCGACGCCGCGAACTCGGCCGTCGCGTGGCTTGATGCCGGCAAGCCGCTTTCCGCGTCATCCATTGACCTTGAGCCTCTTCACGAACTCGGGCTCCTGACCGCCAAGCCCTTCATTTACGTATTCAATGTGGATGAGGCAGTGCTGACCAACCCGGACCGCAAGGCCGCGCTTGCGGCGCTCGTCGCCCCGGCCCACGCGGTTTTCCTCGACGCCAAGCTGGAGTCCGAGCTCATCGACCTCGACCCCGAGGATGCCGCCGAACTGCTGGCCTCGACCGGCCAGGAGGAGAGCGGGCTTGACCAGCTTGCCCGCATCGGGTTCGACACGCTGGGGCTCCAGACCTACCTCACGGCGGGCCCGAAAGAGTCGCGTGCCTGGACCATCCACAAGGGCTGGAAGGCGCCCCAGGCGGCGGGAGTCATCCACAGTGATTTCGAGAAGGGCTTCATCAAGGCCGAGGTCATCGGCTTCGATGACCTTGTCGAGGCCGGTTCGATCGCCGAGGCTCGCGCCAAGGGCAAGGCCCGTATCGAGGGCAAGGACTACGTCATGCAGGATGGCGACGTGGTCGAGTTCCGCCACGGATAAACAATGAAAATCATGAAGCCAAATGCCTGAGGAGGGGAGCGATGAGTCAACAGTTTGCGTTCTGGCGGACAACTCAGAGGCTCGATTCACGCAAGGTCTTCGAACGCCTAATGAACGGAAAGTCGGTTCGCGGGTTAGACAAACTGGATCTCGATCAGATCGAGAATGCTTTGATCGCTGCTTTCCCGGATTGGCACGTCGAGACGAGACGGACGCCCACCAATTCACAAACGATGTTGGATCAAGGCGAAAATGGTGGCGGACTGGACATCGGATACACGCCACAGTCTGTGACCGTTACTTGCTATCACACCGGCGAAAAGGAATGGAACGAGATCATCGAAGTGATGGCAGAGCTGAAGCTCCCTCTCTATGATCCTCAGATCAACGAACGCTTCGACTCGGTATCGCTGTGAAGCGCGACGTGGTCGAGTTCCGGTTTAACAATTAGGTCCGCGTCCGACCACGAGTGGTGCCTTGCCGCGCGCAAACAAGGAGATTCTCGCGACACGCCGTGTCCTGTGCTCCCGTAGCGGAGTGTCGACCGGTTCTTCCTCACTTACGCACGCACATCCCGCGGCCAACGACCCTCCCGACCATATCGATCTCAGAGCCGCGACGAGTTGATCCACTCGAGTATGGGTTGTGGATAAGTCCCGTGCGCCAATTCTTGTCGTGGCTACCATCCCAAGGGTCTCAAATCGGAGGGATTCAGAGTGAGCACGAGATTGATGGCGCGTATCGGCGCGGTGACGGTGGCGGTGGGGTCAATCGGGGCTGCTGGAGCAGCCGCAGCCGCGGCGTACCCCGCGAGTTGTACGAGCAACCAAGTGTGTGTCTACGACAACACGAACTACGGAACTGAGCTTGGCTGGCGCTCCGGAGGCTTCCCCTTGCAGGATGTCAGCTCGGGCAACAACGACAAAATGAGTTCCTGGTCCAACCACAGCGTCCTCAACGCGTGCTGGTACACGAACTCTGGCGGCGGCGGGGTTGGCCTCCAGATGAACCAGTACACGTCCGACCCGGATGTGGGGCTTGTCTGGAATGACCAGATGTCCAGTTGGAAAGGCTCGAGCTGCTGACCCATGACGATCAATGATTGAGCTTCGCGACGTCTGCGTTAGCTTTCCGGATGCAGACGACGTCGTTCGCGCTGCCGACCACGTTACTTTCGCGGCTTCACCTGGCGAGTTTGTGCTGCTCTGCGGTGCGAGCGGTTCGGGAAAGTCCACCCTGCTGAACGTGATTTCCGGTTTACAACCCATGGACTCGGGATCCGCCTTCGTCGCGGGTCTTGACCTCGCCACCGCAGACGAGACGCAGCTGGCCAGGTTGCGCCTCGAGCACGTGGGCGTGGTGTTCCAGGAGAACAACCTCATCCGGGAGTTCACTGCGGCCGAAAATGTGCAGCTTCCGCTCAGTGCCCGGGGTTACGCCAACGCGGCGGCCGCAGCGGCCGCAATGCTCCGCGACGTCGGCCTCGGTGAGTTGGGGCGGCGCCTGCCAACCCAACTCTCCGGAGGCCAACGCCAACGGGTCGGCATCGCGCGCGCACTTGTCGGTGGCCGGTCAATCCTGGTGGCGGATGAACCAACGGGGTCCCTGGACACCGCGAATTCGATCGCGATCTTCGAGTTAATGCGGCGACTCGCCGACCGGGAGATCTGCGTCATTGTGGCTTCGCATGATCCCGCAGCAGCGCGATTTGCAGATCGGGTCACCAGCATGAGTGACGGGGCGCTCAGCGAAGCGGTGGCGCAGTGACCGGCGACAGAGAAAGTCTCAGTACACGCGAGCTCGCCGCTTTCTTTGGGCGAGCATGGCAGCTGAGATTTGCCGCGATCGTGCTCGGGATCGTGTCGACGGCGATCGTAACGGCCGGGATTGCCGCAGACTCCCTGCAATTGTCGCCACACCAGCGCGCCGACGCGGTACTCGGTACTGCGGATGCACTCATTCAGATCCCGGGCTCTGCGCCGCTTGGCACCGATGGACGTGATTTCGACCGCCAGCTTCTCGCCGCAGTGCAGCGGGTTGGGGGTCGAGCTCCCGTGGTTGACTATCAGGCCTCGGGGCTGCAGACCGACGCTGGTGACGAAACCGCCTACATCATGGACGAGTTCCAAAGCCCGTCCACAGTCGCCGACCGGCTGCGCCTTACGGCCGGACGCTGGCCCGCCAAAGTTGGTGAGGCGATCATCTCGGTCGGGGAACGGTCCCGTTGGCCAGTAGGCAGTATCGTCCAGTTCTTTGGCGGAGCGCTCCGGCTTCGCGTGGTCGGCGTATTCACCAACCTGTTCCAGACGGACAGCCGTGAATTTGTTGTCGCTCCCGGCACCTGGTCATCGCTCCGAAGCGTGGATCGTGCCAAAGCGGCACGGCTCGACCAGTTCGCCAGCCGGTTCGTTCGCTGGTCCGGCACTGACCATAGCCGTGCGGTGCTCGCCGCCGTCAAAGCCGTGGTGCGAACAAATACGAGCGCGCGACAGCAGAGCGCGAATGGCGGCGATCTCTTTGTGGAGAGTCGACCGATAATCGAGTCCAGAGTGCCGCCCGCCAATGTGCCTCTTACCGGAGCGATGTTCGGGGGTCCACTTATCGCGGGTCTGCTCGGCGGCATTCTCGGCGGCCGGTTCACGACCCGGATTCGCACAGTCATGTGGACCATCGGCGTGCCGTACGCACAAACCCGCTTCGCGGCGACCGTCTCTGTGCTCACGGCAAGCATGATCGCTGCGGTCGTGGGTACAGCCCTCGGCATCGGGTTGGGGTTCGCCAGTCGACCGGTACTGGCCTCGATCGCAACGCAGGAACTTGGCCCGGTGACGAGTGTTGCGGCATCGCCACTCAACGTGCTCCTTGGCGCGGTCGGCGCAGCCATCGGATTGTCGATGACACGACGCCGCAGGTCCCAGCGGGCAGCGAGCAGGCGAGACGCCTCCTGGGATCGCACTCTCTTCCGAATCGCTGGCTCCGCAGTTCTGCTCGCCGCCGGCGTTTTTGTCGGAACCGGCACCTCCGATGTCGCGGCGCTCTCGCTGGCTGCGCTCGCCGTCGCGGCGGCCATCGTCATTGCACTTACGCCGGTCACTGTCACCTTCATCCGAAACCTGTCGCCCCGGTCGTTCGCGGGTCGCCTGGCCTTGCGCAAGTTCGCTGGTGAGGGTCGTGCCGCAGCGCTCACGGTGGGAGCGATTGCGCTCCTTCAGGTCTTCGGCTGCACACTCGCCATCCTCGTCACCAGCACGATTGCCCAGGTGAATGACAATCGGGAATCCCAGGTTGCGCCCGGCCAGATCGTTTTCCAGCCCGAGCTTTCCACTCCAAAGGAGATAACGGACGCTCGGCATCAGTTCGAGCGCGCGCTCGGAGTGAGCAGGCCGATAGTCGAGTACACCGCCGGTGCAGGAAGCGAGCGGGATGACGGGGGAACCCGGGTCGTCGCAACCGTCGATCAGCTTGAGCAGATCACCCGGACGCGGCTATCGCATTCCGAGAGCGCCCTGCTGCAGCGCGGCGGCACGCTCGTAACAAGCTCATTGAACGGCAAGCACACCCTCGCGTTCCCACCCGACGGCGATTTCCACGGCGCGACATTCCCCGCTGCTGCTCTGCAGGGACTGGATCCGAGTTTCCGCAACATCGACGGGTTCATGTTGGAGCGCACCGCCCGGGAGGCAGGTTTAGCTTTGCTTGCACCGAGCTATATCTATACAGACGTCACGGCGCACCAGCAGGATTCCGCGATCGCTGCCGCACGGCAATTGAACCTCAACCCGGCATGGGTGCAGGTCTATCGCGATCCCGAGGACCTCACGGCACCGTTGCGAGTGTCCGCTATTACCCTCCTTGTCTCGCTGGTCGCCGCGCTCGTGCTGCTGCTCACTTCGATCTCAGAGGCACGCAGTCTGCGACCTGATCTGGCGAGCCTCCGAGCCATCGGGGTCACCGGATCGTTTCTCGCGACGGTTGTTGGAGTTCGGATGGCTCTGACTTTCGTCCTGGCGACAGCCCTCGGGATTGCTACATCAGCCGTGGGCGTTGCAATCGCCTTCTCGATCGCTCATCTCCAGATTGGCGTAACCATCCCCCCAATTCCGATTGTGTCGATGGTGGCCTCGCTCGCTGGGCTCACTGCCGTGGCCGCATCACTCGCTACCCGTCGTCTCCGCAACGGCGAATGGCAGGCCTCAGCGACTTTGCGGTGAGACAGGGATCGGACTAGCCGATCATGTACACCAATCCCTTTCCGCGCTCACTAAGGCGCGTGGTGAACGCCAGCGCATCGGCCAGATAATGCGTGACGTAGCCGAATTCCTTGTCTCGATCGACCAGACGACCAAACGTGGCCGTTGTTGCGAGCATCCCTCGAACCTCGGCCGGCGTTACGGTGGCCAGGTCCCGTGCCACCTCAGCAACTTGCTGGGCATCCAGAACGGCCATGTAAGGGATCCACCCTCCCTGGGTTTGAGTCACATCGCCCTCAACGAGCCAGAAGGCGGGTCGACCCGGCGCGGCCTGGTCCGGATTAAGGAGCATCTGAAGCTCATGCCAACACTTGTCGAGGTAGAGCATCGCTGGTCGCTGATCGGCGGGTCCCCAGGCGTCGGCCAGCGGATCGTCACTCAGGAACGATCGTGGTGCCCTCTTCGCGACCTCAACTAGTTCGGCGCGCAGCGGATAGGCGTAATAGCGGATTCCCATGCCGCCAGTCTGAGTATTGCGCTGTGGGTCACGGCGCCCACAATCCATTTCTGGGGAGTGTCGCCGACAGTTTGGGTGGGGGGGAGGAACAGATTGGATCCCGTTCGGCTGGATGCGGCGAGATATTCTCGGGTGCGCCGGGTCAGTGCACCAGCATCGCGACGATACCCGCGACCACGACCACGAACACGAGAAGGTCCGTCCAGGTGGCCACGTTTTCGTCACGGCTTTTTCCGCGCTTGGCCACGTGGCGAAAGCCCGCGAGCCCGAGGTAGATCGCTCCGCCGACGGCTCCAAGGATGCCCCATCCTGGAACGAACGGGGCGACGAGCGCGATCGCACCCATGCTGAGGTTTGCGAACCCGAGCTCGTGAACGACCTGTTCCGCGCCGGCGTCATCGATGCCCAGAATGCCCTGGGCGGTGCGGCCAGGATTTACCAGCTGACTGATTCCCGCGACCGTAAGACGAGTTCCGACACCCCAAAAGGCCCACCAGATCCCGGCGACGACGAGCGGGTTTCCGCCGGCGACGGTCAGGTGGATGACGGTCGAGACGAGCGGCAGGATAGCGGTTTGCAGCAAAACAAGCAGAACGTACATGAGGGACTTTTCTGTGTGAGCGGAATAAACTAACAGTCGTAAGGTAACGAATGTTAGGATAAAGTGCAAGACCCAAGGCGAAGGACCCCAATGACAGATCAGCAGCGAACTCGTAACGTTCGTGGCCACGGCAGCCGGTTGCGAGGCGAAATCCTTGCCGCCGCCGAATCACTCGTCGACTCTGCTGAAGTAGCGGGGCTGCTGACGCTGAGGGGAGTGGCGCGAGAAGCCGGCATCAGCGCCCCGTCGATCTACGACCACTTCGACGACGTTGCAGCGATCGAGGATGCCGTGCTCAAGCGAGCGTTCGCCGACCTGGATGAGACGGTCGCCGCTGCGGTCGCTGCTGCACCCACGCCTGCCGAAGCGCTCGTCGCGGGATGCCTCGCCTATGTCACGTATGCCTGGGCGCACCGCGCCCGATATCGCTTCATGATTGCGGCAGGCGGATTCGCCCCGGATGCCGTCTCGACGTTCGCGCGAATTGAGGCCGCCCTGCAGGACTGCATTTCATCGCAAGCGTCCGCCAGCACCGACCCGCATGCCGATGCGTTCCTCATCTGGGTGGGCATGCACGGAATGGCATCCCTCGAAAAGCCCGACCGCCATGAGCTCCGTCGGCTGGGTCCGCTGGATCGCGCGGCGTTGACCGAAACGCTAGCGCGGCGGCTGGCAAAGCTGGGTCCTGCATGAGCCCACGACGGGGGATGCGTGCGCACGCCTCGTCGATGGCAACGCCACCGACGCCTGGGGTCGACTATTCGAGGGTGGTGCAACCCCTGGTGCCTCCTCTGGGCGAGGGAATTCGTTCGGCTGGATAGCGTTGGGACTCA
>Ga0302198_10004457_pt1 | contig 13481 bp, 13 predicted proteins | sample II_Bog_N2_2_FD_193521 | JGI IMG/M metagenome (GOLD analysis project Ga0302198, IMG submission 193521) | Peat permafrost microbial communities from Stordalen Mire near Abisko, Sweden - II_Bog_N2_2 | ecosystem: Environmental > Terrestrial > Soil > Wetlands > Peat | place: Sweden: Abisko... | reverse complement strand
GGATAAGGGCCAGGTGATCTGCATTGTGGAAGCCATGAAGCTGATGAACGAGATCGAGTCGGACGCCGCGGGCGAGATCGTGAAGTGCTTCGTCTCCAACGGCCAGCCCATCGAGTTTGGGCAGCCCTTATTTTCCATACGCTTGAGTTAGGGTCCTGAATGTTTCGTAAGGTACTGGTTGCCAATCGCGGTGAAATTGCACTGCGCGTCATGAACGCCTGCCGGGAACTCGGCATTCGTACCGTCGCCGTCTACAGCGAGGCAGACCGCAACTCGCTGCACGTGAAGTTTGCCGACGAGGCCATCTGCATCGGTCCGCCACGTCCTGCCGACAGCTATCTGAATGTGCCGGCGGTCATCTCCGCGGCTGAAATCGCCGACGTGGAAGCCATCCATCCCGGCTATGGCCTGCTGAGCGAGAACGCCAACTTCGCCGAAGTTTGCCGCGCTTCCAATATCAAGTTCATCGGCCCTCCGCCGGAGGTGACCCGCCTGATGGGCGAGAAGGAAAAGGCGCGCCAGGCCATGAAGCGGGCCAAGGTGCCCATCCTGCCCGGCTCCGACGGCATCATCGCCACCGCCGAGGAAGCGCAGGAGTGGGCCAGGAAGGTGGGCTTCCCGGTCATCCTCAAGGCCAAGGCCGGCGGCGGCGGGCGCGGCATGCGCATTGTGCGCACCGCAGATGAGCTGCCCAACCTGTTTCACGCGGCCTATACCGAGGCGGCCAACGCCTTTGGCAACGGCGAGCTCTACATGGAGAAGTTCATTGAGCAGCCGCGCCACATCGAGTTTCAGATTCTGGCCGATGAGCACGGCCACGTGGCCACGCTCTTTGAGCGCGAGTGCTCCATCCAGCGCCGCCACCAAAAATTGATCGAGGAGGCGCCCAGCCTCCAGGTCACGCCGAAGATGCGCAAGGAGATCGGCGAGACGCTCTGCCGCTGCCTCGCCGACATCGGCTATCAGAACGCCGGGACTATCGAGTTCCTCATGGATGAGGACCGCCAGCTTTACTTCATCGAGATGAACACGCGCATCCAGGTGGAGCACCCGGTGACCGAAGCCATCACCGGCATCGACCTGGTGAAAGCCCAGCTGCGCATTGCGGACGGCGAGCGGCTCAGCGACATTCTGCCCGCCAAGATCGAGATGCGCGGTCACTCCATCGAATGCCGCATCAACGCCGAGCATCCGCAGAAGTTCACGCCGTCTGCCGGCCGCATCACGGCCTTCAACGTCCCCGGCGGCAACGGTGTACGCGTGGACACGGCGCAATACGCCGAGGGTGTCGTCCCGCCGTACTACGACTCGCTGATCGCCAAGCTGATCGTGCATGGCGTCGACCGGGCTGAAGCCATCGCCAGGATGGAGCGCGCGCTGAGCCAGTTTGTGGTGCAAGGAATCGAGACCTCGATTTCGCTGCACCAGGAGATCTTCGCCGACGAAGGCTTCCGCGCCGGCCAGTTCGACACCAAGTTCATGGAGCGGTTTTTGGCCAAGCGGGCGAAGTAGCCATATCCTCACTCATCTTGGTATGCCTGAAACTGACCGGCCGATAAGATAGCAGTGATCGATGGACCCAAACTCGATGTACTGCGAATCGCCGTCCTGGCCGGCGAAGAAAGTGGTGTGGCCGATGGCGATGTGAAGAGCGAAGTGCGTGAGCGTATCCGCCGCCGTGCCCTGGTCACGAGAGCAGAGGAAACGTCTGCTGACAGCCCGCCACCCAAGAGTCAACTGTTCGAGGAATCATAGTATCCGGAGTCTAGAGTTCGCGTCGCAAATGAGCTGTCATTCTGAGCGAAAGGGGCCCCAAACGTCTTTCAGTTTGGGAGTGGTGAGCGAAGAACCTGCTTCTTGGCTTTCCTCATCTCGCTTAACGACTTCAGACACACCAAACTAGACCCAGCGAAATATTTTTCTTCCAAGACAAAATTCCTCTTCTCTTTAATCCCCTTTCGCCTATAGTGTTGAACAACGCAAAATTGGGAGGGGAAAAGATGAGTCTGCTTCAGAATCTTCCGCAAATCATTACGGCCATCGGTGGGTTGGGCACGGCGGCTTTTGGGCTGGTGGACTCAACCAAGCCGTTCTTTGGCGGCGTCAATCGCATCGGGTTCAGCCGCATTGCCACAGCGGTCGCAGGCCTCACGCCGGGGGCACCGGCCAACGGGCTCACGCAGGGCAAGATCCTCGATACGCTCAAGGCGAACTGGTACAACGGCACCGACCTGGGCAGCCAGAAGGCCATTGCCAAGTCGCTCATCAAGCAAGGGCTCACCACCGCCAATGCGCCCGACCTGGCCAAGCTTGCGGGGGTCGACCCGGCGGTGCTGCAATCGGTCGCGGCGAAAATCACCAGCGGCAACGCGCTCGAACAGAACGAGAGCGATGTTTACTCACGCTTCGACTTCATTCTGACCGCGCTGCTCGACGAAGTCTATCAGCGCTCCGACCAGGCCTATACCAATGGCACACGCGTGGTGGCTTCGTTCTTCGCCTTGGCGCTGGCGCTGGTGGGAGGGTGGACCTTGTATTCCGGCCCAGCTGGGAGCGGATACTGGTGGTCGAACGATATGTGGATTGCGCTGGTTGCCGGTGTGCTGGCCACACCGCTCGCGCCCATTGCCAAGGATCTGTCGAGCGCGCTCGCCACCGCTGTGAATACGCTGCAGACGATCAAGAAGTAGGAGCAGGCTGCCATGACTCGATTTCTCGATTGCCGCATGAATCCGGTGGGTGGGGAACTGTCCACCCTGGTAGCCGTCAATCAGGGCGCCAGCATCGCCGACTACACGGGCCTGGCGCTCGCCGACTTGCTGAACGCCATCCAGGGCCAGCATGTGCTCATCGGCACGCACGGCTTCAACGTCAACCGCGCCGACGGCATCGCCTGCCTGTCGAACTGGGAAGGCCTGCTGCAACTGCCGCCGTCGAGCGTGTTTGTGGGGTTGCTGTGGCCCGGCGACTCGGTCTGGGCGCATGGGCTCGACTATCCCGACGAGCCTAAGGTGGCCGACCAGGCCGGCGCGCTGCTGGGCCCGTTCCTAGACGCCAACTTTGCCGGGGCCGGCAGTGTCTCCTTCGCCTCGCATAGCCTGGGCGCGCGCGTGGTGCTTGAGACCATCGCCAACATGCAGCTCCCGGTGCGCCGCGTCACGCTCATGGCCGGAGCCGTGGACGACGACTGCCTCACCAGCGAGTTTCAGGCCGCCGTGGCCAACATCGAGCAGCTCTCCATCCTCTCGTCGAAAAAGGATGAGGTCCTCTCGTTCTGCTTTCCCGCCGGCAACTTCTTCGCCGGCATCATTGCGGCGGGGCATCCCTGGTGGCGCGGCGCGCTGGGCCACGGAGGCCCCGCCAAGCCCCTGCCTGCGAACGTGCTTGCGCCCTTCGCGATCCCCGAGAACTGGAACTACCAGCACAGCAACTATCTCGAGATCGACACACCGCCCGCGCCGGTTCTGCCCATCCCAACCAACGTGCCGGCCAATGGATCGCCTTACCCAGCAAACCAGGCCCATGGATGGAGCGAGGCGTTTTCAGCGGCGTTTGTTTCCACGCGGTTCCGGTAGAGCGCGAATTGAGCAGTTCGATAAGCGCATTGCCACTCGTTGAGAACCAGAATGCGGATGTTTGGACTTTCCGCTTTTGCTCTCGAATCTTTACTTTCCCTCTCCGCGTGCCGATTTCGGGCGAACCAGTGGCAGGAAGATGTCGTCGACGAACTCTGTAATGACGGCCTTGGGAACTGGTCTTAAGGTCATCAGAACCTCGTGCCGCAACAAATCGGCAGGCAGCGACGCAATTCGGGGCGTCAGCTTGCTTCGATCGATCTCACCGCGATCCACTCCTCGTGCAAGCACGACAGCGAGCTGGCTGTGATAGCCCTGGAGCACACTCTTCCTCAGATCGGCCATGCTGGCGTTCGTCTCCGAGAAATATTCATTCATTTGTAATGAGAAGGAGGCCGCGAACAACGCGCGCTTTTCCGAGAATTGTTGCAGCAAAGCAATCAGATCGCCTCGCACCTTTCCTGTGTCGGGGATATTCAGAGGATGTTTATGCATGATGTGCCGTACCGCTGCAATTGCGAGATTGGCGCGATTCGGCCAGCGCCGATACAGCACGGGGCGGCTTGTGCGTGCGCGCGCCGCCACAGCCTCCATTGTGAAACCCGCGTAGCCGCCGCCGATCAACTCGCTCCACGCCGCATCCAGCACCGCATTTTCAAGCGCCTTGCCGCGCCGGCGTCCGGTTGTACGATCCTTCATCTCGCTTCACCATTAGATGCGTCATTGTACCCTATTGACATCGTCCAGGGAATCTGATTAGATACAGTTATGTACCTAATATGCGGTCGAACTCTGGATTGCGAGGTCGAGGCGCATCCGTACAGGAGAAGAAACCAATGCAACAGATTCAATCTGACGATCTCAAAGGCGTCTCGGAAACACTGCTCATCCCACTGCATTATCGCGTTGAGGCGAGCAAAAGCGACTCCATCGATTTCAAGGACGAGGTAGCCGAGAGCTTTCACAACGCCATCGCCTACGACTGGGGCAAGCTTGATGCTGCGCCATCTCAGAGCGGGGCGGCGGCGTGGAGAAAAACCATCTTCGAAGAAAGGACCGCGATCTTCGACGAACAGGTAAGATGCTTTCTCGAAAAGACGCCGGACGGACTGGTGGTGAACCTAGGCGCTGGACTGGACACGCGATTCCATCGTCTTGATAACGGCCGCGTCGAATGGATCGAACTAGACCTGCCAGGCGTGATTGCTTTTCGGCAAAAGTTCCCGGAGCCTGAAAGCAAGCGGCACCGGATGATCGCAGCGTCCGTTCTCGACGAGAATTGGGTGATAGAGGTCAAACGACACGCCAGAGGCCGGGTCCTGTTTGTCGCAGAAGGGTTATTCGAGTACTTCACGGAGGAAGAGCACAGGAAGATCTTTACCTGCCTCGCCGAGAATTTTCCCGGGGAGGAGATGCTCTTTCAAACGATGGCCCCGTCGCTGGTTGCCAGGCTCTTCCAATATTCCGTGCTGTCGAAGATGGGCAGTAAAGTCGAGTTGCAATGGGGGCTGGACGACAGCGCGCAGGTGTCGGCTCTGCATCCGAAGGTGAAATTTGTGCACGAATTTCCGTTGCTGGCGAGGCGCTACGACCAATTACCCGAACCGCTCCGGCAGAGATTGTCTCCTGCTATGGCAAAGCAGCTTGCAAAGATCGTCCATGTGCGGTTCGTTGAATAAGCTCGTTGATTCCGAGTGGCCGATAATCCAGAGGCTTGCGATCCCAAATCACGTAAACAGCCCAAGTCACGTGTAGACTCCGTTCAGCCTTTTCCACAACTCCGCCTGTATCACCTCTACTGGGGAGACGCCCCATAATCTGACGCGCCGCTTTGCCCCTTCCTCGCCCCGCATGTAACAATTTCCTAGTCCCAAATGCGCATGCGACGCGGAGGTTGCACAGTTGACACAGGGGAAACACATGGACCGCAGGAGGTTCCTGCGGCAGGGCGGGGTAGCGCTGGGAGGCGGTCTGGCCGCGGCTGGGATCGGTCCCAAGGCATTCGGCGCGACGGGCTTTGCAGCGTCGCCATCGAAGCCGGACTACACGCTGAAGATCGAACCGTGCAGCCTGGAGATTGCGCCCGGAGTGGTGGTGAAGACAACGGCCTATAACGGGCAGGTTCCGGGGCCGATGCTGCGGGTGAAAGAGGGCGTGCCGGTCACCATCGACGTGACCAATGCCAGCCCCAATCCGGACATTGTGCACTGGCACGGGCTGGCCATCGACTCATTGAATGACGGCGCCATGGAAGAGGGCTCGCCGATGATTGCGCCCGGCGCGCAACTGCGCTATACCTTCACGCCGAAGCCCGCGGGCACGCGCTGGTATCACACCCACGCCGGCGCGGGCGGGGATTTGACGCTGGGCACTTACAGCGGCCAGTTCGGCTTTTTGCTGGTGGAGGGCAAAGCCGACCTCGGGCATTACGACCAGGAGATCTTTCTCGCCATTCATCAGTGGGGCCCGTCGTTTGTGCCCATGGTGGAGACCATGCGCGCCGAGTCGGCGAATCATCCGCTGACGACGGGCTCGGACGTAGGCTACCAGTACGCGACAGTGAACCAGCACATGCTGGGTGCGGGTGAGCCCATCCGCGTGAAGCAGGGGCAGCGCGTGCTGATGCGCCTGCTGAACGCCAGCGCGACGGAGAACGCAGTGCTGGCGCTGCCTGGGCACACATTCAAAGTGATTGCGATGGACGGCAACCCGGTGCCCAATCCTACGGCGGTCGAAGTGCTCTCGCTGGCCGTGGCTGAGCGCGTGGATGCGATTGTGGAGATGAACGCGCCCGGTGTGTGGGTGCTGGGTTCGACACTACCGGAGGCGCGCAAGATGGGCCTGGGCATTGTGGTCGAGTACGCAGGCAAAACCGGCGCGCCGGCGTGGGCCGACCCCGTACCGGCCAAGTGGGACTACACGCAGTTCGCGTCGACCGCAACGTCCGCAGCGCCGGACGAGACCATCACGCTGACGTTTCATGACATCGGCGCGCAGAAGGGATCGAAATTCGATACATGGACCATCAACAACAAGTCGTGGCCGGATGTTGACCCGATCAAGGTGACGCAGGGCAGGCGCTACCGGCTGCTGCTGCGCAACGGCAGCGGCGACCAGCATCCCATCCATCTGCATCGCCACACGTTTGAGGTGACGCAGATTGCGCACAAGCAGCTGAGCGGCCTGCGCAAGGATGTCATCAACGTGATGCCGCTGGATACGGTCGCGGTGGACTTCGCGGCGGACAACCCCGGCGATACTCTGCTGCATTGCCATCAGCAACTGCACATGGATTACGGCTTCATGACCATCATCAAATACGGCGCATAGCGACCCAAAGCCCGAACGGCAAGGAAGAAGCATGATGCAGTTGAAACGAATGCAGGCAGCAGGAGTTCTCACGCTGCTTCTGGTTGGCGGGATCTGCCACGCACAAAGCACCACCGGCTGGCCCGTCTACAACGGCGGCCTGGATGGCGACCACTACTCGAAGCTGGCCCAGATCAATCGCGCCAACGTGCACGCGCTGAAGCAGGCTTGGGCTTTCGACACCGGCGAGAAGGGCGGCTTGCAGGATAATCCGCTGGTCGTGGGGCGCACGCTTTACGCCTACACGCCCACGCAGAAGGTGGTGGCGCTCGATGCTGCCACCGGCAAGCAGAAGTGGAAGTTCGACTCCGGCGCGGGCGGCTCGCAGCCGGCCCGGGGCATGACCTGGTGGACCGACGGCAAGGAGCAGCGGCTGTTTGCCGGCATCATGAACTTCCTCTACTGCCTTGACCCGGAGACGGGCAAGCCGGTGGAGAGCTTTGGCGAGGGAGGCCGCATCGACCTGCGCAAAGACCTGCGCGGCAACTACCAAGAGCAGTCGGTTGTGTTGACCACGCCGGGCGTTATCTACAAGGACACGATCATTGTGGGCGGGCGCAATCCGGAGACGCATCCTGCGCCGCCGGGAGATATTCGCGCCTTCGACCTGCACACCGGCAAGCTGCGCTGGCAGTTCCACACCATTCCGCATCCCGGCGAGCCGGGCTATGAGAGCTGGCCGCCCGAGGCGTGGAAGACAGCCGGCGCGGCCAACAACTGGCCGGGCATGGCGCTCGACGCCAAACGCGGCATCGTCTATGCGCCCACCGGCTCGGCGGTCTTTGACTTCTACGGCGGCGACCGGCTGGGCAACGATCTCTACGCCAACACGCTGCTGGCTCTGGACGCCAACACCGGTAAACGGTTGTGGCATTTCCAGGGCGTGCATCACGACGTGTGGGATCGGGATTTCCCCTCCGAGCCGGCGTTGTTCACCGTCAAGCGCGACGGCAAGACGATCGACGCCTTGGCGCAGACCACCAAGCAGGGCTATCTTTACCTGTTTGACCGGGTGACGGGCAAGCCTCTGTTTTCCATTCACGAGCTGCCATATCCGGCCAGCACCGTTCCCGGAGAAGTGACTTCGCCCACGCAGCCCAAGCCCGACATGCCTGAGCCCTTCGCCCGCCAGCAGCTCACTGAAGACATGCTGACCACGCGCACACCGGAAGCGCATGAGTGGGCCGAGCAGCAGTTCAAGACGTTCATCAGCGGGGGCCAGTTCGTTCCCTTCAGCCTGGATAAGCCGACGGTGGTCTTTCCCGGATATGACGGCGGCGCGGAGTGGGGCGGCCCGGCGATTGATCCTTCCACGGATGTGCTTTACGTGAATGCGCAGGAGATGGCCTTCACCAGCGGGCTGGTTCCGGCCGTGCATGGCGGCAGCCCAGGGCAGCAGGTGTACCAGAACCAGTGCGCCATGTGCCACGGGGTGGATCGCGCTGGCGCGCCGCCAGCGTTCCCGTCGATGGTGGACGTGCTGAGCCGGCTCTCCGTCCAGCAGGTCATCGACAATGTGCGCAAGGGCAACGGGCGCATGCCGTCCTTCCCCAACATCGACGAGGCACGGCTGAGCGCTCTCATCGACTACCTGCGCACGGGCAGTTCAGCGGGCGCGGGCAAGGAATCCTCTGCGATTCAGGCCGCGGCCATGACGGCGGAGGCGCCGGCCGACAAAGCCGGCGCCGCAATCTACCAGGATCGATGCGCTATCTGCCACGGCGGCCATCGCGAGGGGATCGCGCCCTCGTTTCCCATGCTCATTGGCGTGGGCGACCGCCTGAGCAAGCCGCAGATCATCGACATGGTGCGCGAGGGCAAGGGCCAGATGCCGCCCATGCCCGATGTGCAGGGAACGGACCTGGAGGCGCTGCTGCGCTACCTGGGCGTGGGTGAGCGCCTCAAGACCACCCTGACCGGGGAGTATGACAAGGAGGATTACACCTTCACCGGCTACCGCAAGTTCCTCGACCCGGAGGGTTACCCGGCCATCAAGCCGCCCTGGGGCACGCTCAACGCCATCGACCTGAAGACCGGCAAGTACCTGTGGAAGATTCCGCTGGGTTCCATTCCGGAGCTGGCCGCCAAGGGGTTGAAAGACACCGGCTCAGAGAACTACGGCGGGCCGATTGTCACCGCCGGCGGGGTGCTGTTCATCGCCGCCACGGTCTACGACCACAAGCTGCACGCCTTCGACACGCGCACCGGCAAGCTGTTATGGGAGGGAGAATTGCCCTTCTCCGGCGTGGCGACCCCCTCGACCTACATGGTCGACGGCCGTCAGTACGTGGTGATTGCCGCCAGTGGGTCACGCGATCTGAAGCGGGCGCAGGGCGGGGCGTATGTGGCGTTTGCGCTGCCCAGGTAAGGGTCACAGGGGGTCGGGGGGGCTGGCCGGGGGATTTTGGTCTGTGGGAAACTTTATCGCTTTTTCTTCGCCTTTTCGTGTTTAGTTCGGGTATGCTGGTTCCGCAACAGAGGAGGTTGCCTGAATGGACATGCAAAAAGAGTTGGAGATCGAGCTGGATCATGAAGGGGCCAAGACGCGCAAGATGCTGGAGGCCATTCCGGACGGTGCGGATTTCGCCTGGAAGCCGCATCCCAAGTCGATGAGTCTGGGAGGGCTGGCAGGGCATGTGACGGATATGGCCGGCGATTGGGGCCTGATGACACTGACCAAGGACAAGGTGGAGTTCGCCGCAGACCACAAGTGGGAGCAGTGGACCCCGGCCAGCCGTGCCGAATTGTTGGAGAAGTTTGACACGAACCTGACGCAGCTCAAGACCGCGCTGGCTGGAGTCTCGCCGGAGAAGTGGGACCAGAACTGGCAGTTCATCTACGGCGGCCACGCCTGGCTCGACCAGCCGCGCTACCAGATCTGGCGGGAGGCGGTGATGAATCACCTGGTCCATCACCGCGCGCAACTGGGTGTCTACCTGCGCCTGCTGGACGCGAAGATTCCCGGCTCCTATGGACCGTCGGCGGACGAGATGTAGCTTCGCCCCGCCGCTAGACTGGCTCCGATCAGGCCGCCAGCGTCCGGAGATCCCGGCGGCGGGCGGCCTTTCGTTTTCCGCCAAGCAAACGCCTCCGCGCGCCATCGTCCGGCATGCGGGATTGACACCGCGCGGCTCGAGCGCGGCGTGGTGAAATACTTGCAGAGAGTCATTGTGCGCGCACTTGTGCTGTCGCTCGCGGGCGCGAGAAGTCGGAAGATGAGCATCCGCGAAAGGAAAGGACCATCCGGTGAAAGCAGAGCAGGATAGGGAACGGGCGCAGCAGTTTGCCAGCGACAACTATGCGGGCATCTGCCCGGAGGCGTGGACTTCGATGGCCGAGGCCAATCATGGGCACGTGACTTCGTACGGAGACGACCCGTGGACCGACCGGGCCTCCGACGCCTTTCGCAAGTTGTTCGAGGCCGATTGCGAGGTCTTTTTGGTCTTCAACGGCACAGCGGCCAACTCCCTGGCGCTGGCGTCGCTCTGCCAGTCGTACCACGGGGTCATCTGCTGCGATGCAGCGCACGTGGAGACGGATGAGTGCGGAGCGCCGGAGTTTTTTTCCAATGGCTCCAAGCTGCTGGTGGCGCATAGCGCAGAGGGCAAGCTGACCCCTGAAGCGATCCGCGAGCTGGCCACCAAGCGCCAGGACATTCACTATCCCAAGCCGCGCGTGGTCACCGTGACGCAGGCGACCGAGATGGGCCGCGTCTATACCCTGGCTGAGCTGCGGGCAATCTCAGAGGCGTGCAAGGAGCACGGGCTCTATCTGCACATGGACGGCGCGCGCTTCGCCAACGCCTGCGCCAACCTTGGCGCGTCGCCGGCCGAACTGAGCTGGAAGACCGGCGTGGACGTGCTGTGCTTTGGCGGGACCAAGAACGGCATGGCGGTGGGCGAGGCAGTTTTGTTCTTCGACCGCAAGCTCGCGGCCGACTTCGATTACCGTTGCAAGCAAGCAGGGCAACTGGCGTCGAAGATGCGCTTTCTCGCGGCGCCCTGGGTGGGTCTCCTGGAGAGCGGCGCGTGGCTCACCAATGCGGAACATGCCAACCAGTGCGCGCGCTACTTTGCCCAGCAGATCTCCGGGATTCCCGGTGTTCAACTGGCCAGTCCGGTTGAGGCCAACGCGGCCTTTCTGGCGGCGCCGGAAGAGATTCTCGAAGGTCTTCGGCAGCGGGGGTGGAAGTTCTATACCTTCATCGGCGGCGCGGCGCGGTTCATGTTTGCCTGGGACGCGGATCGAGCGCGGATCGATGAGCTTTGCGGCGATCTGCGCGAGTGTGCTGCGGAGGCTGCTGCGGCGAAGGAATGAACGAAATCGCGGAAATCGGCAGGCAATCGCATTTGGAATTGGAGTCATGAGCAGTAGAGGCTTTGAAAGGGCATGGCTTCACGGCTTGCGGAAAAATGCTGTTTTTCTGCGATGCTGGGGCCTGCCGTTGAGTTTTTGCTGTTTCAAGTCGATCGTGTTTCTGTTTGTTTGGTGCCTGGAGGCCTCATTTCTGGCCTCCAGACACAGGTCTGCCCAGCTTTACTGCGCCGGAATCAGTTTTTGCAGGCGCAGCAGGTTGTGCGCGGTGGCGAGCAGGCGAAACAGCCAGTCGACTCGCGCCCTGCCACGTAACTTCACTTGCCGCGCGGCCCGGTCCTGCTTGGCCCAACCGAACAGCTTCTCCACCAGCTTGGGCTTCCTCTGGCTGATCGAAAATCCTTCCTCGCTGCGTTGCTCCTCGCTAAGCCGGTTGGGCCACTTCGGGTTGGGGGCGTACTCGGCCCCATGCGGCCTTATGCGGCGCGCGCGCAACTGGCCAACAAACTTCTCCTGCCGATAGCTCTTATCTGCGCCCAGCGTGCTGTGAGCGGCCCGCTTCAACTTGTCCACCATGGCCAGCGCTGCCTCCTGTTCCGCCGTCGTGCTGGACTGTGTCACCATCGCGGCCACCACCAGTCCGTTGCGGTTCTCCGTCACCACATGGCCCAGGCAGCTGGGTACGGCTGGCGCCGCGCCGCTCTTCTTGTACAAACGCGCCTCCGGGTCTGTTGCCGACTCATGCGTGTCGCGCAGCAGCTTACGGCCGCGCGTTCCCGTGCCCTGGCTGGGCGGGTCGGACTTCTCCCCGAAGCTGCGCCGGCTGGCCCAGGCCTGAATCAACGTGCCGTCCACCGTGAAGTGCTCCTCGCTCAAAAGCTGATGCGCACGCGCCTGCTCCACCACCGCCAGCCACAACTGTTCGGCTGCTTCGCCCTCGATCAGCCGCTCGCGGTTCCTGGTAAACACCGTCACGTCCCAGATCGGGTCGTCGATGTTCAGACCCACCAACCAGCGAAACAGAAGGTTATAGTCCAACTGCTCCATCCACTGACGCTCCGAGCGCACCGAATACAGAACCTGCAAAAGCCGCGCACGGATCGGCTTCTCCGCAGCAATCGAGGGGCGGCCCCGCCGTGCGTACATCCGCTGGAACTCGGCGTCCAACTCGCGCAATGGAGGATCGGCCATCTGTCGGATGGCGCGCAATGGAGGTTCCTTCGGCACCCGCTCCGCTGGTCGTCTCCGCGCAGAACAACTGCTTAAACCATCCGCCTGGGGAAACCATCGTCCCTGTTTCGATACCCCCGGCCCTTTTTCCGCAAGCTGTGAAGCCGTGCCGATTCAAGACAGTTGCACCTGCGGGTTCACTGCATTCATGCGATTGCCCTGCCGCCAAATCGTTTGCCACGGACCGTTTACCAAATCCGTGCTACACTTGATTCAATCGTAGAATTCGATCTGAAGTTTTTGCCTGTTCCGGTTACCGCCTACTCGCAAACTTCCACATTGCGTTCGCGGTAAATCAGCATCGAAGGAGTAACACACAATGGAACAGGGAACAGTCAAGTGGTTTAATGACGCCAAGGGTTTTGGATTTCTGAGCCGCGAAAACGGCGAAGACGTCTTCGTTCATCACACCGCCATCCAGTCGAACGGCTTCCGTTCGCTTCAGGAAGGTCAGCGCGTCCAGTTCAACGTGACCAAGGGCCCCAAGGGCTGGCAGGCAGAGAACGTTCAGGTTGTCTAAGGCTTAACGCCGAGCACCTGGTTCGGAACCAACAAAAAGAGGGACGGCAAAGCTGCCGTCCCTCTTTTTGTTGGTTCCGCGAATAAATTCTGCTGACCCGGGCCTGAAAGCCTTGTCATTCCGGCCTATTTCAAGGGGGTTAAAACCCCCTGCTCCCTCCGGAATCTCCGATCTACAACTGTAATTCGAAGTCCCTGAGCCTCTGCCACTTCAAGCGGCGGGCTTGAGGCTCTTCACGCTGACCTGGGGAATGGCCGGGTGGAGACTTTCCTTGGGCGTCTCGTGAGTGCCCAGGTATTGCAGCACATCGTTGATGGAATCTTCAAAGCGCGACCCGGTCTTGTGGGTCGCCTTCACGCCCTTGGCCACCAGCTGGCACACTTCAAAACGGTTCATACCCTGAGCGAGGGCGCGGTGAATTTGATTGGAACGCATGAACGAACTCCGGCAAACGGGTGGGTGCTGCGTGGGGT
>Ga0302198_10004448_pt1 | contig 13491 bp, 14 predicted proteins | sample II_Bog_N2_2_FD_193521 | JGI IMG/M metagenome (GOLD analysis project Ga0302198, IMG submission 193521) | Peat permafrost microbial communities from Stordalen Mire near Abisko, Sweden - II_Bog_N2_2 | ecosystem: Environmental > Terrestrial > Soil > Wetlands > Peat | place: Sweden: Abisko... | reverse complement strand
CAGGGTTTCGCCGAGCGCCCTCAGATAGAGCGGCAGCGACGAGCCCGGATCCGGCGGAATCATCATCATGGTGATCCAGCCGAGCTGGTGCAGGCCCGACAGCATCCGCGCCGGGGAAAATCCGAGATGGACCAGGCCGAAAGCGAAGATTCCGAAAGCGCCGAGCAGCATCAACGGCGTCGCGAGCCGCGCCGACGCGGGCCGGTCGAACAGGGTCGGATACCGCGCGCGCAGACCGTCGGAATCCGGTGGCGGCAATTTGCTCATGCGCGACGATCCCTGCCGAACAAGCGCCCGCGGATCCAGCCGGTGCCGATATCGATGACGAACACCGAGACGATGATCATCAACAGGATCGCGCTGACGTCCGAGTAATAGAATTTGCGGATCGCGACCACGAGCTCCTGGCCGATGCCGCCGGCGCCGACAAACCCCATCACCGAGGCGCCGCGCACATTGATCTCGAAGCGCAGCAGCGTGTAACTGGCGAAGCCCGCGGTCACCTGCGGCAGCACCGCAAACCGCATGCATGAAATCCAGCCCGCGCCGGTGGAGCGCACTCCTTCGACCGGCTTCATGTCGATGTTCTCGACCATCTCCATATATTGCTTGCCGAGCGCGCCGACGGAATGGATGGTGATGGCGAGCACGCCCGCCATCGGACCAAGCCCGAAGGCGATGACGAAGATCAGCGCGAACACGATGTCCGGGACCGTGCGGCAGAATTCCATGAAGCGCTTGACGACGAAGCGCAGCCACGGCGCAGGCGAGGTGTTTTCCGCCGCCAGGAAATTCAGCGCAAAGCCGAGCACCGCGCCCGACAGCGTGCCGACATAGCTGATCAGGATGGTCTCGCCGAGATAGAACGACCATTTCCGCCAGCCCCAGAACCATTCGCCGATGTCGGTCCAGACCCGACCGCCGTTTTCCAGCGTGAGAATGCGGTCGAAATAGCTGACGAAGTGGCCGAAATAGGTGAACAGCGTGCGCAAATTCACTTCCGCCCCGACCGAGGCGACGACGAGGGCCGCGAAAAACACCGCCGCGCCGAGCGTCACGCGCAGGCGCTTGCGCGCCACTGCCCTGCGATAGGCCTGGTTCAGCGCGGCGAGCTGCTGACCGGGAAGAAGGCTTATGGCGAAGGTCATGCGATCCGTGTTTTCAGTGCAAACAAAAGAGCCGGGTCACGGGGACCCGGCTCGTTGTTTCCAGACCTCGCGATCAGGACGCCTTCTTGCGAAGATTGTCGACGAATTTGATCAGCTCGATGGTCTTGTTGTAGTCGTCGTTGGTGATCGTCTGCCAGGGCAGGTTCTTGCCGTCGGACAGCTTCTTGAACGCCTCGCTGTCCTTTTGCGGCGCGTCGAGGAAAGCCTGCTTGATCGCGGCCTTCATGTCCTCGGGCAGGTCGCTGAGATAGGCGTAGGGCGAGTTGATGATCAGGTCGGACTTCACGATGATGCGGAAGTCCTCCTTCTTCAGCGGGGTGCCTTCGCTCGTCTTCACCATGTTCTTGGCGAGCATTCGCGTCAGGTTGGAATCGTCTTCGGCGTTCCACCAGTTGGCGGCGACGTCGACCGTACCCTGCGCCAGCGCCAGCACCGCGTTCTCATGGCTCCCGGTGAACAGCACCTGCGAGAAGTACGTGTCGGGATCGACGCCCATCTGGTTCATCTTGAAGCGCGGCATGTTGTTGCCGGAAGTCGAGTTGGGATCGACCAGTCCGAGGTTCTTGCCCTTCAAGTCCTCGAGCTTCTGGTACGGGCTCTTGGCGAGAACGTAGAACACCGAATAGTAGCCCTTGGATCCGTCGGCGTTGACGTCGATCACGAAGGCGTCGGTCTTGACGCCGGTGAGACGGGCGCGCGCGAAGGAAGCGGGACCGTAGTAGCCGATCTGGATGTTGCCGGCGCGCTGGCCCTCGATGACCGCCGCATAGTCGTTGGCGACGCGAAGCGTGACCTTGATGCCGAGCTCCTTCGACAAATAGTTCACGAACGGGGTGTAGCGCTCGGTGACGCCGGATCCGTTCTCGGCGGGGATGACCGCGAAGGTGATCTCCGGGTATTTTGCCTTCCACTCCTGCGCGGACGCGGCCGAGGCCGTGAACGCCAGCGCGGCTGCACTGGCGATAAAAATACGACGATTGATCATGATGCCCTCTTCCTTCGGTGTTGAAGTCGATCGCCTGCGGTGTTCGCAGAACGCATTTTTTTGCGGTGGCAACGCGCTACTTCAGGCCGCGGCGGCCGTGCCGAGAGCGGGAACGGAGACAGCCTCGGGCAGAGCGGCCGGCGCTGCACCCATCACTTCATTGGCTTCGAGATCGTAAAGCTCGCGCGCGATGTGTTCGGTCAGGGTGGCCGGAGCACCGTCGAACACGATCCGCCCCGACGCCATCCCGATCAGGCGATCGCAATAGCCGCGCGCCAGATCGAGCGAGTGCAGGTTGCAGATCACGGTGATGCCGAAATGCTTGTTGATGCGCAGCAGCGCATCCATCACGATCCTGGTGTTGCGGGGATCGAGCGAGGCGATCGGCTCGTCCGCCAGGATGATGTCGGGCTCCTGAACCAGCGCGCGGGCGATGGCGACGCGCTGCTGCTGGCCGCCCGAAAGCTGGTCGGCGCGCTGCGCTGCCGTCAGCCCCATGTCGAACTGCTCCAGCGCCGACATCGCCACCGCGACGTCCTCTTCGGGCCAGAGCTGCGCCAGCGAGCGCCACAACGGCACTTCCGAGACGCGCCCCATCAGCACGTTGGTCAGCACGTCGAGGCGGCCGACCAGGTTGAACTGCTGGAAGATCATCGCCGAACGCGCGCGCCAGTGGCGCAACTCGCGGCCGCGCAGGGCCGTGACATCGACGCCTTTATAGAGAATGCGGCCCTCGGAGGGCTCGGCGAGGCGGTTGATCATGCGCAGCAAAGTCGACTTGCCGGCGCCGGAGCGTCCGATCACCCCGACAAAACTCCCGGGTGCAATGGAGAACGACGCATTGTCGACTGCGGTTTTTGTGCCGAAACGGCACGTCAAACCTTCCACCACCAACATGCAATGCTCCAGGACCGTAGCTGGCATCATCGCTAACGCCCGAATTTAACAGTTGTGTGACGTTCGTGCTGCGGTGCGGCTACCCTCCACCGCCGCGTTCGCCGTCACTCATATGTCGTGATACTGTCATCAAGGCCGCCGAAGAGGTGCAGCCTTAAGCTTTGCTTCGATGTCTGGAGAATGCCTGAATGGCCGCTAAAATGCTCGCGGTAGAGCCGACGGTCGATCCCTCGGCGAAGCTGCACGAAACCAGGCTCGGCGCCTATTGCGAGGTCGGCGCGCGCACGATGCTGCACGAAGTCACGATGGACGACTATTCCTATGTCGTGAACGACGCGCAGATCACCTATGCGACGATCGGGAAATTCTGTTCGATCGCGGCGATGACGCGGATCAATCCGGGCAACCACCCGATGCACCGCGCCACCCAGGCGCACTTCACCTACCGCGCCAGCGCCTATTTTCCGGAAGAGAGCGACGACGCCGAGTTCTTCGAATGGCGGCGCAGCCACCACGTCCATATCGGCCATGACGTCTGGATCGGGCACGGCGCCATCGTGCTGCCGGGCCGCAACATCGGCACCGGCGCCGTGATCGCCGCCGGCGCCATCGTGACCAAGGACGTCCCGGCCTACGCCATCGTCGCGGGCAATCCGGCGCGGATCATCCGGCAGCGCTTTCCCGAAGCCGTGACCAGCCGGCTGGCAGCACTTGCCTGGTGGGACTGGGACCATGAAGCCCTGCGCCGGGCGCTGCCCGATTTCCGAAAACTGGCGATCGAGGATTTCCTCGCAAGATACGAGGGCGCGAGTTCTTCCAGCCATTCCAATCAGCGACAGCGGATAGCGGTATCGTGATCGACATAGCGATCGAAGGCGGCCGGGCACTGCTCGGCGACGAATTTCTTGAAACCACTCTGGGAATCGCCGATGGCGACATCGGCGCGGTCGGCACCGGTCACGCACGCGGCTCGCTCGCGCTCGATGCACGCGGCCTGAAGGTGATGCCGGGCATCATCGACCTGCATGGCGATGCCTTCGAGCGGCAGATCATGCCGCGTCCGGGGGTGGATTTTCCTATCGACGTGGCGCTGGTCGACAGCGACCGGCAGGCGGTCGGCAACGGCATCACGACCGTATTTCACGCCACGACCTGGTCGTGGGAGCCGGGCCTTCGCAGCGCCGACAATGCCAGGAAGCTGCTCGCGGCGATCGAGGGCCTGCGGCCGCGACTGGCCGCGGACACCCGCTTCCACCTGCGCCAGGAAACCTACAATCTCAATGCCGAAACCGAGATCGTCGGGTGGCTGGCCGATGGCCGCATCGATCTGCTGGCGTTCAACGACCACATGGATTCCACGGTTGCGAATCTGACAAAACCGCAAAAGCGAAGCCGGATGGTCGAACGCACCGGGCTGTCGAACGATGCGTTCGACGCGCTGGTGGATCGCGTCGTCCGCCGCGCCGACGAGGTGCCGGCGTCGATCGCGCGGCTGGCGGAAGCCGCGCGCAACGCTGATGTCCGGATGCTGTCGCACGACGACGACATCCCTGACATGCGCGAGGCGTTTCGCGGCATGGGCGTGACCATCGCCGAATTCCCGGTCAACGAGGAAACCGCGCGCGCGGCAGCCGCGGCCGGCGATGCGATCGTGTTCGGCGCCCCCAATGTCGTGCGCGGCGGCAGCCATACCGGATGGACCAGGGCCTCCGACATGATCGAGAAGGGCCTGTGCTCGGTCCTGGCCTCCGATTACTATTATCCATCGCAGCTATTGGCCGCGTTCCGGCTGGCCGCCGACGGCATCCTGCCGCTGGCCAAAGCGTGGAATCTGATCTCGGCGGCGCCGGCGCGGGCCGCGGGTCTGACCGACCGCGGCCTTCTGGCGGAGGGATTTCGCGCCGACCTCATCCTCGTCGACGACGAAATGCCGCTGCGGCCGCGCATCGTTGCCGTCATCGCCGCGGGACGGCTGGTGCATCTGACCGAGGCGGACCGGTTGACCGCTTTATCGGCCGCCCGGCGCGAGGCGGTTGCAGCGGAGTGACGCGGCTCTATGCTGCCGACATGACATCCTTCCCGCGTTACGCGATCTACTATGCAGCCGCTGCAGGCAGCGACCTCGCGCGCTTCGGCGCGCAATTGCTGGGCTACGACGCCCACAGCGGCGAGGACTTGCCGTTCGCGGACGGCGTCCTGCCGTCGTTGCCGGACTGGCGCGACCTGACGCGGGACCCCCGCAAGTACGGCTTTCACGCCACGCTGAAGGCGCCGCTGACCCTGGCGCCCGGCTTGACCGAAGCCGAACTGCTGGCGGCCTGCGCAACCTTCGCAGCAACGCCGCGCCCGATCCCGGTGATCCAGCCGGTGGTGGATTCCATCAGCGGTTTTATCGCGGTGGTGCCGGCCGAATGCCCGGCCGAACTGACCCAGCTTGCCGCGGATTGCGTGCGCGATTTCGACAAATTCCGCGCGCCGCTCACGGCGGACGACCGGGCGCGACGCAACCCGTCCGCCTTGACGCCGAGGCAGTGCGAGCATCTCGACCGCTGGGGCTATCCTTACGTCATGGAAGATTTTCGATTCCACATGACGCTGACGGGAAGGCTCGAGGCGCAACGGCGAGAACCCATCCTGGCGATGCTGCGCGGTCGCTTTTCCGCGCTCGGCCTTACACGGCTTGCGATCGACCAGATCGCGGTGTTTCGCCAGGACGGCGCGGATTCCCGGTTTCGGATCCTGGACCAGTTCGCGCTCACGCCTGGTCAGGACGCGCACTCATAAATCGAGATTGGTCCCCGACGTCCGCCATGCCCCCGGCAGCGACCAAATTCCGCGGCGCAGCGCGACGAAGCGACGGGCCAACTCGGAAGTCAAACGCAACACCTTGACGCGCAAGGAGGGACGTTGGGCCTGGTTCTATTTCTTTTGAAACCGAGACCAACCGCGTTGCGGAGATTTCTAGATAGATCGCAGAACGGTGAGCAAGACCATCACGGTGCCTGCCAGACCTGCTGCCCAGACCAACGGTCTGATCATAGGAACTCCCGCGAGATAGAGGCCAGCGTGGATCACGCGCGAATAGAAGAACAGCTCCGAGCCCAGTACCGTCCAGTAGTTCGATATATGCGCAATCGCGGCTGCGAGCACGAACGGAGCGAATAGGGTCAGGCCTTCGCGATGATTATCGACGACCCGCTTGGCACGGGCCTGAAAGGGTTTTGGTGGCGGCAGATCATCCCGAGAGTTGGCCATCGGTATCGGCCCCTGCGCCACAACCCCCGCCGCAGCCTGAATCAGGACCAAAACCAGTAGCAGCGCTCCCGAATATACGAGCATTGTCAGTTCAACGGTCATCTTTGCCTCCCCCAATTGTTGGTCCATTAGCGATCCCAATCGCCAGTGCGTCAAGCCTGAGAGCCCGGCGCCATACGAGGACCGGCCAACTGACAACAACTTTAGATTGACAAGCTTCGGCACGATGCGTAACGAGATACCGATGGCGTATTGACCCGGGTTTTGGAAATCATGCGTAAGAACGCCGTAGCTGTATTGGCCTTGGTCGGCTGCTTCAACGCGGGCCAGGCCAAAGCCGGTGACTCATCCTGCGACTTCTTCCAAAACGCGGTCATCGGCACCCGCTGCGCAGCCACAATCGGCCTGACGGCCGGATTGGACTATAGTGCGCTCAGGAATACATACGCCTTCACCGGGCCCAACCAGAGCATTCGGTCCAATCAAGACTCGGACAGCACGAGCGGCTCCTTTGCAGCGAGTTGGACGCCAACGAACTGGTTCACACTGAGCTTTAGTTCCGGCTACGGCGGCGTCAAAGACAGCTTGAGCTATCAGACCAGTTTCTATGGGATCTACCTGCCGCAAACCTTTTCGGGGTCGGGTAGCTCCAGCTATGGCCACGTCGGGTCACAGACCTTGGTTGGCAACTTCAACCTCTACGACTCCGGTCCTGGATCGCAGCGCATTGTATTGAACTCATTCGTGGGCAGCTCGTATCAGCCATCCTTCACGGCCAGTCTGCCGACTGGCGGCACCGTCGCCTATTCAAGCAACACGAACGTGTATGGCGGCTTTACGGCCTACGACTCCTTTCGCATCAGTCGGGATTATTCCATCACACCCTCTGCCTCTACCCAGCTCGATCACAACTCGCGCGGCAACAACGATCTGTTGTACTCAAGCGCGAAGGTCCTGGTATCGAACGATCAGTATGGGATTGCCCTCGGGCCCATGGTCCAGGCGGCGTACTGGCTGAGCAGCGACGACACCCCGAACCACGGATCGTCACAGTATGGCGCCGGGGGATCGTTGGTGTATCAGCCGTTCCGCGCTGCCTCGTCCGCACTGCTGAACGGAATTATTCTCGAAGGGTCAGCCCTGCACTCGCTCGGCCAAGCCGCCTTCATCAATCAGCCTGGCTGGAAAGCCGACGAGTGGTCGTTCTCGGGCACCGCCGCCGTTCACTTCCGCTACTGATCCGATTCACAGTTACGTTGCCCGTCAGACCGTCGTATGAACGGGGCGCTATCCGCTGCGCGGCGTACACAGCCGCTCAACACCGAGAGATGTGAAGGCGCGCTGCAGCCAATCGCCGGTGAATCGCGGGGGATCGGCGAGGCCGGTTGCTGCACCGACGCGTCATTATCGCGTGCCAAACCAGCCGGCCAAACCACCCCTGATGGGGCGGCTTGGTAGGCTGGCTCGACAATCCGCTGGACGGCTACCGATATTGCAGCCGAGTCGCAAAGACTTACGCACCACCGGGCAGCGCTTGATGGCGCCGGTGGTCACGTCATGGCATCACGCCAAGGCTCGGGACGCAAAAGACCCCGCTAGGGGTCTTTTGACTCTCAAACCGCGTCTTTTGCCGCCTTGACCGGGCGCGCCCGGACGATCTTGCGGGCCGGCTTGGCCTTGAACGTCATCGGTTCGCCGGTAAAGGGGTTGGTACCCTTGCGCGCCTTGGTCGCCGGCTTCTTGATCACGACGAACTTGGCGAAGCCGGGAACCAGGAACACGCCGGACTTCTTCAGCTCCTTGTAACCGACGCTCGCAAGCGTCTCCAGAACGCCCTTGACGTCCTTCTTCGCAACTTCCGTCTCGCCAGAGATCTTCTCGATCAGCTGCGACTTCGTCATCTGTACGGCCATATTGGCTCCCTAAGTTGATTCGTGTTGCGGACAGTATTTCGAAATACAGCCGGAAACCGCCGTATCGCACGATCTGCACAGATTTGTTGCTGAAATCGTGCCTTGGGGGCGCGCAGACCACTGTTTTTTAGGTGTTTTCGCGATCCGCAGGCGCGAAGATCCCTGTTTTTAGGGGTTTTCGCGATCCGCACCGACCGCAGCGCCGCGCCGGGCGAGTTTTTTGGCTACTGATTCGGACGGCTGATTCGCCTGAAAACGCGCTAGCTGCCCGCTTCTATCTGCGCCAGCGCGGCATGGAGAAACCCGTCCATCCGCTCGGCGACCTCGTGCTCCGAAACGCCCTGTTGCGCGAGATCCGCAGCCACCTTGCGCAAGGTGTCGCCCAGGCCGTGCCTTCCACATCCGCGGCGACGAGCCCCCTGGCGTAACTCGCGGCGGCATCGCCGGTCAGGCCGAGCTGCGCGACGGCCCAGTCGCCGAGCATCTTGTTGCACCGCGCGGTCGCCTTGAACCGCAGCTCTTCGTCGTGAATGAATTTGGCTTCGAAAGCCTGTTCGCGTTTCTCGAAGGTTGTCATGATCTGGATATCCGGATGTGTGCTGTGTGTCTGGTCGTCATCGGGCTAGAAAGCGGTGGTCGGAAGCAGACTGACGCGGATCGACTTGTAATGGTCGAGCATTGCGATGGCGCGATCGAGTTCGTCGCCGGGTGACTGCTTCGCCAGGCCTTGCTGCATCGCTTCGATCCGGGCCTCGAATCCGGCGAGATCGAAATCTCCGACGGGCGTGGCCGATTCCGCCAGGATCGTGAGATCCTCTTGCGAAAACTCCGCCAGACCTCCGAGCACCACGAACCTGTCGCGAACGTCCCCGGCGATGGCCGTCACCAGCCCCGGACGGAGCACCGCGACAACGGGGGCGTGGCCGGCCAGGACGCCGAAATCGCCTTCCGCGCCCGGCAAGTCGACCTGGTCGACCTGCCCCGTGAACAGCAGCCTCTCCGGCGACACCAGGCTGACCTGGAAAGTTGACATCGTGCCTTCCGCTTCCTTCGGTTGCCGCGGACTTCACCGACCGCTGCCCGGCGGCGCTGTCGGCCGCGACATCGGCACCGCAGGGGTGATCATGTCATTCCAGCATGTTGCCGCGGTGACAAGGGCCGGAATCAGACCGCCTGCGCCATGTCATGGCGTTCCAGCTCCACGCCGGTTCACGCTGACATGCAGCGATCGTCCCTCCGGGCTTTTGCATAAGGCGCGACCACCTCTCCGCCTCCGCGAGCCAAAGATCCCTGCTGTCCGGTTCACGCCTGGCGAATTGCCGGCACAGCGCTGCACGCGCACTGAACTCCAGATGGCTGGTCATTCACGCCTCCCTGCCCGAGAGTACGGAAGATTGCTATCTAGACGGGTGACGCAATGGCTACCTTGATCTGCGTCAAACGTTCCCGCGGCAGCCGGGAAACTTCGCCGCGCGCGAAGCCGTGAATGCCTGCCGCGAGGCGGCGCACTCGGCATGGCCACCGAACGATCGTGCTGGGCGGCGCAACCTGCCAGCAGGTAATTTTCGTTGCCGGCCGGATTAGGAAATGACTCCATCCGCGGAAGTGTCGTACCGTCCGGCCATGTCCGCCCCGGCCTCGACCAGGGCAGCCGATATTGTTGCGCTTTCAGGAGACTTTCGATGGGTTTTTCGCGTCTGGATATGAACCGCCGCGCCGTGCTGATGACGTCGGCGGCGATCGCCGCCAATGTGCTGGACCCGATGCGGGCCTTCGCGCAGGAGACGCCGCGCAAGGGCGGCGTGTTCACCGTCCACTACGGCGCCGAACAGCGCCAGCTCAACCCCAGTATCCAGGCCTCGACCGGGGTCTACATCATCGGCGGCAAGATCCAGGAGAATCTGGTCGATCTCGACGGCAACGGCCAGCCGGTCGGCGTGCTCGCGGAAAGCTGGGAGGCCTCGCCCGACGGCAAGACCATCACCTTCAAGCTGCGCAAGGGCGTCACCTGGCATGACGGCAAGCCGTTCACCTCGGCAGACGTCGAATTCACCGCCATGAATATGTGGAAGAAGATCCTGAATTACGGCTCGACCCTGCAGCTGTTTCTCACCGCGGTCGATACGCCCGATCCCCAGACCGCGATCTTCCGCTACGAGCGGCCGATGCCGCTCAATTTGTTGCTGCGCGCGCTACCGGACCTCGGCTACATCTCGGCGAAGCATCTCTATGAAACCGGCGACATCAGGCAGAACCCGACCAATCTCGCCCCCGTCGGCACCGGCCCGTTCAAATTCGTCAAATACGAACGCGGCCAGTACATCATCGCCGACCGCAATCCGGATTACTGGCGTCCCAACGCGCCCTATCTCGATCGTATCGTCTGGCGCGTCATCACCGACCGCGCGGCGGCGGCGGCGCAGATGGAAGCCGGCGAGCTGCTTTACAGCCCGTTCTCGGGCCTGACGATTTCCGACATGGCGCGACTGGGGAAAGATCCGCGCTTCATCGTCTCGACCAAGGGCAATGAGGGCAACGCCCGCACCAACACGATCGAATTCAATTTCCGCCGCAAGGAGCTTGCCGACGTCCGCGTTCGCCGCGCCATCGCGCATGCCATCAACGTGCCATTCTTCATCGACAATTTCCTCGGCGATTTCGCCAAGCTGGGTACCGGGCCGATCCCCTCGACCTCGACCGACTTCTATCCGGGGGCGAACACCCCGCAATATCCGTACGACAAGGCGAAAGCGGCCTCCCTGCTCGACGAGGCCGGCTACAAGGCCGGCGCCGGCGGCGCGCGCTTCTCGCTGCGGCTTCTGCCGGCGCCCTGGGGCGAGGACATTTCGCTGTGGTCGACCTTCATCCAGCAATCGCTGTCCGAGGTCGGGATCACGGTCGACATCGTGCGCAACGACGGCGGCGGCTTCCTCAAGCAGGTCTATGACGACCACGCCTTCGATCTCGCCACCGGCTGGCACCAGTATCGCAACGATCCCGCGGTCTCGACCACGGTCTGGTACCGCTCCGGCCAGCCCAAGGGCGCGCCCTGGACCAACCAGTGGGGCTGGGAAGACGCGGCGGTCGACAAGACCATCGACGACGCCGCCACCGAGGTCGATCCGGCGAAGCGCAAGGCGCTGTATGCCGAATTCGTCAAGGAGGTGAACACCGAGCTGCCGGTCTGGATGCCGATCGAGCAGATTTTCGTCACCGTCATCACGGCCAAGGCCCGCAATCACTCCAACACGCCGCGCTGGGGATCGGCCAGCTGGCATGATCTTTGGCTTTCCGCGTGACCTGAACTCCGACAAGATGTCCCTATGCGCATCTTGAGACTCGCGGGGCGGCGGCTGGCCGCCTCGATCCCGACCCTGTTCCTGATCCTGATCGGCATCTTCCTGCTGCTGCAATTCGCGCCGGGCGACACGGTCGACGCGATGATGGCGCAGATGGGCGGCGGCGACGCCGCCACCGCGCACGAGCTGCGCCAGTTCTACGGGCTCGATCTTTCGGTTCCGGTGCAACTCGGCCACTACCTCTGGCGTCTGGTCCGGCTCGATCTCGGCTTCTCCTCGATCTACGGCAAGCCGGTCGCCGAGGTGCTGCTGGAGCGGCTGCCGCCGACCATCCTGTTGATGACGGCGTCGCTGTCGTTTGCCTTCTTCTTCGGGCTGGTGTTCGGCGTGATCGCCGCGCGCGGCGTCAACCAATGGCCGGATACGGCGATCTCGATCGTCGGCCTGATCTTCTACGCCACGCCGTCGTTCTGGTTCGGGCTGATGGCGATCGTGGTGTTTTCGATCTATCTGCAATGGCTGCCGGCCGGCGGCTTCGAGGACATCGGTGCGGTGCAGACCGGGATCTGGCGCACGCTCGACATCGCCCGCCACCTCGTGCTGCCCACTTTGACGCTCGGGCTGATCTTCCTTGCGATTTACCTGCGCATCATGCGCGCCTCGATGCTGGAAGTCCTCAATCTCGATTATATCAGGACCGCGCGCGCCAAGGGGCTGGACGAGACGAAGGTGGTGACCCGCCACGTGTTGCGCAACGCGCTGTTGCCGATGGTGACCTTGATCGGGCTGCAGGCCGGCACCATGCTGGGCGGTTCCGTCGTGGTCGAGAGCGTATTCTCGCTCCCGGGGCTCGGCCGCCTCGCCTATGAATCGGTGGTGCAACGCGATCTCAATACGCTCCTGGGAATCGTCTTCGTCTCCGCGCTGCTGGTCATTCTGGTGAATTTCGCGGTCGACCTGATCTATGCGCGGCTCGATCCGCGCATCGTGGCGGAGGGCTAGAGCATGGACGCGGCAAAACGCTATTTCCGCAGTCCGGCCGCCGTCATTGGCCTCGTGTTGCTGCTGATCGTGGTCGCGATGGCGATCAGCGCCAGTTGGCTCTATCCGCACGCGCCGCTGTCGCTGGCGGGGCGTCCCCTGATCTGGCCGTTTTCGAATCCGCGTTTTTTGCTGGGTACCGACAATTCCGGCCGCGACATCGCAGCCCAAATCTTTTATGGCGCGCGTATCTCGCTGCTGATCGGCGGCGTCGCCACCGCGATCGCGATTTCGATCGGCGTGCTGATCGGCGCCTTCGCCGGCTTCTATGGCGGCTGGATCGACAACGTGCTGATGCGCATCACCGAGGCATTCCAGACCTTGCCCAATTTCGTGCTGCTGCTGGTGCTGGTCGCGGTGCTCGGCTCGACCTTGACCACTGTCACCATCGCCGTGGGCGTGGTGTCGTGGCCGGCGCCCGCGCGGCTGACCCGCGCCGAGTTCCTGTCGCTGCGCAACCGGGAATTCGTCCAGGCCGGGCGGACGCTGGGCATGCGCGACCTGCAGCTGATTCTCGGCGAGATCCTGCCCAATGCGCTGCCGCCGGTCATCGTCTATGCCAGCGTGGTGATGGCGGTGGCGATCCTGCTCGAAAGCGCGCTCGCCTTCCTGCATCTGTCCGATCCCAACGTCGCCTCCTGGGGCAACCTGATCGGCCTCGGCCGCGATGTGCTGCGGGTGCAGTGGTACGTCTCCGCTATTCCCGGCATCGCCATCCTGGTGACGGTGCTGGCGGTGTCGCTGGTCGGACAGGGACTGAACGACGCGCTCAATCCGAGGCTGAAGGGCCGATGAGCGAAACGCCTGCCGCGATCCTCACGTTGGACGGGCTCGGCGTCCGACTGCCGCCCGGCGCCGACCGGCCGCAGGCGCTGGCCGGCGTGACGCTGTCGGTCGCCGCCAACGAAATCCTCTGCGTGGTCGGCGAATCC